>UEXW01000102.1_pt1 | contig 24900 bp, 22 predicted proteins | sample 4301151 | NCBI WGS metagenome assembly UEXW01 (sample SAMEA4773176, study PRJEB27434) | metagenome | biome: 2259; feature: agricultural soil; material: soil | place: USA | collected 2014-09 | depth 0.25 m | reverse complement strand
GCGCTTTGCTATAGACCCTTGCTGACCTTCCCTTACTTCACTTTGCAGTGTGTAAGAGTGATCTCGCTCGAGCCCCGGACGCCGCACCAACCGGAAAAACTTGGGAACGTGTCAAAGAACGAGTGTGTTTTTACTCCTTCCATTTTTACAGTCAATGAAAACCTCGTCGATTTATCTGCCGTGAAATCAGTCGAGTGCAGCCCGTTCACAAGCCCATGCCAAGTTTTGGTGCAGTCAGTCATGGGATCTGTCCGGGCAGGCTGGATCAAACTGTGTTTTCGGGGGTTTTGTGAAATCGCCAGGTGATTTGCCTAGTAAATCCGCAGGAATTTTGCAGTGTGGAAATCCTGTCACAATTCAGTAATGACGCGGCATTCGAATTCGCCGGTGTTGCAACAATCCCGCCCGGAAGTGCCTATTCGCGGCCCTGAGCTACGGATTTTCCTCGTGCGCGCCCTCCTGTTCTCGAACTACTAGTGACAGACTCCTGCAGGAATCCTGTTTGAGGCGATACAATGCGCGTTTCCCGATACCGGAGGAGTTTGCCGGTGAGAATGAAGGGTCGGGTGGCTGATACCGACGACTTTCGGTTGGATTCTGGGGCAGGAGAGCGAGGATTCCTTCACTTATGGCTGTTGACGATCTGTTTATGCAGGCGGACAGGGCGGCGCAATACCTGCTCGCACAAACTCCGCTTCGACCGCGAATCGGATTGGTGCTTGGCTCGGGGCTGGGTGCATTTGCGGACCGACTCGACGAGGCCACACGCGTTCCATACTTGCAGATTCCTTCGTTTCCACAATCGACCGCGATCGGACATGCCGGGCAGATGGTGATCGGCAAAGCGGGGAATGTGCCGGTCGCGGCCATGCAGGGGCGGGTGCATCTTTACGAAGGCTACTCCGCGCAGGAGGTCGCGTTCCCAATGCGTGTGTCTGGGGGTATGGGGATTCGCGCGGTGGTGATCACCAATGCAGCCGGGGGAATTAATTTGAAATATCAGCAAGGGGCGCTGGTGCTGATCAAAGACCACATCAACCTGCAGGGGGTGAACCCTCTGGTAGGGCCGAACGATGATCGCTTCGGTCTACGCTTTCCCGACATGACGCAGTGCTACTGGAAACCGTACGCGCAGGCCGCGCAGGAAGAAGCGGCTAAGATTGGGATCACGCTGGAAGATGGGGTGTATGCCGGTCTCTTAGGGCCAAGTTACGAGACGCCGGCCGAGATCCGCTATCTGCGGGCGATTGGAGCGGACCTGGTGGGGATGTCGACGATTGCCGAGGTCATTGCGGCGCGGCACATGGGGATCAAGGTGCTCGCGATTTCATGCGTGACCAATATGGCTGCGGGAATTCTTGACCAAATACTTAGTCATCAGGAAGTGATGGAGACGGGAGAAAAGGTGCGGGGCATGTTCGAGGCACTGCTGCAGGCTGTGCTGCCGCGGATCGCAGCGGATGTGGCGGGGTAGCGGCGGCTACCCTCGATCCTTTTCGAGGGCTGCTGGCGACGGCGCTTAAAGGTGCATTTCTTACTAATCCGTTACGGCACGCCTGGAAGCGTGTCAGAACAGGAGCTTCACTCCCAGTTGAATTACCCGCGGGCCTCCACCCCCTAGACCAGGATTGGTTTGAGCCTGATCGGGAGTCTGCGTGATCAGGCCCTGCTGCGAGGATCCGGGATCGACGAAGAAATTTGGAAGGGCGAAGTTGGGATGGTTGAAGATGTTGAAGAACTCCGCCCGGAACTGCAAATTCAGGCGCTCGAAAAGCTGCGTGCTCTTCGTGACCGAAAAGTCCACATTCCAGAACTTGGGGCCGAAAATCGCATTTCTTCCCAAGTCTCCGAACGTGCCGTCGGGAGGCTGAGAAAAAGCTTTTCCGTTCAAATAGCCGATCACGTCGGGGGCAGACTCCCAGTTGGAGTTGACGGGATTGATGTTTGGAACGACATTTGGCCGCTGGTGGAAATTGGAGCGGGTGTTGAAGTTGCTGTTGGGAAGCGCGCTGGTGTCGCTGGCGCTGACGATCGGTACAGGGCGCCCGCTCTGCGCGGTAATGATGGTATTGAGTTGCCAGCCTTCGGCAAGGCGCCTGGGACCAAAGAGTTTGGGCAGTTGATAGGTGAGCGCGGCGGTGAAGCGGTGGCGCGTGTCGAAATTCGAGGGCCCGTGCTCCGCCCTTAGATTAGTGGAGTCCTGCGGAAAGGCTACAGTCGAGAAATTGAAGTCGATTGCGTCGGAGGCGTCGTCGAGCGACTTCGACCAGGTATAGCCGGCGAAGCCGGAAAGGCCGTTCCAGTTCTTGGTGCGCAGCGTCGTCTGCAGTGCATTGTAGGTGGACGCGCTTACGGTCCCGAATTCATCGACCGCGCCGTACTGCGGGAATACAACGCGGTTTCCGTTCACGTCGGGTTGATTTGCATCGAGCAGTCGGGCCAGTCGTGTCCCTTTGCTGGCGACATAGCCGACTTGCACCGCCACGCTCGGACTGATTTGCTGCTCGATATTCACATTCCAGTTCTGGACGTATGGGGTGGGCAAGTTGCGCGGAGTGATGAAGAGGTTGGCCCCGTCCGGCGGATAGGGCTGAGCCGGCACGGTGAAGACTGGATTCGACGTCGTGCCATTGAAAGCATCCGAGTCGAAATTCAGCGGGACTACCGCTTGCGGGCCGATCGGGTTCGTGACCAAGCCAGCGGATGATGTGAAGTTCGCGATCAGGAGATCCTGCGGAATGTAGTCGTAGTACACGCCGTAGGAGGCACGCACCACGGTGCTCGGCCGAACGTTCCAGGCAAAACCGATGCGCGGCCCAAAATTGTTCAGGTCCCGGTTGTAGGCTCCATTCACGCCGTTGCTGCCGACCATGGCGAGTTGGCCATCACTTCCGAGGTTCGAGAGCAGCTTGTGCTCCTCGCTGATGGGACCGAAGTACTCCCAGCGCAAACCGAGATTGAGGGTAAAGGCTGGGCTGACGCGAATGTCATCCTGCGCAAAAAAGCTCAGGCCATTGTTGAAGGTGTTGCGATTCGTATTCCCGGCGTTGGCAAGCGTGAAGCTGCTGCCGATGTAATAGTTGGCCAGCACCACGGCCCCGGAGTCGTCGCACGGCGGAACGGTCGGATCGGCGCACAATGTCAAACTCGACGGGTCCGGACTGAAGGTGATGAGGCCACGCTCCAGGTTGTCGTTGAAATTCTTGATTGCGGCCCTCCGGTACTCACCTCCCAGCTTGATGTTGTGCCGGCCTCGCACCCAAGTAAAGTTGTCGAGGATTTGAAAGCTTTGGCTGGTGCGGCCTCGCGGAATGCTGAAGGCAGAGACGCCCAAATTCTCAAACACTCCGCCGAAATCGATTTCGGGCAGGCTCAGTTTGCCGGTTCCGAAGTTGATGCCCAGTGTGCTGGGATCAAAGGCTGCGTCTCGTGAACTGAACGAGGTGCGATAGCGGCTGTAGCCGAAGCGGACTTCGTTGATCCTGGTCGGTCCTACCGTGGAGAGCAGACTGATCGAAACCAGTTGCACACGGGTCGGGGAAACCTGGGCAAAGGGCGCGAGGCGCGAGCCAGCGCCAAATCCCAGGCTCCCGAGCGGAAATACCTGCTCGCTGCGCGCGAAGGCGTAGCGTCCCGAGAGTAAATGTGAGTCGGTGACCTGGTGGTCGAGCTTCGCAATGACGCTGTCGACGTCATTCTTGTCAGCCACGTGGCCGGGCAGGGTGCCCGAAGACGAGGTTGGATAAAAACCGAGGATCGAGGTCAGGGCTGGGCTGGGCGTCACTCCATTGCCGGCCGCCAGAAGTTGCGCATTCGTGACCTGCTGGGGAGTGGGGACGCTCAGGCTGAAGTCTGAGGTCACTCTTTCCCTTTGTCCTTCGTACGCGCCAAAGAAGAAGGTCTTATCTTCTACGATCGGGCCCCCGAGCGATGCGCCAAAATTGTTGTTGCGAAATGGACTCTTGCGGGCTGGCTCGCCCGTGTTGGGATCGACGGCACGATTGAAATAGTTGCGCGCGTCCATGGCATCGTTGCGCAAGAATTCAAACAACGAGCCGTGCAGTTGGTTCGTGCCGGAGCGGGTGATGATGTTCACGATCGATCCACTGTTGCGGCCGTATTCCGCGGAGAACTGCGACTGTAGATTGAATTCCTGGATCGCGTCGATGGGCAGCAGGGAAGCGGGTGCTCCGCCGATTCCGACCTGATTGAATGCAGAGTTGTTGAAGAAGGGATCGTTGTTATCGGTGCCATCGAGAGTGTAGTTGTTCGAGCGGTCCCGGTTGCCGTTGATGGCGAATTGACCAAAGCCGCTCTGGATGGCGGCCACGCCTGAGGGCTCGACCATGGCGCCGGGGACGAGGGCCACGAGTTTGCCAAAGTCGCGGCCGTTGAGGGGCAGTTCCGTGACCAACCTGCGCTCGACCACTTCGCCCAGAACATCGCGTTCGGAATCGACCAGCGGCAGGGCTTCGCTCACGGTCACTTTTTCCACGTGTTTTTCGACGCTGGTGACGTCGAAATCAGCGGTCGTATCCAGGCCGACGTTCACTACGACGTTCTGCGCTACCGGAGACAGGCCGGCAGCTTGCGCCATCACGATGTAGACTCCTGCTGGCAATTCGGCCATGACGTAGCTGCCTTCGGCCCCGGTCACGGTCTCACGGGTCAGACCGGTGGCATTGTTCTTCGCGCTCACCTTCGCGCGCGCCAGCAGGGCGCCGCTGGCGTCACGGACTTGCCCGCGAATTGTTCCGCGAAAGCTTTGCGCACACAGCAAAGCGGGGACGAGTACCACTGCACACAATACAAATGTAAATATTGCCAAGCGTCCCGGCTTGCTCCGGAGCGATAGTGGCGCGCCAGTCATCGCTTTTTCTCCTCGTGCCTTGTGAATTCCGGTCGTCAAACGAAAAACTCCAGGATGCTCGCAACCTCGAATCGGATTCCGGGAATGCGAAACGGTTTATTTCGCTCGCGGGATCGTGAACTTCACTGGAACCTTGATGCCGTACGAATGCACGAAACTTCCCTGGTTCACGGCCAGCGCGAAGTGTCCGCGCGAGTCGATGTAGATCAAGGGTTTCTTCAACGGGACGTCACTGAATGTCTTGACGAAGGGCAAGTCGATCTTTCGCTCTCCAATCGTAAGAGGGACGCTTTGGCCGCGCTGGTAGCCGAGTTTCAGGAAATCCTCGGCATTGACGTTGGTGACCAGGTTGCCGTAGGGGCCGTCGGTGGCAATGACTTCGCCGTGCAGTCCAGCTTCATCAGTTTTGGCTGCTTCGAGGTCAAGCCGAACGAGGTTCTTGAGATCCAGTTCCGGACCCGCTTGTGTCCAGTCGTCGCCACGCGCGAGGTGCGCGGCTGCGGGGGAAAAAATGTCACGACCGTGAAACGTCGATGACAAAGCTCTCCCGATCATCCAATCGGGGTTGGTGATCTCATGTGCACTTTCAAGGCCGTCGCGACCGGCGACCATGGTGATCAGCCCGTTGTCAGGCAGAACGAAATACTGGCCCCGCTTCGACTCAATGATGACGGCCTTGCGAGTGCTGCCAACACCGGGGTCGATCACCACGACAAAGACAGTGCCCGCGGGGTAGTAGGGGGTAGCGCCCTCGAGGAAGCGGGCGCCGTCGAGAATCGAAAAGGGCGTAACCTGGTGCGACAGGTCCACAATGCGCACCGTGGGCATAATCGAAAACATCACGCCTTTGCAGATGGGCACCGAATCGTCGACCGTGCCAAAGTCGGTCATGAAGACGATGGTGGCGGGATAGGCTTGGGCGGATGTCTCTTTTGGAGTGGCGCTTACGCAGGCAGCAAACAACAGTATCGCGACCAGGACGAAAAGAAATTGGCGCGGAGCCGCCAAAGACTTTTTCATTGCTGTTCCCTTCTCAATAAAGTCTAGTTAGTTACTTGAGTTTAACAGGATGAAGGCTCTTTCCCAGCAGTCTCGAGCCATTGGACCTCTGTTGGATTTTGGTGAGGTTGTATTTTAACCGATCGAAAGACAGGGAAGGCTGAAGGGCTATTTCGCCGCAGATCCTCGCGCTCTGCGGCTTTGTGAGGGCTTCATGTTTCGGGCAGCCGCTGAAAGAATCTGTCGTCCCCGACGGCGCTCGAGTTGTTGGGAGCAAGCAGCTTACCGCGGACTTGCGTCCGGGCTAAAGTCTTTCGTCGCTGCGCGACTGACCTTCTGATGTCCGACAGGGCATTCGATGCTCGGTATTCTCGCAGTCTTAGGCGCTCTTTCCCCTGTCGCTCCCCATGGATTTTCCTCCGCCTATCGAGGGGACCGGTTAAATTGTGGGAACCACCTTGGGCCCCGAGCGGTGGGATTGCCGCACGTCTATAATCTGCGCTGCGTTATTTTCCATTCCAGCAGGAGGTTTTTTCATGGCCGGTGCCATCCTCGAAAAGTACATCGACCTCTTCCAGAAACGTGCCTTTGCGAACCTGGCTACGCTGATGCCCGACGGACGTCCGCAGGTGACGCCGGTATGGGTCGACTTTGATGGCGAGCACGTAATCTTCAATTCCGCCAAGGGACGGCAGAAGGACCGCAATGTGCGCCGCGACCCGCGGGTAGCGATGGCGATCAGTGATCCGGAGAATCCCTACCGCTACCTCGAAGTTCGCGGCAAGGTGGTCGAAATTACCGAACAGGGCGCAGCCGAGCACATCGACAAGATGGCGAAGAAATATCTGGGCGTCGATAAGTATCCTTATTCGCAACCGGGCGAAGTGCGTGTGCTTTACAAGGTGAAGCCGGAACACACCACCACGATGGGTTAACCGCTCTGAACACGGCCATTCGCAACTACAACCTCTGCCTGCTGGGCTTCGGTAATGTGAACCGCACGCTGGTGCGTCTGCTTGCTGATCGCGGCGCCGAGTTGCGTGAGCGCGGGATTGCAGTGCGGATTACTGGGGTGGCTTCGCGGCGGCTGGGCTGGGTGGCCGATCCGGCCGGGCTGGACCTGGCTCTGCTGGCCAGGGCCGAAGCGATTACGCCTGCAGCTTTTTCGTCCATACTTCGCGTGAGCAGGGACGCTCGCGAGTGGCTGCACGCCGCGAACGCGGAGGTTATGTTCGAGGCTACGTCTCTCAATGTCGAAAGTGGACAGCCAGCGGTAGGTCATATTCAGGCCGCGCTTCAGCACGGAGCCCATGCCATCACGGCCAACAAGGGTCCGATCGTTTACGCTTATGACGAACTTCAGCAACTGGCCGTTCGACAGGGTAAACGCTTCCTTTTTGAGTCGACGGTTATGGATGGCGTCCCGACCTTCTCTTTGTTCCGGGATAATTTGCCGGCGCTTCATTTACGGGGATTCCACGGTATTTTGAACTCGACGACCAACGTCATTCTGGCGGGGATGGAAGAGGGCCTTAGCTTTGACGCGGCTCTGCAGCGAGCGCAAGAGATTGGCGTGGCTGAGACGGATGCGAGTCATGATATCGAGGGTTGGGACGCGGCGGTGAAAGTTGTGGCTTTGGTTACTGTGCTCATGGGCGAACGTCTGGCGTTGCGCGATGTGCGACGGGAGGGGATTGGCAAACTGACTGGAGATCAGGTCCGCACCGCCCGGAGTGCGGGCACTCCTTATAAACTGGTGTGCCGGGCGCAACGGAACCAAAAGGGCATTACGGCTTCAGTGGGTCCCGAGCAGGTTCCCTTGAGTGATCCACTGGCGCGGGTCGCAGGCACATCGTCAATCGTGTATTTTGAAACCGATATTTTTCCGGGACTTTGCATTCTTGAAGAGAATTCCGGCTTGTACGCCACGGCCTACGGAATGTTTGCTGACTTCATCAAAGCGGTCGAAACCTAAGGACTCCATGCCCATCACGCAAGACGCTATCAGTACTGCACTTGACCTTTCCTGGATTCGTTCGCAGTTTCCTTCCTTTGCGGAGAAAGTCAACGGACATCCCGCCGCCTATCTCGACGGACCGGGCGGAACTCAAGTGCCTCAGCGGGTGATCGACGCGATCAGCAACTATCTGACGCATTCGAATGCGAACACGAACGGCGCTTACGCGACCAGCCATCGCACAAACGAAACGATCGCCGGCGCCCGCTCTGCGATGGCTGACTTCTTCGGTTGCGATGCGGACGAAGTGGTCTTCGGCTTCAACATGACGTCGCTTACCTTCGCGATGAGCCGCGCCATTGGCCGCGAATTGGGGCCGGGCGACGAAATCGTGCTGACCTTGCTCGATCATGATGCCAACTTCGCCCCCTGGCAGGCGCTTGAAGAATTGGGAGTGACGGTGCGGAAGGTTGTCGTCAACAAGGGCGATTGCACACTTGACATGAACGACTTGGCGCGCAAGATCAACAGTCACACCAAGCTGGTCGCGGTGGGATATGCGTCGAATGCAGTGGGAACGATCAACGATGTGAAAGAAGTGGTGCGGTTGGCGCATTCGGCGGCGGCGCTCACGTACGTGGACGCCGTCCACTATGCTCCGCATGGGCCGATCGACGTGCGTGCGTTGGATTGCGATTTTCTGGTCTGCTCCAGCTACAAATTTTTCGGACCACACATGGGGGTTCTCTACGGGAAGCGCGAGCACCTGAAGCGTCTGCATCCGTATAAGTTGCGCGCCAACACCAATGAGAGTCCCTGCCGCTGGGAATGGGGCACGCTGAACCACGAAGGGATCGCCGGAATCACTGCGTGCGTGGAATACATTGCGGATATTGGACGACAGCTGCAGCGCTCCGCTCCGACGCGGCGTGCCGCCATCCTTACCGCCTATCAAGAAATTGTGAAGTATGAGCGCGCCTTGTGCGAGCGGCTGCTCCTGGGATTGCGTGACCTGCCCGGGCTGAAGGTGTACGGTATCACCGACCCGCAGCGATTTCATCGCCGCTGCCCAACCATCGCCCTGCGGATCGATGGACACTCACCGCTGGAACTGGCAACCAAGTTGGGAGAACGCGGCCTATTCACCTGGGATGGAAACTACTACGCCCTGAATCTCACTGAGCAGTTGGACGTGGAAAAAGATGGCGGCTTTCTGCGCATCGGACTTTTCCACTACAACACCGTGGATGAAGTGGACCGGTTGCTGGCGGCATTGTGGGAGATTGGGGTTAGCTTAGCTTAGCTTAGCTAATGGCCTTTAGCTGATAGCTTCTAGCCACGCCACGCCGAAGCGGCGTCAAACGAAATCCCCAGCCCCAAGCCCAGCTGAAGGGAAAGCGTGACTCCTCGTCCGAGGACCAGCGCAAACACGATCACCAGGATGCTCGCAACCGAGATCCAGGCGAGGCTTCGCGGGATGCCTTCCGCCGGTCGGTCGGGAACTGCTCCTGCGGGAATGCAGTAGCGAAACCACAGCAATCCACAATATGCGCCCGCCGTCGCGGGCAGGGCCGATTGCCATACCAGCCGGACTCCAATCGGATTGAACAATCCGGACACACTGATCAGGACGATTGCGGAAACGTAGGGCAGGATCGTGAGCTTCTTTAAGCGAGGGTCGTGGGGGGAAACGCCGAAACCGCGTAGGAAGCCCACACCCACGAGCAAGACCGCGCCATAGTAGGCTGCGATTCCCACGACGACCAGGCAACTTCTCCAGAGCCAGTAGGGATGCATTCCCGCGATGACTCTCGCCCAATCACCAAAGTTGGTCACGCCGGAAAAGAAGAAGTACCCGGTTCCGTCAAACAGGTTGAAGGCGGCGCCCATGAGTAGAAAGAAGCGGGTTGCGGGCGACGCATTCGCGGCCTTTCTCAGCGCGAACCAGAAGACCGCGCCCGCCGCGAGGTTCACGAGCGTGCCTCCAGCAGCCACCAGGCGCGACTCGAAGGAACTGGACCAGGCCACAGTGGAAAGCACACCCGCCTGTGCGCCCGTCAGCAGGGCAAGTGCGGCGTGTCCGACCGCTTCGTGCAGGACATCGGCAATCATCGCCGCCACCAGGCTGATGGCGCATACCGTGAGCGTGTCATCTGCAGCTGGAATCGCAAAAGCCGTCGTAGTCATCGCCTCTCCTGCGAAGCTGGTTTTTCGATTCCGGTATTGCCGGGACTCCGAGCGTGGGCGCGTTCAGGAGCACTCTAGAAATGCGCTTGCGCCCTTCGTGGCTTCTTCTGACGGCGGCAGCACTCCGCCCGGACTTGCGAACTGCGACACAGAATGCTTTCGATCTACTTCACACGGCCTCGGGAGGGTGAAACTCGGCGACCGCGCCTGCTTTCGCCATCAGGACCACGCTGGCCATGCCGACGAACAGCCCATGCTCGACGACGCCGGGCATTTCGTCGAGGGTCCGCGCCAGCGCCCTTGGGTCTGGAATCTGGCCGAAACGGCAATCCAGAATATGGTTGCCTTCGTCGGTGATGAAGGGATTTCCAGAAGAATCGCAGCGGCGAGCCACCGCCGCACCCATCCCCGAGATCTTCTCAGCCACCAACGGCTCGGCAAAGCCGATTACTTCGATTGGCAACGGAAAACGGCCCAGTACCGGAACTTGCTTGGAAGAATCGGTAACGACAATCAACTTCTTCGACGCCGAGGCCACGATCTTCTCCCGGAGCATTGCGCCGCCTCCGCCTTTGATCAGATTCAAAGCAGGGTCGAACTCGTCAGCTCCGTCGATGGTCACATCGATCTGCTGGTATTCCTCAAAAGTGGTGAGCGGAATGCCGAGTTGAAGGGCGAGATTGTGCGATTGCACCGAGGTCGGAATGCCGCGAATCTTGAGGCCTTTGTGGACGCGTTCGGCGAGAAGGCGAATAGCGATGGTCGCAGTCGAGCCCGAGCCCAGCCCGACAATCTGTCCATCACGAACATATTCCACGCTTACTTGAGCTGCCTGTTCCTTCTCGGACTCATAGGCCATGGGGATCCTTAGTGCTGCGAGTCTCCGCAACGGGTGATTATTCCACAGCGATGCAGTTACCGGCACCGGGATTGGAAGCCCTCGAGAGTTGGAGTAGAGTCGTAACTAGGCGGCGACCACTGGTAAGGCCAGTCGCTGCCCAGGAGACGACCCATGACCGAAGACCTCTCCCGCAGACAGTTCCTAGAGAAAATTGGATTGGGCACGGCCGCCGGCACGGGGCTTTGGTTGCTCAAGGATGTTGCGCAGGCGGCACAGGGGCCGCTGCCCTCACGCACCTTGGGACGCACGGGCGCGCAGGTGTCGATACTGGCCTTCGGATGCGGCAGCCGCTTCCTCATGTACGAGGAGGAAGACAAGGCCTTGGCGGCGCTGAATCACGCGATCGATCTCGGCATAACCTATGTCGATACCGCCTATGCCTATGGTGATGGCAAGAGCGAAAGCCGGGTGGGCAAGGTGATGGCGTCACGACGAAAGGACGTCTGGCTGGCCACGAAAATCCCCGATCGCACGCGCGACGAATTCATGCGGCGGCTGGAAGGCAGTCTGAAACGGCTGCAGACCGACCACGTCGACCTGGTGCACATCCACAGCCTGGGTAAGCCAGAGGACTTAGCGAAGATCGAGGCGCCCAACGGCGCGCTCAAGGGATTGCTGGAAGCGCGCGAGCAGAAGATGACGCGTGCCATCGGCATGACCAGCCATACCAGTGGAGAAGTCATGGCGCAGGCGATTGAGCGCCATGATCTGGATTGCGTGCAGATGGCCCTGAATGCCTCGCGCAACGGGCGATTCGAAGAGTTGGCATTACCGGCAGCGAACAAGAAAAGCCTGGGCGTGATCGCCATGAAGGTGACAGGGCAGGAATTTTTGCTGGGGAATGGCGGAGGCAAGGCCGATATCACGTCGCTATTGCGCTACTCCATGAGCTTGCCGGTGACGACCGCGGTGGTGGGCATGCCGCATCTGGAGATGCTCGAACATAACATCGACGTGGCACGCAGCTTCGCTCCGCTGGGCGAGCAGGAAATGGAGCGCCTGCGCCGCGATCTCACGCCTGCCCGCGAGGGGCTGGAACACAAGTTAGTGGGACATCTGGATGGGCCGACGATGAATCCGGATGTTTTTCTTGTGTGATCGGTCAACAACGTAGTCAAGATGAGCCGGGCGGACTATCGGACCAGGATCTCCTTCGGACGATGCCTTCGAGTGGGACCGGGGGTCGAGGCGGCCGAACCTGTGATCCGGCCGTTCAGGGCGATGGTTCAGCGAGCTCCTGATGGCTGCGTTGCACGCTCAGGTTCCGAATCTCTGGGCGGCACGGGCTTTGGCTTTGGCAGCCTCCTCTTCTCGGTTCTTTGGAGGCGAGCTTGTTTCCAGAGTGCGGAGAAGACGACGGGAAATCGCGGCAATTTCCTCGATCGCAGCCTGGAATGGCACTTCGTTGGCCTTTGACGGCTTGTTGAAACCACTGATCTTTCTCACGAACTGCAAGGAGGCCGCGCGTACTTCTTGGTCGGTTACTGGCGGATCGAAGTTGAAGAGATTCTTGATATTCCTGCACATTCCCTATGTCCTCAAAAAAGAACTTCCCAGCGTGTATGACGGGATTTTTCCCTTCGAATTATCTTAAAACAATTGTGAAGAGATGATGAAAACAGGTTCCCCCGGCTGCGCACTTCGGGTTTGAATGACGATGTTGAAGGAACGAGGGATGAAAAGGAACCAGGAAGGAGCCAGAAAGTGAATGGATCGAGGGCCGAGGCGGCTTCGAGCTATCAGGCTTGGGCCAAGCTGCGGTCGGAAGCGCGCTTCAACCTGGCAGTCAGCGGGATGCCGGATTATCCTCTGGCCGACTTACCAGTGCGGCTCGAGGATGTGGAGATTGGCGGCACGGGCCCTTATGGTTATCCGCCCCTGATGGAGCGGCTTGCGGCCAAGGCAGTCGTTCCGCAGGAATGCCTGGTCTCCACCGTAGGCGCGTCGATGGCCAACTTTGTGGCACTCACCGCCTTGGTGCGCCCGGGAGATTCAGTACTGGTTGAGCGGCCTACTTACGATCCGATATTGGCGATTCTCGATCATCTGGGTGCCAAGGTGTTGCGCTTCGAACGGCGTTCCGATCGGGACTTCCGCTTGGGGCTGGGAGAACTGGAACGGCGCCTTACCTCAAAAGTCCGACTGGTGGTGTTGTGCAATCTCCACAACCCGAGCAGTGCTTTCACCGATGACGACACTTTGCGACAAGTGGGCGAGATGGCAGCTGCGGTCGGAGCCCGCGTCCTGGTGGACGAGGTTTACCTGGAGACACTGTTGGATCGTCCGTGGCGCTCGGCATTTCACCTGGGTGCGAACTTCCTGACCACCAGCAGTCTTGCAAAGGCTTATGGGTTAAGCGGCCTGCGGTGTGGATGGATCCTGGCGCAACCCGAACTCGTCAAGCGCATGAGGCAGGTGGTGGATTTCACCTATGGAAGCCCGGCGCATCCGGCAGAATGCATCGCGGTGGTTGCGGTCGACCATCTGGACCGAGTGCGAGACCGGGCGCGCGGATTGTTGGAGACCAATCGAGCATTGGTGAAGGCCTTTCTGTCCGCACATCCTCAGCTGGACTGTGCTCCCAGTCAGTTCGGCACTACTGTGTTTCCCCGGCTGAAGAAAGGTGCGGCGGGCGAGTTTGTGGCCGTCCTACAAGAAAAGTTTCAGACCAGCGTCGTGCCGGGAGAATTCTTCGATCATCCCCAGCATTTCCGGCTGGGCTTTTCTACCGCCACTGAGACCGTGCGGGGCGGTCTGGAGCGGTTGAGCGCCGCCCTCGAGGTGTGGAAACCACGCTAGGCAGTTCCTTCCTGACGCTAGCCCTTCAACTTATCGCCAGCAATGCAGCCAAGCCGCGCCATTGGCCGTCCATGCGCCCGCTGTTTCGAGTGGCTTGCTTGTTGAACTTGGACATTTAGAGCTACAGGCGGTTCGGAGAGTCAGGGATCCGATCGCACTCTGTGGGATGCCGGATCGTCCCAAATAAGCTAAAGCCCGCGCCGCAGGGTGTTCCGTGAGGGGGAAGACTCAACACGGGCTTTAGCCGGGGGCTGCTTACGCAGCGCGGCATCATGGTAGAGGGAGAGAGACCGGCCGAGGAAAGGGTGTCCAGATTTGTTCCGAAAACCGAACAAGGGCTACACCGCTAGAGAGCCTTGGAGAGGAGAGCGGCGTTGGCTGGGTTCTGCAGCCGGCCCAGCAAGGCAGCCCGATGGCTCACGCTCTGGTAGCTGTCGACGATGCCCGCAGATTCCAGCACGGTTCCGGGAAACGCCATGCGGGCAAACAGTTTGGCCGCGGCCACGAGCGCATACAGGCGCAGGCGTACGGCGTCATCCACCAACTGGCGGGCAGCTTCGGCAACGCGCGGATCAGGACTGAGGCGTGCCGCCTGCCCAACATGCAGCAAGATTGCGGCGTTGTGAGACACGCCACCAATATAGTCGAGGGCTGCACGCAGACGCTGGCGCTGAATGCACCGGAACTCCGTCGCTGGCAAGTGCTCTCGCAAATATTGTTCTTCGGCAGGATCCACCAGATTGCAGAACGCTTCCAGATCCACGGTAAGCAAACGATCCGCAAGCTTGGAACTTGCGATCGGGGCGACGCCAAAGCCTCCGACCCTGAAGAGAAAGAAGATCAGGGCAAGGGCGGCGATCAGGACGAGTATAAGAGTGGGAATCATTGATGCAACAGCCGTTGCAGGGCATCATTCCAGTGATCGAGATTGTGAGCAGGAACGGAGGTGACCCGCGTCTCCTCGCGTTCCGGCAGCAGCAAGGTCACGACCCATAGCAAGACACAGCAGTGGTAGGCTGCCATGCTGAGCATGTCGAAGAATTCGGCGCGAACTCCAACGCCAATCTGTGTGCGGATGGCAATGATTCCTAGTTCGACGCTAGCGAAAAATCCCACCCCGAGTGCAATACCAAAGACGTAGCTGCGCCACGGGAAACTAAAAAAGCGGGACAGCAGTAGGATCAGAATCAATAAGCCGCTCTGCACGATACTTACGGCGCGATCGACCACGGTGTAGGCGGTCGTAAGGCGATCAGTTTCATATCCCGACGCCCACCCTACCAGCACGACCGCGACCAGCAGCAGAACGACGGTAGCCCAGCGGAAAACGAGGGTGCAGAAATCCTTGAGCGCGGGGTAGCTCTGAAACACCTTGCTGAAGATTTCGTGCACAATCGCAAACCGGAGTGCGACACTCGCGCAGCTTCCCACAAGCCATGCAACCGTGTACTGGCGGCCGGATACCGAGTCGCTGTGATACAGCACGTACAGCACGACAAATTGCACCGATTCGTAAACGGTGTACGCGAAAAACGACGGAAACTCTCGAACAAGCTCTCGACGGACCATCATGACTGCTAACGCCACCAGAAGAACGTGCGGCGCGATCCAGAGATACGTGAAAAGCAGGGGGTGCGCGGCCATGGATTTGCCCGCCAACTATACCGCGTCTCACACCTGGTCTCAACCGCGTCGACAGAACTGCGCTGCTCGACTGACCCGCGCACTACTGGCTGAAGCAAAGCCGCTAGGCTGCGGGCTTGCAGCCCACCTTATTGGGGGGGCAAACAGGCAACGGGTTCCCGTCAGCCTTTACCTGAGGCGGGTTGGAAAATGTGCTCAAAATCACCATCGATGTGGCCAGAAACCAGAACAGTTTTTTCACGATGCTTCTCCTTTGCGAAGGGTTTCGCACCGTGATACTTTGCAATTTACAGGGGTTAGGAGCCAGGCCTCCGCCGGAAGTCATGGTTTCCGGAAACTGTAACGACCCTTATGACTTTGAAGTCCATAGCGGAAGACCTTCAGGATCGCACCCTGCGCGCCGTGGCTGGATTGTTGGGCAAACTCCGCTACCTGGCCGGCTTGCGCGAGGCGGATGGGACCTACGTGCATTGGGGACTCGCACGCATCCACGGCGAGGAAGCCACACAGCGTGCGCTATCAGAGGCTCACCGGGGAATTGTCTCCCGGATCCTGCGCATGCCACTGCACAGCCTGCTGCAAGACGTGGAAGATTCCGGGGCGACGAATGATAGCGGTCGGGCGGAGTTGTTGGCGAACTTGAACGCGCGGCCGGAACAATTGGTGCCTCCGCATCCCGGTGCCGGGTCGGTACGGCACCTCAGTTCAGTGCTTCATGCGCTCTCGGGCTTGATAAAGAATCGACCGTAGACCACTCTCCCAGTCGCATGGCTACGCCCACCACCTGACCAATGACCTCGGCCTCATGCGGATGTTTCAACACGCGCACCGGAACCGGAGAGAGCGGATGAGATTGCAGGATGAGCCCATCCTGTTGAAGGGCGCACCACGAGCAGATATACCCCTCGCGGGTTTCGACGAAGTAGATAGGACGCTGGTATTCCGAGCGCCAGCCTCCTTCGACGACACGATTGCGCGATTCGTCCACCTGAATAAAAGTTCCCGGCGGCAGAATGGGATACATCGTGAAATCCTCGCTGCCGATGTAGCCATAGGTGAACTTGCGGTCGGCGAACTGGGCCAGGTAGGTGAGGGGTACGACACCCCACTGCTCAACCACGCGCCCCATATTGACCGTAAAGCGGAGGTCAAAGCTGGGATCGAGGCGCACGGGAATGCTGGCGGACGAACTGCTCAGCAGGGCTTCCGAGACGTGAGATCTCGGAGGATGCGCGAACGACAGATCTTCAGAAACGCGGTTGAGGTCGACGCCGAAGAAAGAAAGAAGCTCGCTGGCATCGCGACGATAAATAACCGAAAGCGAGTAGATGCGGTAGATGCTGGGCACAACGCCCTTGGTCTCGATGTCGGATAGGCGGCTGGGCGGAATAGCGAATTCGTCGCTTTTGTGCCGGGCGGCAATGGCAACGCTGGCAGTCTCGACGTCGCGCATGGTGAGGCCGAGTTGTTCTCGCAACACACGCAGGCACTGTCCGCCAGATAGCATTTGGGTTCCCCCTCGGGCCGCGACCTGCGAACAGCTCGTCTCTCCCAAGCACTTCCGCGACCCGGTGTTCCGGTTTCGTAACAAGCAAACTACTCTTTCTCGCTAGCAAAAACAAGGTTGATGGGGCTTTCATGGATTTCAAGCTCTATTAGCCGGAGCCGCTCAGGCAGCGGGGATGAGGGGGGTCGAAACACTCTCCAGTTGGAGGCAAACCAGGAAACATCGGCGAGATATAAAGTACGCGGGGAGAGTTACCAACAATTATATCGTGGCTCAACAGAGGGTGAATTTTCGCTTTCAGAGCCAAGCTGTTACGGAAGCAGAACAGGGACAATTGGGCCGCCGCCCACAGCGAGGCGGCCGCCATTGTACTCGCGGCGTGTACTACGCGTGGACAGTTTGGTATTCCTCGTAGGAACCCTTGAAATCGGTGATGCCGTGATCCGGTTCGAAGTGCCAGATCCGCGTCGCCACTTCGTCGATGAGATCGTGATCGTGCGTAACCAGCAGAACCGTTCCCTGATAACGCTGCAGTGCGATGTTCAGGGCGTTGATGGATTCGAGGTCCAGGTGGTTGGTGGGTTCGTCAAGCACGAGCACATTCGGTTTCTGCAGCATGAGCTTGCAGAAAATTATGCGTGCGGCTTCGCCACCGGAGAGAATGTCGGTCTTCTTGTTGCCATCTTCGCGCGCAAACAACATTTGGCCGAGGAGTCCGCGGATCTCTTCGTGCGAGGCGGAAGGGTCCCACTGATGCAGCCATTCGAAGACGTTCATGCCGGGTTGGATCAGCGCCTTGTGATCTTGCGCGAAGTAGCCGATGGCGGCTTCGTGTCCCCAGAGAACTTTCCCGTCATCGAGAAACTTGCCCTCGTACCCGCTGGTCTGGCGCAGTTCGGCCTCCGGAGTGGTGGGTGAATTCGCGAGCAGCGCGTTTACTAGCGTCGTCTTGCCGGCGCCGTTGCGTCCCATGAGGGCGATTTTTTCTCCACGCAGAACGCTGGCGGTGAAGTTCCGGACCACTTCTTTTTCTGCGTACGCCTTGCTCAGGCCTTCGACTTCCAGGATGTGTTTGCCGGACGGGCGCTTCTTTTCGAACTTGATATAGGGGCGCTGGATGTTCGATTTCGCGAGTTCGGTGACTTGCAGGCGTTCAACTTCCTTACGGCGCGATTGCACTTGGCTGGAGCGTGTTCCGGCGGAGAAGCGGGCGATGAATTCGTTTAACTGCGCAATCTTCTTTTCGCGCTGCGCGTTCTGTGCTTCGATCTGCGAACGAATCTGCGTCTTCGCAACCACCATGTCGTCGTAGCTGCCCGTATAGGTAATGATCGTTTCGTAGTCGATGTCAGCGATATGAGTGCAGATGCTGTTCAGGAAATGGCGATCGTGCGAGATCGCGATCAGCACACCGTCGTAGCTGTTGAGAAAGTCCTGTAGCCAGTGAATGGAGTCCAGGTCGAGGTTGTTGGTGGGTTCGTCGAGAAGCAGCGCCTGGGGATGTCCGAAGAGAGCTTGCGCAAGCAGCACGCGCACTTTTTGTCCGCCCTGCAGTTCGCTCATTTTGCGTTCGTGGGCTTCGTCGGGAATGTCGAGGCCTTGGAGAAGAATGGCGGCATCACTTTCGGCGATGTAGCCGTCTTCTTCGCCGACCATGCCTTCCAGTTCGCCGAGACGCATGCCGTCCTCGTCGGACATTTCCGGCTTTTCGTAGATGCGGTCGCGCTCTTCGAGAGCGGCCCAGAGGCGCTGGTTGCCCATGATGACGGTGTCGATGACGCGATAGGCGTCAAAGGCAAACTGGTCCTGGCTCAGGATGCCAAGCTTACGAGGGCGGACCACAGTGCCCATGTGTGGCTCCATCTCGCCGGTGAGAATTTTCATGAATGTAGATTTGCCAGCGCCGTTGGGACCGGTGAGGCCGTAGCGCTTCCCATCCGTGAAGGAGGTGGAGACGTCGTCGAACAGAACTTTGGCGCCGTAGCGCATGGACACATTGCTAACTGAAATCATTTTGACTCAGGGAACTGCGGGAAATTGCCGTTGAGGCGGGGACGCAGTGCTGAAAATAGAATATCACGATGGAGGGTCATGCTGTGTACCACGCGATCGGGAGAGTAGCGGCTCTTTAGCTCTGACGCACCGTGCTTCTACGATTTGTGCTACCCTCGGGGACACTTCAGGCCGACCCAAGAGGCTTCAATGAACTTCATTTTAGCCAACATCAGATGGATCATGGTCGTGTCGGGCGCCCTGACCTGCACGATGGCTTACGCAGTTATCGCACCAGAAGCCGCTCTGCTTTCCACATTCGGAGAGACACTGGAAGGCCCACTCGCCGGAATCGTCGTGCGCAATTGGGGCGCGTTGGTTACGCTGATCGGAGGCATGCTGGTCTACGGTGCGTTCAGGCCTCCAATGCGGTCGCCCGCCCTGATTGTCGCCGGTGCCAGCAAGCTAATCTTCGTTTCCCTCCTACTCTCACACGGTGGACTTTACCTCGGTCACCAAGCGGGGATCGCCATCGCCATTGATCTAGTCTGGGTCGTGCTCTTCGCGTTGTATCTGCTGGGCACCCGCGCAGCCCGGTCGAATTCAAACTGCGACATCACCGATCGAGAAGGTTCGTGGTGAGGACGCCAGCGGCACTGGTGGTCACACAGGGCCCTTTCGACCACGTTCGGCTGATGCTACACCTCGCTCAGGATGACACCGGGAAGAGGGGAGCTGCTCTGAGCGTGCTAGGCGCCGGCCGAGAGTTTGTGGTGGCTGCGTGCTTCGGCAATGCCGTATTGTCGAATTTTGTAGAGCAATGCCTTGTAGCTGATCTTTAGCAGGATCGCGGCCTGTTTGCGATTCCAGTTCGTTTGTTCCAGGGCCTGTGTAATGGCCGCAGCTTCGGCTTCGTCCTTGGCGCCGCGCGCAAGGCTCTTCAATCCACCGGCGGATGTTTCTACTGCGCCTGCGGGTTTAGTTGCAGCATCGAGTTGGCGGCCACCGTTCGAATCGTTCTTCGGATTCAATTCCGCGATCGCTAGCGTTTCGTCGCCGAGAATCAGGTACCGCTTGATGAAGTTGCTGAGCTCGCGAAGGTTGCCGGGCCAGGAATATCCCAGGCATGCATTCATTAGCGTCGGAGACAGCGGGAGCGGGGAGCGGGCGTAGCGTTCCGACATCCGGCTCATGAAGTGCTTTAAGAGAATCGGCACTTCTTCTTTGCGTTCGCGCAACGGAGGCAGGCTTAGCGTGAACGCATTCAAACGGTAGTAGAGATCTTCGCGCAGCCGCTTCGTTGCCAATGCTTCCGGGATATTGATATTCGTCGCTGCCAGGATGCGGACGTCTACTTTGATCACGGTACGGCTGCCCAGTCGTGAGAACTGCTGGTCTTGCAGGACGTGTAGAAGTTTGGCCTGCAGGCTGGGTGGCATTTCGCCGATTTCGTCGAGCAGGATCGTGCCTTTGTTGCACAACTCAAATTTTCCGGGCTTGGGATGAGTGGCACCCGTGAAGGCTCCGGCTTCGTAGCCGAAGAGTTCGCTCTCCAGCAGATCAGCAGGGACCGCGGCGCAGTTGACCTTCAAGAAAGTGCGATGGGCGCGCGGAGAGAGTTTGTGTACGAGGCGAGCTAGAACTTCTTTTCCAGTTCCACTTTCTCCGAGGAGAAGAACTGGAATGTCAACGTTCGCCACCAGCGCTGCCTGCGAGCGAATCTTCTTCATCGCTGGACTGGCGGCCACAAAGAACACGTCATCGCAGAGTTCTTCGACTTCTCCGGCATAGGCTTGCTGGTTCTTGCCAAGGCACTGATCGATGACGGCATCGAGTTCGGCTTTCTGGAATGGCTTAGTGAGGTAATCTTGCGCGCCCAGGCGCATTGCTTGAACGACTTTGCGGGTGTCGTTCACGCACGAGAGCATGACGACCTTCACGCCAGGCTTCATCTGGCGCAACTGCTCCAGGGTTTCCAGGCCATCGATGCCAGGCATCAAGACGTCAAGCAGAACCAAGTCGGGCTGCAAGCCTTTCTCTACACGCTGCAGGGCTTCCTCGCCGGTCGAGGCGGTTTCGACCTTGTAGTCGTCCACCTCGAGCAGTGTACGGATGTAGCGGAGCATGCCCGGTTCATCGTCGACCAGCAGAATGGCGGTACTTTCACTCATTTGTTCTTCCTCTTAGCCGCGCTGCTGGGGGATGGATTCAGCGGTACGAGAAATGAAAACTTGCAACCGGCTCCGGGCTCGCTTTCCACCCAGAGTTTTCCGCCCATGCCGTTGACCAAGCGGCGGGCAATGGCCAGGCCCAGGCCCATTCCGTCGGATTGGTTTTCGTTGCTGGGCAAGCGGAAAAAATCGTCGAAGACTTCCTGGTGATATTCCGGAGGGATGCCGGGGCCGGTGTCGGAGACGCTGACTTTCACGGCATTCGGGACTGACAAAGACTGGCGACGGCGTTCTTTTTCTACGCCGGGCTTGCTTGCGCTGCGCCGCTCCCACATGTATGGTTCCGCGTGCAGCCAGACAGTGCCTCCCGCGGGCGTGAACTTGGAAGCGTTCTCGAGCAAGTTGGAAATCACGCGCTGCACTTTGGCTGAATCAAAAGCAAATCCGGGCAGCTTCTCATTGGCCAGAAAATACAAGGCGAGGCCCTTCTCCTGAAAACGAGCGGACCAGATGCGGCACACTTCCGAGAGGCACGCGTTGATGTCGCCGGGCTCGTACTGCATGCGCAGTTCGCCCGTTTCTAATACTGTGTAAGAGAGGAAATCCTGGATGAAATGTTGCAAGCGTTGACCGCTGGCGCGCATGTCGCCGATCACGTCGCGCTGACGCTCATTGAGCGGACCCAGTTTTTCACTCTGCAGGAGCTCGATGTACCCATTGAGAATGGCCAAGGGCGTCTTGAGGTCGTGGGCAGCCGAAGCGAGGGCGTTGGTAGTCCGCTGAAAACGCTCGGAGAGATGATGGTAGTTCTGCACCAGGTCGGGCGGATAGTCGGGAGCGGCGGCGGTGCCGTTCGGGACCGTATTGGAATCAGTCTCCGCAGTCGGGGACTGGGAGATACACGGGTTATCCGGACTAGCGGCCATATGCAGAAACTCTCGTGGTTTGGCGAACGGGGAGGGGAAATACCGTCACAAGCTGTCGCTTCGGGGAGAATGACGTACTAAAATCGTAGGATGGGTGAGCTCTGTTGTCAATCAAAAAGGCACCAGAATTGCCACACAAGGGAAAATCCTTGCACTTTCAGGTTGATTTCGAACCATGGGTCACAATTACCGCAAAAAGCGGTAAGCGCGCCGGAGACAGCGCGGGACTCCATACGGGTAGCGGCATTTCCGGCAAGAGTCGCGGTTAGAGCCGCCAAAAACCGGGGTTTGCGAAGGCGGCAGGGTGCATTTGGCCCATGAGATGCCGACAGAGCGGGGGTAAAGACGATTGTCAGGGGAACACTTGATTCGACGCAAGCCCGAAAAAGAACGTCGCCAGTGGGTGCGACTTCCCTTGGCCATTCCGATTTTCGTGCGTACCCGGGACGAAAATGGCAAGGAGTTTCTTGAGTTTGCCACCGCGTTGAACATTGGCGCGGGCGGCGCCCTGGTAGCTGTGCGGCGCTCTCCTCCGCCATCGACGCAGGTTTTGCTGGAGATTCCCAGTGCGCCTCTGGCCAGTACTGCAGCCCTGCCCCGTGCGGCGCGCACCCTGCGCGCTCGAGCCGTGCGAGTCACGCACGCCGAGGGATACCACCTTATTGGTCTGAAATTTTCCCGTCCACTCCTCAACGGGGCCCGTCCCGTTCATTCCGCGCAAAGGAAAGTTCGTTCTGCGATGTGAAAAGTTTTTCCTACCCCTTTGGTAAGAGAGTTCCCGCTCGCTTGCAGTGTAGGCCGGCCGACGTGTAAGCGATGAAATCCTTGAAAGTTTAGTTACTTCAGCAAGATACAGGCAATTTCGGCCTTCCGATTCTGGGGCCATGGGGTTTGGCGTCCGGGATGCACATGTAGGGGCGAGGCGGGCTAGTCCCGCAAACTAGCGATGACAACAATGAATTCGGTTAGTTCTCTGGTTCAGTCGATTGGCGAGATTCCGCCCGAGGCGATTGTCTTTGGGAGCAGCGAAAGCATGCAGACGCTGCGGGCGCGAATGGACAAGGTCGCCGCCGCGAACGTTCCCGTACTGATCCAGGGGGAGAGCGGCACTGGCAAAGACATCATTGCTCGCATGATCCACGGGCGTTCCCCGTGGCGGACCGGGCCTTACGTAAAGGTAAACTGCCCGGCGATTCCTGGCACGCTGCTGGAGAGCGAGCTGTTTGGGTACGAGAAGGGCGCCTTCACGGGAGCTTACGGCACCAAGCCGGGTCGGGTTGAGATGGCGCATCGCGGGACCTTGTTCCTCGACGAGATTTCAGAGCTTGATCTCGCTCTGCAATCGAAGTTGCTGCAGCTACTGCAGGACGGTCAGTTCTGCCGCATCGGGGCACAGGAAGACAAGAAGGTGGAAGTGCGGGTAGTGTGCGCGACCAACCGCATTCTGGAAAACGAAATCGAGAACGGCACCTTCCGCCAGGACTTGTTTTACCGCATCAACGTGGTGAATCTGGCGCTGCCACCCTTGCGCGAACGGCGCGGGGACATCGCCGATCTGACGAATTACTTTCTGGAGTACTACAACCGAAAATACAACTGCCGGGCAAAGCCGATTTCCATGGAACTGATGGCCGTGCTGCAGAAGTACCACTGGCCAGGCAACGTCCGGGAGTTGGAGAACCTGGTGAAGCGGTATGTCATCCTCGGATCGGAAGAGGTGATTTCGAGCGATCTGGTGACCCGCGAGCAGCAGTATTTCAACCCTGAGATCAATCTGGACGGGCCCATTTCGCTGAAGAAGCTTACTCGGCAAGCGACGCGCGAGCTGGAACGCAAGGTAATCCTGAAGGTGCTGCAGGCGCACCACTGGAATCGGAAGCAGGCGGCCCGCGCTCTGAGCATCAGCTACCGGGCATTGCTTTACAAGATCCGGGACGCCGGTTTGCCGTCGAATCGGACAGCGCGACGTCGCGAAACGGCTGTCGGTACTGGGCTTGCGGCCGACTAGGACGCAGAAGGAAATTTGTGATCATGCGCACCGCTTTGCATCTTTACCAGTTACGCCCGTAAGGGATGCTGGCTAAGCGCTTGATAAGATGAGGGTTGTTTTCCACGGTTTTTGGTTACCAATGTGCTTTAATTCGGAACCAGTGGGGCTCTGTGTCTTTCCCCCCCAAAGACGCGGGAGTCCGAAGCTGATCAGGAGGCATGGCAGTCATGCTAAAGAAAGTGGTTCTGCTCGCGGTTCTGGCACTGGCTCTTCCCATTGCGGCCGTTGCAGATAATCAAATCGACTTCAACGCCCAGGGGGGGACGTTGTCGGGCAGCAGCGCTGGTCTTTCACTGACCGGCTCGACCCTTATTGCGGTGACGAACTATTTCGGACTTTCCACGGTCGGTTCCAACCTGGGGACGGTAACCTTCACAACCGGAGCGCTGATGAGCGGCTCGCTCGCCACAGGAGGGACCTTCTCGAGCGCCGGGAGCTCATTCTCGATCGTGGGCACCGGAGTGAATGGTGTTCCGGCGGGCGCAGTCTTCACCGGTTCGTTCACGAGCGACATCACCTTGACCGAGAGTGGCACGAGCCTGCATAGCTACGGCCTGTTCGGTGTGGTTACCGGCACCTTGTCCACCGGCGGCCAAGCAAGTGGGCCAGTGGTTCTGAACTTCGCCACGGGTAAGGGCTGGATGGGAGAAGCAGTCACGGTCGGCAGTGTCGACACGACGGTCGTGGTCCCCGAACCCGGCACACTGAGCCTGTTCGGTACGGGCCTGATCGGTCTGGCGGGCATGATCCGCCGCAAGTTGCGTCTGGCCTAAGCGATTCAAAGAACATCTCTTGAACCCGCCGCATGAGCGGCGGGTTTTGTTTTTGTGCGCCCGGCAGGGCGCACTCACTTGGAGGTGAAAGTCCTCTACACACCCGGCAAGGGGAAGTGTTAGC
>UEXW01000255.1_pt1 | contig 25661 bp, 22 predicted proteins | sample 4301151 | NCBI WGS metagenome assembly UEXW01 (sample SAMEA4773176, study PRJEB27434) | metagenome | biome: 2259; feature: agricultural soil; material: soil | place: USA | collected 2014-09 | depth 0.25 m | reverse complement strand
ACAAACCCGTCAAGCGAAATGGTCATCCCGACGATTACTTTTGCCAATGGCGCCTCGGTGTCCGATTATGTCGATCCGTCATTTCACGATTATCTCCGAAATGGAGTAACGGAGAGACGCGATTACAATCACAGCCTTTTAAGAGTCCCCTTGTCAGGTGAGCACGGCTGTCGACGAGGACACCACCGACACTGATTGGTCTCTTAGGCCAGCGACGGGGAAAAGTCCGTGAGGACAAGAAAGGTCGAATCGATTTTTTCGACAAGTTTGCCGTTCAGTTCAGATTTGTCACGGACGCTCTTCCAATCCGGGTCGTCTTGAAAGGACTTCCAGTTCGCGGCCGCGGCTTCGCGGCTGGGATGCTCGAGGATGTAGTAAAGCGTGTTGTTCTTCTGTGGCTCCTCGACCGGAGTCCAGTAGGCGACATTCTTGATGCCATGTTTTTCAAACAGTTTTGTGGTGTGTTCGCGGAAGCGTGTCAGCAGGTCCCCCAACTTCCCTGGGGCTGCATGATAGACGCGCAGCTCGTAGACCTTCGTGGAGGCTTCCTTCGAATTGGCATCGTCTCGCTGCATGGCAGCCCAAACTGTTGACGGAAGAATTGTGGCCGCAGGCAGCGCTTGGAGCAATGTTCGTCTTTTCACGGCAGGCATTTTAGCAGACGAGGGACAAATGCGACTGTTTCGTCAACCATCTGTTGATAGCGTCCGCGAAAACCCATTAGCGCTTCTGCTTAACCTTTGCCTTGGGCGCATGGACCTGCTTGGGATAGAACGACCCGGCCATGGCATAGTCGCGCTTGTCGATGTCTTTGCCTCCCACAATCGGCTTACCGTTCTTCGTGATCGACCCTGAGATCTGATAGCACATGATCGAATGCGGATCGGCATGGGCCGTTCCGAGCAACGACGACTCTTCAAGCGGCGTCAGGACTTGGTTGTGAACCTCGGCCGGCCACCAGCCCTGGGTTTTGCCGAAGAACTTGATGGCCTTCGCCTCGTCGATCTTCTTTACCAGTTCGCGACCTATGTGCTCGTGTACAAATCCCAGCGTGTGGCCGGCCTCGTGGCGCACCACCCGATGGAATTCGGATTCGCGCACGCAGGTCCTTGGGCGGTCCGTCGAGAAACTTCACCGTCAGGCTCAGGCCCGCGGTGGGCCCGCGCCGACCAACAAGCAGCGCGATGCGCGCTCGGTCGACCGGTCCTACGGCCAGCGCACGAGAAACCAGGGGCGGATGCGGCTGATTGGCTGGATTGAGTTTGAGCGCCCTGCGCGCGGCATCGACCTGCTTATGTAGGGGAAGGGATTTCGGCGTACAAACGATGGGAGTGAACATCAGGGACCTCTTCTTTCATCGCACGTGACTGCGGCACGTCATGCACGGGAAAACGACCCCAGCTGAAGCAAAGCGACACGGGTACTGTAGGTGGAACGATATCCTATCCCCATACGATGGTGAGCCTTCGACCGCATTCGTTAGAGGATTGCAATCTGCGAAAGTGGACGCGGAAACTTCGGCGCCGTTTGATAGGGTGGAGCCAACGGTGTGACGTTAGGGGTCGCCTGCTGGACGAACGGCGCAGAATCGCTGGAACGGGGAAAAATAGGCCTCAACTCTTTTCTGGATTTGAAACCTCTGGGCCCCGCGCCTGAGCCCATTCTTCGAGAGCCTCCAGCAGTTCCTCCAGCAGAGCATTGACGCGATCCGTATCCGCCCTTTCGAGCAGAACCTCCTCACAGATGTCGCGCCAATCGCGTTGGTCGCCACGCCTCATAAGGTAGTCTCTTAATAACCGCGGTCACGTTATAACCGCTCCTCACATTGCTTTCCGATGCATTCGTTGTGCCAAAACCGTAAGTCCTTGCACGATCGTCTTTCGGAGAAACATGAGCGTGTAGTTTGCGCGCTGATACGGAGCACAAAAGGGCCTCCTAGGGTTCCGGACGATGGCTGACCTACAGGATTGTCTGTATCGGAGATCGGGCGCTTTTTGCATATGCTGCATCATCGAGCGGATCCGAGAAATGTCAGAACCCCCAGAGGAACGGATTTATACCCTGATAGCCAAAGCAATCTCTGCTTCAGATCCAACTGAGATTGAAGAAGTGATGGCAGAACTCAGGGCTGCTCTGAAAGAACACATTCAACAAACAAAGGCAATAGCTGTTTCAACGTTGACTGTCCGCCCAGGTGGGAGCAAAACAAATCCGCTGGCTTGAACTTTTCATCCCGTACGGGTCGCAAGCCTGGGGAATTACTCCGGTCTCACAGATTGTTGTCGAGTACGACGATACCAGCATGAACCCAATGCCTCGGCGAGGCGCCCCATGAGCGCGAACGAAAAGGTCAACATCTTGATGGTGGATGACCAACCTGCCAAGCTCTTAACCTACGAAGTAATCCTCCGCGATCTGGATGAGAATCTCGTCAAGGCAACCTCGGCGAGCGAAGCCCTTGGCATGCTCTTAAGCATGGAATTCGCCGTCGTATTGCTGGATGTCAACATGCCTGAAATCGACGGCTTCGAGCTGGCCGCCATGATTCGCCGGCATCCGCGCTTTCAAAAGGTGGCCATCATCTTTGTGTCGGCCGTCCATGTGAGCGATCTGGATCGGCTCAAAGGCTACGAAATCGGCGCCGCGGACTACATCTCCGTCCCTGTAGTCCCGGAACTCTTGCGCGCGAAGGTGGGCGTCTTTGTCGAGCTGCATCGAAAAGCAAAACAGACGGACGACTTGAATGCTCAGCTGCGTCAAATCTCCGCCCGCCTGATGAGGGCGCAAGATGAGGAGCGGCGCCGCATTGCGCGGGAACTGCATGATGGCTTGGGCCAGGACCTTGCCGCGATTAAGCTGATGCTTACCCAGATTGCTGGAGATACATCAGCGTCGGCAAAAGATGCTCTTGCCCTCGAGGCCAACTCTGTCGTCGATGTCGCGATCCAGCAGGTTCGCACCCTGTCGTATCTCTTGCATCCGCCCCTGTTGGACGAGGTGGGCTTGGCCTCGGCCCTGCGCTGCTATCTGGAGGGAGTCACCAAGCGCACCGGAATCGAGATCTCGCTGGACATCCAGCCTCTCCAGTTCCCTCGCCTCGATCAGAGCGTGGAGACCGCCATCTTTCGCATCGTCCAGGAAGCGCTGACCAACGTCTTCCGGCATTCCAAGGCCAACAGAACTTGGGTTGTCCTGAGCCACGAAGAGCGACGTGTAGTGGTCATGGTGCGCGACGACGGCAAGGGCCTCGCAGAGGGGACCATCGAGTTGCGGCCGGACAGCGTCGGCGTCGGTCTTGAGGGCATGCGCCAGCGAACCAAGGAATTCGGCGGAGAATTTCGGGTGAGCAACGCCAACCCTGGGACTCTGATCGAAGTGTTTATTCCCCGCGACCACGCACCGCATCCAGGAATTCGCTCAAGGACCAGCCAGATTGATGACGTAAATCACCGGCTCGCCGGGCGCCCCTCACGTCTGTTCTAAGCTTCGTCGCTTTCCTTCAGCTTCGCAATCACACCGAAGTCTTCCAGGGTGGTAGTGTCCCCTTTCACATCGCCGCTGGTGGCCAGCTCGCGCAGCAAGCGACGCATGATTTTGCCGCTTCGCGTTTTCGGAAGCATGTCGGTGAAACGGATGTCATCGGGCTTGGCCAGCGAACCGATCTCCTTCGCCACCCACCTCTTCAGTTCTTCTTTCAATGCCGGGGACGGCTCGCGCCCCTTCTCCAGCGTCACGAATGCCGAGATCGCTTGTCCCTTGATGTCATCCGGCCGCCCAACCACGGCAGCCTCCGCGACCGCGTCGTGAGCCACCAATGCGGATTCAACTTCCATGGTGCTCAAGCGATGCCCACTGACATTCAAAACGTCGTCCACTCGGCCCATGATCCAGAAGTAGCCGTCTTTGTCTTTGCGGGCTCCATCTCCGGTGAAGTACACCCCCGGAATCTGACTCCAGTACTGTCGCACATAGCGATCGGGGTCGCCATAAATGGTGCGCAGCATGCCCGGCCACGGCCTGCTGATGATCAAAAATCCCCCGGAGCCGTCCGGGACAGGCTGCCCGTCCATCGTGACAATCTGCGGAACCACGCCCGGGATCGGACGCGTGGCGGATCCAGGCTTGGTGGCGATCGCCCCCGGAATCGGTGCAATCATGATGTGGCCAGTTTCGGTTTGCCACCAGGTGTCGACAATCGGACAGCGGTGGTGGCCGATCACCTCCCGGTACCACATCCAGGCTTCCGGATTGATGGGTTCACCGACCGTGCCCAGCAGGCGGAGACTTTCCATCTTGTGTTTGTTCGGCCACTCGTCGCCCCACTTGATGAACGTACGAATCGCAGTGGGTGCCGTGTAGAAAACGTTGACCTGATGCCGGTCGATAATCGACCAGAAGCGATCAGGCTCGGGAAAGTTGGGTGCGCCTTCGTACATCAGGCTGGTGGCGCCGTTCTGCAACGGCCCGTAAACAATGTAGCTGTGCCCGGTGACCCATCCGATGTCAGCCGTGCACCAGTAGGTATCTTCTTCCTTCAAATCGAAAACCAGTTTAGTGGTCAGGTACGTACCCACCGAATAGCCGCCCGTCGTGTGCACGACTCCTTTCGGCTTTCCCGTCGTGCCCGAGGTATAGAGGATATACAGCGGGTGCTCGGCATCGAGCGGTTCGGCCGGACATTCATCCGAAGCCTTGGCCATCAACTCATGCCACCAGTGATCGCGGCCGGACTGCATATTGATCGGCGTTCCCGTTCGCTTGTAAACCACCACGTGTTTCACGCTGGGACAAGACTTCAGCGCTTCCTCCACCGCCGGAAAGAGTTTCACCTCAGCGCCGCGCCGGTATGAACCATCTTGTGTGATGACCGCAACCGCCTGCGAATCGTGAATGCGATCGATCAGGGCGTTGGAGGAGAATCCTCCGAACACAATCGAATGGGGCGCGCCGATGCGCGCACACGCCAGCATGGCGATGGGAAGTTCAGGCGTCATCCCCATGTAGATGGCGACCCGATCCCCTTTCTTCACCCCCAGGGACTTCAGAACGTTGGCGAATCGCTGGACTTCTCTCCAGAGTTGCTGGTAGGTGTAAGTTCGGATTTCGCCCGGCTCGCTTTCCCAGACCAAAGCCGCCTTGTTCTTGCGCCAGGTTCGCACGTGGCGATCGAGGCAGTTGTAGGAAATGTTGGTCTGCCCGCCCACAAACCATTTCGCCCACGGAGCGTTCCATTCGAGCACCTTGTCCCACTTTTTGAACCAGTGCAGTTCGTCGGCGATTCGCCCCCAGAACTTCTCCGGCTGCTCGACGGATTCCTTATAAAGTTGTTCGTATTCTTCTACCGTCTTGATGTGAGCTTTTTCCCTGAAATGCGCGGGGCATTCGAATTTGCGGTCTTCGTGAAGGATCGAGTCAATGTTGGTGCCGTCGCCGGTGGAAAGAGTTGCCTTATCTGCCATGAGGGCCTCGTAGTGGTTGCCTCGGAATTTTACTGCGGACCGCGGGAACATGTCTTGCCGCGAGACAGTCCGCACCCCTCTGTAGGCGCGTGCACCGACGGACCGTTCCCTGTTTTTGAAAGAGCCCGGCTTCACAGTTTGCCGAAAAAGTGCGGAACCGCCTTCGCTTTGAAGGGGCCCGGCTTCAGCCGGGGCCATAAGGCCCCGTGAAAGTCGCGACTTTAGTCGCTGGGGTCGACGGCCAAATCAAAAGAAGGTCTCGCAGACACAAAGGACCAGCCCGCCATCAGCTGGAGCCGGTCTTCCACTCCACGAACTATGGATAAGACGCTGGAATTCTAAGCGTCCAGGAACCTGTGTCGCTGCTTCGGCTCGGGCAGAGGACACGTCTCGTACCTGCCCCAGATGCGATAGCGGTTGCGGGCAATCACGTTGTATGCCGCGTCGCGAAGCGCCCGCGGCAGCAAGGCAACGAAACCCCCCAGGAAGGCCCAGTGCTTCCGGAGTTTTCTTAAGATGAACAGAATCGCATCCGAGCGGGCGAGAAGTTGCTCTCCCGGTTCCTGGTAGTTCAGCCCCACGTACACACTGCTGAGTTCCGGGGGAAGGTCGTGACGCCGCAGAATTTCAGCAACGAACGGGCTTTGCAGCGACGCAAACCGAAACTCCTCATCGCGGTCGTGGCGCAGTACGAACTGCACCAGCCGATTGCAAAGGCCGCAGACGCCATCATAGAGCACGATTGGATGCGATGCTGTTGCCATAAGGACGGCCGGCTGTAGTCATCCTAGCGCACGAGCCATTGGCCTCGAACTCTGTCCGGTGAGGTTGAAGCAGTTGCTAACCCGCACACTTGCCGAACGCACTCAGAGATTTTTGCCCGCGAACCGCGTAAAATCCGCTGTCAAGAGACCTTCTATGCCTGATGAACAACCTACGCCTGCACCGAATCCGCCCGCCGTCTCCCAGCCTGAACCGGTCGCCCCACCCGCGGCTCCCAAGGCTCCGGGGCTCGATCTTGGGCCCGGAGTTGGAATCAACGTCACCCAGGACATGGCTACGCCGGAGCGCAAGCTGCCCCCCACAAAGATCCTGTTGATTGCGATCGCGGGCCTGGCGGTCGTCTTGGCTATTTACGGGTTTCTGGGACGCGCGAAACCGCAGGGCAATGGGTCCGTCGACAATATCGCGGCTGTCGAACTCCCCAACCAGAATGCAATGCTGGTGGCCGTCACGGTCACCCTGCACAACAGCGGAGAGAAGCCGCTGTGGATTCACAACATCCAGGGCAAGCTTCGAATGCCGGATAAGAAGGAGTACTCCGACGTCGCCGCCTCCGCGGTGGATTTTGGCCGCTACTTCGAAGCCTTCCCCGCGCTTAAGCAGAACTCCCTCCCACCCCTGATGCCGGAGACCAAGATCCTTCCCGGCAACGAAGCCAAAGGCACGGTCATCGTCAGCTTTCCCGTAAAGCAGGACGAGTTTGATAGACGGCAATCTTTAATTGTGAGTGTGCAGCCCTATGATCAGCCGCTGCCGGTGGAGTTGAAGAAGTAGAGTTCAAACCATCTCAGAATTTATTGTCTTCCGATTCTGAAGCTCTTGTCATTTCGACGGCGAGCAAAGCGGAGCCGGAGGAACCTGCTGTTTGTCGCACTGACCCCAACGCTGACCAGACAACAGTAGCGCCGGTGGCCTACTTCTTCTCAATCCCCTTGCGCCGCCGCACCAGGTGCGTATTCGCGTTGGGATTGATCTCATCGTACTTCAACAGACTGATCGAACCATCAACTTCCAGCACTCCCAGCGCAACCTGGTGGTAGTCGGCGATCCCATGCTCGCGTAAGGCACGCTGCAGCTCGTCCATGCTGACGTGTTCCTTGGCCATGTGCGCTGGGATGATCTGTCCGTCATGGATCAGCAAGCTGGGCTGCCCCTGAACGAGCTTGCGGAACCGCCGGTTGGCGCCGGAAACATCCGCCAGTAAGTAGTTCAATATCAGCAGCGTCGCGGCCGCAACAATTCCCCCCAGCAGAGAGTTGTCCGGCCCGGTCATGGCATTCTGCACGGAATTGCTCAGCAGCAAAAGGAGGGTCAGGTCGAACGGGGTCATCTGCCCGACTTCCCGTTTGCCGCTGAGCCGCACTCCGATCAGGACGAGCGCGTACACGACCGCGGTGCGCAGCGCGATGCTCAGGAGGACCGAACCCGCTGCGGGAAACATCTATTGATTCGACGCGGTGGGCGAAGCCGTCACCGGCACCGGAGCAGTCTTCGGCGTGCTCACGTAGCCGGTGGCCTTGTTCTTGTCGAGCGTCCACACCACCAGTTCATAAAGCATGTGGTCGCGGCCCGTGTAGAACTGAATCGGCTCGTTGACGTTGCGGTCTTTCTTCTCGATGGTCTTGTCGTCGGAGGTTACGTTAAGGGTGTACTTTCCTCTTTTCTGATCAACCTTCTTTAGCTGCAGGCTGACGGTGGAAACCGGCTGCGGCTTGGCTCCCTTCAGCAACGTGAATTCGTAATAAGCGCGATCGCCCTTGTGCTTCAGGACTTCCAGGTCGTCCCGCGTATGAGCAATCAGTCCGCTCTGCAGCCCGAGATCCCCGATGGTGCTTTCCAGCTTGGCTTTGGTCGCCGCTAATTCCGACTTGGTGGAGGCCACGTCCGTCTTGACTCCACCCACGTCCGTCTTCACGCCCGCCACTTCCCCGCTGACCGCTGTAATCTGCTCTTTCTGCTCCTTGGCCAACCGTTCTTCAGCGGCCCGCTGTGAGCGCTGTAACTCCTGCGCGCGCGCGGCAAGGTCCTTCTTGGTGATGCCGAGCTGATGGCCGAGGGTCTCGGCTTCCGCTTCAGCGGATTGCATGCGTTTGGTGAGGTCGGCAACCTCCGCCTGGCTGGCGGTCTGGTCTTTTCCCAGTTTGTCGATCCGGCCGCGCATGTCGATCAGGAAATAGAGCGAGGCCGCCACGTAGATTGCCGCCAGCAGAAGCAAAATCCACTTCCCCGCATTGGTGCCACCTTCGTGTAAGACCACCGGCTCGTCCTGTTCGGACATACTGTTCCTCCGCGTTCTTCAATAAGGGATACATTAATTGTTCAGCAGAACCCCCACACTGTCAATTGCTTCGCGGATGACCCGGGAATGGCGCCACGCTCCTGCGACCGAGCATCGCCCAAACGATCCGCGCGCGGATCAATCAGTGAAACGGAGATTCCTCGCCAACGACTGATCGAAAGATAGCCGCACTTGTGACGCCGATCACTGGGTGTCTCCCGCCAAGCAACTAGCATACCCACCTGGGAACTGGAACCTGGAGTTGGCGATCCCACTCGCCGGGGCGGCTCGATTCTCCATCGCCGCCCTTTCTTCTTGCTCATCAAGAACCGGACTCAACTATAGAGTGTGTTAGCCCATAAAGATTTCAGTGCAGGATCTGACTAAGAAACAGTTGCGTGCGCTCGTGCCGAGGGTTGTCGAAGAACGCGTCGGGTTCGTTCGCCTCGACGATCCGGCCCGCATCCATGAAAATGACCCGATTGGCAACTTGGCGGGCGAAGCCCATCTCGTGCGTGACGCACAGCATCGTCATCCCCTCCTCGGCGAGCGAGACTATGGTGTCGAGCACCTCCTTGACCATCTCCGGATCGAGCGCCGAGGTTGGCTCGTCGAACAACATGATTTTCGGCTTCATGCAGAGGGCGCGGGCAATCGCCACGCGCTGTTGCTGGCCGCCCGAAAGTTGTCCCGGATACTTGTCTGCCTGCTCCGGAATCTTCACGCGGTTGAGATAGTGCATCGCCACTTCCTGCGCCTCCGCCTTAGGCATCTTCTTCACCCAGATCGGTGCCAGCGTGCAGTTCTCGAGGATCGTGAGATGGGGAAAGAGATTGAAGTGCTGGAAAACCATGCCGACGTCCCGGCGCACTTCGTCGATCTTTTTCAGATCGTTTGTCAGCTCGATGCCATCCACCACGATCGTGCCCTTCTGATGCTGATCCAGCCGGTTGATGCACCGGATCATGGTTGACTTGCCAGAGCCCGAGGGCCCGCAGATCACGATTCGCTCGCCCCGCGCCACCTGCAGGTTGATATCGCGCAGCACGTGGAACTCCCCATACCATTTATTGACCCAGTGCATCTCGACTTGAAGCATGCGTTCACCGTTCCCGGCTGATATGTGCCGAATGATTAAGGATGACTTCGTGCCGCCAGCACTCTCTCAAGCCACTGGCTATATCGTGAAATTGCGTAGCAGAACGTGAAATAGACAGAGGCAACGAAAAGATAGACTTCCAAACCGAACCCGACCCACTTGGGATCGACAATAACCGCCTTGGCCGTGCCCAGCAAGTCGAACAGCCCGATGACGGCAACCAGCGACGTATCCTTGAAGACGGCAATGAACGTGTTGACCATCGCAGGAATCGTGATGCGCAAGGCTTGCGGCAGCACGATCAGGATCGTCGCAGGCCAGAAGGACAGCCCCATGCTGGCTGCGGCCTCGTATTGGCCCTTCGGGATGGCTTCGAGCCCGGCGCGTACCACCTCGGCCAGGTAGGCCGCGATTACCATCACGAGCGCGATCTGCGCACGCAATACCTTGTCGATCGTGAAGCTCTGCGGCATGAACAAAGGAAACATCACCGCTGAGATGAAGAGAAAAGTAATGAGCGGTACGCCGCGGATCAGCTCGATATAGGCAATGCTGAGCGTGCGGATCACGGGCATCTGCGACCGCCGCCCTAGTGCAAGCCCCACCGCTAGCGGAAAGGCAACAGCGAACCCGATGGTCGACAGGACAAATGTCAGCGGCAGTCCGCCCCAAAATTCGCTGGGTACGGCCACCAGACCGAACAACCCTCCCCGTAACAGAAGGAGCGCGCTCACTGGAACCGCGATCCACACGCCCAGGAGCCAAGGCTTCCACCAGGCGCGGATGGCGCTCGCGGCGTAGAGCAACACGAAGAGCAGACAAACCACGGCTGGTCGCCATTGCTGGTGAAACGGATAAGTGCCCAGCAGGATGAAGCGAAAACGCTCGTGGATGACCGCCCAGCACGCTCCCTCTCCTTGCGTTGCGCGACAAAGCGAAGAACCCGCACCCTGAGGCAGTGCCCAGATTGCGCTTGCGATCGCCCAACGCGCCGATCGCAACACGAAATGAGCAATGCCCGTCCCAAGCACGGCCGTGACGATCATGTTCCTGCGGTCCCGCAACATGGGCGCGCCTCGCAATTTGCTGGACAAGCTGGCGACGATCGGGATCATGCGTGAAGCCCCTCAGGTACCCCTTGCGTGGCCACGCCGTTGTAAAGGTTCATAGCGAACGAAATCGTCAAACTGATTGCAAGGTAGAGGATCATCCCCAGCGTGATCGCCTCGATCGCCTCGCCCGTCTGATTGAGCGTGGTATTGGTAACCGAAATCAGGTCGGGGTAGCCGATCGCCACCGCCAATGACGAGTTCTTGGCGAGATTCAGAAACTGGCTGGTCGTTGGCGGAATGATCACCCGCAAGGCCTGCGGCAGTACAACCAGCCGCAGGATTCTTCCTCGGGAAAACCCGAGCGCCGCCGCCGCTTCCGTCTGCCTGCGTCCAACGGCCAGTACACCGCCACGAATGATTTCGCCAATAAATGCGGCAGTGTAGGTCGATAGTCCGATCAGCAGCGTGGCGAATTCCGGCGAGATCGACATGCCGCCGCGAAAATTGAATCCCACCAATGCCGGACGCTCCACGGTAACCACCGGAACCCCTGCAAACATCGCTGCACTCAACAAGACCACGGCCGTGCTGGCGAGTATCCGCCTCACGGACAGCCCGGCACCCGTCCGCTCCCGCCGATCGCGGGAAAGTCCGAGCAGAAAACTGAAAACTGCGAGCGCCAGCGCGACGCTGCCGAGCCAACGATACCCATCATGCCAGACCACGACAGGCAGAAAGAGACCGCGCAGACACAGGTAGACACCCGGGAGCGGATTCAGCGCATTCCCCGGAAGGGGCAGCGTCTGGGTCAGCGAATACCAGAACAGCAGTTGCAGCAGCAGCGGAGTATTTCGCATGACCTCGACATAAGCCCTCGCCAGCCTCGAAACAACCCAGAGGCTCGAAAGGCGTGCGATGCCAACTAACACTCCAAGCACGGTCACAATGACGATGCCCAGCAACGCCACCCGCAGCGTATTGAGAAGGCCCACTCCTAGCGCGCGAGCGTAGGTATCGCGCGAGGAATAGGACAAGGGTCCAGGCGAGATTTCAAACCCGGTAGCGCGGCGGAGATAGCCGAACCCGGACGCGATGCCGCGCGCTTTGAGATTGGCCGCCGTTTGAGCCGCGACGATCGCAATCGTTGCGCATACCATCGCGACCACCACCGCCTGCCAGACCACAGCACGCGTTCGCGGGTCACTCCAGGAAAGCCGTAACCGAAAGCCTGGAAGCCCCGACCACGAACGCTGTGGTGCAGCCGTGCTTGAGGTGGCAGGGCTCAACGCAGGTCCGGGGCGTAAAGGATGCCGCCATCTCTCCACAGGCGGTTGATGCCCCTCTCAATGCCGAGCGGTTTCAGGTTGCGATCAAAACTCTCCCCATAGTTGCCGACCTGTTGCACGATCCTGAGGGCCCAGTCATCGTCCACACCGAGCATCGCGCCAAAGCCGCCGGTCTTGCCGACAAAGCGCTGTACATTGGGATCGTTGCTGGCCAATGCCTGATCGATCGTTTTGGAACTCAGGCCAAGTTCTTCGGCGTCAATCATGGCGAACACCGACCAGCGCACAATCTCCATCCAGCGCAGATCGTTGGGCATCACGCCCGGCCCGTACGGCGCCTTGGAGATCACCTCCGGCAGCACCACATGCTCGTCCGGCTTCGGCGCGCGCGCGCGCAACGCTGCCAGATTGGACTGGTCCTGCCCGAAGGCGTCGCAGCGTCCGGCAAAGTAGGCGTTCGTCCCCTCTTCCAGGCGCTCGATCACCACCGGCGTGAACTTGAGATTGTTCTTGCGGAAGTAATCGGCGATGTCGACTTCGTTGGTGGTGCCCGGAGAAACACAGATGGTCGCGCCATCGAGGTCCTTCACCGACTTCACGTGCAGCGCCTTGCGCACCAGGAAGCTGGTTCCGTCATACCAGTTGGTAGCCGGGAATTCGATGCCGAGCTGGACATCGCGCTGAAACGTAATGGTCGTGATGCGCGACAGCACGTCGATCTCGCCGGTCTGAAGCGCGGTGAAGCGCTGCGCGGCCGTCAACGGCGTGAAGCGAACTTTGGCTGCATCTCCCAGCACGGCGGCAGCAATCGCGCGGCAGACATCGACGTCCATCCCTCGCCACTGCCCCTGTGCATCCGGCGTAGAGAACCCAGCGACCCCCGTAGTCACGCCACATTGCACGAAACCTTTGCGGCGAACCCCTTCCAGAGTCGGTGTCGCCCCCAAGTGATGCGGTTGCACCTGGGCCGTGTTCGCCGGAGCCGGCCTCACCAGAATGGTGGCCGCCCAGCCCACGAGAAATCCGAGTGCGACACTCCCGGCGAGATAGCGATTGATGGCTATGGCTGTCCCCCGACAAACAAAACGCCCGAACCACTTGAGATGTCGTGCGGATAATCAACAGGAAGTGCGCCTCGTGGCGCCAGGCCTTCACTTCCTTGCATCGTCCGCTCAACTCCCTGAGCAGGTCGGAGCGATTGAATTCTTAGCCCGTTGGAACGTCCCGTTGATGATGGACCTCCGTGAAATATATCGAGGAGCTCACGAGCGAGTTGTCATCCATTTGTCACTTTGTCGTAACGAAACGTAGAAGTTTTAAGTTTGTCAGCTGGTTTTTGTTGGTGGCTCGCCTTAGACAAGCCGCACGAATGACATTTGTCACCCGCCGCCCGTGATGATCTGCACTGGCCCCCGCCCGACCACTCGGTCATCATTGCCCACATTGACCGCAGACTTCGCAGCGAGGTGAGCAGTGATCACGACCATCGACGAAATCCTAAATCGCCAAGCGCGACCACAAGGCGCAGCCGTCGTGGCCTCCCTAGCTGGCGTGACCAAGAACTATGGTCCGGTGCGCGCCCTGAATCACGTCGACCTCAATGTACATGCCGGTGAAGTGGTCGCGGTCCTCGGACCCAACGGTGCCGGGAAAACCACAGCCGTAAAGTTGCTTCTGGGATTGGCAAGCCCCCATGCAGGCACGGTCAGCGTCTTCGGCGGCGACCCCCGCACTCCGCTCAATCGCCTACGGACAGGCGCCATGCTGCAGGTCGGACGTGTCCCAGAAACCCTGCGCGTACAAGAGCTTATCGACCTGTTCTCCACCTACTACATGAAGCCACTGCCGCTCCGCGAGACCCTAGCAGCGGCTGGCCTTGAAGGCATTGAAAAGCGCCGCTTCGGCGTGCTCTCAGGCGGCCAGAAACAACGCGTGCTGTTCGCCCTCGCCATCTGCGGCAATCCTGACCTCTTGTTTCTGGACGAGCCCACCGTGGGTTTGGACGTGGAAGCGCGCCGAATCCTCTGGGATGAAATCCGCCTCCTGGTGGCGCGCGGCAAGACTGTGCTGCTGACCACCCACTACCTGCAGGAAGCCGACGCGCTAGCCGATCGCATCGTGGTCATCAAGCGCGGCGCCATCATCGCCGAAGGAACTCCGGCGGAGATCAAGGCTCGCACCGCCGGACGCCGGATCCGCTGCGTCACTCGCCTGCCGATCGCCGTCGTGTGTGGCCTTCCCGGAGTTCTGGAAGTCCGTGCCGACCGTGGAGCCTTCATGATCAGCACCGCCGTCGCAGAGCCGGTGTTGCGCGAACTCTTTCGTCGTGATCCGGAAGTTTCCGAAATCGAAGTGACCAGCGCAGGGCTCGAGGAAGCTTTCTTCGCCCTTACACAGGGCAACGAAACCAGCGAGGTGCAGTTATGAGTGCGGCGTCCGCCACCCTGCCCCGGCCAACTCTGGAAAGATCGTTCGGTCACACCCTCACCATTTGCGCAAAAGAGACGAAGTACGAGTTTCTGAAACTCCTCCGCCTCCCCGTCTATTCCGTCTCGATCATCATGTTCCCGGTGATGTTCTACGTGCTCTTCGGTCTGCTCCTGAACCGCGGCCACCAGGCCTCTGGAGTGAGCGCCGCCGCTTACCTGATGGCGACTTACAGCACTTTCGGCGTAATGGGTGCGAGCTTGTTCGGCTTCGGCGTAGGCGTGGCGGGAGAGCGCGGGCTCGGCTGGCTACAAGTAAAGCGCGCCACCCCCATGCCGCCCTTTGCTTACTTCGTGGCCAAAACCCTGGTCTGCATGGCCTTCAGCTTCATCATCGTGTCGATCCTGCTGACCCTGGGTGTAGCCTTCGGTGGAGTTCATCTCGCCGTCGCGCAGGCCGTCAGGCTTGTGTCCACCTTGGTCGCGGGCGCAAGCACCTTCTGCGCGATGGGCTTGGCCATCGGCTACTTCGCCGGACCGACCTCCGCCCCCGCCATCGTGAATCTTATTTATCTGCCGATGTCGTTCGCGTCAGGCCTATGGATCCCTGTCGACATGCTCCCCTCCTTCATGCAAAGGATCGCCCCGTTTCTTCCGCCATATCATCTAGGCAGACTGGCGTTGCGGGTGGTCGGAGCTGGCAGCGGGTCGGCCTTCGATCATTGGGAAGCCCTGCTCGGATTCGCTTTCATTTGCCTGGGCATCGCCCGCATCGGCTTTCAAAGAGATGAAGGCAAAATGTACGGATAATGCAACCAAAACCAGCCACGCAGCGGCAGATGATGTACGTATAGTGAAACGGGAAACCAGCCGCGTAGCGGCAAAAGAATGAAGCCCGCGGCGTAATCCGCGGGTAGGAAGGCAACGCAAAGGAGCCGCGTAGCGGCGAAAGAAATCCCGCACCTGGAGTAACACCTTGCGAATAAACTCCGCATCCATCTCGGTCTTTCACAAAGACTCTGAATCCATCTGGATTTTTCAGAACAGTTCCGCATTCACCTCGGTTCTTCAAAAAGATTCCGGATCCAACTCGGTCTTTCCCAAAGACTCTGAATCGACCTCGGTTTTGAGGGGGCGCGGCTTCCAGCCGCGCCGTAAGCCTGCCGAAACCACTCGCGGCTTGAGCCGCTGAGGTTCGCACCATGCCGTCAAGAACACTTCCCACAAACTCACAAGCCGCGTGGACGAGAAGCCAGCCAAGCACCACCCGCGCAACGACGACCGTGCCGGCACAAACTCCGGCAGCCGCGTTGCTCACACGCACGGTGAGAGCGCTCGTCTGTACCACCGTTCTGGCGCTGATCGCGTTCGAAATCTATACACGAGATCCCTGGCTCGTCCTGGCGATCCCTGGCGCAGTCCTGATCGGTTACGGCTTGCTCGCCAGGAAGCACACCAAAATTGCTTTGCCAAAAACGAAACAGGAGTACCCTAAACTAACGCTATGAAACTGGGGATTTCCAAAAGGGACCCCGGCTGGGTTCCTTACATCTGGCTGGCGTACCTGATCTTTTTCCTGTGGGACCCCGTCATGTACCACGTCGGATGGCGGGAATGGACCCTCACCGGCATGGGACTGGTCGCCTTTCTTTGTTTCTACTTCTCATTTTTCTCCCGCTGCCAGCCCTGGAACCTGATTTGCGTGGGCGGCATTGCCACGCTCGGTGTGCTCTTTGCCCCCTACAATCCCGGCGCCGCCTGCTTCTTTATTTATGCCTGTTCCATGGTGCCCTTCGCGCTCGAAACCGAAGTGGCAGCCGTCGCCATCATCGCCGGCGTGGTGAGCGTAGCCGCGTTGGAATGGTGGCTCCTGCACGTACCCAACGGGTTTCTGTTTCCCGCCACCTTTCTTTCCATTTTCATCGGCGCCGGCAATGTCTACTTTGCCCAACGCAACCGGAACCTCGAGAAACTACGCCGCGCCAATGATGAGATCGAGCATCTCGCCAAGGTCGCCGAACGCGAGCGCATTGCGCGGGATTTGCATGACGTCCTCGGCCACACTCTGTCGCTGATTACGCTCAAGTCCGAACTGGCGGGAAAGTTGATCGATCGCGACCCCGCACAGGCCAAGGCCGAGATTCGCGACGTCGAGCAGACCGCCCGCCACGCGCTTTCGGAAGTGCGCCAGGCCATTGGCGGCTATCGCTCCAAGGGACTCACCGCTGAAATCAAGCAGGCCAAGACGACCCTGGAGACCGCCGGCCTTGAGGTCGACCTGCACTCGCCGACCATCGAGTTGCCCGCAACCCAGGAAAGCGTGCTCGCCCTTTCCCTGCGCGAAGCTATCACCAATGTTCTTCGCCACGCCCGTGCCACTCACTGCAGCCTGCGCCTGGAACGCATGAACGGACACTGTCGCATGGAGATCGCCGACGACGGCCGCGGCGGCCATCAAATCGAGGGAAACGGCCTGCGTGGAATGCGTGAGCGCGTGGAAGCGCTGGGCGGCAAACTAGTCCGTGACACCCGCCAGGGCACCCGCTTGGAGATCACGCTGCCCATACCAGTCGACCGGGAGAGCGTTTGACCGCGAATCCCAAGGGCGGCCGCAAGACCATTCGCGTCGTGATCGCAGAAGATCAGGGCATGGTGCTGGGCGCACTGGCCGCGTTGCTGGAAATTGAGGGCGACATCTCCGTCGCCGCCCGCGCTCGCGATGGCCAGGAAGCCCTTGATTCCGTGCTCGCCCACAAACCCGACGTCTTCATCACCGATATTGAAATGCCCAAATTGTCCGGCCTCGAAGTAGCCGCCGAGTTGAAGCGTCGCCGCACCGGCACCCGGGTCATCATCGTGACGACCTTTGCCCGTTCCGGCTACCTCCGCCGCGCGCTCGACGCAGGCGCCTCCGGCTACTTACTGAAAGACCGCCCGGCCGAGGAACTGGCCGACGCCGTACGCCGCGTGCAGCAAGGCTTGCGCGTGATCGACCCCGAGCTCGCCACCGAAGCCTGGGGAGAACTCGACCCCCTCACTGATCGCGAACGCCAGGTCCTCCGCCTGGCCGGTGACGGCCGCGCCAGCGGAGATATCGCAGATGAATTGGGCCTCTCCGAAGGAACCGTTCGGAATTATCTTTCCGAAGCCATCAGTAAATTGGGTGCGGGCAATCGCGTGGAGGCTGCCCGCATTGCAAGAACGAAAGGCTGGCTGTAAACCGCGCAAATAATTTTGACATTCTGAGGAGCGCAGCGACGAAGAACCTGATTTCTTGGGGCATGCCACCGCGCCTTACCCTGATGGAAAATCGCGCTTCACCGGCTGCCAACAACGCTCACGATCACTGACTTCGAAGCCGGCGTACAACTCCCCCGAGCACGCTGCCTCAGCGGCACCAGCGGATTCGACTCCGGAAAATACATCGCCGCGTTCCCCCGCGGTATGTCATATGGGATCGCGCGGACTGCCCTCACCTTCCGAGTCTCGCCCTGAAAGTGGCTAGTGATGTCCACCAATTGCTGCGCTCGCAGTCCGCGACTCCGCATGTCCTCAGGATTTAAGAAGACCACCCGTCGCCCGTTGCGAACCCCCCGGTAGCGATCGTCGTTGTCGTAGATCACGGTGTTGAACTGATCGTGCGTCCGAACGCTCATCAGCACTAGTTGCCCGTCTTCCACCGGCAGGGGCTGAATGCGACAGACCGCAAATTCCGCTTTGCCGCTGGCAGTGCGGAATTCGCGCTGCTTCGGTGGCACCGGCGCGTAGAACCCGCCTTGCGCGAGCCGCTCGTTGAACTCCTCGAATCCCGGGACGATTCGCGCGATCTTGTTCCGCACCTGTCGGTAGTCCGCCGCATACTCCGAACTCCACTTCGTCCCGAAGAGCGCGTCGGCGGTCCCTGCTATGATGGCCGCTTCGCTCCGTAACTCTGCCGATATAGGAGCGAAGATTCCGCGGGTAGGCGACACCCACGACACCGTGTTCTCCACCGATCCCACCTGGTCCAGTTCCGTGCGTGACAAGCACGGCAGGATGAGCGCCGTTTCGCCCGTGACCAGGTGCGAGCGGTTCAGGCGCGTGGCGATAGAAACCGTAAGCCTCGTCCGGCGCAGGCCGCGGGCGACTGCGTGCGTGTCCGGTGTCGCCGCCAGAAAGTTGCCGCCCAGGCTCACAAACACTCGCACGAGCCCCGCGACCATCGCCTCGATGGTTCCCACCGTGTTGTATCCCGGCTCTCGCGGGCACGCAAAGCCAAACTCGCGCTCCAGCCCGGCATAAAATCCCTCCGGCATTCTTTCCGCGATGCCCATCGTGCGATCACCTTGAACGTTAGAATGACCGCGCACACATAGCAGTCCCGCATTCGGACGGCCGATGTGTCCTCCGAGCATCAGCAGATTCGTCAATTCCCGAACATTGTCGACCGCATTTTCATGCTGCGTCAGCCCCATCGCCCAGCACGCCACTGTGCCGCGGCTCTCTCCCAGACTCGCGGCCGCCTTTTCGATCTGCTCGCGCGCAATGCCCGATTCACGCGTGATGAGATCCCAGTCCACCTCTTCGATATGCCGGCGGTAATCCGCGAAGCCATGAGTGTGCATGCCAAGAAATTCCTCGTCGATGCGGTTCGCAGCCAGCAGACATTTCGCCAGCCCCTGCAACAGCGCCACATCTCCGTTGATGCGAACTTGCAGGTACAGGTCGGCAAGCTCCGTTCCGTTCCGCAGCATCGCCAGCGGGTCTTGCGGATGCACGAACCGTGTAAGGCCAACCTCCTTCAGCGGATTGACCGCGATAATGCGCGCCCCTCGCTTCTTTGCCACTTCCAACGAAGTCAACATGCGCGGATGATTCGTCCCCGGATTCTGCCCCAGGATGAGGATGACATCGGCGCCTTCCAGGTCCGCCAGCGTCACCGTCGCCTTGCCCGCGCCCAGAGCCTCGCGCATCGCGAACCCTGAAGACTCATGGCACATATTCGAGCAGTCCGGCAGGTTGTTCGTTCCGAAGCGCCGCGCCAGCAGTTGAAACAGAAAGGCAGATTCGTTAATCGCCTTCCCGCTGGTGTAGAAAACCGCCTGGTTTGGATCGGTGCACCCCCGCAATTCGTTCGCGACTAGCGCGAACGCATCCACCCACGAAATAGGTTGGTAATGATCCCGCCCCGGCGGCAGGTACATCGCGTGCGTGATGCGGCCCTGGGCATTAAGCCAACGGTCGCTCTGGCGCGCCATTTCTTCGACGGAATACTTCGCAAACAAAGCGGGCTCGCACCTGCGCGTCGAGGCGTCGTCAGCGAATGCCTTCGCGCCGTTCTCGCAGAACTGCAATGTGTGCTGCTGCTCACCCGGTGAGTCGGCCCAAGCACAACTGGGACAGTCGAAGCCGTCGGTCTGATTGACCCGCCGCCAAGTGTTGAAGATACGGAGCGGACTCAACTGCCGCCAGGAAACCCGCAGCGAGCTCACCGCCGCAGCCAGCCCGCCTGCCACTGACGGAGCCTGGTCCAGCTCCGGGCCGTGGTCCTCAACCGGTGGTTCTGGGGAAAAATCCCGCATGCAGCGAGTATAGGACAGGGATGACGAAGTTGCGGTATATCCCTGGCTTCAACTAAGCCCGAACCCCCAAAGGGGCAGCATTTCGCAGCGTCCACGTGAAAGGTCGCGCGCCGATATCCGTAGCGGCCTGCTTCTCAGGGATTAATTTGGATTTTTGTGCCGGCGCGCGACAGCATCAACGCCTGCTGCTGGATTGGTGCTGGGTTCCGGCGAATCGCTTTGGCCTCAGGGCCCAGCGGCTTTTCGAGTTCCTGGAGAATCTTGGCGAGTGATTTTCCTTCCGGTGAATCGGGATCCAGATTCAGCACCGCCTCCGATTTCAACAGGCTGGCAAACGCCAGACGCAAAGGAAAACCCGCATCCCGCAGAAAGATGGCGTAGCTGTACCAGTCGACGGCTTCACTGTGCCGGTCGTTCAAAGTCGCATCCAACTGAAGCGCACGCTGAAATAAGCGCAGGGCCTCGCCGGTCTTGCCGGTCCTGGCGTGCATCAGCGCTTCGCTCATGCTGGCGAAGCTCTCCAGCTTCCCTTCTCCGGTCTGCGAAGCGATCTTGCGTGCGAGCTCGTAGGAGCGGACAGCCTGTTCGGAACGGTCCCCGCGTGCGTAGCAGTCGGCCATCTTGAGCGCAACGCCGATCAGCTTGGACGCGGGCGGCCGCTTCTCCGACCCTTGACGTGCCACGATCTGCAAAGCTGCCCCGTATTGCATGGCGGCGTCCGCCGGCTTCCCTTCGCGATCCAGTTCCGCAGCCAGATATAGACGTGCATCCAACTGCCCGGGATCGGCCGCGATGGCTTTCTGCCACGTCTTCAGAGCTTCGTCCGCGTGCCCGAGTTGCATGGCCAGGATGCCGTGATTCACCAGCAGTTGCTGGTCGCGTGGCGACTGCTCCAGTGCCGTGCGCGTGAGGTCATAGGCTTCCTGAAACCGTTGTTTGGACGTCAAGTATTGCAGCATCGCATTGCGCGGCGCCGGATCCACCGGGTTGGCCTGCATGCCCCGTTTCCACGCCGCCATCGCCCGCTCCGGCCTTCCCGCGTCCAGTTCTTTGCTCGCTAACTTTGTTTCGACGGACGCATCATAAGCGTTCAGCGCAGCAGCCCGCTGCAGAAACTGGAGATTGTCACTGTGCAGAGCGAAGTAGTAGCGCGCCTGATCCACGGTTCCCCAAACCAGCAATCCGACGGCGGCGCCCACGCGAAGACGATGCGCCGCCAGTGACGGCCCAGCAAACCACCGCAGCCTCGCACCCAGCGTCCGCCCTGCATCCGCGGCCGCCTCGCTCAGGCGTACCTGGGAATTCAGCAGCAGACTCGCAATGCGACTGTCGCGCAACTTCCAGATCGCGCCATCCAGTAGAAAGTGATGAAGGTTCACCAGCGCCGTGAAAATCAGAAAGCTGCGCGTGAAGTCGAAATGAAACAGCCGGCTGGAAATCCATGGCCCTGGAATGAACAACCCAATGCCGCCTGCCACCAACACTGCGAAATACGCCAAGGGATGCCATTTCGCCCGGCCTTCCGCATTGGCCTCCCTTCGCGCGTAATAGCTGGTAATCCACAAATATTGCGCCGAGTGCATCACCGCCAGTACTCCCGTGCTGTAACGGCTCTGCGGAACATGGAAACCTTTACCCAAAGACAAGAGCCTGGGTAGCAGAAACCACACAAATTGCGTGCTGAACAATGTGAGAGAAGGTGCCAGTGCCCGCCATCCAACCTTGGCCACCAACCCGGACAGTCCGTAGGCGCTGCACCCCAACAACGCGATGCCCAGCACAATCTGCAAAACTGAACTCAGGCTCGACGGGATGTTCAGCGAAACGAACAATGGATCGGTGGAGAGTCCGGTGTGGAAATTGAGAAACAGGATTGCATATGAAAGCAGGAAGGCCGAGTACAGTGCCCGGCGATGCCGGTTGTCAGGCTGCGCCCTCGCTCGACGCGCAAACAGCAGGAAGATCCCGTAGTTCTGGCCACTGTAATGCCATGGGCTCCACGTCAGATAAAGCGTGAAGATCACGGGCAAAGCGCGGTACCACGCATGCGAGACGATCAACGTCAACGCCACCAGCAGCGTGAGATGGACCGTGAAGACCCGATATTTGTGGAAATCTTCCGCGCGATGGTAGGCACGATAGATCGTCGCCATGTAGTGCGGATAATTAAAGAGCAGCGCCAGCCCGTAAAACGCGATTGACCAGCGCAATGTGTTCGTGGCGGCTGAAAAATAGGCGAGCAAAAGCAGCGGCGCCGACCATGCCCCGCAACCCACCATCATGTCGAGCCATGGGTTGTAGACCCAGAAGGATTCCGCCGCCGGGCTTTGAACTTGTTTTGAGTTTGATGTCGCCATCGCGGGCCGCGAGTAGTACGTGGTTCCTGTCTGCGCGGATTATAGGATTCGGCAGGAAGTTGATCATGTGCCTAAAGTAACTTCGCTCCCGCTGCAACGAGGAGGTCTCGCGCTGGACTCGCGGCCCATACGCCACCGACGGACCGACAGAACTACCGCTCTCGCAATCTTTCATCCCTGCTCTGGCAATCTTCATCCTGCTCTCACGTTCTGTCATCCTGAGCAAAGTGAGGCGAAAGCCGAACGCAGTCGAAGGACCCCGCGTTCGCTTTCGGCACCCAACCCTGGGGAATTTTCCACCACCCATCGTAGAGCGCGAGGATCGTCTGGGGTGAACCCAGGAAGCGGAGTGTTCTAACCGTTCGCTGGCCCGTGCGGATGGGGATGGAGGCGTATAGGCGCCGGCCATGCAGACTCTTCTTTTACAATGCTGGAGTGAAGACCTGGGACGCGATCATCATCGGTGGCGGCATCATTGGCCTTTCCCTGTCGATTGAGCTCCGCAAACGCGGCGCCTCCGTCCTGGTGGTCGAGCGCGGAGAACCCGGACGCGAAGCCTCCTACGCCGCCGGTGGCATGCTGGCCAATTGCGGTGATGAGACCCCGGAACTCATGCAACCCCTGGCCACCGTCAGTGCGAACATGTATCCCGAGTTCGTGCACGAACTGCAGGATGAGTCCGGCATGAAGGTCGACCTGCGTGACAACGGTACCCTGCTCTTTCCGCCGCCCGGCCATGCGCTGGAGACGATCACGGGCGCGCAACCGTTGCGCTCCCCGCTCGCCAAGCTCGAACCCGCGCTCGCGCCCGTCGGCCGTCCCGCTGTCTTCCTGAAAGAACGCAGTGTATGTCCGCGAGCCCTGGTGGCCGCCGCTCTCAAGGCGGCGAAACATCGCGGTGTGAACGTCTCTTCCGGCACCGCCGTCATCTCGCTCAACCTATCGGATGGCCGAGCCGCAGGGGTCACCACCGACAAATCCTCCTATCCCGCCGCCCAGGTAGTGAATTGTGCGGGCGCATGGTCAGGCCAGATTCCCCCGCACCCATTCCCCATCCGGCCCGTGAAGGGCCAGATGCTCTGCTTCGCCATGCCTGCGCGCGAACTCTTGCGTCACGTAGTTCGCGCACCCGAGATCTATCTCATTCCTCGCAGCGACGGCCGCCTGCTCGCCGGCGCGACCGTGGAAGAAGCCGGCTTTGACAAGCGCACCGTGCCCGACACCATCCAGCAACTCCATCGCGCCGCCGTTGTCCTGCTGCCTGCCCTGCAAAAGGCGAAGGTCTTGGAAGGATGGGCAGGATTGCGTCCCGGCACCCCCGACAATCTCCCCATCCTGGGCGCCACTGCCACGTCGGGCTACTACGTCGCCACCGGCCATTACCGCGACGGCATCCTGTTAGCCCCCGTAACTGCGCGAGTCATGGCCAGTGTGATGGCTGGAGAAAAGTCAGACTACGACCTGTCGCCATTCACAGTCGAGAGATTTGCATTGCCACTCGCCAATCCTGCAAGGTTTCAAAGCATCAAAGTGTCCTGATATTTGCGTCCGTAGACACCTGGTATCAGGCCCAAGTAATTTCGGGGATGCGCCCGCAGTATTCCTCTTTACTGCCAACATCACATCGTCAGAACGACCCGGAACTGTGCCTTGCCGCTCATCATTCGCGCGTAGGCCTCACCCGCCTTTTCGAGTGGGTACGTTTCAATCATGGGACGCACGCCGGTCAGTTCCGCAAATCGCAGTGTGTCTTCGGAATCGGCTGGCGTTCCCGAGGCCCAGCCTTGAATTGTTCGACTTCTACTAATGAGTTGTATCGGCGTCACCTCAATGGGATCGAATGTCGCACCGACCACCATGAGCTTGCCGTTCGACCCCAGACCGTCGATCAATTCGGACATGGCTTTCGAGCTTGGCGCCGTCGCTAGTATTACTTGCGCGCCCCCCAATTTCTGCAACGCCTCCGCTGCGTTCGTCGATTGGCTGTCGATGTACACGCTCGCTCCGAGCTTCTTGGCAAGCGGCGCGTTTTCGGCGCCGCGTCCGATGGCCGCGACCTTATAACCAAACTTGTTCGCGAATTGAATTCCGAGGTGACCCAGACCACCGATACCCACCACCGCAACAAGGTCGCCGGGAAACGCACCACTGTGCCGCAACGCGTTGTAGGTGGTAATGCCGGCGCAGAGCAGCGGTGCTGCTTCGGCGTCGCCTAGAGTTTCCGGCATCGTCACCAGTGCCTCCACGGGAGCCACCATGTATTGCTGGTATCCGCCGTCATAACTGATGCCACAGATTTTCAGATTCTGGCAATTGCGGAAATCTCCGCGCCGGCACTCCCGACACGTGCCGTCCTGCCCGCCATGCCAGCCGACACCGACACGCTGCCCCTTCTTCCACGTGGAGACACCGGAGCCCACTTCATCGACGATGCCCGCGACTTCGTGTCCTGGAACGCGAGGATACTGAATTCCAGGCCACGCGCCTTCTTTCGTGAGCACGTCACTGTGGCAAACACCACAAGCCTGCACCTTGATCCGCACGTGTCCCGCGCCCGGATCAGGAATCTCGCGCTCGACGATTTCGAAATCGCCTCCCGGTTTTGAAATCTGTACCACCTTCATTGGTGCCGCCTCTGGTTTTGCCGCTACTCTCAGCGTTGCCATAAATCCTCCTATCACTCTCAGCCTTGGCGTTGTTGGTCTACCGCGCAGGCTTCGACGTTCGATTCGAATACCATTCCTGAAGGACCATTGCCTTCAGATCCGTTTACCTTGGGTGTCCTCCGTGAAAATGAATGTTCTTGCTGTTACCAGCGTCTGACACTGGTAACAAACTTTCTTCCCGAATGAGCCGTCGCTCCAGAAAGGCTTGAATGTATCAGGCCCTGCGCCATACAAAAACTGGGCATATCCCCATCCGCTCGTGTCTGAAAACCTTTTGGAATCCTTCTCGAGGAACGAAACCGATTTTAGACTGTTCGGCACCTCCACAAAATAGGGGGACGCAGCTCCCTCTTTCGCTGTAATACTCAATCATCTCGTTTGAGCCACGTACAAATACCTCAGCAGACGGCGCTCAGTAGTCAGTCTTTGTACGGAGGACAAAAATCTTTGCAGCCCTTCGAAGTTGCGATTGCCCAGTCAATGAGAGTAATAGCGATGTTCCAACAGCAATAGCCCAGATGCTGTGTCCAATTGCTCTTTTCGATGGCGCGGTAGGGTCAGCCCCTTATCTAACGGAAATACTGAACCAGCGTTTGCACAGCAAACTCTTGCCCCGCCTGAACTAGTTACTTCCGAAGCACCAAGTGTACCTCTGGGATATTGACGCCATTCATTGCAATACCCACTATCGAAC
>UEXW01000225.1_pt1 | contig 25996 bp, 14 predicted proteins | sample 4301151 | NCBI WGS metagenome assembly UEXW01 (sample SAMEA4773176, study PRJEB27434) | metagenome | biome: 2259; feature: agricultural soil; material: soil | place: USA | collected 2014-09 | depth 0.25 m | reverse complement strand
ATTGGGGTCGACCCGGTGTTGATAGAAGAGGTCGATATGGTCAGTCCGCAGACGCTTCAGGCATCCTTCCGCAGCCTTCTTGATGTGCTCGGGTCGACTATTCAGACCGAAGTTGTCACCGAGGTCGAAGCCAAACTTCGTGGCAATCTTTACCTCGTTGCGGAACGGTTCGAGCGCTCCGCCGACGATCGTCTCACTCGTGTACGGTCCGTACACTTCCGCCGTATCGAAGAATGTAACGCCCTTGGTATGGGCCTCACGGATGACCTTGATGGCATCGTCGATCGGCGCTGCTGGGCCGCAGTTTGACGCCAGGTTCATGCATCCAAATCCGAGCTCTGATACTTCCAGCGTTCCTAGCTTTCGTTTCTTAATGTATTCACCTCCACCTGCCCCGCACATGAGTCGTCAGGGGGGACCGTCTCGCGGTGTGCTTTCATTTCCGCAAAATCAGCTAGGTTCAATCTCGGCCGACACGTCGCCGCGAATCTGCACGCGCCGACTCCCAGGCATCGCAAGGGCAAAGATCAACTCCTCCGTCCGCCCGATAACGCACTGGGCCGTGCCGAACCTGCTTACGCCGCACAATTCACTGAGCATTTCCTGGGCATAGTACGCAACCGGTTCTCAGACCACTCTTGCTAGTGAGGCGCTCAACTCAAGGCCCTAGCTGCCCGTTTGGGAAGAACTTGGTCTTCACAAGAGGGTGATCAAAAGGCCGCACGCGTGATCTCTCTGTTGCGATGGGGTGCTCCAGCATCGGATGCTCGATGAGCGCGGCGGAGACGTCGCCGGGCAGGATAATCATGCCCACTCCACGTTCCAAGATTGCAGCCTGCATCGCGAGTTTCAGCAATACGCGGCATCTGCGCAGCAGACGTCACATAGCCTATGTATTTGCTGCAATCGAGGAAGATTTGGTCCGGACGGGTTTCCTGAAAATAGTTCGTCCCAATCTCTGTAGTCGGGATATGCGTGGCGATCGCGAAAACAGAGGCCCCATGTCGCGCGCAGTCATAGAGGCCATTGAGCAGATGCAGCGAACCAGATCCAGATGAGCCAATGACCGCGGTCGGGCACCCGGAAACTTGAGAGTCGGCTCCCGCAGCGAAGGCGCCGGCCTCTGGGCTCTAATTTACTCGTAATGCTTTTAGGGTGAGATCGGTGTCGCTTGGAACCTATACGCGCGGCGTCAGCCACGCCACCGCGCGAATCCAACCAAACAATCTGAAAACAGGTTCATTCTCCCAAATGACGTTCTACAATCGTGCTCGTTGCCTTAAGGAGTTCCAGCAGAACAGTCCTGGCGCTGGCCACTGATTCTCGATGGGAGGCTCGATGTCGCCCTTAGATAAGTCCACACGCAGAGAATTCGTGGTGATCACTTCGTCCGCAGCATTGGGTGCAGCGATGCCTGTTGCCGGCGCCCAGTCGGACGCACCCGTCTCGAATCCTCCTTTGGTTCCGGTTTCTAAAGAGATTCCTTATTCATCGGAAGAACTCTTCGACAACGGACCCCAGCGCAACTTCACCGGCGACAGAGCGACCCAAATCGCGATGCCACTGGGAGGAATCGGGGCTGGCTGTATTTGTCTGAATGGTTACGGCGGTCTGCAAGATTTTTCCGTCTGGAATCATCCCGCAACAACTGCCTTGCCGGAGGGCTACGCTTCCTCCCAAGCTGGTTTTGCCATTCTGCATGTGAAGGGCGCTTCTCCCGTTACCAAACTTGTCGAAGGACCATTCCCGATTCTGAAGATCTACGACCAGGGACTCCAGGGACAGGGATACCGCCGCGGAGGCTTCGAAGGCTTGCCGCGTTTTGAGAAATGCGTCTTCAAAGGGGAATATCCATTCGGAGAAGCCCAGATCAGCGACTCTTCCATTCCGTTGCAGGTGAACCTGAGCGCTTGGAATCCTTTTATACCCCTGGATGACAAGAACTCGGGAATACCCTGTGCCATCCTGGAGTACACCCTTCGAAACGCTTCACAACGGAATGTTGAATATGAGTTTTCCTATCACCTTTCTCATTTGGCGCCCGGATGTGGAGGGGAGGAATCGAAGAGCCGCAATTCAGTGATCCCTGGTCGGGGTGTGTTTCTGCACAATGTGGAAGAGCCAACAGCCGAAGGTTATGGCAGCGCTTGCCTGATTGCCGTAGGTGGTCAGCCCCGTATTAAAGGGATGTGGCTGCGCAGCCCAGGATGGGAATTTGACTCGCTGTCGGCACTCTGGCGCGAAGTCTCCGCCGGCGCATTCACGACTAATGAAGGATCTAACGAGATTGACACCGGTGGGCGGAATGGCGGATCCATTCTTTTCGAGGGAACACTGACGCCAGGCGCGTCCCGAACCAATGTTGTCCTTATTACATGGCACTTTCCCAATTGCTACCTGGAGGTTGGCGGGGCAGTTCCCGTCCCAGAAACCCCGAGCACGGCCGGCTGCCGTTCTGGTGCGGGGGCCGCTCCTCCGCCCTGGCGTCCCTATTACGCCTCCATGTGGAATGATGCCCGTGAAGTAGCTCTTTACGTCGAAGAGCAATACGCTTCTTTGCGCGCGCGTACGGTGGCGTTTCAGGAAGCGTTGTTTTCCTCTACCTTGCCGCCCTATGTGCTGGATGCGGTCTCATCAAATCTGGCCATCCTGAAGTCCCCGACCGTGTTGCGTCTGGAAAACGGCGACCTGTGGGGTTGGGAAGGCTGTTTTCCCGATGCCGGATGTTGCCATGGCTCCTGCACGCATGTCTGGAATTATGCTCAGGCTTTCCCTCATCTCTACCCGAGAGCGGAGCGGACATTGCGCGAACTTGAATTGGTCCGTTCCATGGATGAAAACGGTCACGTCACCTTCCGCTCGGCTCTTCCTGAAGGCCCGGTCAAGCACGACTTTCACGCTGCTTCTGACGGCCAGCTGGGTGGAATCATGAAAGTGTATCGGGACTGGCAGATTTCCGGAGACATGGGTTGGCTGAAGAAAATGTATCCCTTGGCCAAGCGCAGCCTCGATTACTGCATCCGCACCTGGGATCCGGATCACCGGGGAGGCCTGTTTGAGCCGCATCACAATACTTACGACATCGAATTCTGGGGACCGGACGGCATGTGTACCAGCATCTACCTGGGTGCGCTCTCCGCCTTCGCTGAAATGGCGCGAGCGGTTGGCCAACCGGACGAGGCCAAGTTTTACGAGGAGCTGGCCCAACGTTGTGCGCACTTCATGGATGAACAGCTCTTCAATGGCGAGTATTACCAGCAGAAGGTGCAATACCAAGGCCTACGCAATACTTCGTTCGCTACCTTGGTGGCCCAGGTCGATGATCACAGCAGCGAAATGCAGAAGCTCCTGAAGCGGGAGGGCCCGAAATACCAATACGGAGAGGGGTGCATCTCCGACGGGGTGATCGGAGACTGGATGGCCCGGTTCTACGGAATCGACACTCCGCTTACCCGTGAAAGTGTCCGAAGTAATCTGCGAGCTATTTTCCAGCACAATTTCAAAACCGACCTCAGCCAGCATGCCAATGCGCAACGTCCCGGCTATGCCATGGGACATGAGCCGGGCCTGCTGTTGTGCAGTTGGCCCCGGGGCGGAAAACCCACGTTGCCTTTTGTTTATTCCGATGAAGTTTGGACGGGTATTGAATACCAGGTGGCGTCGCATCTTATCTCAGAAGGGTTTACCAACGAGGGACTGACCATAGTCAAGGCCCTGCGCAGCCGCTACGACGGCAGGGCCCGCAATCCTTGGAATGAATACGAATGTGGCAATTACTATGCCCGGGCGATGGCCAGCTACGCATTGCTTGGCGCCCTGTCCGGTTTTCGTTACTCCGCGGTGCAGAGAACCCTCTGGTTTGGTCCGCAGTTAAACGTTCTTCCCTTCAAGACTTTTTTCTCAACGGCCTCCGGCTTTGGCACGATTGCGCTCGATAGCCGATCTCTCCGTATTCAGGTTATTGAAGGCGAACTGCGGCTTGAAAAGATGGTGTTGACTGACCGCACGCAAACCAGAACCCTGGATTGGAAAACCACGGTTCGGCCGGGTGCTCCCGCAATTAAGACCATTTGAAACGGATTCCGCAAACCGATTTCGGCGAGTTGGATCGATTGACATTTCAATTGAGCGCTGACCAAAGTCTCTGGTACGGAACGCCACCTCTGTCTTGAGCGGCGATCAGGGCTCCACTAACGACCAAGCCCTCAAGCCTGCAGAGCGTGTGCACAGTGCGGTTCGAAGGGATCGCTTTCGGAGGTATGTGCCCGACCTGGTCGCCCGGAAAGCAAGTCGCCCTTCTTGATGGTAAGTTCAATAATCTGCTCTCCCGCCAGTCCTCAGCACCCCAGGCATGGAAAAATGTTGGCCTGTCAGACAGCAAAAGCCGGTGGGGTCATGGCGCAGTGGTGTGCCATAGATAACAGCCCGCTCAATCTGAAGCTTGGTGTCCGTAGATCTGGCATCGTTGTCGGCTCGGACCACGATTCGGACGGAATGCTTCGCTGCCCGCAGCCCGCTGACATGCCAGTAGTCGTTATCGCTGGTATTCTTGGGGATCCAGGCGTCGATTTCTCCGGCCTTCTCGCCGTCAAGGAAAACGTCAGCACGGCCGCCCTCCTGGGTGCAGCGGCCCACAATTGCAACACCCGTGCCCTCAAATGTGAGCGTCGCTTCCGAACCGGGCGTTCCTGCTTCCTTGAACTTCTCCTCGTCGCCCCAGGGGAACTTGACTGACCCGTCCTTGAATCGGCCTTTGAACATCCATGCTGGCTCGGTGAGCTCCACTCGTCTTACCGGTACACCGATGTCCCACTGCTCGAGAGGAGGCGCTTGAGGCTCCTGAACCGGTATCTCGATTTCCGTTGGTGTTACGTTGCCCCCGGCCTCTTCCACGACTTTCAGTGCGCGCACCTGCGTGCTCGCGACAATCTGATTGAAGGAGTAATGTGTGAATGCGAAGCGTGTATCTGCGATAGCGGGTATCCCGGCCTTCCAAACGTCGGGGATGCGCTTATACCCGAGCATCACGCCAAGGATACCGGCGGCGCTCGACGGGTTGCAGTCCGAGTCCTGGCCGGACCGGGTTGAGACCTCCAGCGTCTTCGCGAAGTCCCCCTTGCCGTATAGCAACCCGAGGGCGACATAGCCCCCGTTCAGCTTAGCGTCGATGTTGAAAGGATCCAGCGCGCCATCGATGCACACGTCGCCCTTGTCCCACTTATCCTCGATGAGCCGCCATGTCTTCATCCAGTCGGGGTTCTCAGCGGACCATCGGAGCACGTCGGCGATGAGCTTGGCGTAAGCGCTCTCCGCGGGGATCGACAGCAGGCCGCGCTCCACAACCTTGCGTGGATCACTCTCGAAAAAAGCGGCGGCATACATACCGGCGAAGAACATACCGCCGTACAGGCCGTCACCCCAGTTCATCACACGTCCGACCCGGTCCGCGTACTTGTTGGCCTCGCGAGGAAGGCCCGGAGTCATCAGGCCGATGAAATCTGATTCGATCTGGAAGTCGATGTCGTTCGCATGGATGTTGTATTTCGGATGGCCAGACATCGGGGCCTTGATGCCGCGGTTGAGGTTGCGCCGGGCTCCGGCATTCGCATGCCACAGCTCATACATGGAGTTCTTGAACATCTCACCGTACTGTTCGGAGGTCGCTTCAAGGCCCACCTTGTCCATGACCTCAGCGAACGTCATCTCCACATAGAGGTCGTCCTGGTCGATAGCGTTCTTGAGCCTTTCCGGAGACCAGTCGAGATACTTGTTCAGGTTGCCCTCGATGATCTTGCCATTCGAACGGAACTCGGTGGGAGCGCCGTACGAAACGCCGATTATCTGTCCCGCCCACCCACCGCGGATCTTGTCCTCAAGTGTGGCCCGAGAGAGGTGGCGCGACGTAGTCGGTTGAGCGCTCGCTAAGGTGGGTATCAATGCAACGCACAGGGTCAGGACAGTCAACGTGATTCGCATTGTTGTTCTCCGATTCGTGTTTACGGACCATACCATTGAGACGCCAGCGTTTCTTTCTTTACCCTTTCACCCAGCCTTTGGAAGGCACGATTCCTACACCTTCACGCAGGGTCACCAACTGATTCGCCCCAACCGCCTTGAACTTTTCATGTAAACCGTTGGGCCAAAAGACTTCGATATCGACTGAATTAGAAGTGCCAAGACCGTAATGCAGCCGAGGATCATTGCATGAATAAAAGCTCGCCTGGCTAAGCACCGTCTGTGCCTGAACCCTGCCGCCGTAGCGCACCATAACACGAGCGCCGATCGCGCTGCGGTTCGACTTGACTCCCTCCAACTTAACTTTGATCCAGTATTGCCTTGCCTTTAGATCGTTCCGCAAGAGGGATGGCGGTTCATTCAGATTCACAATCAAGATGTCTACATCGCCATCGTTGTCGAAGTCTCCAAACGCACAACCCCGACTCGAGTGTGCTTCCGTCACTCCTGGACCCGCTTCCTGTCCCAACTCCTCGAAGGTACCGTTCCCCAGGTTGCGAAAAACCGAGCGTGGGCTCTTATTTGGGTATTGTGGCAACTTGCGCTCAAGTTCTGGGTAAACATTGCCGGTCACTATGAAAATATCAGGATAGCCGTCGTTGTCGAGGTCAACGATGCCGGTGCCCCAACAGACGTACCGGGTCTCGACCGCAAGGAGAGAGGAGCGGGTGACTTCGTCGAAATTCCCTTTGCCGTCGTTGTGATAAAGGCCGTTGGCATCGTCGGCAAAGTGCGTTTTAAGGAGGTCCAAATGTCCGTCCAGATCGTAGTCTCCAACGCCGACGCCCATCCCGGCTTGCTCCATGCCGTCGTCACTGAGTGCCACGCCGCGAAGAATACCCTCCTCGCGAAAAGTCCCGTCATGATTGTTCATAAACAACAGACTAGGAGTGGAATCGCAGGCGACGAAAATATCCGTCCAGCCATCTTCGTCGAGATCAGCCGCGACGACCGTCATCCCGTAGCTTTTAGTCGCTTTTGCGACGCCAGCCTGCTGGCTGACGTCGATAAATGTACCGTCGCCCTTGTTTCGATACAACGAATGTATTCCCGTGGGCAATCCGACCGGGCCACATTCCACGGGGACGCCTTTCCAGTTGCAATTGGGGTTTTCTCCTGGCATTGGTGTGTGTTCGAAGGAGAAACGCACGTAATTTGAAACGAACAAATCAAGATAGCCGTCTCGGTTGTAGTCCAGGAAACTGCATCCCGCTCCCCAGCGTGGCTGATCGTTCCATAGACCGGCACTCTTGGTCATGTCGGTAAAAGTCCCATTGCCGTTGTTTCGATAAAGACAGTTTTGCCCGAAGTAAGTGCAGAAGATATCCTCGAATCCGTCGTTGTTGTAGTCACCAATGCAAACACTGGACGCCCAGCCTGTTGCCTTCAAACCGGCTCTTTCCGTGACATCGGTGAAAGTGCCGTCACGATTGTTTTTGTAAAGGCGATTGCCGGCCTCAGGCGGATCCCCGGAGAGACGGGTACCAGATAACAGGAAAATGTCCATCCAACCGTCGTTGTCGTAGTCGATGAAGGCGCAACCACAGCCGGCAGATTCTAGAATGTATTTCTTGCTGTCGACCCCCCCGTAGATCACGGAAGCTTGCAGCCCCGCAGCCGATGCCACATCCGTGAAGTGAGCATTGAAGGGACGTCCCGAAGGTGCTGGTCGCGCCGCGGGTTTGACTGTGTGCGCCGCAACCCCTTGGGCCAGGAGTCGCGGAGTTGCGGTAAAGGCCGCGGAACCGAGCGAGAGTCGCACAAAAGCGCGGCGGCTAAAAATCAAGGCTGTTGTCTCTCCATCGATGGGATTCTTCAGTTGCTATCACCCTTACCACAACCCTACGCGGACCTACAAACCTGCGTTTTCATGAGCGCGTCCCTACAAAGCATTATGGACATATTTCTTGAAACGTTTTATATTGCCTGCCGCAAACCGGTAGTACCACTGGAGCGTACTCATGAGCCGTGAAACCGCGCCTTTCGTCGCTGCCATGCTACTGGCTGCAGCCAGTATAGCCTCAGCCCAAGACTCCCACTTTCGTCCTGATCGTCAGCAAATTCCCACGCCAGGCTGCCTCATCATGACAGGAGCTTGGGAGGGAGGATCGAAGTCTTGTTCCCAAAATGAGCACGATGCCTGGTTGGCCGACATTCGACACTGGCGTGATGAACGCCGTATTCGCATAGGGTATGACGGCTCGCGGTACGACCTGCCGGCGCTCAAGTGGACGCAGTCAAGTTTTTTCCAGCCACAGATGATGGTGGAGGATCGATATTTCTACGATCCTGTAGCCCATAAGTACACCGTCGATCGTTATCTCGATGATGTCGAGAAGCGCTATGGCGGAATCGACGCGGTGCTCATCTGGCCCACCTATCCGAACATGGGCATCGATAACCGAAATCAGCACGACATGATCCGCTCCATGCCCGGAGGCGTGCCTGGTGTCAAGCAGATGATCGCAGATTTCCACCGTCGCAACGTGCGCGTGCTGTTTCCGATGATGATGTGGGATCAAGGCACCAGGGAACCGGGCGTACCGTGGCCCGACGCGATCGCCAGCCTGATGGCCGAGATTGGCGCCGACGGTATCAACGGCGACACTCAGGATGGAGTCCCACTCACATTCTCTACCGCTGCCGACAAGACTGGTCATCCGCTCGCCTTCGAACCGGAGGGCGGACCTTCGGACGAGGCACTGGCGTGGAACGTCATGACGTGGGGACAGTACCAATATCCGTTCGTGCCCATGGTGGACAAGTACAAATGGCTGGAGACACGCCACATGGTCAATATCTCGGATCGCTGGAAGCGCGATAAGACAGACAACCTGCAGTTTGCTTTCTTCAATGGCGTTGGCTGGGAATCCTGGGAAAACATTTGGGGAATCTGGAACGGGATCACGCCCCGCGATGCCGAAGCCACACGTCGCGTCGCTACCATGGAACGCGCGCTCGCCCCGTTCTTGAGCAGCACAGGCTGGGAGCCGCTGTCGCCGATGTTGCGCTATGGAGTGTTTGCCAGCCGCTGGCCGTCGGGTCAGCAAACCGTCTGGACCGTTGTGAACCGCAATGACTACGACGTGGAGGGTCCGCAAATCGAGTTGGCGCCTGATGATGGCTCACGCTACTTCGATCTCTATCACGGTGTCGAGCTCACCCCGGTGAAGAACCAAGCGGGCCGGATTGTGCTGAGCTTCAACATCGAGGCCCACGGCTATGGTGCCCTGTTGGCATCGCGGACTGCTCCGGACGCGACGATTCAGACGCTCATGACGAAAATGAAGGACCTTACCAGCAGGCCTCTGGCCACCTACTCCCACGAGTGGAAGGTGGTGCCGCAACAGATGGTGCCTACTGCGGCAACCAAGCCTCCAGCCAGCTCACCGACAGATATGGTGAAGATCCCTGAGAGCGAATTCCAATTTCACGTCGAAGGCATCGAGATCGAAGGCTTCAACGACATCGGTGTAGACGTGCAGTACCAGTGGGAGGACACGCCGCGCCGCTTCCACGACCATCCCATGCACATCAAATCGTTCTGGATTGACAAGTATCCGGTGACCAACGCGCAATTCAAGAGATTTGTTGACGTGGCGCACTATCGTCCGCAAGACGACTTGAACTTCTTGCGTGACTGGGAGCATGGAAAGTATCCCGACGGCTGGGACAACAAGCCCGTGACGTGGGTCTCGATCGAAGACGCTCGCGCCTATGCTGCCTGGGCTGGCAAGCGTCTGCCGCACGAATGGGAATGGCAGTACGCTGCTCAAGGTACGGATGGCAGGACCTATCCCTGGGGAAATACATGGAAGGCAGACGCGGTTCCCACGTCCGACAAAAGCCGTACAATGCGCGGGCCGGACGAAGTCAGTGCGCATCCGGCGGGCGCAAGCCCGTTTGCAGTAATGGACATGGTTGGAAACGTCTGGCAGTGGACGGACGAGTTTGAGGATGACCACACGCGCGGGGGTGTTCTCCGTGGCGGCAGTTATTATCAACCCCAGGGTTCGATCTGGTATTTCCCACAAGCGTACAAGCTCTCTGAACACGGAAAACTCTTGATGATGGCCCCGAGCATGGATCGGTCGGGAGGAGTGGGTTTTCGATGTGTTCAAGACGCGGAGTAAATCCAGGTTCGGACAACGTTCACGACGGACAGTCAAGTCGGTGCGGTCGTTGTCCTGCGTGCTTTCGGTAAATCCTGCTACTCTTAATGGTCGGTGATTTGATATGAGTGTGCCGGTAACCATGCGGCAGATTGCGGAACAGGCTGATGTTTCTATCGGTACGGTGTCACACGTCATAAATGGGACCGCCAAAGTCAGGGAGAAATTACGTACTCGAGTGGTGGAAGCGATTCGAAGTCTCGGGTACCAACCAAGCCAACTGGCGCGCGGTCTCCGACGAAATCAAACCAACATGCTGGGGATGATCATCCCCGACGTGACCAACCCTTTTTTCCCGGCCGTCGTTCGCGGCGTCGAAGACGTTGCGTACAAGCGCTCGTACCGGCTCATTTTGTGTAATACCGATAACCATCCAGATAAAGAGACTTCTTACTTAAACGAATTGCGTTCGTATCGCCCGGCGGGCCTACTGGTAATTCCTGCCGCGGAGAGCCATATTGCAGCACAACTGCGTGCTTTGGCCAGCTCTGGACCACCGGTCGTGTGCATCGACCGTCGTCCGACCGGGTGGGACGGAGATGTGGTGGTCGTGGCCAATGAAGCAGGTGCCTACGCTGCCACTCGCCATCTTCTGCGCATGGGTCACCGAAATCTCGCAGTTATCACCGGACCACTGCACCTGACAAACGCAACGGAGCGTTTGAAGGGGTTTCGCCGTGCACTTGACGAAGCGCGCATCTCGATTGAACCGGAGTATGTCCAGGAAGCGCGCTTCGACCGCCAGAGCGGACACCAGGCAGCACTCCGACTCCTGCGTATGCTGCCAAGACCTACCGCCATCTTTGCCTGCAATGACCTGATGGCCCTCGGGGTACTCTTGGCTGCTCGAGAGTTGGACGTGTCCTGCCCGGAAGAGTTGTCAGTCGTCGGCTTCGACAATCTGGACTTCACTGAATTCATTGCGCCGGCGCTAACAACGGTGCACCAATCCGGCTATCAGCTTGGAGCAACTGCCGCGCGTCTCTTGTTGGAACGAATTGACGGCTCGAAACAGCGCATCAAGAAGCTGGTATTGCCTACGGAGTTGAAGATTCGGCACTCGGCGGCACCTCCCCGCGGACGGGCCCCGGCAGCGGGACGAAAACGGACGTACGACGAGACCATCTCCTTGAGCTGACCTCCCCCGGTCCCTCCTGTTTTTTCCATTCCTGGAAGCCCTTCCATGTCAACGGGTCACTGCACCAAGCCATCTGATTTGAGCTTTGGAGAAGTTTAGGAAAACGAGAATAGATTACCGCGTCTGTCCGCTGGATTGATTCCCTGAGACAGCTCTCTTCCAAAAAAATGTGCTTGACAAAGTATTTTGAAACGATTTAAGTTGCACCCCGAAGTTGGTTGGATAGGTTCCCAAAGAAGCCATTGTTGTGGATTGTGACTGAAAGGTCCGTGGGGTCGAGGGCCCTGTAGTCTCTCGAGAATCACATGGCCAGGAACTCAATTCACTTTGTACGCCGGATCCTCGGGCTGCTCCATTGCTGCCAAGCGGTATCGGTTGGACTGTCTCTGGTTCTCTTGGGTTCGCTTCCCCTTTGCGCGCAGCCTGTTCCGTTGCCTTCGGCTTCCCCCGAGTCCGGGGCTGCGCAGGCATACCGCGTGGGTATGAGCCTTGTCAAAGAGGGACGCCTCGACGAGGCCATATCCACTTTCAAGAACGGCCTCAGTACCGATCCCCAGAACACCGTCCTGCTGAACGTGATCGGGGCGACTTACAGCTTGAAGGGTGAATTCGATCAAGCCGACGATTATTTGCTCAAGAGCCTGCAAATCGACCCGGGATTTGTACCCGCCCGCAAGAACCTCGCGATAAGTTATTTCAACTTGGGTAAGTACGATTTGGCCGCTACGGAATTTCAGAGGCTGATGAATGAGTCCGGCGACCTGCGTTCGGTATCCCTTCTCTTCCTGGGAATCATTGCCGAAGAGCAAAGAGACTTCAGCAAGTCCGCTTCGCTCCTGGGACAATCCGGGGAGGTTGTCTATCAGTACCCGCGAGCGCTGCTATCGTTGGCGCACTCTCTTTTTGAGTTGAAGCAGACAGAGAAGGCCGATGCTCTGTTAAAGCGCCTGGACGCGATGTCCGGCGTCGCGGCCTCTGAGTACTTCAGGGCAGGTCTCCTCTCTTCTCGACAGAGGAAATACCAACAGGCCCTCGCAGAATTCGAAAGAGCCGGCAACATAGATCCCGGACTACCGGGGCTCGCTTACCAGCGGGCGGTTGTTCTGGATCGGTTGGGCCGCCGCGAAGACGCGCTGAAAATACTCAAAGAATCTACGACCATCAGCCCGAACGCCGACTCCTTGAATATGCTGGCCAGCTTCGCCAGAAGCGCTGGTGACCTCAATCTGGCGATCCAAGCATTGCGTCAGGCGGCATTGCTCGAACCGCAGAAAGAGGTGAATTACCTAGATTTCAGCACGATCTGTATGGACTATGAAAATTATCCTCTGGCCCTGGAAGCTGCTGATATCGGACTGGCGCATATCCCCGGTTCTTATCGCTTGCAGGTGCAGAGGGGCGCCATCCTCGAAAAACTTGGCCGCCTTGACGAAGCAGAAAAGATCGTTCAGAAAGCCAGTGGGCTCCAGGAAGACAACAGTGTCGCCCTGCTGAGCCTTGGCATCATCCAGACGCATGCGGGTGAGATACAAGACGCGATCCATACACTTTCTTCAGCAATCAGGAAATTCCCGTCCAATTTCCAGATGCATTACTACCTCGGCGTCGCACTCGAACAAACGCTAAAGAACGACACCGAGGCTGTAGAAGCATTCAGGACAGCCATCCGGCTTGATGTCTCTTTTGCGGATTCTTACTACCACTTAGCGAAGCTGTATTTGAACCAGGACCCGAAACTCGCCGAGGAAAACCTGCTGGCCTGTCTGCGGCTGGACCCGCATCACCTATCGGCGGAGTACAGCCTGGGCCGTCTCTATCTCAAGACCGGAAGGCAAGCGGAAGGAAGAGCTTTGATTGACGCGTTCGAACGCCAGCAGCAAGCCGAGAAGCTTAAGGTTCAGCAAAAGCCAAGTCTCGAAGTAGCTCAGAGATGAGTAGGACCTCAGGAGAAGGTAAGGACACCATGAAGACGTCACGTCTAATAGCGACGACACTCACCCTTGTTTGTTTGCTCATGGTTGTTGGCCCGCCCGCCCACGCTCAATTCAACAGTGGACTAACAGGAACCGTGGTGGACCAGACTGGCGCGACGATCTCGGGGGCCAAAATCATTGTCACCAATCAAGATACTCACGTCTCTCGATCTACGACCACCGTGGAGAACGGTGACTTTCGCATTACATCGCTGCCCGGGGCGACATATACGGTTGAGGTGCAGCAGGCGGGATTCAAGACATGGGTGCAGAAGGATCTACAGTTGGAGTCCAACCAGGTCCGGAGTCTTCATCCCACCCTCTCCTTGCCCAACGAAACCGTCTCCGTGGATGTGACGGGAGAGGTAGCGGCGATTGAGACGGACAAAAGCAACACATCACGCGAAATCTCGGACTCTACCGTTCATTCTGCGCCACTACTGGGCCGGAATATCTACACCAGCATGGTCGCGTTAGCGCCCGGTGTAACAGGTTCGGGGCTGCCGGCTGGAGGCGCTCTTGGTTCTGGTTCCGCGAACAACGATAGTTTTGAGCAGGAAGCAGGATACCAGCTCAACGCGGCGGGGCAGCGGCAGGAGAACAATCAGTACGATGTCGACGGTAGCATCGCGGTGAGCGCCTCTCGCGACGGAGTGGTAAACCTGTCACCCGAGCCGGACTTCATTCAGGCCGTGCGTATTTCAGGAGCGACGATTGACGCCTCCAAGGGACGTTATAGCGGGGCCTACGTGCAGGTCTTCACCAAACCAGGGACCAACGACTGGCATGGGTCGTTGTCCGAATTCCACACGAACAATGCGTTGACGGCGCGGACAGAGTTTCAGTACTGTGCCCCGGGCGACACTGGGTGCCGTGCAATACCGGCCTTCCGCCGCAACGAATTCGGCGGGACCGTGGGTGGCCCGATTATCAAGGACAAACTGTTCGCGTTCGGAGGCGTCTTTATTCTGAGATCCTCCAATGCAACAACCCTGGTCTCTCCCGTCGAGACACCCCAGTTCGCGCAATTTGTCGAGGCAAATTTTCCGAACAATATCTCGTCAACGTTCTTCAAGCAGGCACCTCCGGGCGGCAACCCTACCACTGATTTCGTTACCGTGGGAGATATCATCGCAAACCAACCCGGTTCTTACCCGGTGTCTGCTGCATTTCAAAACAATCCCGATCTGCCTGCCTACGGGACAGGCACTTTCCCGCTGAGCCTCACCCACAATGCCTATCAGTGGCATTTCCGGGTTGACTACAACGTGAACGAAGCGAAAGACCGTCTCTTCTTCGATTGGTTCCGGACCTACTCCGACCAACTCCAGGCTGATCCGCGCCCGATCTATCGCGTAAAGATTCCGAACAACGGGTTCTTCGCCAAACTCGATTGGACCCACGCCTTCTCTCCAAGACTTTTGAATGATGCCGGTTTCACCTGGATTGATGCCGACGGATTCAATCCCAGCGCAGTCAACAACCAGAGTCTTCCCAATGCCGCCATCAACCAAGGAGGTGTGGCGGGATTTTCACAATGGGGTCCGGCTGGCTGGGTGCATCAGAACTACAGCTGGCATGACGTGCTGACATGGACACATGGCAGTCACACCATCAGTGCCGGTGTTGATATTGACCGGCACCATGACGACGACAAATTCACAAGTCCGCTGCTGCGGCCGAATTTCAGTTTCAGCAACCTGCTTGACTTCGCCCAGGACCAGCCCTTTGACCAATCTGGTCCCGCCATGTCAGTGGCAAACGGGGCTTTGGCCACCGACTTGTATCAGGTCCTGCGCTGGCTTTATGCAGGAGCATTCGTCCAGGATGACTGGAAGGTAACGCACCGGTTCACGCTCAATCTCGGTCTTCGTTATGACTACTTCGGACATTGGGGGACTTACTACAATTCGCATACACCCTTCCCATTCTTCTCGACGGGTTCCGGCAACGATTTTGCCTCTCAAGTGGCCAGCGGGTCGATGTCCGTCCGGGGTGGGCAGAATGCCTATGTCACGAATAATCGACCGCAGGGATGGGGCCCCCGAATTGGATTTGCATGGGATATTTTTGGCGATGGGAAAACCTCGTTGCGAGGCGGGTACGGTCTGTTTTTCAACAACGTGGCTGACGGATCGTGGTCATTCCCGGCACGCGCCAATCCTCCCACTTGGGCCAACCCATCTTTTAGTGTCTTTAGTTCGAACCATCCGTTCAGCTACGCGCTGGGAGACTCGACGGGTAACATCTGGCCCACGCCTCCGGGAATCACGTTTCAAGTCAATTCGGCGGGAGGACTCGTAGACTTACCGGTCCAAACCTCGGGTCTCGTATCCAACCTGGATCAACCTCGCACTCACGTCTTCATGTTGTCGCTCCAGCGGGACCTTGGGCACGGTCTGATTGCTGAGGCCGACTACAACGGCTCCCACAGTAAAAATCTATACGTCCAGACGGATGTGAATCGTTTCCCAGGGGACCTGATCATCAACCAGGGAACCCAGACCCGGTTGAATCCCAACTTCGGCGCCATCATCTTCGGCCGCTCCATTGGGATAGCGGACGGCCACTATGGCACCCTCATGTTGAGCAAACGCTTCAGTCACTCCTGGTCGCTGAGAGGTATTTTCACTTTCGGCAAAGCTACGGACGATACCAGCAGCAACGATAATGGGACGGACAACGGCGAAGCCATCTTCAATCCGTTGGACGTTCCATTCCAGCACGGCCTGGCGGACTACAATGTGGCCAAGCGCTTCACCCTTGATAGCGTGGTGGAGGTGCCATCGGGGTTCTTCAAGAATGGCTTCGCCAAGGCCGTCTTCGGCGGTTGGCGCATGTCCAATATTCTGGTGCTGCAGAGCGGCTTGCCTTTCTCCGTATTTACCTCGGCATCGTTCGCTCCGGTGTTCGATGCGGGCGGAAACGTGGTCGGTTTGCAGCCGGGGAGCGGCGACTTCAACGCCGACGGTTATGGTTACGACCTCCCCAACGCACCGGCCTCTGGGGTCGTACACACGAGCAACCGGAGCGATTTTCTTAAAGGCATTGCTGCGGCATCAGATTTCCCCACCCCCGCGCTGGGACAACAGGGCAACGTAGGCCGAAACACCTTCAGTGGTCCCGGCTTAGCCAACATCAACACGGAATTCGCCAAGGTGGTGAAATGGGAACGCTTTTCTCTGGAGTTTAGAGCGGATGTGTTCAACCTGTTCAACCGGGTGAACCTGACCCAGCCGGATGGTGATCTATCCAGCGGCCTTTTCGGTCAATCCACCGGCCAGAACCTGCCACGCTCCTGGCAGTTTGGGCTTCACCTGGATTTCTAACGTTGGCGAGTCAACATAGGCCTTAAAAACTGGACCATGGAGAATCAGAGTTCCCCCCAAACCCGTAGGAGCGGAGTAGCTCGACGAATGGCATACGACAAAGAGAAGAAAGCGAAGAGGTCCTTGCGATCCTGCAGCAAGGCGCGGGCGGGTTAACGACGGCTGAGTTCTGCCGTCAGCGGGGAATCACCGAGCAGACCAATTACCGCTAAAGGGCAAAGTACGACGGGAAGGAAAGCGAGCTGAGGCAGCTGGAAGACTGGGCTCGCTTCAGGACTTGATCCGAGCCGGGAGGGCCATGTATCAACCCGAAGCCTATGGGATCGCGTTGTTGTTCATGATCGGGAGCATGCTGTGTTGGGGGTCATGGGCCAATACCATGAAACTCACTCCGGGTTGGGCTTTTCAGCTCTTCTATTGGGACTACGTAATCGGCATTATTGCGGCAAGCCTTTTGTGGGGATTCACGCTCGGCAGCGCCAGCGGAGGAGAGCTCTCCTTCCTCAGGAACATCGGCAGTGCGGATGTAACTCATATCATCTTCGCCTTGCTCGGCGGAGTGGTCTTCAACCCAAACCTTCTGCTGGTCGCCGCAATTGATATTGCTGGGCTTGCTATCGCGTTCCCAATCGGAATTGGATTAGCCCTTGTGGTGGGGGTACTGCTGAACTATTTCATTTCCCCGCAAGGAAGTCCCTTGCTGTTTGGGGGTGTGCTTCTGGTCGTCCTGGCCATTGTCGTGGACGCGCTGGCCTATCGCAGACGCGAGACCATACGAAAGACTCCGAGCACACGCGGCATTCAGATCAGTCTCGCATGTGGCGTGCTGATGGGCGTCTTCTATCCCCTGGTTGCCAAGGCGATCACCGGTGACCATTCGCTCGGTCCCTATACCGTGGCGTTCTTCTTTGCTCTCGGTACTGCCTTGTGTGCGATACCGGTGAATTACTTCCTCATGCGGAGGCCGTTGACAGGAGGCCAGCCCGTAAGCATGGACGACTACTGGAAAGGGCGTGCCGCTTGGCATTGGTGGGGAATTCTTGGCGGAATGATCTGGTGTACAGGTGCAGTCCTAAACTTTGTTGCTTCACACGCACACGTCATCGGTCCGGCAATTTCGTACGCGATTGGGCAGGGAGCAACAATGGTTTCCGCCATCTGGGGAGTTTTTATCGGGAAGGAATTTGCCAGTGCACCTCTGAGCGCAAGAAGGCTAGTACCACTGATGTTCATCTTTTTCGTCGTCGGGTTGGGCGCAGTCGCCGTGGCCCCAGTATTCCCGAGGTGACGACGACGCGACCCTTGCGGCTAGCTGGGGTCAACGGTGAAGGGAAGAACCGAAGCTGGGCATCCTTATGGCGAAGCCGATCGTAGTTGTGGGAAGCATCAATCTTGACCTGGTCGGCGCCACTCACCGAATTCCGATTGCTGGTGAAACGGTTGCGGGACTGAGCTTCCAGACTTTCCCTGGTGGTAAAGGCGCGAACCAAGCGGTCGCGGCTGCGCGTCTCGGGGGCTCGGTGAGCATGCTCGGAAAGCTCGGAACCGATGTCTTCGGCGTTCAGTTGAGAGAAAGCCTCGAAGAATCGAAAGTAAACACCGACGGAATCGAAGTAGTTCCAGGATCGTCGGGCGTCGCTCTGATTACCACCGATACCAAGGGAGCGAACGCGATCACGGTGGTTGCTGGAGCGAATGCACATCTCTCTCCTGCAGATCTCGATAGGCATATCGGTCTTATCCGCAGCGCTGGCATCTTACTCACCCAGTTGGAAATCCCGCTTGAGACCGTGGAGTACTTGGCTGCCATTGCCATTCAAGAGCGAATCCCCCTGGTGCTGGATCCCGCGCCCGCACGCCCGCTGCCGTCGTCACTATTGAAGCGTGTCGACTGGCTGACGCCGAACGAGACGGAGGCCTGTTTCCTTTTGGGGTGCGCGCCGGGAGAACTAATTGAAGAGGCGCTCAAGGATGCGGCGAACGCCCTCCTCGCACCTGGAAGCCGAAATGTCATCCTCAAGCTCGGAGAACGGGGCTGCTACGTAGCGCTATCAGACGGAACCCGACAGCTATTGCCGGCTTACAGTGTGCACGCTGTCGATACCACGGCGGCGGGCGATGCTTTCAACGGGGCCCTTGCTGTCGCACTACTGAACGGGCAAGATCCGCTCAGCAGCGCTTCGTGGGCGTTAGCCGTTGCGGCCCTCTCCGTTACTCGACCTGGCGCCCAACCGTCGATGCCAACTTCTCTAGAGGTGGATCGTTTCCTCGAGGACAGTCAGAGCCTCAGGTTGAACAGGTGACGCCGACGATGCCAACCCACTTCTCACGAGAAACCGCGAGCAGGCGTCTGCACACTGTCTCCCATGCCAAAAGCTAGAACCGACTTTTCTCAAGTGCAACGCTTCGAGATCTCAGCGGAACATAGCATGAAGAAACAGACAGGATCCCTGCTGTGCGTTGCAGTTATTTTCTCATGTGCTGCGCATTTGCTGGCAGCACCGCAGGCGGAGTCTACCGAGCGGTCGTCGAGTTGGCTCGTCTTGTCGCACGCGGAATATCTTGATCGCGTCCGTGCAATTTGGACGGCGCAGATGATTGCCCAGATGACCGGAATTCGTTTCGAACATCAGCCTGCTTCGACACTGCCTGTGACCCCGTTGACACACCTTCCGGGATACGCTCCTGTCGATGATGACTACTACTACGAAATGGTCGCGCTGCGGGCGTTCGAGAAATATGGAATCCAGCTTACCGTGCAAGAGCTTGGACAACAGTGGCTGGAGAACAACGCGGGTTCTTGGGGCTCCAGCGAACAGGCATTGTTGCTGTTGAAGCGAGGACTCAAGCCACCGGACACGGGTCATCCGAAATACAACAAGCTGTGGTGGACGATCGGGCCACAGTTCAGCAGCGATGTCTACGGGGCGCTGGCGCCGGGCATGCCGAATGTCGCCGGTGAACTGGCGAGACGACTCGGCCATATCAACGGCTACGCGGAAGGCACAGATGGGGCTGTCTTTGTCGCCGGCATGATCAGCCTGGCATTTGTACAGGATGACTCGCACACGATCGTCCGGAAAGCGGCGAGCTTGATCCATCCCGATTCACCATATCGAAAGTGTTTGGACATGGTCATTGCTATGGCGGACTCGGGCAGCTCGCCGGAACAGATTTTTCAGGCTATCGATCAGCGCTGGGGAATCGAATATCCGGCCACGAATAACGCGGTGCTGAATGGTGGGATTGTGGCCGCCAGCGTGTGGTTTGGTGAAGGCGACTTCAGCAGGACATTGCAACTGGCAGTTCACGCGGCAGATTTTGCCGACACCGACTGCAATGCGGCAAATTCGGAATCGGTGGTCGCTGCCATGCACGGGATGAAGGCACTGCCTCCCGAAGCGGTTTCCCAACTTCATGATCGGATTGTTGGCGATAAAATGGGCGCCCTGCAACTCACGCCTCCGGTTGACGAGAGTATTTCAGAGTTGGCCTCCAGAACGGCGAGAATCGGCGAGTCAATCCTCGTGGCGCACGGCGCCAGCAAGGATCAGAAATCCATTCGCATCACGGTCCAGGCCCCCATCACCCAGCCGGCCGAACTCTTTACTCTGGCCGATTTGATGCAGTATTGGAATCCCGAGTGGACTTTGCAACACGCTGGCTTCGGTGGCGCCGGCGGCGGTATCTACGGAATCCGGGGCATCACCTATCTAGACGGCGAGGTACTAGCCACGTATCCCAGAGACGAAATACGGGGAACGGTTTTGAGGCGCGCGTTGCGGCTGGGGGCCGATCCTTTCTTGAAGGTTCAAGTGGCCGCTGACTCAGGCCGTGCCTGGCAGCTGCAGGTCTACGTGAATGACGAGAAGGTTCTGGATAAGCTTATCGAGTGCTTATCTGACAGCCGAAATTGGCAGGAAATCGATCTTGATCTTTCAAAGTACAGAACTCAGGAAGTGGTAGTGCGCCTTTACCAACGGATGTTGATTCCGCATCATGAAGCCGGAAATGCCTATTGGCGCCATTTGACCATCAACTAACACTCTTGCGGTGAAGCTTCTCTTCAGAGGACCGTGGGCTCGGGCAGGGTGGTTAAGCGGCTTTCGGATAATGTCGATGCACCGAGTCCCAGGTGAAGGTCATATCTTGGCAAGACCTGAAACGGCAGAGTATTACGATGAGGGTGTCCTAAGATGACTCTTGTTTTCCGGGCTATCGCCGTTCTCCTACTCTGCAGCGTTTCGATCTTTGCTCAAGACTGGCCTATCGTCGGCCGAGATGCCGGAGGTACTCGCCACTCTCCTCTCGCCCAAGTCAACCGCGGCAACGCGGCGAAGCTCGAGATAGCCTGGACCTTCGATACCGAGGACTGGAGCGACGGCAAGGACTTGCCTTCGCGCTCGTCGTTCGAGTCTACTCCACTCGTGATCGACGACGTCTTGTACATTCCGTCGCCGATGAGCCGCCTATTCGCCCTCGACGCCGAAACGGGCAAACGGATCTGGGTCTTCGACGCCGCCATCGACAAGACCATTCCTCGCAACCTCTTCGTGAACCGTGGAGTGTCGTCTTGGGCCGACGGCAAGAAGAGGCTCATCTACCTCGGGGACATCCAAGGACGGCTCTGGGCGGTTGACACGCGGACGGGCGAGCTCGACCGGGGTTTCGGCGAAGCGGGAAAGGTGGATCTGCGGGCGGGCATGGCCGACGGCTTTCAGGAGTCGCAGGACGGCCTTACCTCGCCGACCACAGTGTGTGGGAACGTGGTGGTGGCGGGCAGCCTCGTGAGCGACGGCCAACCCCGGGGCCCCAGCGGCGACGTGCGGGGCCTCGACGCACGTACGGGCAAGGTGCTTTGGCGTTTTCACACCGTACCCCACCCGCGAGAACCTGGGAATGAGACTTGGGAGGCGGGTTCTTGGAAGGACCGCGGAGGATTGAATGCCTGGTCTTTCCTGACCGTGGACGAGGCGCGGTCACTCGTGTTCCTGCCCCTGACCTCGCCGGCGTACGACTTCTATGGTGGCGACCGTAAGGGTGCGAACCTCTACGGCGACAGTGTGGTCGCGCTCCGGTGCAAGACGGGCAAGTTGCGCTGGCACTACCAGGTTGTGCACCACGATCTTTGGGATTACGACCTGCCCGCCGCACCAGTCCTGGTAGATGTGAAGCGTGGAGGAAAAACGATTCCTGCCGTGGCGCAGGTTACCAAGCAGGGATTCCTGTTCGTGCTCAATCGCGAGACCGGCGAGCCGCTCTTTCCGGTTAACGAGCGTCCGGTGCCGAAGAGCGACATTCCTGGCGAGGAGACGTCCCCCACGCAGCCCTATCCGCTGAAGCCGCCGCCACTGGCCCGGCAGTCCATGACTGCGGGCGAGCTCACCAACGTCACCCCCGAGTCGCGCGCCGAATGCCTCGCCCTCACTGAGGGCGCAAAGGTCGACGTGAAGATCTACGACCCCCTTGGAGAGCAAAACCAGGTTCTCTTCCCGGGTCTGAACGGCGGTTCCAACTACGGCGGCGCCTCTTTCGATCCAGGTCGAGGCTTGCTTTTCGTGAATACCATGGATGTGGGCGGACTCTTCCGCCTGGTGAAGCGTCGCGAGGGCAGTACCATCCCGTACGCGCTTCGGGCTAAGAAGTACGAATTCTTTACCGACGCTAACGGCAATCCTTGTCAACAGCCGCCTTGGGGCTCCCTCTACGCTGTGGACCTCAACACGGGCGACATTCGTTGGCGGGCCACGCTTGGCGAATTCGACGAACTGAAGCAGCGCGGGATCGCCAAGACGGGCGCGCCTAACATCGGCGGATCTATCGTTACCGACGGGGGCCTGGTTTTCATCGCGGCTACCAGCGATCGAAAGTTTCGCGCCTTTGATCGCGATACGGGGGAGGAACTTTGGACGACGGCGCTGCCCGCGAGCGGCTTTGCCACTCCCGCAACGTACCTCGGGAAAAAGTCCGGCCGACAGTTTGTGGTGATCGCGGCGGGGGGAGGCAACAAGTATGACAAGGTCTTCACCGGTAAAATCGTTGCATTCGCGCTGCCCAAAGGCGAGGCCGAAAAAAAGTGATCTCGGGTTCGCAGCGCGAGAAAACCAGGGGGCGAGGGGCCTGGTCGGTGAGTGCGCTTTTCTTTAGCTTTCTTCTTTGCGCTTTCGCGTTCACCCAGGAAAAGGCGCCGGGGCGGCTGAAGGAAAAGCTTCCCCAATCTGTAGCTCCGCAGCCAGTGGCATTCAGTCACCAGGTTCATACCGGGAAAGTGGGTCTCCCGTGTGACTTCTGCCACGGGGGGCCGCCAAGGGCGATGAGGCGACTGTCCCGTCTGTCGACTTCTGCCTGACATGCCATCGGACGATTAAAGCAGACAGTGCCGAGGTAGCGAAACTCCGGGCCGCCTCCGAGAAGGGCAAGGACATCGCATGGGTGGCGGTCTATCACGTTCCTGATTTTGTCTTCTTTGGACATGCGCCGCATGTCCAGGCCGGGCTCCATTGTCCCGAATGTCATGGACCGGTGGAAACCCGCGATGTGCTGCAGAAGGAAGTCTCGACCAGCATGAGCTCTTGTCGCGATTGCCACCAGCGCCGAGGCGCACCAGCGGACTGCGCGGCTTGCCACCAGCTCGGCCATTGACATTCTGCCGCGATTTGCGTCGCGGGCGACGACACTCGTAGGATGGCCCGATTAATATAAGGAGGACCAGAGCATGCTAATGCTCACTCGGCGTAAGTTCGTGAACATGGGCATTTGCGCCTCGGCAACCCTCGCGACCTCAGTCCTCGGGTTCGCCGCAAAGGCCGGCGTCAAGTTCAAGGTTGGGGTCACCGACTGGAACTTGCGACAGGAAGGCAAGGTTGAGTCTATTGCCCTCGCCAAGGCGATGGGCTTCGACGGCGTGCAGGTCAGCATCGGCAAGGGGACCGATAAGCTTCCACTTTCCGATCCGACTTTGCAGAAGATATATTTGGACGAGTCGAAGCGGGTGGGCTTGCCGGTCGAATCTCTGTGCCTTGAAATCCTGCATCGGAACTACCTCAAGTCCGATCCTCTTGGCCAACGCTGGGTGGCAGATTCGATCCCGATCGCGAGGTCCATGGGCGTGCGCGTGGTGCTGCTTCCGTTTTTCGGCAAGGGTGCGTTGGAGACGACGGTGGAAATGGATAAGGTTGGCGACATTCTCAAAGAGATCGCCCCCGCCGCGGAGAAAGCCGGCGTCATCCTCGGCCTCGAGGACACGAACTCAGCCCGGGACAACGTGCGGATCATGGATCGAACCAAGTCCAACGCCGTCCTCACCTACTACGACGTGGGCAACTCGACGAAAGGCGGATTCGATGTTGTAGAGGAGATCCGCTGGTTGGGTGGTGCGCGCATCAGCGAGGTCCACCTAAAGGACAACCCTCACTACCTGGGCGAAGGCAAGATCGACTTCAGAGCAGTGGTCGACGCGCTGGCCGATGTTGGCTTCGACGGGTGGGCCCAACTCGAAACCGAATGCCCGACGTCGGTGGAGGAAGACATGCGCCGGGACCTGAAGTTTATCCGGGGACTGATTGCTTCTCGCAACGGCGCCTAAGATCCAAGCCCGGGTAATCTTAAGAATTCGATGCCTCGCGACCACTCGAAGGCCTGTCATCAGTAACATTTCATGAAAGACTAGCAACCTGAAAGGCGAGGGCCTATGCGAACAGCTTCCTTGGCCGTTATCTTGCTGGTTGTGTCAGTGTCGGGTCATGCTGCCACACCTGACTGGAATAAACAATTAGTCGACACCATGCCACGACTCGGTCACCGTAACTGGATACTGATTGTCGATTCGGCATATCCTCTACAAACTTCTCCCGGGGTTGAGACAGTTGAGACCAATGCGGCGCAGCTTGATGTGGTGCGGACAGTTTTTACTGAAATTGAAAACTCCATTCACGTGCGTCCGGTTGTCTTCATGGACGCGGAGTTGCGCTTCATTTCGGATTCTGATGCACCTGGTGTCTCGGCATACCGTAGTGAGATTGGGGAGCTTCTGCACAAATCTTCAGTGCAGTCTCGACGGCACGAAACACTTATTTCCGACATTGCGGAGGCGGGGAAGACTTTTCAGGTGCTGGTGCTGAAGACGAATATGACCATCCCATACACGTCGGTCTTTATACGTCTTGATTGCAAATACTGGAGTGCCGACCAAGAGAAAAATCTCCGCCTGAAGATGGGCGATGCGCCGCAGAAGTAGCCTTCCTCGAGCCCCGGTTTATCTGCTTTGCTGTACTCGCCCTTGCGGTGAACGCCCAGAGTATGACGGGTGAGGGAAGAGTCTACGGAAGAGGAGAGCTTTTCGACTGTTGCAATCAGGGTTGACACCAATAAAGAAATTGGCCGATGGTGAGTTGTTCAGTACCTCCAGGTATTCAAAACGGTCGGGTATAGGGATGCCAAACTCCAAGGGACTTGCCGGAAATCCTGCTTCGCCGGCGCACTCCGGGGCAACCCGTTTGGTGATCCAGCTTTTGCGATCGTAGCCCTAGACTCAGGTACCCGCAGAGACTGACGCCGGAGCTGGCGTAGGCAAGGACACAGTCCCAAACGTCGCGTGAATCACGCGGGCAACACAGGGGCAGATGCGATTCCAGTAGGCTCTTCTTAAGGACAATGCGTTCCTCTTTGCGCCGCGCATCGTCTTTAGATTCCGTTGATGGTTGCACTCATAACCCAAAGGTCGGTGGTTCAAATCCACCCCCCGCAACCAAACGAAATCATACGGTTACGGGCAATTTGGCATTTGTAGCGACTGTCCAAAACTGTCCAACAAGGGGAACTGGCCCACAGTTCCCCTTAATTATTGAATCGAGATCTGCTGATTCATTTCTCTTCTGAGGACTCGTTGCACGATTGGCCGGTTGGCTTTCCGCTTCGCAATTGCTGAAGCATTGCCGTACTGATCCATCGTGGTTGAAATATGAGCGTGTCGCATCAGCTTCTGCTGTACTCCCATTGGCGCTCCCGTTTCGTCGAGCCGGTATCGAACGCATCCAGCCTGGCCATCCCCAGCAAAATGGCCGTCACGAACGCATGCATCTCACTTTGAAGAAGGAAGCTACCAAGCCGGCCGCCGCCAATTTCCTTCAGCAGCACGCCCGCTTCGACCACTTCCTCGAGATCTTCAACCGCGAACGTCCGCACGAGGCGTTGCGAATGCAATGCCCGGCAGAAATCTATTGCCCGTCGACTCGCCCTTATCAGGGATTGCCCGACTATCCCTTCCACGATAAAACCATCGTGGTCACGCGCTGCGGCCGCATCTGTCTGGGTAACAAGAAGATTAACTTTAGCCAAGTCTTTGCCGGCCAGGCGGTCGGCATTAAAGAA
>UEXW01000071.1_pt1 | contig 26004 bp, 13 predicted proteins | sample 4301151 | NCBI WGS metagenome assembly UEXW01 (sample SAMEA4773176, study PRJEB27434) | metagenome | biome: 2259; feature: agricultural soil; material: soil | place: USA | collected 2014-09 | depth 0.25 m | reverse complement strand
CCCATCGTAGTACCGGACACGCAGGCCGGTGGGCAGGCAGCGAACGGCTTCTTACCGAATTCCATAAACTCGTAGTTGCCGATAAAGCCCTGCCAGCCCTCGGTGGTGACCCAAGGCGGATCGATTCGGCCGGTGGAAGGTGTGGCCGAATTTCCGGCTCCCGTGGCAATCGATGCCCCGGTGCAGTCCGCATTCGCGCAATACACCGCGCCCGGCACCCTCAAGTTCGCCGGCAACAGGCCATGCGCGGCATTGGCAGGTCCAATTGTGTTCGCCAAGTTCGAGGCAATGCTCGAGGTGCCGCCGCCGACTGTGCCGTCCGCCGGCCCGCCGGCATCGTAGGCCACGTGTACACCTGTTTGCTTGTAGCGCGTAGTGTCCGCTTCGAGCACCATCCAGTTAAAGAATGGGAAGATCTCGTTAAACCCGGCGAAACCCGCAAGATCGGTATTGTTGAAGCCCATGTAGCTACCGTCTCGGAACCGGATATTGATCGGAACCAGGGTAAGCCCGGGTTCTGTAGGATTCCCCTGGGCATCGACATTCGACACTCCATCGCCGTTCAAGTCCAGGAAGGTCCGGGTAACGAGATTCGTGCGCCATTGCTGCATGGGGACCTCGCCCATACTAAAGGCGTGGCCGCCCACCACCGCCACCGGAAACGACAGGCCGTCGACGAGCAGGTCGTTCCATTGGTCGAAGACCGTGACCCTCCAGGTGCCATCGGGAATGCCGCTGAAGCTGAAAGTCCCATCGGGATTGCACTTTGTGAAGGCGAAATCTTCAGCGTCTGGATCACCGAGACTCACGTAGCAGCTGGTATAACTGTTGGCATCGTAGGAACCGCTGCTATAGAGTCTCTCGTCCGGCGAACGGCTGATCCGCACGGTCGTAACCGTGCCCGTGACCGAATTGCTGTTGCTGCACGGGCTGACGCAACCCGCTTGGACATCAGGCAGGCGGGAATTGATGATGGCGGGGTTTGCGAAGCCGATCATGACGTGGAATCCCGCCGGCCCAAACTCCTGGAAGTAAGCCGGCTCGCCCGACTTGATGAAAGCCTCATGGGGTTTCGTTCCGTCCAGGGTATTGGTCTGGAGCCATTCTTCGCCGCGAGCAATCCGGTCGGCTCCCGGTGTCGCCACCACCTCATACAAACCGGGGTAAAGGTTAGCAATGAGCGCCTGCCCAGTAAGCGGTGACAGCGTGGTGCCGTCTGCCTCAAATCTCGGACAAGTGACGATCATGCCCACGAGATTGTCGGCACTGCCGGGATTATTCGGATCGGGAATCGGCTTTGTAATTGGGCACGCGTCCTGCCCCGTGACCGGATCGATCGTACCCGCCAGGCTGTTTGACAACGGCTCGTTGAACATGTCGTAGGTCGGCTGCCCGGTTGAGTCACCAAAGCCACCCGCCTGGTCAAGAAGCGTGATCTCGAACCCGCCCAAGCCGGGCTCATTCGTTGCCAATATGTCGACTCCACCTCCGGCATCATTTTCGCCATTGAGTGGAAAGTCATCCTCATAGACAAAGACCGCGATTTTTGCGGTCTTCTTCGGCGTGGGCTCCACATTCACGGTGACAGCCAATTGGCCCGCCGCGATGGGCGCGCCGCTCATATCGTGACCGCAAACGGCAGTGGGATCGGTACCACAGGTTGACGGGTCCCCGCCGAAGCCGGCATTAAACGGGTCCGCGGCGTCGCCGGGCAAAATTGAAATGTAGTAGTACTTGGCCGGGTCAAGGTGGACCGTGCTAGGAAGGAGCTGGGTCTGTTGTAAGCCGGTCGCGCCGGTCCGGCAGGCACCGTTGCCAATGTCGCAGACCGCCGGCAAGCCCAGAACCGTCTGACCGGACTCACACGCTTTGGTTCCCACACAACCCGCCGCCACTACCGGCATGTAGCTGCTGTGGAAGTTCGTGCCCAAGCTTGGAACATTAGGGCCGATATTCACCTGGGTCGTCGGATTGATGTGGAATGTGCGGTCTTCCTCGATGATCCAGCGGTAGTCTGTGATCGCGGCGTGCGTGTTCGCGTCTTGTACGGTGACAGCGAGGCCACTGGCCGCGGGGAATGTCAGCGTAACGGTCGCGCTTGACGCACTCAGAGTTCCCTGCGAGTTTCTCGCCCGGTACGTGAACGTCAAAACGCGCGTCGTGGTTGCCGAAGCCGTGGTGGCTGTGAACGAACCATCCGGGTTCATGCTGACAGTAAGCCCGGAGACCGCTGCCACGCTTGCCGCGTCCACCGTTAGCGGATATCCAACTGCGTCGGTATCGTTGGCCAAAACGCCCGGCCCCTTAATCTCGATTTTTGTAGCGACGTAGCTGGTGTACGCATCGGCGTTGACCGTAATCCCGCTCGCGCCTTCAAGGGTCGCTGCAGCGATCGTCACCAGCGCGGTCGGACCTCCGGTACCGTTGGCTTGGTAAGTGAACGAATCTGACGTCACGCCTGCTCCCGGCACATAAGTAAAGGTGCCGTCGGCGTTCAGCGTTAAGGTGCTGCCAGAACCAGTGGGACCGATACTGACGGCGACACCATAGACGGCCGTGTCGTTCGCGATGACGCCCTTTGCCGGGTCAGAGATAATCAGCGTTTTGCCCGGTACTAACTGGTAGGTATCCGCGCGTGCGACTGCCGTAGTTGCTGCAGGCAGCGCACCACCGTTTACTTGGAGATAGGACAACATACCACCGTCGCGCTGATTATTGGTTGAGAGGCTCAACTGGCGATCGAAGATCGCATACGAGGCTGCGGTGTAGGTGCCGCTCGGCAGCGTGCCCGAGAAACCCGGTTTCACTAGCACATCATAGGTCTTGCCGGCAGGCAGGAAGACTTCGCTCTGGACCTTCGGCACGCCGGGCAACACGCTGCCATCCTCGGCGATCAGTGACAGGCTCAAGCCAACTACAGAGGGAACGTGCATGCGCAGACCAGCGTTCACGAAGCGCAACAGCACATTTCCGGTTGTCGCCACTCCAGGAATTGCTGACGACGAAGCCGCGACGTTGCTTTTGTTAAACGCGACGCCGTTGATGAGATAGTAGTGCGGATCGTAATTGACCGCAGGTGGATAACAGCTGTGCGTGGTCCCGCAACCGGTTGGGCCACCTACCCACAGCGTAGTTTCCGCGGTCACACTGATTGTGCCGGAGCAGGCTCCGACGTAGGTCGTCGGACAACCGGCAACGGTCTCCTCAAACAACTCAACGGATAGGTTCTGAACGGCATCGATTTCACTCAACAGAAGTGGAACGTCGGCGTCGTAGGTTACGTTCGGGTACGCTGCGTTCGTGGCGCTCGCGTCGATGACACGCAGCACTCCGTAGAGGCCCATCGGGCCTTGAATCGAAGGGTGCGTACCCGATTCGATCAGATACGTGCCGGGTTTCAGCGCATTCCATGACTCCAACCCAACGGCTGTTGTGGTGTTTGCCGGTACTTCATGGGCGAACGAACGCACGCGGTCGTCCTGATTCGGTGGATTGAACGTTGAGTCGCCGGCCGCAGGCGGATTAGAGCCGGCGATAGGCCACTGCGCGGTCTGGGTGGCGTGCGGGAAGTTGCTCGCAGGATCAGTCGTGCGCACAGTTCCTAACCCTCCGCCCAGTTGCCCGACGATCACGAGAGAAGTCGGCACCGGCAGAGCGTTCGCCAGGCTGATTGTAAGGTTCGTTCCGCTCGTGACCGTGATCAACGGAGGCTGCCAGCTGGTGCCGCTCTGCGTAGTTCCATTCAGCGCCGTACACGTGGCACCCGACGCCGCGGTGCCGCAGAACAGACCCCACATGGGCACGATCTGCCCGTCGGGAAGGGTCACAGTGGTCCTCTGGGCGGTCAGCGTCACCGTCTGGGCAGAGGACATGGCAGCCAAGAGGAGGAGACTGGTCACCGCGACTACCGCTGTCTTGAAAGTGGCTTTCAGGAAGATGGATCGCATCGCTTGTCTCCTCGTAATTAGTTCGACTCGTTGATGACAAAAGCCCGGGGATCCACCAGCATCATCATCATCATTCCGCCGGGAAAGATGTTGTTGGTGGTGATCTCGCGCTCGTTGTGCGAGTGCCACATGAAAGCGAAGCCGGCTTCGGAACCTGGATCGTTGGCAACCGTGCCCGAGGGAGGAATCGGAGTGGATCCCACCGCTCGCCCTGTCGCGTCAGGCCCGAGGTAAGGACTGCCGCCGTACCATGGGCCATTGGCCAGGATGGTTGCATCAGGCAGCGTGACCGGACCGCCGCTGCCGACGTCGCCGAACGGGGCACTTTCCAAAGCTTTCAGGTGGTCCTGACACCACTCGTAATAATTAGAGGCCGCGAGGACACCGGCGCCAGTGTTGTAGCCGTTCGTGTCGGCCGTGCACCCGGGATTGTTGGCAGCATTGTGCCCATAGACATCCCAGTTGAGGCCTTTGCCGGTCCAGTAGAAAATTCCGTCCATCGCTAATCCGGGAGTTGTGGTTGTCGTAAAGAGCAGCGGACCGGAGAGCGCGTTGACGCCAGCATTGTTGGGATCGGCAGATGCGCTCAGCAGGAGATTGCCGTCGCGTGCCAGAATGCGCACGTGATTGCCATGCTCGTGGAACGGATGTTGCCAGCGCCCGGTACCTAGAATGCGCAACAGCACCAGTTCACCTGGATGCATGTGGGGATTGCCGTTGTAGGGCTGGTGCGGATACTGCGGCGCATAGTTCGGGTCCATGTCGTCTGGCATGGAGCGCCCGTTGATGATGAAGTACGCTGGGTGGTACGGCTCGGTAACGACATCCATACAACCCGTGGTAACCCCGGTTGGGCAGGTCTTCCCGGCCTGTTCTTCAGCCTGGCGATGAATCTTCGGATCGATTTCGGAGAACTGGAAGAGATACTCTCGGTCGTAGCAGCTGTCTGGATGATGAAAAGCTGCTCCAGTAGGAGAAAGTCGAAAGTCGGTTTCGGTGGCCAGTTCGGCGTGTGTGTTGTGCGTAGGACAAGTCGGGGCATTTGCTGTATTCGGCAGAACGATGACGACCCCGTAAAGACCCATCTCGACCTGCAAGTCCGCTTGGGTCCCGCTATAGTAGGCGCGCGTGCCAGGTGTCGACGCGGTGAAGGTGTAAGTCACCGTACCGCCGTTGGGAGCTTCTGTCGTCAACAGCCCCTGTTTAGGACCCGTCAAAGTGGCATCCACTGGGCTTGCGGTCACCTGAAAACCTGGGAACAGGATTGAAGTGTTGCCCGCTGCAGGGGGCAGGTTGTTATGCAACGTGACGGTGACCGTTTGCCCTTCCGTCACGATCAATGTCGGCCCCGGAACCTGCATCGTGGGACAATTCGCGCCCGGCATGATGCTTGCAGGCGGATTGAAACCCGCAGGTGCCGTGTTGCAGCCGTAGCCCCAGGAATAGACCATCGCACCGTCAGGCTGACTGATGAAGCTGGCCCTCGCGGTTAGGTCGAAGGTGGCACTTGCCCCTGTGCCTCCCGTGATCCCAGGAGCTGCGGCTTGCGCGCTGGGCACCAGTAGCAGGATCGCCGCCACCATCAGCGGCGGAAGCAGTCGTGTTATCGAGTTCGATCTCTTGCTGTTCGTTTGGCTCATGGCTGCTCTCCTAATTGCATTTCTCTGTGGCGGGATCGAACGTGCAACCGATGTGAATTTCCGTCATCAGCCCACCGAAGTTCTCGGCATCGTTCGAGAGGTGGTCAAGGTTCGGGGTGTAGAGGTAGAAAATTCTGCCTGACGGGTACGTTGTTGTATTGCTGGCATCCAGGATCACGTCCACGGATTCACCACCCGCCAAAGTGATCGAGTTGCTGTAGTAGGTCATGTCGTTCCCTGCCAGATCACGCAGGAGGCGTGCATTGATGCCCACCACGTGCATCGGGATCCCCAGGGAAGCCAGCGTCTGGTATTCGGAGACGTCGAGGTCAGAGATTCGGAGAAGCGCCTTGCCTCCCACCGGGATGTTGATCACTGCATTCAACGGTTGCGAAGGACGCGCCACTCCGTCTGCCGACTGCGTGTAAATCGCAGTGGAAACCGTGGGCTGTCCAACATAGGGGGAGGCAGTGTTCGGTCCGATGGCGCTCGAGTCCACGTACTGGCTGGTTCGAACCGTGTCGGGATAGCTGCGTCCGTTCAGAAGGAAATACTTGTCCTTGATGTCAGTGAATCCTTCCGGGTTAAACGTCATGCCGACGAAGTGGAAGTTGGGATCGAAGCCGTGAATCTGGAGCGGATACTCGACGTCATATGCGGTCGATCCGTCGCCATCGTTGTACGCGTATTTGTAGGGTTGGCCGGTACGCGGATTGATCGCTTGGGCAGGGGCTGTACCCGACGGAGGCGGGGGTAGCGGCGTCGAACAAAGGACGTCCGCGCCGCACTTCGTTCTCAGGTCGTTCTGCTGAAGTAGGAGCGAGGCGCGTAGCCCCGTACCAACAGGGACGCGATCCTGCCGTGGACGCACATAAAGCTGGCCAACCATGCCCATCTGCAAGTGTTCGGGTGGCGTGATGTGACAGTGCCAGAAATACGTCCCTGCGTCCGGGGCCAAGTAGTAGTAGGTGAAGCTGCCACCGATGTTGATTGCAACTGACGCGTCGGGAACACCGTCATAGAACGACGACGCATTGGGATAACCGTGGAAGTGAACGGTGTGTTGCTCGAACAAGTCGGGTCGCATGATCATGCCGACGTTGGTGAGCGTCAGGAAAAATTCATCGTCTTCGTCGATCGACATTAAGGGCGCCGGCATGTTCCCGTTCATCACGCCCACGTCCATGATCGGGCGAGGATCGACGTGCCCGGTGAAGGTGCCATTCGCGTCGGGATCGGGCATCAGTCCCACGGCGCCATTGGGAGCGGTGGTGGGATCGTAAGGTGTATTGAAAGTGGGGCCGAACTCAGTACCGCCGTTCGGATTTCCGTTCGCGATGTCTGCGACGCCGGAGAGGGGACCGAACGCGAACAGGTAAGTCTGCGTGCCGTCGCCCATAGTTGCGTATCCGTCACCGCCTGAGATCTGCTGGCACTTGATGGCGCCGCTGACTCCGCTCGGCCCGGTGTAGGCGGGCTCGGCGCTGACCGCGGTGGGATGCAGCGCCGTGGACGTCGGACACTGGACTCGAAACGACTGAGCCTTGGACCCAATTGTCGCGAGACAGAGCAGAAACGTTGGCAGCCAAACCTGGAGAGACTTTCTCATGACAGTACAGCCTCCTTCTTGTGTCTGGGCACACGCCTATGACCGGGTTGACCGATCGAATTTAGCTGCGCACACCACTGCCGTCCGGAAGCGATTACTCGCCTCTCGCGCGCCTACGCGCTTCGTAAGTTGGACTTTTGGACCCTGGTCGGATTCAGGGGGGGTGATCCGATACCGCAAAACGTTGGGGGAACGTTTTGCTTGCACAACCCTCGCAATCAGCGAGAGTCAAACGCTCACGCCTCCCTCAGGGAGGGCGTGCAATGGGAACGAAGTGTAAGTTCGTCGCTTACACAAGTCAATACGCGCGTATCAATCTTTTCAACAATCTTGCAAATCTTCCACAATTATCGGATGTCTTACACAGCTTGAGTCGGGGAGAACTTTAAGCCTAACGGGTTTCAGCACGAACTGACTTTTTGTTGTATACAGCAAGGAGTTCAGCTGCGATGGCTTTCGCTTCGCTGCGTGTTCACGGTCGGTTTCACTCAAGCCAAAAGCCATCTTGACAGTAGAGCGGTGCTCTACGAGAATTCGGACGAGGTTGTCCGAATTCTGGTTGTTCTTTTCCTGCGACGCGGACGAAAGCAAAGCTCCCCCTGAATCAAAGGTTGCCATCAGAGTTACGGTCGAAGCACCGATGGAATAATCGGCAAGGGAGCGAAGGGTGGCGATTTTGGCGGGTAGATGTGCCGCCATTTTGCCGATGCGAATGGGCACTGCGTCTATGCAGCTCTTCTTCAATTCCACGAGGAAAGGCGCCGGCAAAGCCAGCCACAGAACACCTGTATTAACGGTCGTTCTGCTGGCGATGACCGCGTTGCTGATCATCGTCGCTGTTCTGCAGTATCGCTGGACGGCTGGGCTGAATGATGCCATGGAAGTGCGCCTCGGAAGCTCCCTCCAGTCTTCAATGACTGCTTGGGTCCTGGATTTTTACGGCGAACTCTCCGCGATTTGCGTTGCCTTGCAGGTTGGCCCAGACTCAGGGGCGCGGGACAACTGGGACGATTACATTCAGCGTTACGCCGAGTGGAGTCGCGCGGAATTGGAACCCAACCCGCTCGAGAACATATACCGGAATCCGGATCTTATCGAAAACATATACATCTGGGAGACCAGCCGAGGGCTCAAAACCCACTTGCTACGTTTAAACGCTCACACGAGGACATTGGAGCCTTCGCAAGAATCGCAAGCCCTGCAACCGCTGCTTGAGCGATTGCAGGAAAGTTCATCGAGCTTGCTGCTGGCATTACGTGCGTGGAAATTTCCTGCGCCGCCGCCGGAGCACCATTCCGTGAGCGACAGCCGGTTATCACCGCTGCGTCTTCTACGAAGCAACGCCATAACCGGCTGGCAGTTCGATGCGACGATCCCGGCAATCGTCCACCCCATAGTCCCGCCCTCTAATCCGCAGTTGCAGCAAGGCGCTCGAGTACGGAGTATTCAGGATCCAGTGGATTGGATCATAGTCGTGTTCAATCTTGAGACGATTCAGAAGCGGGTCCTCCCTGGTCTCGCGAAACGCTATTTCGATAAGGGAAACGGACTCGACTATAAGCTAGCAGTCATTGCGACTGGGCAAACACACCGGTTGATCTATTCCTCAGATTCCGGATTTGGGGACCAGACTTTCGCTACTTACGATTCAATCATGGATATCTTCGGGCCCCCGCCAGAAAGCGTCGAGGGGCATTTTTGGGAGGCTGTTCGAAACAGCGAGTTGCAGGGGACGAAATGGCACCAATTTTCGGGGCCAGTTTGGTTCCCCGTGATCCAGTACAGGCGCAGCGCAGACCCGTGGCGGCTGGTCCTGAAGCGTCGCACTGGATCACTGGAAGCAACGGTTACCGGGGTACGACGCAAAAATTTTATCACCGGCGGGTTGGTGCTCGTGTTACTCGCAACCGCAATGGTTTTCCTGGTGATCGCGAGCCGACGGGCCCAGAAGTTGGCGACGTTACAACTGAACTTTGTCGCTTCGGTTTCTCATGAACTCCTTACACCTCTCGCCGCTCTGCATTCTACTGGGCAGAATATCAGGGACGGTTTGGTCGAAGGAAAACACGATTTGTTGGTCCACGGATCGATTATTACATCGCAGACCCATCAACTCACGAATCTAGTGACTCAAATTCTGCAATTTTCTTCGACAGAAAACCAGGGAAATCGCTACGTGTTACGCCCCCTGCAAGTTCCCGAGATTATTGAATGCGCTTTGAAAAATGTGACCGTGCTGATCGACGAAATGAACTTTGCTATCGAGCAGCATGTGCCGGTCGGGTTGCCTCGCGTGGAAGGCGACCTCTCCGCGGTTTCCGTTTGCCTGCAAAACTTGATTGTCAACGCAGTCAAGTACAGTGGAAAGAATCGTTGGATAGGGATTCAGGCCGAGCATCACAAGACAAAACATGATTACGATGAGATTCGGATCAGTGTTCACGATCATGGACTAGGAATTGGCATCTCCGAATTGCCGCATGTCTTTGAACCGTTTTATCGCAGCCCGAGCGTTATGGCTGCTCAGATTCGCGGAACGGGTTTAGGATTGGCCGTCGCCAGGCGCATCGCACGAGCGCTGGGAGGAGACCTCACGGTCTCAAGTGAGCTGGGAGTAGGAAGCATCTTCACCCTGCATTTGCGCGTAGCCGAGGAGTTGATTGCCGTGGACGCTTCCACCGCCGGTAGCCTGGAGGGCAGGAATGAATGAGAACATCTTGCTGGTAGAAGATGAGGCAGCTTTGCGAACGGCTTTGCAGGTCCGCCTTCGCTCAGAGGGCTACGTCGTAACAAGTGCAGAAGACGGGGAAGAGGGATTCGAAATGGCAACCACTCAACCTTTCGACCTGATCATTCTGGACGTGATGCTCCCGCATCGTAATGGGACCGACGTTTGTCGCGAAATTCGACAACTGGGGATCGCAACCCCGATCCTGATGCTGACCGTGCGTGGCAGCACGCTTGATAAAGTGGTGGGGTTCAAGCTCGGAGCAGATGATTACTTAACGAAGCCCTACGAGGCTGATGAACTTTTGGCGCGCGTCGAAGCTTTGCTGCGCCGTGTTCCCGTCCGAGTCGGTCAGGGCGTCCATGAGTTTGGCCCAATTCGCGTCGATATGCAACGGTCCGAAGTCACCAAAGAGGGTAAGCCGGTTGCGCTCACAGCCCGAGAGTTTCAGCTTCTGCGCTACCTGATAGAGCGGGCAGGGGCCACTGTCCCTCGGGCCGACCTCTTGCGTTCAGTGTGGGGGTACGACAGCGCCGCTCTCACTCGCACTGTCGATTTTCACATCGGTAGCCTCCGGCAGAAGCTGGAAACTAACCCTCATCGCCCGCAGCTGATCGTGACGGTCTCTGGGGTTGGATACAAATTCATGGGGTCCGGATTAAGTACATGACCTCTTTCCCTTTACAGTACTTGAGGTTTGGCCAGTTCCTGTTTTACCCTTGAGTGTGCATCCGTTAGCCAGCGGTCAGCCGATGCCGACGGGTTATTGTGAATCAGTATGCCCAAGCAATTCAGGAGATATTGACCCGGATACCCCGTGTTTTTCGGTTCATAGCCGACCGAGCGATTTCTGTTCTGCGTCCCAAATCACTGACCCAGCCTGGTAATGTTAGCCGTACGTAAGGCCGTTACACATTTGTGATAATTGCAAGTTTTCTGAAAGATCGATTTACCTTGTCTTGACCTGCGCAAGCACCGACCCTACACTCGGCCCGTAATCGTAATGTACGGGATCAAGAGGTGGCTGTACGTAGCTAAGCCTCTATGATTGCAGAGTGAGTTCCGTCCTACGGTTCCTCCCCCGCTCTTGCAGATGTATCCCCCAATTAAAGTCGCTTAACGATCGGCTGGCGTTACTTTCTCTGGGAGGTTGTGACATGAGGGCGCGGGGATGCTCTGACCTGGAACGTCTACACACAATGGAATCCGTGCGCGACATTCGTGGTTCGGGAACTGGAGAGCCACGAAGCCAGACCGCGGATTTGGTCCGCCTGAATTTACTGGGCAGCCGGGAAGCTACGAACGTTCCCGAAACCGGGATCACCCAAGAATCGGATCTACTCCTCAGGGTAGTCCTACATGCGTTTGATGTTCTGGGCATGGGATGGATCGCGTGCGACGCCTCGAGTCATGTTCTGGCCCTCAATCGGACTGCGGAAAGCATCGTGAGAAATCGCGACGGTCTTGAACTTGATAGGAACGACGTGCTGCGTGCTGCGTTTGAAGAAAAGTTTTCCTTGGCCCACGCCGTAAGGCGTGCAGCCGAGTCGCTGCGCCTTAAGAGTTCAGGTGAGCAGGACGCCACGTTTCGGGTACGGCGGCCATCGGGCGAACCTCCCCTGACAGTGCTCGTCTGCCGCATTCAGGGAAGCTCGCTGGATGGATCGGGACCACCCGTAGCCCTCGTGCTGACCCTAGATAGCTCAGTCCGCTCCAAAATAACTGACGTCGATCTGTATGAGCTTTATCGCTTAACGTCCAGAGAATCGAGCTTGGCACGTCTGCTGATGGAAGGCAGGACCTTGAAGGATTGCTGTTGCGAACTTGACATCGATCTGTCAACAGGGAAAACCCACCTTAAGAACATCTTCAAGAAGACGCGTGTGCGTCGTCAAAGTGACCTCATCATGCTGCTCTATAAGGGTATTGGGTTCGCTCGCATATACGTAGAAACATCTAAAACAAACACTTCCCTTCATGGAACCGCGGTACATTGAGTCGGTCAACACGCTTTGAAGACTCACCGCAGTCGTGATCGCGCGTGAGGCACCCCTGAGCTGTGCAGCCAGCAGTAAGCGCGCGTTGAAACCATCGCCTTGAACCTCGGATCAGAGTGGACAGGATTTCGAGAAATGTTCCGACTGCAATGACGTGGGGTTGGCGTGAGGAAAGACCCGTGCTGGCGTATGACTCAGACGTTGCGAGCATGTGGGCAAGGAGATGCGTGGCTTCTTAAGGTCAAAGGAGAAACTCTCGGTGTATGCCCCAGACCGCAACTATGCCGGCCACAACGGCGCAGCCAATCGGCAAGCCCGGGGATCCTTGCGTCATGGTCATTTTTGGCACGTCAGGAGATCTCGCTCGGAGCAAGCTGATCCCTGCCTTAATTAATCTGGCGCACGCGCAGTTGCTGTCGCGCGAGTTCGCGCTGGTCGGTGTGGCGCGCAGCCCCATGTCTTCGGACGACTATCGAAAGAAGATCTCCGACGACATGACCCAGCTCGCTGCAGGAGATTTGAATCCCGACTTGTCGGAATGGTTTACCGGCCGCATGCATTACCTCTCCGGGAATGTCGACTTCCCGGAAACCTACGCAAAGGTCAAGCAGCTGCTTGAAGAGATCGACAAGGAGTTCTTGACCCACGGCAATTACTTCTTCTACCTGGCGACACCACCCGACACCTTTGGCTCAATCATAGGGAACCTCGAAGCCAGCGGACTACTTGAACAAAGCAACGGCCACTGGCGACGGATCATCGTCGAGAAACCTTTCGGGCACGATCTCGAAAGCGCACACCTGTTGAACCAACAGCTCCTCAGAGCGGCCGACGAAAAGCAGGTCTATCGCATCGATCACTATCTAGGTAAGGAAACGGTCCAAAACATCTTGGCATTCCGTTTCGCCAACGGAATCTTCGAGCCTATCTGGAACCGACGTTACATCGACCACATTCAGATCTCGGTTGCGGAAACGGCTGGGGTCGAGAAACGTGGCGGGTACTACGACACCGCGGGCGCGCTTCGGGACATGGTCCCAAATCACATCATGCAACTCATCACGCTGACTGCCATGGAGCCTCCTGTTTCTTTTGGAGCCGACGCGGTGCGTGACGAGCAGTCGAAACTCCTGCAGGCGATTCAGCCGCTCAGTTCGGAGGAGGTGCTGACTCGAACCGTCCGTGGCCAGTACGGCGAAGGCGTGGTGAGCGGCCGGCGGGTCCCCGCCTACCGCGGAGAACCGGGCGTCCCGCCGGACTCCCGGACCCATACGTTCGTCGCCATGAAACTCATGATCGACAACTGGCGCTGGGCTGATATTCCTTTTTATCTGCGCACCGGAAAGCGAATGCCCGTTCGTAGCACCCACATCGTGATCCAGTTCCGTCGGGCGCCATTCGTACTCTTCCGTGATACCCAGGTCGAGAACCTCATGCCGAACCAGTTGGTTCTGCACATCCTGCCCGAAGAGGGCATCTCACTGCGGTTCGCCGTGAAGGCACCGGGGGCGCTGATGCGCCTGGGCAGCGTGGAGATGAATTTTGACTATGCCGACTACTTCGGCGTACAGCCCGGCACAGGCTACGAACGCCTGCTGCACGATTGCATGATCGGCGACGCCACCTTGTTCCAGCGCGCCGACATGGTCGAAGCCGGCTGGCGATTCGTCAGTTCGTCGCTCGATGTATGGAGAGCACTGCCGCCACGGAACTTCCCAAACTATGCAGCCGGTACCTGGGGACCCAAAGAGGCCGACGAACTTCTGGAGCGCGATGGCCGCCGCTGGAGGAACTTCGAAGCGTGATTGTCGACCGCGACAATCCCTTATGGCGCGCCGACGGTCATATCGTGCCTCGATATCCCAGCAAGCGCGAGGCGAGAAATGCGGGCCGGACGGCAAACTCAGATGGCTACGCTCAAGCCCGCCAGGACCGAACTTGCTTTCCTAGAAGGTCGTGCACGATCGTGGCAACAATTCGTCTGCTGGGACGAAAATTCAATTCTCACTGCCGCCGGGATTACTTCAGAATTTCTCGCGCGGTGGCTCCGTCAGTGCAGATGAAAGGAATGTGGTAACTGTCATTCGTAAGGAGCTGTCGGATTGCATAAGCTTTTTGGACACCGCCAGCGACCAGCATGATGTTCCGTATCTGACCGAGCTGGGCCTCGCTGATATTTACTAATTGTCTGTTGATACTCTCAATCAACTGTCGAATTGACGTGGCCACCTCCATGGGCACCTTCGCTTCCGGAGGAGGCGTCACGAAGAAGAGGTTGTTACAAATGTCTGCCACCGGACAGTAGCAATCGTTCGATACCGTCTTGCAAATTCTGATCAGCTTTCGCAGAGGCTCCAAGATGGGATCGAGCGTATGATCTCTCTTAAACTCGCCCCTTTCAGATTCGTCAACAAATTCATTGAAGCGATGACCCTTCTTTAGGACGCCGACACCAAAAAGGCCATGGATGTCACCTTCCCACGTCTCTTTGCCAAGCCATGTTCGTTTCCGCACTGCGGAGAGCTCTCGCGGATCGCTGAGCACGATTGGTGCATGAATCTGGTGTATCTCGACGGGGTGTGCAAAGCACTGGCCGAACAAATTCACGTGAAAATCAGCATCAAGCCGCAAGTTCATTTTTGAAGCGTGATCTTGGGCAAAGACAGCTCCTGTAAGGGAAACGAGCTTAACGTTGGTTGCCCTTAGAGGAGGGAGTTTCGACAAAGCATCCACCGTGTGGTAGACCCCTCGACCGCTGCCCAACCCGATAACACTTCCAGATCGAAATACGGTTCCGGTAGCAATCAACTGAGCCATCGCGGCGCCCAACTTGGCATGGAGCTCGTCGCCGAAGACGAGACTGCGCCGATCTTCTGGAGCCGAATCAGACACGGGACCGGGCTCGATCACGATGGCACCCAGGAGGTCGAACCTGCGCCGCAGCGTCGCCTCGAGTTCTGGCGCCCTGGTCGGTTCCTCTATTTTTTCCACCCTCTTGATTTCGACGAGTCCCCTTCGAAACGCCTCGCTAATCGCTCGCGAGATGACAGCAGGATCCCGCTTATACCGTTCACTCAACTCTTCAACCTCGACCGAGCGCATTCCCTGCTGAAGGGGGCCGAATCGGTCGAGTGCTATTTTTATACGTTCTTCGTCAGTGAGCTCCCTCCTCAGCGCTCTGGATTTTTCCTTTTTCAACAAGGGTCTTGCCATTCGCTCCTCCACTCCGGTTACATACCGGGAGGCACGGATCAATCCACTGGCCCATGACTAGGCATAAGTTTCGCAGTCATGGAACGTGGTTTGCTCATTAATCATAACATCGCACATGCCAGAAACCCGGCCGTAGCAAGACATATTGCTAATCATGTAATAAAACATTTCTTGACTACGGACCGTTTCAAGTGCATTGTCGGTCGAGCATGACACTCAAGGAGGTTGTTATATGAAGAAAATGCTCGGCGCTTTAGTAGTGCTGACATTGATGGTCTTTGTCGGCACATCGATGGCAAAGGTGCATGCAGGTCGTCACGCAAGAGGTACAGCAGCAACAACCGCAGCAACTCCGTTGCCCTTACCGGGCTGCACCGTGGAAATGGTGGAAGCCGGTGTACCTGCGTGCGATCCGCAGGGCCCGGAGATCGGGGGTGGTGATGATGTGGATGCCGCAGACTGCTCGGTGGAGGGCGAGTGCCAGGGTACTCCTACGGGCAACCCCGAAGGAGAAGGAGCGTATGACGCCGGGGGCGATGATGCCAACAGCCCTCCTGACCACGGTTAATCTAATCGCCTAAATGAACTGCTCAGCGGGACTTGGATTTCCCGCTGGGCAGGCGCGATGGGTTGCCGAGTATCTTCGCGTCGATAGCGGGAACCATCCCTTGCAGGTGGACTGAGTGAGTCAATGAGAAGTGCTCTTCTCGTGCTGCTGTCGTCGTTGTTGCTCCCAGCGCTGCTTGTCTATGCAGCGTCAGAACCAGCCTCGGTCCTCGACATTCAGACCGTGCGAGACAAGAGATTCGTTCGAGTCGAAATCATCGTCAGCCGGCCCGTCATGCCGATCGTCACTACAGCTCAAGATCCTGAGCGCCTCGTACTGGTTTTGCCGGGGACGCTCTCCGATGCCCGCCAGAAGCGCATTCCGATAGGCACGGCAGGGGTCAAAGGCATCCGCATTGGACTCCATTCCGTCGATCCACCAGAGACCGACGTCGTGGTGGACATGGAATCGTCGCAGCCCTATTCGCACGCGCTCGACGTGCAGGGCAACACGATTGTCCTAGCAGTGATGGCTGAATCGCTTAGCGGCGCACGTACGGCGGCTCCCGTCGACGTCAGTAGCGTATCGGCGCAGACTGGCATCGCTCGCAGGAGATCTGATCCGGCAAAGCCGCCGTCTCGGAGTCCCGTACCCAACGTTGCCTCGGCTAGCGCGGCCGCGGTGAGTGTGGAAAAACGAAGCGATGCGAGCGCCAGCAAGCCTGACACGGTGTCTGCTGACAAACGATCCGACGTCGTCGAGTTCACAGAATTGCGCGATCTGGCGCTGGTTCGCGGACCGGGGGGACTTACGGTTGAGTTAGTGCTCACTGGCTCGGTAACACCGATTCTTGCCGTGGTGGATTCACCAGCCCGGTTAGTGGTGGATTTACCGAAAACCGTGGCCATGACGCGCCACCGCCGCATGGCGGTGGGTGGCAAGGTGAAGGCAGTGCGTGTGGGCATGGATGGGCAAGTCCCACCTACCACGCGCGTCGTTGTGGACCTGGCGCAGCCGCTTGAGTACGAAATGGTTTCGGGGAATGACAACAACTGGATTCTCAGGCTCCGCACAGTTTCTCCGAAGCTCGATATTCCGAGCACACCTTCCGATTCGGGCATGGACGTCCGTCGCTCGGCTACGAATGTTCCTGCGTCGTCAGGGGTTCCCGCACGATCCATGGTTTCTGCTAACAATTCTGGCTCGATTGAGCCTTCCCCCGCGCCCAACGTGGACCCCCACACGGAGGCTGACGCTCCTTCGTCAAACGCGTCCCCACACCCTCCGGATGCGCGAGCCACTCCGATCGCGTCGAGGCCGGCCGTCGCTTTGGTCTTCGGACGCGTTGAGCACCGAAGTGACGTGGTGAGCGAGGGCGCGGACCTTACGCTAGTCGAGCGGACGAGTGGTGCGTCGCGAATGCCTCTGCCTGGCGTCACGGTTTCTGCCGTTAGTCTGTCGACCGGCCAGAAAGTCGTCACCTCCACCGATCTGAACGGCAACTACTCCCTCCACGTGCCTGCTGATGGACGTTACGTGGTGCGAGCGGAGATGGCCGCATTTGCCACTGCGACCCATGAGTTCGTGATTAATACCGAGGACCGCGCCGCGCGAGTAGATCTCGAATTGGTCCTCCTCTCCCGCGCACAGGAGACGAACCAACATCAGCAAGCCCAGGCAGCAATGGTCAGCAGCGGAATGCAGAACCTTGCCCTGATGCAATCCGGATTCTCTGGCCAGGCAGAGGGGTCGGGCTTCAAGAGTTCGGACGAGGGATTGGCTGTCGGCTTGCAGGCCCCGGGTATGTCGCAGGAGTCCGCCACAGAGTCGGTCTCGATCTCCGGCAACGGAAACCTGAGCAGCGAAGAGATTCGCCAGCCCGGCCGGTTCAACTCCAATCGCCCTCACGGAACCATCTATTACAGCGCGAGCAACTCCGACTTGGATGCAGCGCCTTACTCGCTTACCGCTACTCCCCAAACCAAAGCGGCGTACATGCAGAACCGCTTTGGCGGCGCACTGGGCGGACCACTGACCAGCGGCCAGAAGACGTTTCTCTTCATCAACTACAACGGCGCCCGCTCCCAGAACCCATTCGATTCCTTCTCTACTGTTCCCACACTCGACGAGCGGATCGGAAATTTTCAAAACGTGCTGACGGGTGCCGGTCAGACCATAGTTTTAACCGATCCCTGCACGCGACAACCGTTCGCCAACAACACCATACCGAACACAATCAACCCCTGTACCAGCGAACCCTATCTCAACCCCGTCGCGCAAGCATTGCTGCAATACATTCCTGGACCTAACCTTCCGGGCACGGTGAAGAACTTCCGCTTCACCACTGCGGCCACGAATAGTTCCGACGACTTGAACGTCCGCGTCCTCCGCGCCTTCGGCGAGTCCACTCTGGCGACATCTCGACGCGGTCCGGGCGGGCGCAATAACCTGAATATCAGCTTCCACTATCACTCCACAGGAAGTGGCCTGACCAATGCTTTCCCTTCGGTCGGCGGCACTAGTTCCGTGCGCAGCTTCGATGTTCCTGTTGGTTACGTGCGCTCCTTCGGCAAGCTGACCAACAACCTGCGCTTCGCCTTCCACCGTGATCGCGTCTTCACCCGGAACCTATACGCTTTCGCTACCGATATCGCTGGCAATGCCGGTGTTACCGGTGTCTCCAGCGATCCTTTCGACTGGGGAATCCCTAATCTCTCCTTCACTGCCTTCTCTGGCCTGAATGACACCAATTCATTGCTACGGCGCGACCAAACGTTCATGGTGTCCGATTCCATGATCTGGAGTCACGGCAAACACACCTGGCGTTGGGGAGGCGATTTCCAACGCATCCAGATCAACATCGAGACCACCACCAACCCCCGGGGCAGCTTTATCTTCACGGGAGTAAATACCGGCTTCGATTTTGCCGATTTTCTTCTGGGAATGCCGCAGTTGAGCTCGGCGCAGTTCGGCGCCAACAACTATCATTTCCGCGGCAACTCCTGGGATCTGTTCGCGCAGGATGAATATCGTGTCCGCGCCAATCTGAGCGTGAATCTGGGTCTACGATACGAGTACATTTCGCCCTTCAGCGAGATCAATGACCTGATCGCGAATCTGCTGGTTACAAACCTCGGTACCCCGCAGCTCGCGGTCACTCGCGTGTTGCCGAGTGATGCGGGAATGCCCTCAACGCTGGTCCGCCCCGACCGCTACGATTTTGCGCCGCGTGCCGGGATCGCCTGGAAGCCGTTTGCTAAAACGGTCGTCCGCGCCGGATACGGGGTCAACTACAACACTGGCGCATACGGCAACATCGCACAGCAACTTGCGTTTCAGCCTCCGTTCTCATTCACGCAGACGACTAACGAATGCGTCTCAACGGCTTCTTCGAGCAATTGTGTGCCTTCGTCTCAGCTCAAGCTGGGTTTTTCTGCCACTCCGCCGGGAGCAGTGACCAACAATTACGCCGTGGATTCGAACTATCGTCTGGGTTACGTGCAGATCTGGAACTTCGACATCCAGCGCGAGCTGGCCAAAGATCTCCTGCTGAACCTTGATTACACCGGCACGAAAGGCACGTGCCTAGACGTTCTGGAAGCACCCAACCGCACCGCCACCGGACCCTTGAACCCAAACGTGTACCCATTCTATTTCGAAACCGCACTGGCCGATTCCACTGCGCATGCCGGGACACTGCGGGCTCGCAAGCGCCTTCGAAATGGCGTTTCCATCGGCGGCAGTTACACCTATTCAAAGTCTATCGACAACGCCTCCACCATCGGGGGGAGCGCCACCGTGGTCGCACAGGATGCGACCAATATCGCCGCCGAGCGCGGCCTCTCCAGTTTCGATCAGCGCCATCGTTTCACTGCCGACTATCTTCTGGAGCTCCCATTTGGCCACGACAAACGCTGGCTCTACCGAGGCAATGCGCTGCGCGCAATTTTTGGGGACTGGCAGTGGAGCGGCAGTTGGACCATTGCTTCCGGCTCACCGTTCACGCCGCGCATTCTGGGGAGCTTCACCGATGTTAACGGCGGCTACAGTGGCACCCTGCGAGCCAATCTTGTCCCCGGACAGCCCATCGCGATTCCCACTCCTTCAATTGCGGAGTGGTTCAATACCTCTGCCTTCGTCGCGCCACCCGCCGGACTGTTTGGCAATGCGGGTCGAAATATTATCGAGGGCCCGGGCAGCATTGTCTTCGACATGGCCGTCACAAAAGTCATTCCACTCGGGGATGTGCGCACACTGGAACTCCGCATGCAAGCAACGAACATCTTCAACATGCCCCAATTCACCGCCATCGATACCACCGTGAATTCGCCGACATTCGGGCAAGTGACCACCGTGGGTTCCATGCGGCGAATTCGAACCCAGGCCCGGTTTCGGTTCTAACTATGATCTGGCCCGATAAAACCTGGCCCCCGCCATGGCGGAGAACTCTGGCCGTGCTTCTAGTTCTCACGTTGCTCGCACCGGCCTCGCCCGCGCGGCAGACGGCTGAGACCACCTACACCATAAAAGCGTTTACTGAACTTGTCCTGGCGAACGTCACCGCACGCGACAAAAAGGGCAATCTCGTCCGCGACCTGACGGCCGACGACTTCACCCTGCTGGAGGACGGCAAGGAACAGAGCGTTCTTTCCTTCGATATCGAAAACACCGACGCTGTGCCGGCGTTGGTGGGCCCCGATCCCACCGTGTTCACGTTTCCCGTGCGAGGAGAGCCGAAGTCCCCGCAACCGGCCGCACCAGCTCCAGCGCCTGCTCTTAAAGATCGACGTTTGCTAGTCCTGCTCTTTGACCTAAGTGCCATGCAGCCCGATGAAATCGAGCGCTCTGTCACAGTGGCGCTCAAGTACGTTGATCGCCAGATGTCGCCCGCTGATTTGGTCGCGCTTATTTCATTGAGCACCTCGCTGCGCGTAGAGCAGGACTTCACATCTAATCGTGACCTGCTTATGAAGAGGTTGAATCACCTGAATACTTCGTCCGGGGTGGGCTTCGCCGGATCGACTGAAGGGATGACCGACACCGCTCAGCAATCGACCGTTGACGATACCGAATACAACATCTTCAACACCGACCGGCGTCTCGAGGCCCTGCGCTCTGTGGCCGCTTCGCTGGCACGTGTTGAGCAGAAGAAGTCGCTGATCTATTTCTCCAGCGGCATGGACCGCACCGGCATCGAGAACCAATCCGCGCTGCGCGCTGCGATCAACGCCGCTGTACGCTCCAATCTCGCTATCTACACATTAGATACTCGCGGGTTGCAGGTACTGCCGCCGGGAGGGGAGGCGCAGTCAGCTAGCCTTCGCGGGATCGCGGCATATTCGGGCAGCGCCACTAGGAACGCCTTGAACTCAAACTTCTCCACCCAGGAGACCCTCGCGACTCTTGCCGGCGACACCGGCGGTCGCGCTTTCCTCGACACCAACGACCTCAACCAGATCTTCACCCGCGTGCAGGAGGATTCTTCCAGTTACTACATTCTCGGATATCGCAGCAGCAATCGCACCCATGACGGCAAGTTTCGCCGCATCGTGGTGCAGGTCAAGCGCCCCGGACTGAAGCTGGAGTACCGCCGCGGCTATTACGCCCCCGCCGACTTTCAGCACGCGTCGCGCGAGGAACGCGAGCGCCAGTTGGAAGAGGAGCTCGCGTCCGATCTGCCAAGCACCGACTTGCCGGTGTATCTCGCGACCAGTTATTTCCGGCTGGCGGAAAACAGATTTTTTGTCCCAGTTTCCATAGTCGTGCCGGGTTATGAGGTTACTTTCGCGCGTGGCGCCGACCAGGACCGCACTACCCTCGATGTCCTGAGCGAAGTCACTGACAGCGCCAAACACCCTGTTAGCACGCTGCGCGACACGGTCAAGTTCGCCGTGAGCGAATCGCAGGAGGTACGTCGCAAGAACGTACAGTACAACGGCGGCTTCGTGCTGAATTCCGGCCTGTACCACCTGAAGTTCATCGTGCGCGAGAACCAGAGCGGACGCTTAGGCTCATTCGAGACGGATCTCACCATACCCGCACTGAACGCGGCGCCTCTCAAGATGAGTTCGGTGGTTGTGGCCGCCCAAGTACAGCCCACGCCCAAGCGCCGTAGCGAGAACCCACTTGTCCGTGATGGCTCAGAGCTCATCCCCAGCGTGACCCACGTGTTCACGTCCGGGCAGCACCTTTATCTTTATTATGAGGTGTACGAGCCCGCGCCCCAGTTGGGAGGTGCCCAGACCAGAGCCCGAGAGAAACAACAGGGCATCCGTCTGCTTACGAATGTCTCGTTCTTCACCGACAAAGTGAAAGCGTTTGAAACACCGCTGGTGGAAGCCCGGCAGATCAACGTACCCGAGCGCAAGGCCGCTGCTTTTCGGCTCGACATTCCACTGACCCAGCTTAGGCCCGGTTTCTACACCTGTCAGGTGAACGTGATTGACGACGCCGCCGGCCGCTTCACCTTCCCCCGCCTGGCGCTGCTGGTCAGACAGTAAGTCTCGTGTATAGTGATGCAGCGTGCGCCGCATGGTGCCAGGTTGGGCCTTGCCGCCGATGTGGGCGCACGGGAACGAGAGTAGGGTTGTGGCGGAAGGGAACAGCCAAAAGTCATCTCCACGGGGAATGGGAACGAAGGGTATGATCTCGCGCGGCGGTTTGTTACGCTCGTGGAAATTATTCACGAGGAGCAATCTAGAAACTCGTTAGTGGGGTGTGGTTGTGATTGCTGCGAGAGCAGAATCAGGGTTCGGCATCTGATGTGCTTGATCCGCACGTATTCAAGCCGTTTCGTCGTGTAGGTCGCACAGTGCAAAAGATATCAGGATCAATGGTCGGAAGTGGTGTCCGCAAACTTGCATCGGCACCACGGATCGCCTGTATTGATTCAGGTACCGAACGCGCAAAGGCGACACGCGACGAACTGGCTGCGCGATACGATCTTATCCCGCCTGAAGAAAGCGATGTAATCGTCGCTCTAGGTGGAGACGGACTAGTCCTCCGCGCAATCCATCAGTACCTCCAACTGGGCCGCCCGATTTTTGGGATGAACTGTGGAGGGGTTGGATTTTTGTTGAACACCTACAAGCCGGATCTGCTTCTTGAGCGGATCAAAGCATCCGAGGATGTGACCCTCCACCCGTTACGGATGACGGCGAAGGACATAGATGGAAAGGTCGCGACCTTGCTTGCCTTCAATGAAGTGTCCATCCTCCGACATACACGGCAAACAGCCAACGTTCGCATTTCGGTCGACGGGATCGTCAGGATACCCCTGCTGGCAGCCGATGGTGTCATCGTCGCAACACCAACCGGCAGCACGGCTTACAACCTCTCAGCACACGGACCCGTCGTTCCCCTCGGGACGAATCTGTTGGCCCTTACTCCTGTCAGCCCATTCCGGCCGCGACATTGGCGAGGAGCTCTGCTGCCGCACATATCGGTGGTCGAGTTCGAAAATCTCGACCCACAAAAGCGGCCGCTTATTGCAGCGGCCGATTTCAAAGAGCTTCTCGACGTGGTATCTGTACAAGTACTTGAGGACCGGTCAAGTGTGGCCAAATTGCTCTTTGATCCCGACAACTCTCTCGCAGAGCGCATCACGGCAGAGCAGTTTGCATTCTGAGTGGTGGTTGACGCGATGTGTCGGGGAGGATGGGCGTGGTCCTCTTCGCATTCCTCAGCAGATAAAAACTAGGCGTCGTATGTTCTGAGAATTCCGCATCGTACAGGACCGAGAGGTCCCGAAACAAGGCGCTGTCGCCGTTAAGTAAACGTTGCGGCGTGACGCAGTTCTCCCTCGGGCACAGGCGACCCACAATCGGACGTCTCGTCATTGTCCAGCAAAATGAAAACGTAGTCGTTCGGGATCTCGGCGCGCTCCCCGTTCACGTCCAAGACCACCGAATCAGGAGTGATCGCGGCCACCCGGCAATGCCTGAGAATGCGAATCCTCTTTTCCCGCTCCGCAGTTTGAATCAGGTTTCGCGTCTGCTCCGGCGCTCGCTGGAACTGATCGCCGCGAAAACTCACAGTTACGCGGTTTCGTCCGGCGCGACTGAGGGTAATGGCTGCCTTGAGGGCACTGTCACAACCCCCTATCACCAGGACGTCGTTGTCCGTGTACTCAGCGGCACCGTCCAGTCGGTGTAAAACCTTTGACTGGTATTCACCCGGTATGCCGAGCCGGAAAAACGCCGGCTCAACCCTACCAAGATGGACTCCGGCCGGAACCACCGACTGTTTGGCTTCGTCCGCTCTTGCTGGCTTGACAGCTGCGGCCTGTTTCTCTTCGCGCGCCAGCGCTTCCTTGTCAGTGTCAGCCTGCTTCGCTTCTTTGCTGGCTTCCAGAGTCATATCCTTCGGCCCAAACCCGATCCCAATTTTCTTGAGGAAGGCGGTTGGAGGTTCACCGCCGGCGAAAATCCACACGAAGTCATTGGGGATCTCTCGCTTCTGCCCCTGAATGTCCATCAATACTGAGTCTTCTCTGAATTCTATGGGGCTTGAATTGAAGAGGATCTCGACCTTGCCCGACTTCAAGCATTCCTCAACGCGCTGCGCATTGCGTTCCTTGATGCGGCTGAATCTCTCCTGCCGATATGAGAGCGTGACTTTGTTCCCCACCTGGTTCCCCAGTCCCATCGCCGCCTCGACTGCACTGTCGCCGCCTCCAACCACCAAAATCCGTTTGTTGATGTAGTGGTCTGCTTCGAGCAACCGATACATCACTTTGGGAAGGTCTTCGCCTTTGACGCCCAGTTTCCTCGGAGTACCCGTCCGACCCAAAGCGAGAATGACCGTATGCGCACGGAACTGTTCGCTTTGGGTAACAATAGTGAAGATGCCATCCTCGCCTTTCTTTATATTGTCCACCTTTTGCCCAGTACGGACACTAAAGTCGGCACGGTGTAGAACCTTGTCCCAGAACGCCAGCAGGTCTTCCTTGGAGAGCTCCGTCTTTTTGAATTTTCCGTAGATTGGGAATTCCACCGGACTAGTCATCACTACCTTCTGACGCGGGTACTTCGCGACCGTACCGCCGATCTCATCACGCTCGAGTGTGAGGTACTTGAGCTTGTACTGGGCGGCACGAAGTGATGCAGCAATTCCCGCAGGGCCTGCCCCCACAATCAGCACGTCGTAGACGTCCGGAAGGGTCCGTGCCGTTCCACGCGCCGTAAAACGCTGAAGAATTATGTCAACACAGTCGCGGCCTTGGTTTACAGCGTTTTTGATTAGCGCGAGGCCACCGAGTTCTCCCACGATGAAGAGATTAGGGATGGTCGTCTCAAACTCCGCGCTCAGCGTGGGCATGTCAGCACCCACGCTCGCCTTGGACATCACCATCGTGATCGCCCCCACGGGGCACGCCTCGGAGCATAGGCTGTGGCCAATGCACTTGTGGCCGTTCACGATGACCGCCTTGCCTCCCAGCATTGCCAGAACGTCGCCCTCTGGGCAGACCAGGGTACAGGTCGCGCAACCGATGCAGTAGTTATTGTCGATGTAAGGGTACTGTGCTTGGGGTCCTTGGGAGAACGTCTTCCCCTTTTCCGCGGCTTCGTGGGCTAGAATGTCTCGCTTTCTGAGATTGCTAAAGTAGCCACGCAGAAAAAAGAGGAGGAGGACCCCGCTGACAATAAGTGCGATCAGGTTGTCCATATTAGTTGAGTAATGGTCCGAGGAGCGCGCGCCACAAAGTGTACATCTGCTTGAAGTTCTCCAACCACGATTCTGAGTCCTTTATTCACTCAGCAGAACCTTCTTTATCACAGAACGAAGTGGCCAAATGAGTCGTGAGACCGTACAAAACTTACAACAGTACAACGGTCACCGTGCTTCGCAAGTCTCTCGATCACCCCAGAACATATTGTGCCTCTCGAAAATCCGCAACGACCTGAGCCCGCAGCAGTTATACTTCTCTCGAATTTCATTCTTCGATGCCTTCTCTGGTCGCATTCCTCATTGCCCTGGGTTCGCTGCTTCGTTCCCGTGTTGACCTCCCGCTCGAAATCCTGGCTCTGCGCCATCAAATCGGCGTCCTTCAACGCTCGGTGAAGAAGCGCCCGAAATTAACCTCAGCCGATCGCCTCCTCTGGGCCTACCTGTCCCGCATCTGGCGAGATTGGCGCTCGACGTTAGTCGTCGTCAAACCGGAAACGGTCGTGGCTTGGCACCGCAGGGGGTTTCGCCTGTTTTTGGACCTGGAAGGTTCGGCACGGAGAGCCAGGACGCTCTTGGTGCGGCCTACTCGTCTGCTCCGGTCCGCAATCGTACTGAAGCCCTCAACCCTGCTAAGCCTTCACAAAGCCTTGAGCA
>UEXW01000124.1_pt1 | contig 26062 bp, 21 predicted proteins | sample 4301151 | NCBI WGS metagenome assembly UEXW01 (sample SAMEA4773176, study PRJEB27434) | metagenome | biome: 2259; feature: agricultural soil; material: soil | place: USA | collected 2014-09 | depth 0.25 m | reverse complement strand
TCATGTCGGACAGTAATAGCAACAGTTTCCTCTGGTTTTTAGCGGGTTTGGGCATCGGAGCGGTAGTGGGAGTGTTGTATGCGCCACGTTCCGGCAATGAAACCCGAGAGGCACTGCGTTCGAGGGCAGAAGAAGGACGAGACTACGTGCGTAGCCGCGCGCGTGAAGTGCGTTCCCAGGCGGAAGAATGGGTGGATCGTGGACGCGACGTCCTGACCCAGCAGAAGGACCAGTTCCGGGCTGCCTACGACGCGGGCCGCCAGGCGTACCACGAGGCCACCAGCGAGAACACGCCAGCTAAGAACCTGTAGCTGTTAGTTTTCGCTGCAGGAGTGCCACCTAGGCCGGTAGCGGAGGTCAAGTTTATGGAAAATCTCGTACCTCTGTTCATCATCGCAACCGCGATCGCCGTTGTCATCCAGGCGGGGATCCTGGTGGCTCTGTTCATCTCGATCCGAAAAACCAGCGTACAAGTGCAAGCGCTCGCCACGGAAGTGAAAACCAAGGCCCTGCCCACCATCGAGACGGCACAAGCCATATTGGTGGAACTGCGGCCTCGGGTGACCGAAATCGTCGCCAACATCGAGCATGCTTCCCGCATCGCGCGCGCGCAGATCGAGCGCGTGGATGCGACCGTGAGTGACGCCTTGGATCGTACCCGGCTGCAGGTGATTCGCGCCGACGAGTTGATCAACCGCACGCTGGATCGGGTGGAGGAGACCAGCGAAATGGTGCATCGCACGGTGGTTTCTCCGATTCGGCGACTCCAGGGACTGGTGCAAGGCCTGAGTGCTGGAGTGGAGTTCTTCCTCGGGCGCAAACGACGCCAGGGGCGCGACGGGATGGGTGTTCCCCAGGACGAGTTATTTATCTGACGACGAGACGACGGCGATTGAGAGGCGGCGCCTATAAGCGCCGCCTTTCGTATTTTACGAGACTAGCGGTTGGCTACTTGGCATTCACCCGCAGCACCATTTGGGTGCCGCTATCGAGATGAACGTTCTGGTTCTGTGAGGTGATTACCGAACCTTGGGCCGAAGTGGACGAATTGGCGTTCAACGATAATCCCGGCAGACCGACCACTCCATGGGCCGAGGAAGTAAGCACACCACTGGTTGTCATCCCTTCGGCAGCACCGTGGACAGTTCCGCCGGCCGCAGCGCCTGCGGATCCGAGCGTGTTGGTCGCCGAACCCGCAACCGCACCCACGGGAGCCGTGGCACCGGCCAGCATTCCGCCACTGGCATGGCCTCCCGCTCTCGTGGCCGGACTTACCATCGTGCTGTCGCTCTCCATATCGGCGGAAGCGCGGGATTGAGTCACGGCCAGCGCCTGGATGCTGAGCGGCAAGGGAAGATCACGCCCATCCTTCAGGACAGCTTTGTCAAACGCAATTCCAAGCGCAGAAGAAGACTCACCTTTCGCTTTGGCCTTGGCTTCCGTCACGTGGCCGAGTAGCCTGGTTCCCTTTGGGATGACCACTTGACCGTTGGATTTCACATCCTGGGTCGCTTTGGCAACGACCTCGTCCCCTACCTTGCTCTTGCGGGAATCGAGCGGCTTGGCGAGCACCGCCTGAATGGTAGTGCCCTCTGCAACCTGCGCAGCCGCCTTTCCCGCCGAACTCGTGGCATGCGCGGCGGTTTGCTCCGACGCTTGTGAATTCACTTGCGTTCCCTGACCGCTGACAGAGCCTGCAGTCGATTGGCTCGCTGATCCCGCGGCCAGGGCCGCAGGCTGCTGAGCCACAGTCACCCCCACGAACAGCACGCCGGTCGTCATGGCAATCAGAAATGCTTTCATGCTCTGGTTCCTCCTTCTCGGACAGACTCGGACGAAATCACAGGTACCTGGAAGCAGGCTTAGTTTTGCAGGTACCGTGCCAACGGCAATAGCTGTATCCCTGACTCCAAGGACTTTAGAACCAACGAAGTAGACCGATACAGGAGGCTGGGCTGACAGTCGGTTGAGCAAGAATTCCACGATCTAGATAAATTCTGGCAGGTTGGAATCCGAGGTGTCTGTAACGGTTGGGGTTTCTGGAGGTCAGACGATCCATCCACCGCCAACCACAATATCGCGGTCGTAAAACACGGCGGCTTGTCCGGGAGTGATCGCGCGCTGGGGTTGGTCAAACGTCAGCAGCAACTCATCGTCTCCGGACCTCTCGAGCGTTGCCGGAGCAGGCTCGTGGCGATGCCGAATCTTCACGCTGACGCGCATCGGCCGCGTGATGTCCTCGACCGCGATCAGATTCACGCGCTTGGCACGCAGAGTTCTGGAGTAAAGCTCCTCGCTGTTGCCAACAACCACCTGACCCGAATCACCCTTGATCTGGATCACATAGAGGGGAGAACCGGTGGCGACGCCCAGACCCTTGCGCTGTCCGACGGTGAAATTGTGAACGCCGTGGTGCCCTCCAATCACTTGACCGCCAGTCGTTACCAGCTCTCCGGAGGTATCGGGCAGCGACTCGCCCTGCTCGGCCAGGTAGGCGTCGAGAAAACGCTTGTAGTCGCCGCCGGGGACGAAACAGATTTCCTGGGAATCCGGCTTCTCGGCTAGCGCAAGGTCGTGCTTACGTGCCAACTCGCGCACCTCCGGCTTGGTCATCCCGCCGAGCGGAAAGATGGTTCGGCTCAGCTGCTCCTGGGTCAATCCGAACAAGAAGTAGGTCTGATCCTTGGCTAGATCGGCGGGGCGCTTGAGGAGCCAGCGCCGGCGAGTCTCGTCGAATTCCACGCGCGCGTAGTGGCCGGTGGCCAGTGTGTCAGCCCCGATCTGGCGGGCCACAATCAGCAACTGGTCGAACTTCAGGTGATTGTTGCATAGGCTGCACGGGATGGGCGTGCGGCCGGAAAGGTAGTCCTCGACAAAGGGGCGAACGACCTCGCGCTCGAAGCGCTCTTCGTGATTGACCACGTAGTAGGGAATGCCGATGGTCTGCGCCACACGACGGGCGTCGTAGACATCGTCCAGTGAGCAGCAGCGTCCCTGAACCGCCTCGGGCATACCCTCATGACCGGCCAGGCGACGCTGATTCCACAGCTGCATGGTGAGCCCGACGACATTGTGCCCCTCGGCGCGCAACACCGCCGCGACGGTCGAGGAATCGACACCGCCCGACATGGCTACGGCGATGGTCTTAGAATTCATTATTTAGCACTTCGCATTTAGCATCTGGCACTTAGCATTTGGCCAGCAACTAGCCGACCTGTCTTCCTCAAAGTATTCGGCTGTCAAGAACTCACAAGTGCTAAGTGCTAATTGAGCTCTTCCCCAATGGCGACAGTTCCCGCAACCGCCCCACCGTTTCCGGCACCAGACCAATCGCGAAATCGACCTCCTCATCCGTATTCTGCCTGCCCAGGCTGAAACGGATGCTGGCGCGGGCGCGATCGGCTCGTAGGCCCATCGCTGTCAGGACGTGCGAGGGCTCAATCGCTCCGGACGAACATGCGGCGCCGGTCGACACTGCCAAGCCTTTCAGGTCAAGAGCAATGACCAACGCTTCCCCGTCGATAAAGTCGACGTACATGCTGGTCGTGTTGGGCACACGCGCCGCGCCATAGCCGTTGACTCCGGTGCACTCGAGTTGCAGTAGGGCTCCCTCCAACCGGTCGCGCAGAGAAGCCAACCTCTGGTCATCGCCACGCTCCAGGCTGGTCCTGGCGAGTTCCGCGGCCTTGCCCAGTCCCACGATGCCGGGAACGTTCTCCGTGCCTGCACGACGGGAACGCTCGTGGCGGCCGCCGTACAACATAGGAGCCAGCTGGGTTCCCTTGCGTACGAAAAGCGCGCCCACCCCTTGGGGTGCGTGGATCTTGTGGCCGGAGATCGACAACAGGTCGCAGCCGATGCGGGTTACGTTCACAGCTACTTTCCCCGCTGCCTGCACGGCATCGGTGTGGAAGTACACATCTGCCTGCGACGCGATCTTTCCAATCTCCTCGACCGGCTGGAGGACGCCGGTCTCGTTGTTGGCCATCATGACTGTAATGAGCTTGGTATTCGATCGCAAAGCGCGCCGCACATCCTGGGGATCGACTCGCCCAAGGGCGTCCACTGGCAGGTAGGTAACCTCACACCCATCGGACTCCAGGTGCTTGCATGCGTTCAACACAGCATGATGTTCCACGGTCGAGGTGATGACGTGATCACCTTTGCTCACCGTGCCGAAAATGGCCAGATTGTCAGCCTCGGTGCCGCCGCTGGTAAATACGATCTCCGCCGCACGGCATCCCAAAAGCGCCGCTACGGCTTCGCGCGACCCTTCCACCGCCGCTCGGGTTTCCTGGCCGTGGTGGTGGATGGACGAAGCATTCCCAAAGCGCTCACCGAAGTAGGGCTGCATGGCCTTCAGGACTTCGGGAAGTACCGGGGTTGTGGCGCTGTTGTCGAGGTAAACCCGCCGCATGGAATCATTCACCAGATTCCATTCTACGCGACGGAGTACAAAGCTGGCACTCCGATGGGACTTCGCCGGCGCTACACGCTAAATACGCTACCTTCGGCCTGTTGCTAGTTCGAGGCCAGCTCGGGTCTGCGATCGGAGATGACGAAATTCACCGTCGCCGTTCCACTGGCCGGGACGTTCACCTTCTTCATCCATTCGACGGGTTCGGAAAAGACCGGGCGCTGCACCCGCACCTGCGTCATCACGTCGTACAGCGTTCCCTGTCCAACCACCTTCCAACCCTCATGCCAGGCTTCAATCTGGTATTCGCCCGGAGGAACATTGGTCAGGCGGAAGCTGCCGTCTTCGTCGGTGACGGCGTAGTAGGGATGGGAGACCACCATCATCTCGGCGTTCATCCAGACGTGTCCAGCATTGCAGCGCAGGTCGACCAGACCCTGGCGATTCATCGTGCGGGTAATGGTCTGGTTGGCGAAGGGAAAGGGCAGGTTGTAGTCGGAAGCGCCCGACATATGAATCGTGTGCAGAATGGGATCGCTGCTCCTCAGGTGAACCGTCCCTTTGTCGGGCACGAGCAGCACGTGCGGCTCGTAGCGGCACGTCCTCTGATTCAAACTCTGGCGGGTCTCAGGAAGATCCATGGCCTTGCCCTTGGTGATGTTCTTCAGGAACACCACGGTGTTGGCGACCCCCCCATTGCCGCCCACGATCAGCCGCTCCAGGTCACGCTTTTTCTGGCCCTGCGGATCACAGACGTCCACATCCTTATTCACAAGAACCGCTGTCATCTTGGGTAATGCGCCGGACCACTTCACGGTGCCTGTGATGGTGCCACCGTTGTCCACGGTGATCACCTGGTACTCCGACTGCGCCGCACTCGACAGGGCTACGCCCACCAGCAGAATTGCGGCACATCGTACTGCTTGAAATTTCGTCATTTCGCACCTCTCAGCGAGTTCACGTCTCACGGGCCGTGCAACTCGGAGCCGGCAAACAGATTCCGCTCGGCATTTCTGCCCTGGTCGGCGACCGATATGTTTTGGACGTACACAACGCATCCCGCCCCGACAGGATGCTTTCCCTCACACCGCTGCGCCTTCCAATAGCCGCAGCCTATAAGCGGCCCCTAGCACTGCTCAAGTACCAAAGGTCTGGTTACTATCGGAGAGGAACAGTCGAGTGTTGGGAAGATGGCCAGAATCAAATATTTACGCAACGTCAACGGTAGGTTTACATGTCGGTTACCTAGGTCATCTACCGGGGTTACGAGCTTCAGTTTTCAAAAGTGGGGAAAGGGGGCTTGAAAAACATACTCGGTCGAGGACGACGCCACACTAAGGGCATCCGCATGCGTCCTGCTAGCGCGCGTCCATGGGTACGTATTTTGCCGGATAGACAGGTCCAAGATAGTCGGCGCGGGGACGAATGAGGCGATTGTCATCCAACTGCTCGATGACGTGCGCGGACCAACCACTGATACGGGAGACCGCAAACACAGGTGTGAACAGGTCCACATCGATGCCCAATGTGTGATAGGTGGAGGCGGAATAGAAATCTACGTTCGCGTTCAGCTTTTTGTCGGCGTGCACGAACTCCTCGATCTTGTTGGAGATCTCAAACCACTTCGGCTCGCCGCTCGACTGGCCCAAGTCCCGCGACATCTTGCGCAGGTGCGTGGCGCGCGGGTCCTCGGTGTGATACACACGGTGGCCGAATCCTGGCACTTTCTTCTTCTGCGCCAGCATGCCCTTGATGTAGTCCACGGGATCGACGCCATCGCGGTCGATGGCCATCAGGATATGGAACACTGCCTCATTGGCGCCGCCGTGCAAGGGACCCTTTAGCGTACCGATGGCGGAGGTCACGGCGGAATGCATATCGGATAAGGTAGCTGCCGTCACACGCGCGGCAAACGTCGAGGCGTTCAACTCGTGATCGGCATGCAGGATCAGTGCGATATCAAGGGCGCGCTCGGCTGTGCGGGAGGGCGCTGTGCCGTTCAGCATTAGCAGGAAATTCGCCGCATGCGACAGACTGTGGTCCGGTTCCACCACATCCTTGCCCTTGCGAATCCGGTCGTAGGCCGCCACGATCATGGCGATCTGCGAAGTCAGGCGGATGGCCTTGTGCACGTTGGCGTCGTGATCGTTTCTCTGAAATTCTGCATCATAAAAAGAAAGGGCGGAAACAGCGGTACGCAGGACGTCCATGGGGAGAGCGTGTTTGGGCGCGATCCGCAGCAGATTGATGATGGAAGCGTCCAGCTTGCGTTCTTCGGCCAGACGGTCGCGCAACTCACGCAGTTCGTTGCGTTTGGGTAAGCGTCCAAACCAGAGCAGGTAGCAAGTCTCTTCAAAGGTGGAATGATCGGCGAGATCGTGAATGTCGATGCCGCGGTAGGCCAGGACGCCGTGATCGCCATCGATGTAGCAGATGGTCGAATTCGTGGCGACAACCCCTTCAAGTCCCTTCGGAGCGTGGGTGGTGGTTAGGCTGGACATACTCCCTCGCAAGACCTCTGGATGACTGCTGTTGCCGGCTCACGGGGGATGAAACGCGGAGTCCGCAACCTTTTGTTATACCCGAAAATGCATCACTTTCCAACCGCTCGCCTTGGGTCCGCGGCCCGGCGGCGTATACTAAAACGTTTGCTTCCTGGTTGCGGACGAGCCTGTGTCCGGCCAGATATTTTATTCGGAGTTATTCATGAAACGCGCCTTCCTTCCTCTCCTTCTGGTCTCTTGTTTTGCCCTGAGTACGCTGGCAGTGGCTGACGAGGGCATGTGGCTTTACAACGCCTTTCCGAAAGAGAGAGTCAAAGCAAAATACGGATTCACACCCAGCCAGCAATGGTTGGATCACATTCAGCTTTCGTCAGTACGGTTCAACAATGGCGGTTCCGGATCGTTTGTCTCCCCCGATGGCCTTGCCTTCACCAACCACCACGTGGGCGCGGTTTGTGTGCAGCAGCTTTCCACGCATGGGCACGACTACATCAAGGAAGGTTTCTTCGCCAAGACTCAGGCCGAGGAAGGAAAGTGTCCAGACCTGGAACTAAACGTCCTCGTCGGAATTGAGGACGTCACTGCAAAAGTGAGCGCCGGCGTCAAGCCGGGGATGTCGACCGCAGACGCCGGCCGCGCCCAGCGGGTAGCCATGTCGCAGATCGAAAAAGAATGCGCCACTTCTACCGGTTTGCGCTGCGACGTAGTGACCTTCTACTCCGGCGAGGTCTACAACCTTTACAAGTACAAAAAGTACACCGACGTGCGGCTGGTCTTCGCGCCCGAGTTCGATGCGGCATTTTTCGGAGGTGACCCCGACAACTTCACCTATCCCCGCTACGATCTCGACATCACCTTCTTCCGGGTCTACGAGAATGATAAGCCGGCGCATATCGAGCACTACCTGCGCTGGTCCAAGAGCGGCGTGAAAGACAACGACCTGATTTTCGTTTCCGGCCATCCGGGATCGACCGGCCGCCTGCGCACCATGGCCCAGTTGGAATTCCTGCGCGATGTGGACTATCCCTCCCGGCTTGAAACCTATAAACGGCGTATCGCGCTGCTTCAGAATTTCGGCGCTCAGTCAGAGGAGAACGAGCGCATCGCCAAGGAGGAGCTGTTCAGCTACCAGAACTCGTTCAAGGCGATCACCGGCTACTTGGAGGGATTGCAGGACAAGACTGCCATGGCCGAAAAGAAGTCCGACGAGGACAAGTTGGAGGCTGCCTTCAAGGCCGACCCCAAGAGTAGTTCCGGCGGTAACCCATGGGAAGAACTTAGCGCCGCGGTCAAACTCCAGCGTGACATTTATCTGCCTTTCACTTATGTGGAGAAGACCCGCGGCTTCAACTCGCAGCTGGCGTATTTCGCCCGCTGGATTGTCCGCGCCACCGACGAAAAGGCCAAGCCGAGCGACCAGCGCTTGCGCGAGTACCGCGATTCGGCCCTGCCCTCCCTGGAGCAGGAATTGTTCTCCACGGCGCCGCTCTATAAGTCGCTGGAGGCTGCGACCCTCGCCGACTCGTTGGCGCAGATGCGCGATGCCCTGGGAGCCGAGAATCCTGCGGTGCAGAAAGCGCTGAACGGCAAGAGTCCCGAGGAGGCCGCGAAGGATCTGATTGAGAACAGCACATTGGACGATGTCGCGGTGCGCAAGCAGTTATACCAAGGCGGACCCGGCGCAGTGCAGGCTTCCACCGACCCCCTCATCGTTCTGATGCGGGCGATCGATCCCGACGCGCGCGCGGTGCGCAAGCAATATGACGACCAGGTCGACGCCGTGGAACGCCGCGATGGTGCGGCGATCGCAAAGGCCCGGTTCGCCAAGAGCGGCTACAACCAGCCGCCCGATGCCACCTTTACCCTGCGATTGAGCTATGGGACTGTGAAGGGCTACGACGCGAATGGCAAGAAGATTCCCTACTTCACAACCTTCGCCGGCGGTTTCACTCATGCTGCCGAGCACGACAACAAGCCGCCCTACCAGTTGCCCGATAGCTGGATGAAAGCGAAATCGAAACTGAAGCTGACCACTCCTCTGAACTATGTTTCCACTGCAGACATTATCGGTGGCAACTCCGGAAGTCCCACGATCAACAAGAACGGCGAGGTGGTGGGTATCATTTTCGATGGCAACATCGAATCGCTGGCGTGGAACTTCGTCTTCGATGAGAAAGTAGCCCGCGCCGTGCACGTGGATTCGCGCGGAATCCAGGAAGCGCTACGCACGATCTATGGTGCGAACAGTCTGGCAGACGAACTGATGGGTGTCGGCGGCGGGAAAGCCACCGGGAAGTAGCAATTCGTAGTTGTAGCGCCGGCGTCCCGACGGCTGTCCAGTGGGCGTCCCGTCCGCACCGGCGAGGGCGACACATCCTCGCGACAACCGGCGAGGTGCCGGCGCTACTGTCAATTCACGTCGGGGGAAACGTTCCCGTATACCAGCCGCCGAAGACGCCAATCTCATGCGGGCCAGATTGCTAACGCCGTGCGGCTCAGAATCTGTTCCTGCACCTCGCGCTTCAGCGGCAGGTCGCGGAAGTCTTCCAGATTTTTCTTGACGTCCGGAACGCCCGGACCCGGCCAGTCGGTTCCGAATAGCGTCTTGTGCGCGATTTCGTCCAGGCGGGGAAAGTATCGAAGGAGACTCTTTGGCGGAATCCCGCTGATGTCAAGATAAACATTGGGATGGCGTCGCACCAGAAAGAAGGCGGTCTCCATCCACAGCGGCCGCCCTCCGTGCGCCAGCAAGATTTTCAGGTCGGGAAAGTCGACGGCTACATCGTCCACGTAGACCGGGTCGCCATACTTGTTGCGCGCTCCCGGAAAAACCGACGTTCCCGTGTGGATCATCACCGGGATCCCGTTCGCTTCGGCGGCGCGATAGATGATCTCCAGCTCCGTCACACCGTTCAGATAGTCGTTCGGAAACACAAGCTGGTGCGGCGGATGCATCTTGATCATGGCGATCCGGAGCCGCAGCAGTTGCTCGACATCCGCCAGGATATTGGCCGTGTGGCGCGGGTGCAGGCTGCCGCACGGGATCAGCCGCTTTGGGTCTTCTGTCACGTACTCGGCCACAAATTGATTCACGGCTGGAGTAAATCCGATCACTTCCGGCGCCACGTAGTTGATCAGCACGGCGCGCTCGATGCCGCACGCATCCAGGTACTTGAGGAACGCCTTGGGGGATCGGCAATACTCCTCGATCTGGGCGAAGTTCGTGCGCTTGGTTCGCATCAACTCGAGCGCCGATGGTTTGAACATGTCCATCGGGGAAATGTGGATGTGGCAGTCTGTGATCAAGTCAGTCGGCAGTCGCTAACACTAGTCTTCAGTCCTTAGGAAAGGTCCCGACCCTGGGTGCCCCACCCGTTCTTTGCGAAACACAAGGAGGGGTTTTCCATCACTCATCTATCCTACTTGCCTTTCCACTTGGGCTCTCTCTTCTCCATGAACGCAGTGATTCCCTCGACCGCATCCTCGGTATGCATTAGTTCTTCGAGATAGATTTTCTCCGCGCGGGCAAGACCTTTGTCGAAATGCATGGAGTCCCAGGCGTAGACCGCTTTTTTCGCCATGGCCAGCGCAGCCGGACTCAGTTTCGACAGACGACCGATCACTTCGTCGACCTTCTCCTTCACTGCGTGATCGGGTACGGCCCAGTTCGCCAGGCCCAAGAAGCGAGCCTCAAGCCCGTCGAACTTGCGGCCGGTCAGAATCAACTCGGCGGCGTGCTTCTGTCCAGCAAGAGCGGCAAGTGCGGTAGCGGCGACTGGCGGGAAACATCCCAGCGAGATCTCCGGGAATCCCCAGGTCGACGACTCGGACGCAATCACGATGTCGCAAACCATCGCCAATTCCGCACCGCCGCCCAGGCAATGTCCATGGACGGTGGCCACGGAAACCTTCCGTGAGGCGATCAGCGCGCGGAATACAGCATGGAACTTGGTGAGCATCTCTTGCACCTGGTCAGGCGTGTGAGCGGCAACGTCGACGCCGGCGGAGAAGACTTTGTCGGACCCGGCGAGCACGATTGAGGTGACATCGGAGCGAGCTTCCGCTTCCGCAATCGCCGCCGACAATTGCTCCATCATCGGAATATCGATGATGTTCAAAGCAGGGTTGTGCAAGGTGATCCGTGCGACCGGCGGATGGATATGCAGCGAGGTCCGGTTTGGCGACGCGCTGGACATTGAAGAGAAGGATACAGGATGGGTGGGCTCGAAGGCGCCCCGCCAGCCTTAAATCCAGTTGGCCATACCACTTTGCTGAAGAAGTCCAAACCGAGCTCTGGTCCCGAACAACCTCGCTTTTGTTTTGAAGGGGCCCGGCTTCAGGCCGGGCCGTAAGGCGCTACGAATCGATCGCGACTTTAGTCGCTGAGGTACTCTGCGGCAGTCCCCCGACTCCGCCGCAAGCGGTTACGCTTTGCGAGTTGTCTTCGAAAAACCCCCATCCCACCCTACAAGTTGATTGCCGACTTCCGGGGCTCGCCGATCGTTTCGAAGGGATCGCGTGCCCCTTCCTTCTCGGCAATCCACTTCTTTTCGTTGGCGATGATCTCGAGTAACAATTTCTTGGCCTCCACGGTTGGCATCACTTCGTGGAAGTGCTGCTCATAATCCTTGTCGCTGAGTGCCTCCCCACTCTGCGCGTGGAATTTCTGACCGGCAAATTGCCCGATGGCGCGGTTGAACCTGATGTCAGGCGCATACAGCTCCTTCTCGCCGGCCTTTCGAAAGCCGTTCAGCCGCGCAATCAGACCTGCAACTTCGTCGCGATACAGGTGGCGGTTGTAGTCGTTGAGTTCGTCGAGCTTAGCGGTTTCCTGATTTTGCGGCTCGTCGTAGCGTCCCTTGATGCCCCAGACATATGCCCAGTGCGCCGAAGATGAGTGATCGGTGCCGAACAAATCATAAGAGCACGAAATCCACTTGTTCAGATACTTCTGGATCAGCCAGCCAGGAATCACGCCCGCCTGCACGATACGCCGCAGGCCATCGTTACCCGTGCCCATGTGGAAGGCTTCCTCGCGCAGCATATAGGACATCGAGCGGCCCAACGGGGCAAACGCCGAGTACTTCAGCATCTGCAGCTGGAATTTGCCGTCGCGGTCGACGAAGTCCGTGTAGGTGAAAAAATCCATCCAGTTGTCGACATCGACGTTAAACGCCCCCAGCAGCCGCTCGTTTTCGAAGGCGCGGCGTTCCAGCATCTTCTGCGCCTCCACTTTGCCGGAGTAGCCGAAGTGGTCCAGCAGCAAGGCGCACATCTGCCAGCCGTGGCGCATCTCTTCGATCATTACGCGGGTGAGCGCGCGGCGGTCCCAATCGGTGGGAGCGGTTTCAAATAGATGGCGCTGCTGCTCAACACTGGCGAACTCCGTGTCGCCCTGGTAGACGATCATGTTCAGCAGCGCATCGCGCATCTGCTGGGTAGGAACCTGGCGCAGGTTCTCCCACTTACGGCGGCCCTTGAAGTGACCGAACTGTATTTCTTCGGTCTCAATCGCGCCGTAGAGGGTGTCGAAATGGAAGCTGGCCACCTCGTCACGATCGACGCCGATCTCTTTGCGCCATTCATCGAACAGGCCGACCCACTCACTGAAGGTACCGATTTTGGCTACTTTGCCGGGCATAACTTGAAATCCTCGATGCGGCTGAGCCGCTTTGCTGCTCGTGCACTTGGCATCTAGCAGTTGGCATTTGGCCATCGACGGCTTCTACGAATCGCTGAGGGCGAGCGCTCCCTAAATGCTAAGTGACAAGTGCTAAATGCTTCTCTATTTCGCGGTAAAGGTCGCCGGCCGCTTCTCCACATACGCAGCCAGCCCTTCTTTCGCGTCATCGCTCTGGAACAGGATTTGCTGGTTCTCGCGTTCGACGGCTAACGCAGACTCCATCGGAATCTCCCATCCGGTCTGCACAGCGCGCTTGATGCGGCCCACAGCTTTTGCCGCTTTGTTGGGCGGACAGAACTGGCGGGCGTACTCCATGACGTTCTCCATGAAGCCGTCGCGCTCATAGATGTCGTTGATGATGCCCAGCTCTTTCGCTTCTTCGAACGAGAAGGTGTTGCCGGTGACCATCAGTTCGATGGCGCGGCTCTTTCCGACCAGGCGCGACAGGCGCTGGGTTCCACCCGTACCCGGCAACACGCCCAAGTTCACTTCCGGCAGGCCGATCTTGCCGGCGTCCTTGCGCGCGATGCGAATGTCGGCGGCCATGGCAATTTCAAGGCCGCCGCCTACGCAGTGGCCGTTGATGGCTGCGATCACGAGCTTGGGGGTGTGCTCCAGGCGCAGCAGAGTCTCGTTGGCATGGAGGCAGAAATAGTATTTGAACGTCGGATCGACGCTGGCCAGCATCTTGATGTTCGCGCCCGCCGAGAAGAATTTATCGCCCGAGCCGGTCAGTAGGATCACGTAGACATCCGTGTCCATGCGTGCTTGTAAGATCGCGTCGTCGAGCTGGCGATTCATCTCGTAGGTGTAGGTGTTGGCCGGGGGATCGAACATTTCGATCACGGCCACGCCGGCGTCCTTCCGGTAGTTGATCAACTTCTTGGTGGTTTCGCCGGTGGTCGGCTGAGTAGTCGTCGCCATGTCAGACTCCTTTTCGTCTGGTCTTTCAGGAATTCGAATCGGTGCCGATTGTCGGCCGCTTCTTTGTAGATTTCGTAGCCCCGGAGCAGACTCCCCGCAGGAAGATGTCGCCCATTTGCCGGGCCAGCTCCTCGGCGCCTCCGTCAACCCGTGGTTTGTACCAGGTGTAAATCCAGTTCATCATGCCGAACAAGCTCAAGGCGGCCGTCCGGCTGGAGAAATCGAGTGACCTTTCGCGTTTGAGTTCCTCCATCAATTCTTCGCAGATGTGGACATATTCCCGCTTGATGGCGGTGATTTCGGCGCCGTGCCCATTCTTCAAAACCTCGTCTTCATGCGACAGGACCTTCATGGCCTTCTGGTTCGCCAGAAAATACCCGAGGTGATTCAGAAGGAAAACCCGAATGCGCGCCTCCGGATCGGTCACCCCTTCCAGTCGCCGCCGCAGGCGTTCCAAAATTGTCGCGAAGGTGTGGCGCTGGATCAGGTAAAGCAGCTTCTCCTTCGATTCGAAGTAGTAGTAGAGCCCCGCTAGTGACATGCCGCTGGCCCGCGACAAGTCGCGCATGGAGGCGCCCTCGTAGCCCTTCTCGTCGAAGACATCCGTGGCATGCGCCAGGATTTCCGAGAGCCTCCGATCGAAGCGGGTTTCGGGCTGGGGCGTATGTGACCTGCGGCGTGAACGCGGGGCCGAGCGAGCTGGAATGAGAGCCGGCATGATTTATCGAACGTTCGTTCGAATTATAGTCCAATTTGTGACCCGAGTCACAAGAGATTGTGACCTATATTGAGCTACGGATTAACCGGCAGTCTCGTAGGCCCGGCCTAGCCAATCGAGCGCATCCCGCATGTCGCGATCGCTGGACAGTTCAAAGGTGAACCAGCGGCTCTTGTGCATGACCGTCGACCGGATACGCTGCTCGTTCTGGAGGCGGGCCAGCATGCGGGGACTTGGATCCGGCAACTTGAAAGCCAGGGAATTTGGACTTTCCATACCACGAGTGCGGGGGAGAACCGCGAAGATGCGCTGGCGTCGATAGAGAGCTGTCAATCCGAACATTGGACGAGCGGTTACCGCCGGCCAACTTTCGATTTCCGCTGCCAAGGCCACCGACCAGGCCTTCATCTCCTCAGAGACAGGCGGTAATTTTGAGCGCGGCTTCTTCACGTGCATACGTTGTCAGTTCCGGATATCGGCCATCAGGCGCTCGACCTCGGCTTTCAGATCGGCGGTGAGCGGTAGAAGCGGCAAACGCACGGGACCACCGTAGTAGCCGTTGAGGTCCATGGCGTACTTGAGACCCGGAATACTCAGGCTGGCGCCGATACGCTCGGCCACCTTGGCGATGCGCTCCTGTTTCAGCCGTGCGAGTTCGATGTCTCCCTCCCTCCACGCGGCATAGATTTCATAGCAGGCGGTCGGCGCGGGATTGGCGAAGGCGAGGATCGCGCCCACGGCGCCGGCTTGCAACGACGGTTCGAGCTTGTGTGCGGCGCCCACCAGCACCTGGAAGCTGACTTCCTTCTGACGAGTTTTGAGTCCGGCAACCACGGTTACGGCCGAGGACGAGGGTTTGGTGTCACCGGACAGCGCGGAAACGGGAACCAGTTCCCCGCCCTGCCCGGGCGCGTCGGTCGCAGCCTTCAGCATTCTTGGTGTGACGGCGTCGAAGGTCTCGGTGACGGCTGCGCTACGCTTCACATGGCGCGTGCCTTCGACCATCTTGCGGACTTTCTCCACGTCGCCGCTCGATTCCTTGATGCCGATGATGTTGGCGTGATCCGCCAGTTCGATGACGACTTCCGCCGGGATGTCGTATCCGGTGGCTTGCGGAAAATTGTAGATGATGACGGGCAAGGGCGAGCGGTCAGCTACCGTACGGTAGAACGCCAGCATGTTGGCGGGCTTCATCTGGCTCTTGTAGTAGTGGGGCGTGCGCACCATGGCTACGTCATAGTCTAGTTCTGCGGCGTACTCGGTCAGCAGCAGCGTGTCGCGCGCGGATTCGATACCGGTTCCCGCAATCAGCACCTTGTGATTAGCGGCGGCCTGACGGGCTGACTTGAGAACAGCGCGACGCTCTTCGTCGGAAAGAAGAATCGCCTCTCCGGTCGAGCCCAGCACGACCAGACCTGCCACTGGCGTGCGCGAGTATCTCTCTACGTTGGCCTCGAGCTTCTTGAAGTAGATGTTGCCGTCGGAATAGAACGGAGTCGTAATGGGAGGATGGATACCGGAGAGAAGCATAGACAGGCTCCTGGCTGGCTTCTAGCTATCAGCTATCAGCTATCAGTTCTTAGCTTATCAGCTTGCAGACTAACCGCACGGGCTGTAGGTCTTTCCAATCGGATCGGTCTCCAGTCGAAACTGGTCTTCGGTACCGACGAAGAACTTCAGGAATTTTTGGGAGTGTTCATCCCCGCCAGTGACTTCGTTCCAGATCATGCCGCCTTTGCACCAGCCAGCGTTGGAAAGTTGCTTTCTCTGGCCCTCGCTGACGTAGAAGAATTGATCGTGCCCCCAGCCTTCGGGCAGGTCGGAGGAGGTCTTCAGGCTGCCATCGTTTGTGAGGGGAACCAGCAGGTACTTGCTTTCCCGCGTAAGGGGCGGCGCGCCGGCCACGCGATATTCGATGCGCACCCATCCTTTGTAGCCGGAGGGGATCAGGAAACGCGACGGCGGACGCCGATGGAGGACAAGGTCCAGGATGAACGGACCGTAGATGAGTGCACCCAGCAGAACCGGCAGGCTCACAAAAAGCAGCGCCAGGGTTCCGGCGCGGACCTGGGACACTAGCGCTGCTTTCCCGTGACCCGTTCGGCGTGCAGATGCTGCAACGCTTGCACCCGTACCTCTCCGCGTTGCAGGGCGGCGATTCCCTGGGCAGCGGCGCGGGCCGCAGATAGCGTGGTGATGGTGGTGATGCGGGCAGTCACCGCTGCGCGGCGGATAGCCTTTTCGTCGAACCAGGGCTCGGCACCGTGCGGCGTATTAATGATCAGGTGAATGCGTTCCCCTTTGATCAGGTCAACGACATTGGGTCGCCCTTCTTTCACCTTGTAGACGCGTTCCACATTCAGCCCGGCTTCTTCAAGCACATCCGCAGTGCCGGCGGTCGCCACCAGTTTGAATCCCATGTCGACAAAGCGGCGCGCCACTTCGGCCACCTGGGGCTTGTCGTGGTCCGTGACGCTGATGAAGATCGAGCCTTGCGTCGGCAACTTTTGTCCAGCGGAGATCTGCGCTTTGGCGAAAGCTTCGCCGAAGTTGTCAGCCACGCCCATCACTTCGCCGGTGGAACGCATCTCCGGACCGAGCACGGTGTCGACGCCAGGGAACTTACTCCACGGGAAGACTGGCGACTTCACGTAGTAGCAGCGGCCAGTATCGAGGTCAGTACCGCGCTCGATGTTTTCGGGAAGGAACTCGCGCAGCTTGCGTCCGGTCATCAGGCGGGACGCAATTTTTGCCATGGGTACGCCTGTGGCTTTCGAAACGTAAGGCACCGTGCGCGAGGCACGCGGATTGACTTCGAGCACGTAAACTTTTCCGCCCTCGGCACCGTTGCCTTTCGATCCACCGTTGGGCGTGCACGGAATCGCGAATTGGATGTTCATCAGGCCGATAACTTTCAGTGTTCGGGCCAGCTTGAAGGTGTAGTCGCGCATGCGCTGCAGTAAAGGCTCGGGAATGTCGACCGCGGGCAAGACGCACGACGAGTCGCCGGAGTGAATGCCGGCCTCCTCGATGTGCTGCATGATGCCGGCGATCACGACGTCTTCGCCGTCGGACAGCGCGTCAACGTCCACTTCGATCGCGTCTTCCAGGAAGTGGTCGATCAGCACGGGGCGGTCCTGCGAGTATTCGACCGCCTCTTTCATGTAGCGGATGACGGTATCTTCGTCGTAGGCAATCACCATGGCGCGTCCGCCGAGCACGTAGGAAGGACGCACGAGCACGGGATATCCAACGCGCTTGGCGCCTTCCACCGCCTCTTCGAGAGAAGTCGCCATGGCACCGGGCGATTGCGGGATTTCCAGTTCGTCGAGCAACTTGCCGAAGCGCTTGCGATCTTCGGCGAGGTCGATCGATTCCGGAGACGTACCGATGATGGGCACGCCCGCGGCTTTCAACGGCAACGCCAGATTGAGCGGAGTCTGGCCACCGAATTGTACGATCACGCCGACTGGCGCTCCCCCTGACGCTTCATGCTCGTAGACGGCGAAGACGTCTTCGAGAGTAAGCGGTTCGAAGTACAGGCGGTCGCTGGTGTCGTAGTCGGTTGAGACGGTCTCGGGATTGCAGTTGATCATCACCGTTTCGTAGCCGTCTTCGTGCAGTGCAAACGAGGCGTGGCAGCAGCAGTAGTCGAACTCAATTCCCTGCCCGATGCGGTTGGGGCCGCTGCCCAGAATGATGACTTTCTTTTTCGGTGTAGGCGCCGCTTCGTCTTCTTCTTCGTAGGTCGAATACAGGTAAGGCGTGTAGCTTTCAAACTCGGCGGCGCATGTGTCCACGCGCTTGTAGACCGGCGTCACGCGATGCTTCTTGCGGAAGTGGCGAACCTTTTCCGGCGCGCCCTTGCCGCTCAAGCGCCACACGGAGGCCAGGCGGCTGTCGGAGAAGCCCATGCGCTTGGCATCGCGCAGCACTTCGCTGGGAATCGAGTCCATGGGGTGCTTCTCCAACTCCAGCTGCATGTCGTTAATCTCTTTGAGCTGGTAGAGGAACCATGGATCGATGGACGTAACTTTAGCGAGTTGCTTGACGGTATAGCCCTGACGAATCGCATACCGCACGTAGGTCAGACGCTCGGGATGCGGCGTGACCAGGCGCTGCGTCAGAATCTTTGGCTCGATTTTTTCGGAACCGGCTTTACGCCCGGTGTCGAGCGCGCGCACACCCTTCAGCAGCGCCTCTTTGAAGGTGCGCCCGATGGCCATGACTTCGCCGACCGACTTCATCTGTGGGCCGAGACTTTCGTCGGCGCCAGGAAATTTTTCGAACTGCCACTTCGGGATCTTTACGACCACGTAATCAAGCGTGGGCTCGAACGATGCCGGCGTTTTGCGGGTGATGTCGTTGGGAATCTCGTCGAGCGTGTACCCGACGGCCAGCTTGGCGGCGATCTTGGCGATCGGGAACCCAGTGGCCTTCGAGGCCAGCGCGGAGGAACGTGATACGCGCGGATTCATCTCGATCACGACCATGCGCCCAGTTTCAGGATTCACGCCGAACTGAATGTTCGAACCGCCCGTCTCCACGCCGATTTCGCGGATCACCGCGATCGAAGCGTCGCGCATGGCCTGGTACTCACGGTCGGTGAGTGTCTGCGCAGGCGCAACCGTGATCGAGTCGCCCGTGTGCACGCCCATGGGATCGAAATTCTCGATCGAGCAGATGATGATGACGTTGTCCTTGAGGTCGCGCATCACCTCGAGTTCGTACTCTTTCCAGCCGAGCACCGACTCTTCAATCAGCGCTTCGTGCACGGGTGAGAGATCGAGCCCGCGGGCGAGCACTTCCATCAGCTCTTCGCGATTGAAGGCGATGCCGCCACCGGTGCCCCCCAGTGTGAATGAGGGGCGAATGATGACCGGGAATCCGATCTTGCCGGCGAACTCGAGGCCGTCTTTCAGATTGTTGACGAGCGCAGATTTCGGGACATCGAGTCCGATCTTCTGCATCGCGTCTTTGAAGAACAGCCGGTCTTCAGCTTTCTTGATGGCCGCGATATTTGCGCCGATGAGCTGCGCGTTGTATTTCTCGAGCACCCCGCCGTCGGAGAGTTCAACGGCGAGGTTGAGCGCAGTCTGTCCGCCGACGGTAGGAAGAATGGCAAATCCCGCACCGGGCGACAGCTCGCGCTCGATGCGGATGATCTCTTCCAGGTATTCGCGGGTGAGCGGTTCGATGTAGGTCCGGTCGGCGACCTCGGGATCGGTCATGATAGTGGCCGGGTTCGAATTGGCCAGCACCACCTCGTAGCCCTCCGACTTGAGCGCCTTGCAGGCCTGGGTGCCGGAGTAATCGAACTCCGCGGACTGCCCGATGACGATGGGCCCCGAGCCAAGAATCAGGATCTTCGAAATGTCGTTGCGTCTAGGCATGGATTGGCTGTTGGCCCTTGGCTGGCGGTCGTTGGCGTAACCGCAGGCGTTGGTAGTTGGCTATTGGTCGTTCGCAAATCAAAGTCAAGAGGTCCTCAGCTTTCTGCTCCTCTGAACTGCCGCTGGAGGTTTCGAGACTTGGCTTTCAAAAGTGGTCGTTTCCGGCGCGCCGTACGTCTCCGTGTTTTGAAAAGCCGCGGCATCAGCCGCGCCGTCAGGGCCTTTAAGTCATGGGGCTTTAGCCCCTGAGGTGCACGGTCGAGATCAAAATCACAGCGGGCCGAAGAATAGGGATACTCTTCCGGCCGCTCACACAAATGTTTGCGCACAGGGTTCTGCCGAATATAGATAACATGCAGCCGGTAATCATCGTCATCTCGAATTCTGTGATCGGCAAATCTCTTCTGCCAGACTTCCAGATTTGAGCCGAGTTCTTTCTTCGCGCGATAAGAGAAGCCACCCTTGATGAACTGCACAGCTTTCTCCAGGCTGGTAAGAGGAGTGAGGAGAATGTGCAGATGGTCCGGCATGACTACGAATTCCTGTAAACGGTACGCCGTTCCCCGATAGTGACGGAGTGTGTCGATCAGCAGCCACGCCCATCGCTCGTTCCCGAACAAGTCGCGACGACACCTAGTCTGCTGGTTGTGCGTCGCCGGCTCTCGGATTGGCCTCACGGTTTGGACCTCAGGGGCTAAAGCCCCGTTCTCATTCTTCTCTTGTGGCGCGCCTGAAGGCGCGGCCCTTTCAAAGCTCACACGGAGCTAGTCGACGGTGATCATCACCCATTGATCGAACATGCCGTCGCTATCAATCTGAAAGCCCTGTTCTGAACAATTCGTTCCCGATCCGTGTTTCTGCGTAATCGTGACAACCAACCGATATGCCTTACCCTGCCACCGTGCCACAATCCAATAACGTCCCGGGGAGACTTCCTTAAAATCGTATCGACCCGAACGTCCCGTCACGACTTTACGTATCAACCGGACACCGTCGCAGCAAGTCTATCCCTCGTCCCACGGATGGAGTTCCAGTTCAACATTTCGAAGCGATTTCCTCTCGGTCCTAACGGTTTTATTTTCTCCGGGGACGGGAATCTTCTTTTCATAGTCGAAACATCCGCAAACGCGCTCCAAATCGCGCCCTGTCCCTGGTCTGGAAGACTGTTGTGGATTCTGTCCTGAGATCAGGAGCAGTGCAAGAGCCAATCCCATCACTGTTTGCTCCCAGCTTGAATCTCACATGGCAACGGTTGAAACCATGGCTCACTGCCCACTGCCTTTCCACTCCTCCATCATCTTCACGAAATCCTTGAACAGATAATGTGAATCATGCGGCCCCGGCGCCGCCTCCGGGTGGTACTGCACGCTAAAGAGCGGCAGGTTCCGGTGGCGCAGGCCTTCCAGCGTGTTGTCGTTCAGATCGATGTGCGTCAATTCGACTTCACTCTGCGGCAGCGAATCCGGATCGACCGCGAAATTGTGGTTGTGCGCGGTGATTTCGATCTTGCCGGTCGCGGTCTGCTTTACGGGATGATTTCCGCCGTGATGACCGAACTTCAGCTTGTAGGTCTTGCCGCCCAGGGCAATCCCCGACAGTTGGTGACCCAGGCAGATTCCGAAGATCGGCTGCCGTCCCATTAGGCGACGGATGTTGTCGACCGCATATGTGCAAGGCTCGGGATCGCCGGGGCCATTGGAGAGAAAAATCCCGTCTGGCTTCAGCGCCAGGACGTCTTCTGCGGGGGTCTGTGCAGGAACCACCGTCACCTTGCAGGCCTCGCCGCGCAGCTTGCGCAGGATGTTCTGCTTGATGCCGTAGTCGTACGCAACCACGTGGAAGCGCGCCGGCTCGTCTTTTACTCCGACCACCGCTACCGGCTCGTGCGAGCGCTCACCGACTTCCCAGACGTAAGGCCGCGTCGTCGAAACGACCTTAGCCAGGTCAGTGCCATCCATTTTGGGGATCGAATTCGCCTTGGCGACGAGCTTCTCCGCATCCATCTCGATGGTCGAGATCACGCCGCGCATCACGCCGTGGTCGCGCAAGTGCCGGACCAAGGCCCGAGTGTCGATGTCGGCCAGCACGGGGATCTTGAACTGTTCCAGATATTCTTCGGCCACCTGCTGGGAACGCCAGTTCGAGCTTACTTTTGAGAACTCACGGACGATCAGTCCCTCAATATAGGGATGGGTGGCTTCGTTGTCCTCGGGGTTGGTGCCATAATTTCCGATTTCGGGGTTGGTCAGAACGACAATCTGGCCCGAATAGGAAGGATCCGTGAAAATTTCCTGGTAACCAGTAATGGAAGTATTAAAAACGACTTCCCCGTAGCATTCGCCTTTGGCGCCGTAGCCTTTGCCTCGAAAGATGCGCCCATCTTCGAGGGCAAGGATAGCTTGCATTCCTGCTCCCGGGTGTGGATTTTATAGAGTTTAACAAGGAAGCCGCGCAGCACCAAGCGTTCCGAGGCCGTGCCGAGCAGATTTCTATGCAATTTGTGTGGAAAACTGTGAGGGAGCGGAACGGTGTGTCAAACTCGGCGTCGTTACCGAAGTCGTCCCAACTTATCCACCGGCCAATACCCAAAAACTGCCTTACCGAAGATGTAGCCTTCCTTCACTGGCCCGAAATCGCGGCTGTCGTTCGACATGCTGCGATGATCTCCCAGCACAAAGTAACTGCGCGGAGGCACGACGATCTCGGAATAGGACCGTTCGTCTGTATAGGCGGGCGGAACGTAGTCTTCGATGATCGGCTGCTCGTTCACGTACAACTGGCCTGAGTCGATGCGGATCTGGTCTCCGGGAATGCCAATCACGCGCTTGATATAGCTCTTCGAGGGATCGCGGGGATAGCGGAACACCACGATATCGCCCCGCTGGATCGGTTCCCAGCGATACACGAACTTGTTGACGAAGATGCGTTCCTGGTCATCGAGGGAAGGCATCATGCTGGTGCCCTCGACCTTCACCGGCTGGTAGAGAAAGATGATGATGAATGCCGATATCGCAAGGGAGATGATGAGGTCGCGCAACCATACCGCCAGCAGAGGCGTGGAGCGCGGCGGCTTGCCGAGCACATGGTTTGCATTGGGCTGGAGGCGTGGGTTCACCACCACTGGCATGGTGCACCTATTATACGGAGAAACGATCGTATTTGAAGTCGGCCCTGCGCCCGTCCCTACTCACTTGGACAGCTTGCTTAAGAAGGGACACAAGTTTCTTCCCCGCAACACGGTGCGCCGAACCGCCCGAAATCCGGCTTTCCGGTAGAAGGCGAGGGCATGCGGCGTAGACAACGCTCGATTCGGTTTTCGCCTCGAACCGATTTCCGTCATGACAGTAGTAAGCACGAACGAGCGACCGAGGAAGTCCTGCGTCGTACGGACCGCAATGGTGGAAGGTAATCTCCATGATTGGCCATCGTCCTGAGTGCCCTTCCGGATGCCACCCGGGATGCGCTTGGCGCAAGCTCGGGTTACAATAATTAAACTAGGAACTTCTCGAATCGAGGAATCTTCCCTATGTGCAAGCGTTTATTGGTCTTGGCATTTCTGTTTGTGCTGACGCTCTCGCTGTCTGCACCGTGGGCAGCGTCGCAGGAGGACCAGGGCACTCCGGCTTTCAATGCGGGGCCTCCGCCCAAAGGCAAAAAGCTGCCACCCATCCTGCCCAAGGAAAACTTATGGGCCGAGAACGCACAGTTCGCCTACCAGACCCACGCCTACGAACTGGCGGCCAAGATTCCCAACGTCCTGCACCAGGAGCCGTGCTACTGCTATTGCGACCGCGGGATGGGTCACAACAGCCTACGCACCTGCTTTGAAGGTACGCACGGCGCGCAGTGCGACGTCTGCATGAAGGAGCTGTACTACTCGTACTCCCAGACCAAGAAGGGCAAGACACCCGCACAGATTCGCCAGGGCATCGTCAAAGGCGAGTGGAAACAGGTGAATCTTGAAGCGGCCGCCACTATGGAGTAACTCCAGCCGGCCGCAATTCGCGGTCGGACCACCAATTGACCGCAAGCTTGTGAGGCGCGTATAAACCTGCTCGGGCCCAGCAACGTCCTGCCAGCTGCGAAAATGCGGCGAATGCCCGCCGCACAACCGATCACGGGATCTCGACCTAGTAAAATGGTTGAACTTATCCCCCGTAAGTTGCAGCAGCAAGGAGAAGTTACGAAAAGCCCAGCAAGCAAAACCACAGGAAGAGTCTTACAGATGGCTCAGAAACCAACCGCTAAGAAGTCCATCGCCGACGATCCCCGGATCGCGCAAGCAATCCAGAACTATGAAACCGGTCTGCGCGCCATGCAGGAACACAAGTTCGACAAGGCCAAGGCCCACCTGCAGAAAGTCATCGGCGGACCCAGCAAAGAATTGGCCGACCGCGCCAACGTCCACTTGAACACCTGCAACCAGCACCTGGACAAGGTGGCCAACCAGTTCAAGAGCATCGAAGAGCACTTCGACTACGCGGTCTCGCTCATGAATGTGGGGGACTACGTGCAGGCCCGCGAGCACCTTGACAAACTTCACAAGCAGTCTCCCAAGACTGACTTCGTCATCTACGGCCTCGCAGCGTTGGATTGCATGACCGGCCACGTTGAAGATTCGCTGCGGAATCTGGACGAAGCCGTCAAGCTGAATCCCGCCCTGCGATTCCAGGCGCGCAATGATTCCGACTTCCAGAACCTGGCCGAGGATCCGCGCTTCACCGAGCTGCTCTATCCGGATCCAGGCGTGGAAGCTGTACCGGAACCCGACACTCCGGAAGAGACCTACTAGGGACCTGCCCATGGAACCCCCGCAGCGGCCAGACCCGCTTTCCCGGGAGAAGCCCGTTCGGAGTACCCCGCTGCGGGTGGTGGCCATTGGCGGCGGCACCGGTCTCTCAACCCTGCTTAAGGGCCTGAAGGGCTACGTGCCGGCACCCATGGAACCCTACCGGCCGAGTCCGGATCGTCCCACGATCAGCGAACTGAGTGCAGTGGTAACCGTCAGCGACGATGGCGGTTCCAGCGGCCGCTTGCGGACCGAGCTGAACATGTTGCCGCCGGGCGACATCCGGAACTGCATCGTCGCCTTGTCGGAAGACGAGGCCCTTCTCTCCAAACTTTTTCGCCATCGCTTCGACAAGGGGTCCGGACTTGAAGGGCACAGCTTCGGCAATCTGTTTCTGGCGGCGCTCACGTCGATCACGAAAGATTTTTCCGAAGCGGTGCGGCTCTCGTCGGAGATTCTTCTAACGCGGGGTCATATCTATCCGGCAACCACCTCGAATATTCAGCTCGAAGCCCTGATGGAAGATGGCACCAGGGTGCGCGGTGAAACAAAAATCACGGCCAGCAAGGGGCGGATCAAAGAACTTTTTCTGATTCCGCCGGAAGTGCAACCACTGCCGCAGACGCTGGAAGCGATCGCTGGAGCCGATCTGATCACGATTGGCCCTGGTTCCCTGTTCACAAGCCTGATCCCGAACCTGCTGGTGCGCGGAATTGCCCAGGCGATCGTCAATTCGCCGGCGATCAAGGTCTACATCTGCAATCTGATGACCCAGGCCAATGAAAGCCTGGGATTGACGGCCGCTGAGCATATTCGCGCGTTGAACAACCACACCCAGGCGCAACTGTTCGACTATGCCCTGATCAACCGGCGTCCGGCTTCGGACGAAATGAAGGCGAAGTACGCGCTGGAAGGTGCAGCGCAGATCGTGGCCGACCTCGAGGCAGTCGAGGGTCTAGGCTGCTGTCCGGTACTGGGCGACTATCTGGAAGAGGGTGGAGTTGCGCGACATGCGACCGACGTTGTAGCGCGGGATCTGCTGGATCTAGCCGTGCAGGCTGCCGGAAGCACGCGCAAAGTGGTTGGGGCAGACGCGACACGGCGGTGAGTGAGCGCTGAGAAAATTCACACGTCCGAAACCGGTTCCCAATGTGTGATAGCCAAGACTTGACCTTGTAGGCCATCCTGTCGAATGGGGTCGCTACTGTCAGGCAGACCCTTAGGCGGATGTTCAGCGCAATGGCTACTGAGAGGCCAAAGAGACTGCGCAAGCTTGTGCTAACGCCTGGTCTATATAAGGGGATGTCAAGAACATTCTTCTCCCTTCGCCGGAAGCGCGGTTTTTGTTCGCGACATCCAGTCCTTTGTCACAACGGAAGACGCTAGTCTGGGGTCGTGGCCCTGGGTTTGGGTCTGTGTTGTTCCGTCTCGTTAGTTCCATTTTCTGGTCGCGACGACGTCGATCAGTTTCGAAACTAAATCAAGCCGTGCGGTTGTACGGTGTCAGTCGGGTCGGAGGAGGCGCGCTTGCGCGCTGGCCTCCGCCCGCCGCTCAGTAGGGTCGAGAGCAGGCGCGCGCACGGTAGGCGCCGGTGGTAATTCCATCACTTTCGTGGTGGACCGCAGTCCGGCAA
>UEXW01000246.1_pt1 | contig 26496 bp, 28 predicted proteins | sample 4301151 | NCBI WGS metagenome assembly UEXW01 (sample SAMEA4773176, study PRJEB27434) | metagenome | biome: 2259; feature: agricultural soil; material: soil | place: USA | collected 2014-09 | depth 0.25 m | reverse complement strand
GGTGGAAGCCGCAATGATGGCGACTCCGTTCGTCATGGTGTATCGCGTTTCACCGTTGACCTATGCCCTGGGCAAGCCGCGCATCAAAGTTCCGCACTTTGCCATGGTGAATCTCATTGCAGGTGAAAAGGTCGTTCCAGAGCTGGTGCAGGCTGATTTCACCGCCCAGAACGTGGTTTGCAGGGTGAAGGAGGTCCTTCCCGAGGGGCCTCCGCGCACTGCCATGCTGGAGGGGTTTGGTCGTGTGAAGGCGCTCCTCCGGTCCCCGGATTCCATCGGCTCCCGTTCTGCGGCCGACCAAGCCGCCGATGCCGTTTTGGCCTTGCTGCCGCAGAACGCTTAACACTTGCCTCGCGCCGTTGCCTTGCGCGCTCGTCCCGCCTCGCAATACACCCCTAAAAACCTCTCAGCCCTTGTACCCCCAGCATCTTTTGCGTAACAATCTTCATCATAGAATTAAGGGTTTGAACTCCAGGAGATTGCTTTTGATGCGTGTTTCTCGTCGATGCCCCCGCTCGGCCTCGAGACTAGCGTCCCTTTGCCTGCTGTTGTGCTGCGTGACATGGCCCGGTTGGGCGGCAGAAAAGACCCGCCTACGCGTCGACGACTACCAGATCGATGCCGACCTCAACCCACACAGCCACAAGATCAGCGCGCGAGCCAAGGTGAAATTCACCGCCTTGGACGATCTCAGCGTCGCCACCTTTGAGCTCCACAATGCCCTGCGTCTCACTAAAGTGACGGACGCCAACAACAAGACCCTCTCAGCCGAGCGGGTTACACAGGATTCGACCGTTCGCATTCCCCTGACCGCTGGCATGACAAAGGATTCCAGCACCACCTTGACTTTTGAATACGAGGGCGTCCTCGAATCCGCCGACGAGAGCCCGGTGCAGGGCCTGAAGCTTGCCGCCATTGGCGATGACACTACCTACCTGCTCTATGCAAGCCGCTGGTTCCCGGTGAACGGCTTCGGATTGAACCGCTTTACATCGACCATCAGCATCACGCTTCCGGCGCACATGGTCGCAATCGGCAGCGGCAAGATGACTGTTGCTGACAGTACTGCCTCGAAAAAGACTCCAGGCGCGTTGGCAGGGAAAACCTACACCTTCGTGAGCGACCGGCCCAGTTTTCCGGGCACGATCATCGCCGGGGTATTTCAGGAGACCAAAAGCGACGATGCCGGCGTCGACCTGCATGTGTTTTTCAAGCCGCTGCATCAGAAAGTGGCGCCTGACTACGCGAGTGCGGCCTTGAAAGAGTTCACGTACTACATCACCGCATTCGGCCCGCTTCCATCGCCAACCTTGAGAGTCGTCGAACTGCCGGACGACACGATTCCGACGGCATGGGCGCCCGAACTGGCGGCAATGGCCAGCCGCACCATCACCGACAAGACGAACTATCGCCTGCTTGCGAACACAATTGCGCACCAGTGGTGGGGCAGTTCCGTCTCCCCGTCTTCGAAAGACGATTGGTGGATTACCGACGGATTCTCCCGCTACTCCGAAGCCATGTACGTCGAACAGGCCGCGGGCACCATGGGACTCGAAGAGGCAGTGAAAGACATGTCGGTCGGTGCACTCGCCTATGACACCGTCCCGTTATCGAGCGCCAACAAGCTCGACGTTTTCTCGCCAGAATTCCAGACCCTGGTCACCGACAAAGGCGCGATGATTCTCCACATGCTCCGTTGGGTGATGGGAGATGCAAAGTACTACCAGACCATGCGGACGTTTGCCACCAATTATGCTGGAAAGTCCGCGAGCATCTCCGATTTTCAGACGGTGGCGGAGAAAGATTATGGCGACAAGCTGACCTGGTTCTTCACCCAGTGGCTCGATTCAACCGGTGCACCCGAATTCAAGACCAAGTACACCGTCTACCGACTGGGCAACAATAAGGGCTTCCGTGTAGTGGGAGAAATCGCGCAGGACCTCGATCTGTTCCGCATGCCCGTGAACCTGAAGATTGATACCGACGGCAAAACCGAAGAAAAGCGCATCGAAGTTGTGGGTACCAACTCGCCATTCAGTATCGAGACCTTCGGCAAGCCCCGCCGCATCGTTGTGGATCCCGACAACCGCGTACTGAAGAACTCCGGCGACGTTCGCATGCGCGCTTCTATTACGCGTGGTCAGGCTCTCATCCAACAAAACGACCTGGCAGGCGCCTTGGTCGAATTCAACAAGGCCCTCGACGCCAACAAAAACAGCTCTCTGGCGCATTATCGAGTGGCCGAAGTCTTCTTCCTGCAGCGAAACTACCAGGCGGCTGCCAACGCGTATCGTGAGTCATTGAACGGCGATGGAGATCCGAAGTGGACCGAAGTCTGGAGCCACATTCAGTTGGGGAAGATTTTCGACATCACCGGCCAGCGCGAGCGCGCGGTGAACGAGTATCGTCAAGCCTTGCAGACCAACGACAACACCCAGGGCGCCGGCGACGAAGCCCGCCGATACATTCAGAAACCGTACGAGCGCGAGAAGGCCCCGACGCCTGGAACCTAGTCGTCGGACTTCAGTCGTCAGCTTTCGACCCGGTCGTTACGTTTGATCGCATCGAGGCTGATTACAGGTTCACTCCCCACAACCTCCGCACTGTGCTCTGCGCCGCGGGGGACCAGGACTGCATCTCCCGGACCCAACACTATCTCTTCATCACCCAGCGTGATGCGGAACCGTCCAGAAACCATGGCGTCCATTTTCTCGACAGTGTGGGTGTGAGGTGGGAAGCACGTGCCGGGCGGATACACGTATCGGCTTACGCTGAAGCCCAGTCCTTCGAGTTTGCGGCGTAAGGCACTCTCGCTGAGCGTGCCGTCCACGCTCGGGTTCCACTTTTCAACCGTTGCCACGGCTTTACTCCCTGCCTGTCATGCCTGTTCGGAAAATATCTTGCTCTTGCCAAAGCTCAAACCGCGCAGTTGCTCGGTACCGCAGCGATCCACCCCTTTGCTGGCTACCAAGACATGAAATGTTTCACCCATCCCCGCCGGTGTGACCAGTTGCTTGAGCTGAAGGGCGACTTTGGCACGTTCCTGGGGGAGACGGCATTCCTCAAATGCATCGGCGAATTGGCTCTCCTCGCCGATGCCCATCAAGAATTTCGACTGGGTTAGCAGCCCGTGGGGATCCATCCCTTGTTGTTCGGCGGCAGCAGCCAGTGCCGTGAAGTTCACGTGCGCGGTGATGTCCTGCTCTCCCGGCGCTTCGTATGGATTGGGACTGGCGGCGTGTTGGCGATAGGTCATCACCGTGTCAAGGGGACGGCCGGCGAGTTGCTCCTCGCGCGTGTAGCCGTAGTCAATGGCAACGAAGAATCCACGCTGGATCGTCTTTGCAAGAAAGGACACTTGTCGCTGCGCCTCAATGCAAACTTCGGTGCGATCCCCCGGCTCGGGGTGAACGCCGTAGCGATCGAGGAATTCGAGTTCAGCGGCACTTGCGGGAACCCATGTCTCAACGAATCGTGCGTTTTGCTCGTTGACGCGCAGCGCTCCCTCTTCGGATAACACCTCCACCGGCAACGCATCGAAGAATTCGTTTGCGAAAACAATCATGGGCACATCCGGAGCCAGCGCCCTGAGAGCCTTGCCTGTTTCTCCGAAGTCCGCGAGCGATACTTTTCCAGAAACAAGGTGCTCTTCCAAGCGTGCTTCGAGGCCTTGCCGCAGGGCGGCAGAACGCTCCACCAGCGTGTAATGCAAGGCCTGGAAGAAATCAGGAAACTTCTTTGCGGACCAGGCAAGCACATCGCGCGCAAACAAGCCGCGTCCCGGGCCGGGCTCCAGAATCTCTACCTGTCGCGGTGATCCCAGTACCCGCCACATTTCCTCAAACTGGCGCGCCAACAACCGCCCGAAAACAGCGTGCACGTCGCTTGAGGTGTAAAAATCCCCAGCTCTCCCAAACTGTTCCCGGTCATGCGAGTAGTACCCGAATTCGGGATCGTAGAGGCAAAGTTCCATATAGCGGGAGAAGGGCAGCGGTCCGCGCTCACGGATCTCCTGCTCAATTTTCGTGCGCAGGCTCACAGGCCCCTCTCTCTCCGGTCGCTGCGATCTTGGGGCGTGCGGATGAACATCTCGACGAAGTAGTCGTGAAGCGCATCGTAAAGTTGTCGCTGAAATTGCCATTCGAACTGCGGATGGTCGAGATCACGCTCGTGCAGTTCGTAGGTGTAGGTATGCACAGGAACCGTGCAGTGCATCAGTTGGATAATCACCTCCACGCCTTCTCCCTTGGCGCGCGCGTCGAAGCTCATCAGGGGATGCTCGTAGAGCCGCAACTGCTGGAGAACTCGCTCCAGGCGCGGGTTCGTCGTGTCGGACATAGCAAGGATTGTACCGGGATGCAGCGATGACATGCCTCAATGGAAAGTTGCCCTTTGGGCGAGATGTCAAGGTGCGGGCCGGTGGTGCACGGTAGTTTCGGCCTTGAGTTCGAAAACTCTTCACCCCAGAGTGCACTGAGGTCGAATCGCAGAGGCCGCAGAGTTACGTTGTGAACCCACCGATGACTCGCCGTTTCCCAATGCCTCTCCTCCTGCTTTAAACTGAGGGGCTTGTCCGACGGTCTGCAATCCTGGATGGAGCGCTTGCGCTCCGGCGACTCGCGCGCTCTGGCGCGTGCCATCAGCGCGGTTGAGAATCGTACGGTGGAATCGTCTTCGCTGCTAAAAGCATTGTTCCCGTACAGCGGGAAGGCTCGCATTCTTGGTCTGACGGGAGCACCCGGCGCCGGCAAGAGCACGCTGGTTGATCAGCTGGCACGTCACTATCGCCGTTCCGGCAAAACGCTCGGCATTGTCGCCGTCGACCCCACCAGTCCCTACACGGGCGGAGCGATCCTCGGCGACCGCATCCGCATGCAGCAGCACTATGCCGACCCGGGGATCTACATCCGAAGTATGGCGACACGCGGCTCCCTGGGGGGACTCGCGCGCACCACGGCGGATGTGGCGACCGTGCTCGATGCTTCCGGCCGGGATCTGATCATGGTGGAGACGGTGGGCGTTGGGCAGGACGAAGTCGATATCGTGCGGCTGGCTGATGTCACGGTCGTCATCCTGGTGCCGGGCATGGGCGATGATGTGCAGACGATCAAGGCAGGCATTATGGAAATCGCCGACATCTTCGTTATCAACAAGAGTGATCGCGATGGCGTGGAGCGGGTGGAGCGCGAGATTCTCTCGCTGCAATCCCTGGCTACGCGCGCCGATAGTTGGGTTCCCCCAATCGTCAAGACTGTAGCTAGCGCGGGAACGGGGATTGAGGATCTGGCGAACGCGATTGCTGACTACGAAAGCCACCTGCTCAGGGGAAATCTCGCTCTGAAGCGTAATATTCAAAACTGGCAGGATCGGCTGGTCGACATGCTGCGCGATGCGTTGCTTGAAAAGGCTCGCGCCGAGTTAGGCAATGGGAGGCTGGAGCAATATGCTGCGCAGGTAGCCGAACACAAGCGCGATCCGTATACGCTGGTGGAAGAGATTATCAGTAGGGCAGGGAGTGTTTCTGCTTCTGATCGGATGTAAAGTATTCAGCGCGCACCGATTCCGGGCTTCTGGTTTTCATTGAGATGATCCTTCTGGCCACAGACACTTCTGGGAAGCAGGGAAGCATTGCGCTGGCGCGCATGCCGGAGGCCCCGAACCCCTCCGATGATGCGGCCAACGTGGTCGAGATTCTGGAAGTTGTTCCGCTCGCCGGAGGAACTTTCTCCGCCCAACTGGTTCCACAGATTTCTGCGCTGCTGAGCAAGCACGGACTCAGCGTCCGCGATATCAGTGCCTTTGCCGCGGCTTCCGGTCCTGGGTCCTTTACGGGGCTGCGCGTGGGACTGGCCGCGATTAAGGCTCTGGCCGAGGTGCTCCAGAGGCCCATTGCGCCCGTTTCGCTCCTGGAAGTAGTGGCCCGCAGCGCGAACGTACGCGGAGGAGTTCTGGCAGCAATCGATGCAGGACGAGGAGAGGTCTACGTCGGTGAATACGACCTCGGCGACACAGTTGCAATGCGCAGTGAACGTGTGATGTCGCGCGATGAGCTATTCTCACGGGTAGGTACGCGTGTGTTGGTGACGCCACATGCTCACATTGCCCACGCCGCTCGCAACGCCGGTCTCAATCCACAAGAGGTGACTGAGCCACGCAGCGATGCGATTGCGCGCATCGGTTGGAGCAAACTTCTGGCTGGCCAGACCATCTCTCCCGAAGACCTGGAGGCCAACTATATCCGCCGCTCCGACGCCGAGATTTTTGCGAAGAGCAATTCCTAGCAATAGACGAGTTTTTGGTGTCCGTGCGGAAGAGCAAATAGCTAAGCGTCCAAAGCCAAAATCCCAGAGCCCAGAGCCCAAAGCAAAAGCCCAGAGCCCAAATCCAAATGCTCGTCCGCCCCGCCAGCGCCGGTGACATTCCCCCCATGATGCGATTGGAACAGCATTCCGCGACCGCATCCCACTGGTCGCCCGAGCAATACGACCGCTTATTTGCCGCCATGGCACCGCGCCGAATCGCACTGGTCATTGAAGAACAAGACGGCGTGCGGGGCTTCCTGATCGCGCTGGCCCTCGCGCCGGAGTGGGAAATCGAGAACATTGCTGTGGCTGCCGATGCGCGCCGGCGCGGCCTGGGCACCCGGCTTCTGGGAGAATTCCTCGACCGCGCCCGCGCCGAGGGAGCACAGGCTGTCTATCTGGAAGTTCGCGAATCCAACCACGCAGCGCGCGCTCTCTACGAAAAATGGGCCTTCGTGGAAAGCGGAAGGCGCGTTCGCTACTACCAGAGTCCTCAGGAAGATGCGATAACTTACCGGCATTCGTTCGCATAATTTGCCCCGCTAGTGGTGCAAACCAGCAGTCACATAAGCTTTGTGACCTCAAGAACACCCTAAGCACAAATTCGGATTGCTGCCTTCCCTGACCATATGTTAATTTTTAGCTGCACAACCCGGTTAGGAGGTCTGCTGGATGCTCACTCCGAAAGACCAACTCCTGGCCAGCCATGATGAATTCCGCCGGCTGGCCACGGAGCACACGCAGTACGCAGAGAGACTCGATTTACTTACCCAAAAACGCTATCTCACCGAAGACGAAAAGCTGGAAGAGGTTCGCCTGAAAAAACTGAAACTGCGCCTCAAGGACCAGATGGAGTCCATCGAGCGGCAGTTCCGGCAACAGGTTCAGAACCAGGTCGCTTAATTCTCGCCCAACGAGACACGGCTTAGCCGCGAAGGGTGACATGTCTGCACAACACGGCGCTTGTAAGCGCCTTTTTTTATTGCACTTAAGCTAAAAGGCTCGTCTGCACTATAATTCTTTGACGTCTCCTCATGGTCCCTGACGGTTACTACTACGCTGCGCCTCTGTTGCTGGCGGCGGTGCTGATCGGCTGGCTTGCCAGCCCACTGTGGGCGGTGCCTGCCGTACTGTTGGCAGCATTTTTCCTGTGGTTCTTTCGGGATCCCGAGCGCGTTGTTCCGCAAGACCCGGGGGCGATTGTTTCTCCGGGGGATGGCAAGGTCACGGATGTTTCCCGCGTGATGGTGAACGGTGTCGAGTGGCTGCGCATCAGTATTTTTCTGAACGTGTTCAACGTGCACGTGAACCGTTCGCCCATCGGCGGAGTGATCCGCGACGTTCGCTATCAGAAGGGAAAGTTCCTTAACGCAATGGCCGCGAACTCGGCGGAAGAAAATGAACAGAACATTGTGACCGTCGAAGGCGAAGGCCAGACCGTAATCTTCAAACAGATTGCCGGCCTGATGGCGCGCCGCATCGTATTCACGAAGAAAGTTGGAGACCATGTTGCCCGCGGTGAGCGTGTAGGCCTGATCAAGTTCGGCTCGCGGGTGGATGTTTTGATGGACCCGGGCGTCGAGCTCGCGGTCAAAGTGGGAGATCATGTGAAGGGCGCATCCAGCGTGCTGGCATATGCGCGAGCCCAGCAAGAATTGGCTTCCGCGCGCGCAGGCACGTTGAACACGGGAGAGCAGTGATGGACGATCTGGGCGAGCGCATGGTGATGGAACTGCCCCGACGCCGCAGGGGAGATCGTCTGCCCCGCAAGCAGCGCAAGGGCATGTACATTCTGCCTTCACTCTTCACGATGGGAAACCTGGCTGCCGGCTACTACGCGATTCTACAGGTGATGCACGGGAGTATCGGAGAAACGTGGCATCTCGATTTCGCCGCCAAGGCAATTGGGTTTGCGATCCTGTTTGATGGGCTGGATGGACGGATCGCGCGCATGACCAATACCAGCAGCGATTTTGGCCGCGAGCTTGACTCCCTGGCCGATGTCATCACCTTCGGTGTGGCGCCCGCACTTTTGGCATATATGTGGGGCTTCCATTTGCTCCCGCCGATGGTCAATCCCGAGTTCCGTACCAAGCTCGGACAGTTCGGCGCGATTGCCAGTTTTCTTTTCCTGATCGCGGGAGCCAGTCGCCTGGCACGGTTCAACATCCAGGTCAATCCCCAACCCTCGAATCCGGGGCGGCCCGACAAGAAATACTTTGTCGGGATGCCGATTCCCGCCGGGGCGGGTGTGATTGCTGCGGTCGTGCATTTTACTTTGGGCGATCCGCTGATTTCGCCCTGGATGGCGCTCACCTGGCTGCTGATGGTCGTGGCAGTCGCTTACCTGATGGTCAGCACCTGGCGTTTTTACAGCTTCAAGGATATTCACTTCAATTCGCGCCAGCCATTCCGAACCATGCTTTTGCTAGCTATAATTTTTGTGTCGATCTGGTTCTACTCCCGCTGGGTCCTTTTCGGGATTGCACTCATCTACATGTTTTCGGGTGTGTTGTGGCGGTTGCAGTGGATCATCCGCCGCCGTCCCCAGCCACCCGCGCCGCCGGTGTACAAGGAGGCGTCCCAGCCCTCATGAGCACTCCCTTCAAACCCGCCACTCCGTCCAGCGTGGATACCGCGCGCGGCAACGTATACCGCGTCGCGATCGTGGGCGCGAGCTCGCTCAGGGGAAAGGAAGTTGCGGAGGTTCTCAACGATCGCAATTTTCCCGCCGTCGACGTAAAGCTGCTGGATGACGACGAGTCGCTGGGCCAACTGGAAACGATGGGCGACGAAATCACCTTCATCCAGAGCGTGCGCAGCGAACAATTCGAACACCTGGACTTCACATTCTTCGCGTCAGACCAGATCTGCACGCGAAAGAACTGGAAGACGGCGCGCGATGCGGGCAGTGCGATCGTGGATCTCTCCTATGCACTTGAGGATGATCCGACGGCGGCGATTCGCTCGCCCTGGATCGAGCGACAACTTGGCCAGACGCCTGCCTTCGAGCTGCAGCCCGGTCCTTGTGTCGTGGCCCATCCAGCGGCCGTAGCCCTTGCACTGCTGGTGCTGCGCGCCCAGAAAGCGGGCGCCGTCCGCCGCGTGATCGCGACTGTGCTCGAGCCTGCCTCCGAACACGGCCAGAAGGGCATGGATGAACTGCACGAGCAGACCGTAAACCTGCTTTCGTTTCAGGAACTGCCGAAAGCCGTGTTCGATACCCAGATTGCCTTCAACCTGGCGGCCTGCTACGGACCGAATTCCACCCCCACATTGCAGTCGATCGAGCAACGCGTTCTCAAGCACTACCAACGCATCACGGGGAAAGATACGTTGCAGCCTGCGGTGCGACTTGTGCAAGCGCCGATTTTTCACGGACATGCTTTCTCGATTTATCTGGAAATGGAACAGCCTGTCGCATTGGGCGACTTATCACAGGCGCTGGCCGGAGAACACGTCACCGTGGCCCGTCAGACGGAAGACTCGCCCAGCAACGTCAGCGCGGCCGGACAAGGGGATGTGCTGGTCTCGCTGGCCCGCGATGACAATCACCAAAATGGGGTCTGGATTTGGGCAGCGGCCGACAATCTGCGAATTGCCGCCGCGACCGCGGTGGAGTGCGCCGAGACCATGACTCCGACCCGGCCGCGGGGAAAAATCCAGTGAGCCGAGACTCGCTGACGAGCCAACCTGAGCATTCCATGCAACATCGATGGTTGGCCGCTTGCCTGACGCTCTTTTGTTTCGCCAGTTCGAGCTGCGGCTACCACACCGCCGGCCATAACGTCACGCTACCAGAGAACGTAAAGACGCTGGCGATCCCCGCCTTCGTCAACCAGTCGCAGACCTATCGGATCGAGCAGACCTTGACGGCTGCGGTCGTGCGTGAGTTCACCACCCGCACTCATTACCAGATCCTGCATGACGCCAACGATGCGGCCGATGCAACCCTGAGCGGCACCATTCTCACGACGACCACCTCGCCGCTCACCTACGATTCGCGTACCGGACGGGCGGAAAGTATCCTGGTGGTCGTCAGCATGAAAGTGTCGCTGGTCGATCGTCAGGGTAAAGTCCTGTTCCAGAATCCCTCCTACATTTTTCGCGAGCAGTATCAAGTCTCTCAGGAACTCTCCAGCTTCTTCGAAGAAGATTCCCCCGCGCTCGGCCGCCTGTCGCGTGACTTCGCGCAGACCCTGGTCAGCAACGTCCTGGAGGGCTTCTGATGAAGGCTTTTGCGCAGGCGGAACGCTTCGTCTCGGAGGTCGAGGGCAAGAAGCTGCGTCCCGCCTACGTTTTCGTGGGCGACGAAGTTTTCTTCCGCAAACGCTTCCGCGAAGCCATCCTCGAACACTTGGTGCCCAGCGACCTGCGCGACTTCAGCTTGTTTGAATTTGATCTCGCCGAGACGGACCTCACCGAGATTCTCGACCGCGCCCGCACGCCTTCGCTCATGGCGCCGTTCCAGGTGTTTTTTGTGCGCGGCGTGAAGACACTTTTCGGGCGCGGCTCGAATGAAGAGAAGCTGGCAGCCATCGAGGGCTATTGCAAAGATCCCAATCCCGACGCCCTGCTCGTGTTTGTTGCCGACCACATTAGCATTCCCGCCGACGCCCGCCGCATGGAGATGACCGACAAGGAGCGCTACGAGCGCATCCGCGAGACCATGGGGCAGTTCTGCGGAATCGTGGAACTGGCGCGCGTGGAAGAGAGCGAGGCAGTTCGTTGGATCGCCGACTACTGCACCAGCCAGGACGTGAAGATGGACACCGACGGCGCCCGCGAGTTGGTCGACGCCCTGGGCGGCGACATGATGATGATTTCGAATGAACTGGAGAAGCTCATCCTGTACGTCGGGGAAAAGAAGCGCATTACGCTGGGCGACGTCGAGACCATGGTCCTGGCCGCCAAGCAGCGTTCCCTCTATGAGTTGACCGACGCCATTTCCTCCAAGGACCGGGTGCGTTCGCTGGAAATATTAGACGCCATCCTTTCGACCGGCGACGGTGACGAGGCCGCCATCGGGCATCTCTACATGCTGGCGAAGACTTTCCGCCAGATGCTGGTGATCCTGGAGCGTAACGTGCGCGATCAGAGAGCGCTGTGGGCCGCACTATGGCAGGGCTTCCGCGTGCCGCCATTTGCCGCCGAAGATATCATCCGGCAAGCCCGCCGCTACAAGTCAAGACGCGAGTTGACGGGTGCAATCCGTTTGATCGCGAAGGCAGACCTGGCGTTGCGCTCCAATCCGCCCACCAAGCGCCTGGTGCTGGAGAAACTTGTCCTCGGTTTGACGGCCGAGCCACGCCCGGAGTCGGCGTGGCTGCAGGACGAGCTGCCGGTATAGCTACAGTCGTCGGTCGTTGGCGGTTAGTCGTTGACCAACGAGGCAGTGCAGGACTGTAAAGCAATGCTCAGATCGGGCGACGTAGTTTCCTACCTCGAGATGTGTTCTCCCTTCGGTGGGAATCTACAGAGAGGGATGAACTTTCGTCTCCGAAACGGAGAGAGCCTGATTCTAATGAGCGTCCGACCGGGAGCACCATATGAAGACCGACTGGAGCAGGGCGGCCGGGTGATTGTGTACGAGGGCCACGACATTGCCACGTCGTCGTGGTGGTCCAGATCCGAAGATTGTTGACCAGCCAGAATTCCAGCCGAACGGGGGCCGGACGCAAAACGGATTGTTCATTGATGCGGTCAGAAATTTTAAATCTGGCAACGCCCCTGCCGAGAGAGTACGGGTGTTCGAAAAAATCCGGAATGGTATTTGGGTTTACAACGGGTTGTTCGAGCTCGTGGATGGTTGGCAGAGACGAACGAACGAAGGCAGGTATTCAAATTCAAGCTGCAGGTCCTCGATGAAATTGACCCTGGGCTCTCGCCGGCAGCGGTTCGCATTGAAATCGACAACGATCGAGTAATACCAACGGCGGTCAAGCTCGAAGTCTGGAAACGCGACAAAGCTCGATGCGCCAAATGTGGCTGCAAAGAGAATCTTCACTTTGACCACATCATTCCGTACTCGCAGGGCGGATCGTCAAAGCATCCGGACAACATTCAGATTTTGTGCGCGAAGCACAATCTCGAGAAGCGGGATAACATCCAATAATTCGGATGGATTCTGCCTCCTACCTCGCCCGCATCGGCTTCACCGGAGATACCCATCCGACTCCTGAAACGCTTCGACGCCTTCACGTCGCTCACCTGTATACCGTTCCCTTCGAAAATCTCGACATCTCGCTCGGTCGCGAAATTCTGTGTGATGAGGAACGCTTCTTTCACAAGATCGTCAAACTGCGCCGCGGCGGCTTCTGTTACGAGTTGAACGGCGCTTTTGCGGGTCTGCTGCGCGAGCTGGGATTCCGTGTCAGGTTGCTTTCGGCACGGGTCGCGCGCGCGGACGGCAGCGCCTCCCCCGAGTTCGATCATCTTGCCCTCAAGGTCGATCTGGATGAAACGTGGCTGGCGGATGTGGGTTTCGGCGACTCCTTTCTCGAGCCCCTCCGTCTAGTACCCGAGGTAGAGCAGGAACAAGACCTCGGTCGATTCCGTATTGTTGCTGTAGGGGAGACCAGAATCGTGCAGCGCCAACTCAAGGACGCATCTTGGAAGTCGCAATACCAGCTCACTCTGCTGCCGCGCCAATTGCACGACTTCGGGCCCCGCTGCCGGTTCCAACAGACCTCGCCCGAATCGCACTTTACCCGCCAGCGCATCTGCACGCTGCCCACTCCCGATGGCCGCATCACCCTGTCCGACTTCAAGCTTATCCGGACCACTCGTCAAGGGCGCGAGGAGCGCATGTTGCAGGACGAGCGCGAGTGGCATGCGGCGCTGGACCAGTATTTCGGAGTTAAGTTGTGAGCAAGTGCGTATCGCGTCGACGGAGCCTGCCCCTCGCGACCTTTGTCATCCTGAGCGAAGTGAGGCGAACGCCCAACGAAATCGAAGGAGTTCCTACCCGCTGCGACAGCCACCAACCAATCCTTTTATCAAACAAGGGAGAAAGCGGAGCGGCTTCAGTGAATCACCTCGAACCTAAGCCGGGGATGCTGCTGTTCGGTGTGCTTCTCGTACTTCTCTTTGCACCGAGCACCTTCGCTCAGCAATCGCGTGCCAAGTTCGACGACCACATCCAAGCGTACGTACGCAACGGTGACTTCAGCGGCTCGGCCCTGATCGCGAAGTCCGGCCACGTGGTTTTTCAAAAATCCTACGGAATGGCTAACTACGAATGGGGCATTCCCAACTCCGAGAGAACCAAATTTCATATCGCGTCGGTGACCAAGACCTTTACCGCGGCTGCGATTGTGATGCTGGAGCAGCAAGGCAAGCTGAAGCTCAACGATCCGCTCAGCAAGTATGTTCCCGATTACCTCAACGGCGACCGCATCACCATCGAGCAAATGCTTTCGCACAGCTCGGGCCTTCCCGACTACTATTCTCTGCCCGAATATCCCACCAAAAAATATCAGCGAGTGGCGTTGCCCGATCTGATCGCCTGGGTGAAAACCAAGCCTCTGGATTTCCTGCCCGGCAGCAAGAACAGTTACAGCAATACGGGCTATGGTTTCCTGGCCTACATTATTGAGCAAGTCTCCGGAAAGCCCTATGACACGTTCATCGCGGATGAGATCCTGCGCCCCACGGGTATGAAAGACACAGGCACGCTGCGCGATGAAGTGCTGATTCCGAACCGCGCCGATGGCTACCAGCCTGCGCTTGGAAATCCAGGGCTCCACAACGCCCCTTTCTACGACAAAAGCATCCTCACCGGCTCCGGCTCTCTCTACTCCACCACGGACGATCTCTACACGTGGTGCCGTGCGATTCAGTCCGGCCGGTTCTTCGATATCCGCAAACTTTCTCACCCTTATGGCTGGGGTACTCGCGAGACAAAGAGCAAGCACAAGTTCATGGAGCAGAGCGGTCGCGATCCCGGCTTCGCCTCGCACATCGCCGTCTTTCCGGATGACGATCTGATCGTGATTGTGCTGGGCAATCTGGAAGATGCCGCCGTGAATGTGATGGCTGACGACCTGGCCGCTCTCGCTTTGGGTGAAAACCCGCCGGCACCGGCCGCGCGCACCAGGACAACTGCGCCGGTTTCGGATGCTGACGACTACACCGGCCGCTACGAGGTGAATCCGACATTCTTTATCGACGTGCGAGCTGAAGGACCGGAGCTCTACCTGCGCGGCACCGGTGGCGATTACCTGCCGCTGGAGCCCACGGGGAAAGCTTCTTTCTTCTATCGCCAGCTGTATGTGAAAGTGGCCTTCCAACGCGACAAGAACGGCAAGATTGAGAGACTTCTCTGGAACGGCGACTATCCTTGCAAGAAGGTCAGTGACAAGCCGCAGTCGTAGCTGGTTGCCTTTCACCACAAGAACACAGAGTCACAGAGAAACCAGGTTGGGGCCGCTTGCTTTTTGATTTCTTTCTAGCCTTTCTCTGTGTCTCTGTGCCGCTGGGTTACAACGAAAACGGCAGGCCCGAAAGCCTGCCGTCTCACTAAAATCCGGAAAATGCGAGCCTACTTCGCCCCAACCGCCCGCACGCGCGCCGACAAGCGGGACTTATACCGAGCTGCCGTGTTCTTGTGCAGTACGCCCTTCTGAATTGCCTTATCAAGTGCCGAAACCGTTTCACGGTAAGTCTTCTGGGCCGCGGCTTTGTCGCCCTTGCCAATGGTTTCACGGAGTACGCGCAGGGCGCTGCGCAGCTGCGAGGTGTTGGCGCGGTTGGTAGCGGTGCGCTTCGCGGTCTGACGGGCGCGCTTCAGCGCAGAGAAATGATTAGCCATGCTGTCTGATTACCTTCGTTTCTGCAGAGAGATGTTCCGGTGGGTACCGAATACGTTATTGTACGAGAGCAACTCCTGACTGGTCAAACGGATATGGACAAGGTCCTGGAACGCCTGAAGGTGCTGATCGATTCCTCCACGCCCATCGTTGTGATGGAGACGGTCGAGGAAGTCCGCGCTGTGCGCATGGTGCGCGCCGCGTGCTCTGCCCTGAATCTGGCGGCTTTTGAGTGGACCATCGCCAGCGGCCTGGCGCGTTGCGGCACGAATTCCACCAGCGCCATCGAAGCCGGCGCGTTTGATCCCGGCGGCTACCGCAGCGGCCAGGTCAACGACCTTGCCGAGAGTGCCAAGGCTCTCTATGACAGTCGCGAGCCTGCCAAGATGCTGGCGAATCTTGAAGGCATCTCGATCGAGGCGGCCTTCATTCTGAAAGACCTTCAGCGCCACATGGAGGATCCCGTCGTCGTGCGGCGTCTGCGCGACGTGGGTCAGAAGTTCGCGACCAATCGCCGCACGGTGATCCTGACCGCACCCAAGATCTCAATTCCGCCCGAACTGGCCAGCCTGGTGGAATTTCTGGAACTCCCCCTGCCCGACCGGCAACGCCTGCGCCAGATCATCGACGAAGTGCTGGTGCGCGTTTCAAAAACCCACACGCTTCAGCGACGCCTCGAACCGGGTGGCATTGATGCGATGGCCGAGAACCTGCGCGGGCTGACCGAGGAAGAAGCTGAGCGAGCGATATGGCAGGCGCTGGTTGCACGCTACGCGCTGTGCCCCGAGACCATCACTGATGTCCTTGAGGCCAAGAAAGCGTTGCTGAAGCGTTCGGAAATGTTCGACTTCGTCGAAGTGTCCGACACGCTCGCAAACGTCGGTGGCCTCGATAACCTGAAGCGTTTCCTCGCCCAACGCCGCGGCTCGTGGGAAGAGCAGGCGCGCGCCTTTGGGCTCGATCCGCCGCGCGGCGTGATCATCCTGGGCGTGCAGGGATGCGGCAAGAGCATGTGCGCCCGCGCTATTGCCGGCGAGTGGAAACTCCCGCTGGTCAAGTTCGACACGGCGGCCGTCTACGACAAATACGTTGGCGAAACCGAGAAGCGCATTCAGAAAGTTTTCCAGGTGGCCGAAGGCCTCGCGCCTTGTGTGCTCTGGATCGATGAACTGGAAAAAGTTTTTGCCGGCAGCGGGCCGGACTCGGCCTCGGCTGACGCGGGCGTCTCCTCGCGCCTGCTCGCGTCGTTTCTTTCCTGGATGCAGGACCGCACAGCGCCCGTGTTCGTGGCCGCCACCTGCAACAACGTGAACGCGCTTCCGCCCGAGTTAATTCGCAAAGGCCGCTTCGATGAACTCTTCTTCGTCGACCTACCCAGCCATGCGGAGCGCAAACAAATCTTCGGAATCCAACTCGCGAAGAGAAAACGCAATCCGGCGGACTTCAGTGTCGACCAAGTGGCCGCCGCCGCGCGCGGATTCTCCGGCGCCGAGATCGAGTCGGTCGTGCAGACAGCTCTTTACGCCGCATACTCGCAAAAGCAACAGCTCGCCACCGCGCACCTGCTGGAAGCAATTCAGTCCACGGTGCCGCTTTCTACGACTCGAGCGGAAGACATTGAAGCCCTGCGAGCCTGGGCTCGCCAGCGTGCCGTGCCTGCATCGTCGGGCAACGCGAAAGGCGAAGGCGCCTAGCTCGCCAGCGGAGCGCCGGCATCTTGCCGCTGTCTCAAGAGCGTCGCGATCGGTGCGGCGCCGCTATGAAGCGCATTCCCTCAATCGCTCAGCACCCCCAACTCGAGTTCGCGAAGACGCCCGCTTTCCGCGATCACCTCGATCTGCGCAATTTTCTCCCCCTTAAACGTGAGGCGCAAAGCTCGCAACAGTTTTCCATCCGGAGCCAGAACGAGCCCCACTTCTCCATCCACGAGCACTGGTTGCGTGTAGCGTGCGGCTTGCGCAAAGGTGATCGCCCCCTTCGCCCATTTGGCGGCACCTCGGATTTCCCTGGGAGCACGCGGAGCCGCGCCAGCACTGTCGACTCGCACCAACAGGTCTGGATCGAGCACTGTAAGCAGCCCATCAAAATCACCAGTCCGTAAGGCATGGAGAAAGGTGTCCACCACTTCGCGGTGGCGGGTGAGATCGGCCGCTGTGCCGGTTCTCGCGCCTTGTACCCGGCGACGGGCGCGGCTGGCGAGTTGGCGCGCCGCATTTGCCGACCGCCCGACGATTGGCCCGATTTCCTCGAAGGGCACAGCAAGCATGTCGTGCATAACGAAGGCCAGCCGCTCGGCTGGAGCCAGCCGGTCGAGGACAACCAGAAGCGCCAGACCGACCGAGTCGGCCAGCAGCGCTTCCTGCTCGGGGTCGCTCCCGGCTTGCCGATTCACGAGCGGCTCAGAGATCTGCGTGTCCAAGGCGTCTTCTCGCCCCGACGTTCGCGACCGTAACATATCCAGGCAGACGTGGCCGACCACGGTCGTGAGCCAGCCTCCAAGATTCTCGATGCTTCCTGCGTCAGAGCGGCTGAGTCGCAGCCACGCCTCCTGGACCGCGTCATCCGCCTCCGTCACAGACCCGAGCATCCGGTAGGCGACCGCCCGCAAATGACTCCGGTTTTCCTCGAATTGCTCCGCCAGCCATTTGTTTTCAGACATACGTCACAAATCTCCGTCACGTTCCGTCATACCATTGACGAACAAGAGCCCCTCGATGCGACAAAGCGAACCGGCCACGGCCTCGCGTAAGCTCTGGCCCGCAAGCATCCCATCGGACCGCAATCTTGGAGTGATTGGACATCCACCTATGCTCTGCATGAATAGGTATCCACAAGATTACGTTGCCCGATGCAAATCGAGAGTCAAGCAGCAACTGGGCGCCTACCAGGAGCTGATTGCAGCCACGGCAGGCGGGCGGACGTCCAAGGACAAGGCGATCAGTGCCGCAGTTGAGTCCTTCGAGCCCGTCTTTTTCAACAACATGGTCCTGGTGCTGGACACCTACTTCGTGCATCGGAGCAGAACCCTCGAAGGCAAGGACGGAAACGCGTTGAATGAGGTTCGCGCTCTCTGCAATTCGATCCTGGAAAACAAGAGCGTCTTCCGCGCGGATAAAGCAATCAATTTCAAGCCAGATTCGTCCGTCCTGAAGCTGAAGCCCGGCGATCCGATTGCCTTGAGAGAAGCCGATTTTTCACGCATGTCCGAAGCCTTCTTCGAAGGGATCGAAAGCAAGTTCATGGAGTAGGTCAACACCCACACATCTGTCACCCCGACCGGAGCGAAGCGGAGTGGAGGGACCTTGTGTTTCTGGCAGGTCGGAATTCATGCGAGCCGGAGCTTGCGCCGCGGCAGAAAACAACATTCCCAAGCTGCTACAGTTCAGGCGATGTGTCAGATGCACTGTTCCATGTATCGAACAAGGAGCCCGCCCGTCGCATACTTGCCTCATAGTCTCCGGGCGTGAACAGAACTGTTGAGCTCGTTTTGCATCGAAAATTGCGGACTACGTTCGCGAGGTCGGTCCGTGCGTGTATCTTCGGAACCGTACTGGTGATGCTCGTCAGCTGCGTCACGCGCAACGTCGTGCAATCCCCAACCGGCCGCTTCCAGGTCCAAACTAATGCATTCAACCAATACTCTCCTGAACAGGATATTGAGATTGGGCGGGAGGCCTCAGCCGAAGTCAATCGCCAAATCCCTGTCCTCCCGGATTCGAGCCCGGTAACCAGGTACGTTCAGCAACTGGGAGCACAACTTGTCCCGCACGCGCCCGGTCCTAATCAGTGGCCATTCAGCTTCCACGTGGTGAATGTTAAGGAAATCAATGCCTTTGCACTTCCCGGTGGTCCCATCTACGTGAATGTCGGGACCATCCAAGCAGCCGACGATGAAGGCCAGTTGGCGGGCGTGCTGGCTCACGAAACGTCCCACATTGTGCTGCGGCACGGCACCCAGCAAGCCAGTAAACAAGTCTTCGCACAGCTTCCGCTGGCGATTCTGGGAGCGGCGGTCGGGCGGAGCGCCGCCGGATCACTGGCGCAACTCGGCGCAGCGTTCGGGGTACAATCTCTTTTCCTGAAATATTCGCGCGACGCCGAAAGAGAAGCGGACCTCCTTGGCTCCCAGATCATGTACGACGCCGGTTACAACCCCTACAGCATGGTCGAATTCTTTACCAAGCTCGAAAAGGAAGGCGGCCCCGGAGTGCCCCAGTTCCTGAGCGACCACCCAAACCCGGGAAACCGCGTCGACGTCGTTCGTCAGGCAATTAGCAAGTATCCGAAAAAGCGCTACCGGAACAACAGTCCCGAATTCGAGCGGATCAAGTCCCAGGTTGCCCAACTGCGCCCACTGACATCTCAGGAAGTCGCTCAGCGCCAGCAACAGCAAGGACAGATCGGAAATGTCACGCTGCGCGACGTTATGCCGAGTGGACAGTTCAAGACCTTAGAGCACACCGCGTTCCAGATCTCGTATCCAGACAATTGGGAGCTCTTTGGCGATGCCAATTCCGCAGTGACGATCGCGCCGCGAGTCGCGGTCGCGGAAAACGCCATCGCGTACGGCGTCATCATCAACGCCATCCGCAGCCAGTCCGACTCGCTGGACCAGGCCACCAGCGAACTCGTAGATTCACTGCGCCAAGCAAACCCCGGACTGCGGGTCGACGGAAATATTCAAAGATTACAGGTCAGTCGCGCACCGGCCCGCTCGGTTTATCTCGTGGGACGATCACCGCTGTCCGGACCCAACAGCACCTTGCCGGAACGGGACTGGCTGGTCACGGTGCAGCGGTCGAACAATTCCACCCTTTATCTGGTATTCATCGCGCCGGATCGTGATTTTGAACGCCTGGCTCCCACCTACGAGGAAATGCTCCGCAGGTTACAGCTAAAGTAAAGTGCTTGATTGACTCTCATCCCGGCCCGCGCTAGGCTAATCTCAATGGTAGTTTGCTTGCATCCAGGAGCGAGCATTCCGGCTGGTTCCATCTCCACGTGGCACAATCGTTTGCTTTGCAGCGGAAAGCGCGCCGGCGTCTCCGTCTCCCGGATAAGTGCAGTTGTGTCTGTCGCTTGCCCTCGTTGAGCAAGCTCGGGTAGTCGCCGGCCTTAGCGTCGGCCGGATGGGCAGCATTCCCATCCCTTAAATCGGGGCCCCTCAGGAGGAAAGCACCAGCTTCGGAATGAAGAAGAGCATTGCGGTCGGCTCCAACATTGAAACCCTGTTCGGCACGCGCGACGAAAACTTACACGTGCTGGAAGACGGCCTGAACATCACCATCGACCTGCGTTCCAACGGTCTCGAAGTCGAAGGCGCGCCCCGCGACGTGGCCCGCGCTGAGCAAGTCTTTGCCGACTACGAGCACCTGCAGCGCTCCGGATACAGCTTTAACAACGGCGACCTCAACAGCATGCTGCGCGTGCTCACCGCCGATCCCAAGGTCACGCTGCGCGGACTCGCCGAGGCCGGCAAACAGCGTTCGTTTGGACGCCGCACCGTGCAGCCCAAGAGCGTCAACCAGCGCCGCTATCTCGAAGCCATCGAGAAGCACGACATGGTCTTCGGTATCGGACCAGCCGGCACAGGTAAAACCTATCTTGCAGTCGCCATGGCCATCTCCGCCCTGCTGGCCAAACGCGTGAACCGGATCATTCTGGCGCGTCCCGCAGTCGAAGCGGGCGAGCGCCTTGGATTCTTGCCCGGCACATTGCAGGACAAAATCGATCCTTACCTGCGCCCGCTCTACGACGCGCTCTATGACATGCTCGACCCCGAGAAGGTCGACCGCTACCTCGAGAAGAACGTCATTGAGATCGCGCCCATCGCCTTCATGCGCGGGCGCACCCTGAACGACTCTTTCGTCATCATGGACGAAGCCCAGAACACCACCTCCGAGCAGATGAAGATGTTCGTCACCCGCTTGGGCTTCAACTCCAAGGCGGTGATCACCGGCGACATCACGCAGATCGATCTGCCCAACGCGCGCCGCAGCGGCCTGGTCGAGGCGGTCGACATTCTCAAGCCGGTGGAAGGACTCGCCTTCGTTTATTTCGACGAGTCTGACGTGGTGCGCCATCACCTGGTACAGCGCATCATTCGCGCCTATGACGATCACAAGACCCGCGTGGCCGAGCAGCAGATGTTGTTGTCGCTCGAGGCCAAAGCCGCCGAGGCGCGAAACGTGGAAGGGAAGACCGCAGACGTAAGATCGGGCGAGCCCGACGCAATTGCCGAAGATCCTGTGGCCAACGGCGCGGCTCCATCTGGCAGCACCGTTCCATCACAGGAGCGGATCGTGCTCCCGCTTCCGGGAAGCCGGGGCAGCGAATAAAATCAATTGGACCGAGCGGGAGGGCCCGACCACCGGCCCTCCTGTTTTTTTGCAGAGACTGGGGTTCTGTTGAGAGCTGGTTGCAGGTGTGGAGCAACAGATCGCCGAGTTATGAAGGGGCCCAGCTTTTAGCCGGGCCGTGAAAATCCTTGAAGGTTGGCGGCTTTAGCCGCCGAGGTTCGCGGCATGCAATGAGTCGGCTGGTTGCCTTATTGACGTGGAATAAGGACCACGTTGCCTGCCACAAGGATATCGAAACTAGCCGCGGAGCGGCGCAAGAATGAAGCCCACTGCGTAATCCGTGGGTCTGGCCGGATAACAACCGAGCAGCGGAGCGGCGAAAGAAAAGTCGCTTTACAGCGAATGATCATCCTGCACAAGCGTGTGGTGGGGGCAAGCGAAGGCGCCCTCAATGCTTTCATCACGAAGGCCAAGCGCGCCATCGGGCTGCGCGGCTCCGTCAGCGTGCTGCTTTCCAACAATCGTGAACTGCACGCCCTCAACCGCCAGTTCCGCGGCAAAGATAAGCCGACCGACGTGCTATCGTTTCCTTCAGAAGTCGTGGGCGCCCGCCGCTTTGTGGGGGATGTTGCCATCTCGGTTGAGATCGCCGCGCAAAGCGGCAAACGCCTCGGGCATTCGAGCGCCGACGAGGTGAAGATTCTGATCCTGCACGGACTCCTTCATTTGGCCGGTTACGACCACGAGGCCGATCACGGCGAAATGGCCCGTACCGAGGAGAGACTGCGCAAGAAGCTTCGACTCCCCAACAGCCTGATTGCACGACACGTTCCCACGAACCCTGGCTCGAAGGGCACGATCCGGAGAGAAGATCCACAGCGAAGGAATAAGGGCAAGGGTGCCCGCTCTACACCGGCACCGAGGCGTTCCCCATGAGCTACGCCTTGGTATTTTCGGCGGTCGGTTTTGTTCTGCTCCTGCTGGTGGGAGTCTTGACCCTGGTGTCGTATGTCGACCGGCTTTACGCCGAGATCGGCAAGTTCTTGGGCCGCGAATTTCAGGACAATATCGATTCCTTCGAACAAAAGGTTGAGCCCAAACTCCGAGTGGGCCGGCAGCGCGCTTCTCTCTCCATGGCTATCCTGGTGCAGATGACGATGGCCGCCATCGCATTGCTGATCGGCTTCACCGTGTTCAGCGACCAGGCCTGGACCCCGCAGCAAATTCTTCAGGCGACTCTGAGCCTGATCATGATCATTATTGTCTTCAATCGGTTCCTGCCGTTCGTCTTTTTTTCGCGCACGAAGGGGGAATGGTTGGCGCGCTGGGCTCCGTTGCTGCGCCTCATGATTTATGTCGTGTTGCCCATCACGCTCGTCCTGGGATTTCTGCAGTCGGTCACCTCGCTTACCCGGCAACAGTCCGAGGAGCAGCCGGAAAGTCCCGCCGAGGCCGTCGATGCGCTCATCGAGGCCGGTCAGGAAGAGGGCATCATCCAGGAGAGTGATCGTGACCTGATCCAATCCGTGGTGGAGTTCAGCGGGAAAACCGTGCGCGAAGCCATGAAGCCGCGCCCGGAGATTGTGGCTGTGCCGGTCGATACCACCGTCGAGAAGTTGGTCGAGTTGCTGCGCTCCCGGCCCTTCTCACGGGTTCCGGTTTATCGCGATTCGATCCACAACATCGTTGGCATCGTGCACGCGCAGGATGTGCTCCAGGTCCCCGACTCGGAAGCTCAAACGCGCACCGTCGAGTCGATCATGCGCAAGGACGTCTACTTCGTGCCCGAGATTAAACTCGGCAGCGACCTGCTGCGCGAAATGCGCAGAAACAATGTCCGCATGGCGATCGTGGTCGATGAGTACGGAGGCGTGGCCGGCCTGGTGACCATCGAGGACCTGGTCGAGGAAATCGTGGGCGAGATTCGGGACGAGCACGAACGGTCCCAGGTAGTGAAAGAAAGCGATCACTCCTATATCGTGCCCGGCAACATGGACGTCGATCACCTGGATGAGTTGTTCGGCGTCCGTCCCGAAGGCAAAGAGGCGACCACGGTCGCTGGTCTCGTCAGTGAGCTGGCCGGCCGCATTCCGCAAAAAGGCGAAGTGATCGAGGAAGACGGCTTGCGCTTCGAAGTGCTGGAATCCACCGATCGACGGGTCGAACGCGTGCGCATTGCCACGGTCGAGCCCCGCCAGATGAAACTGATATAGTGTTGCCTTCCGTAAAGTCCAGTGTTTCAGGACCACACTCGATGGGATTCTCGAAGCTGGCCCGCTCTGTCCAGACTTTCTTCCTCACCGGCCTCTGCGGCCGGTCTCTGTGCCCTCTGCGGTTAGGGGCTTTTGAGATCAAAAAGCTGGAACCGCAGAGTTCGCCGAGAGATGCCGCAGAGTGCGCGGAGGAAATGCATTCTGCACAGACTGCGCACTTGAGCCTCTTCGGGACTTCCAATCGAACAAAACTCGTTTGGCGACTCTCTCGCCAGTTCGCCGGTTACCTCCTGCTTTTGCTGGTCTCCCCTTTACTCCGGGCGCAAAGCAACGCCTATGACGGCGCATGGTGGCAGTTGCGGAACGCCGCGGAACAGGAAGGCTTCATCTTCGGATTTGGGGAGTGTTACGCGGACCCCGCCGGTCAGAGGATACGCATGCTGCTGGACGATGCAGAGATGCGTATTGCGGTGAGCACCTACTACCAGGGCCACCAGAAACTCCATACGCGTCCGGTAGCGCAAGTGTTGAAAGACATTTGGGCGGGCCACATTTCCGTGCCCCATGCCCGGCACGCCGATGCCGGCGAAGGCTGGCGGGAGCGGCATCGCTACTTCGACGGCTTGTGGTGGAAAGGCTCCAACAGCACAGAGCAGCAAGGTTTTGTGGAGGGCTACGTCGCCTGCCACAACAGCGAGCAGCGCAAGGCGAAGCCGCTGCAACTACAGCCGGCAAGTTACGTCCAATCCATCAGCGCATGGTATGCCACGCCCGGGGATGAATCGGTCGCAGCGCAGCGCCGAGCGGAAAAAATTTCCGATGTACTCTTGCGCTTCACCGCGCATGCCGGTTCTTCCGGCAGGTAATCCTCGATGGCCTTTCACTCCGGCTTCGTCTGTATTCTTGGCCGACCAAATGCAGGCAAGTCCACGCTGCTGAATGCGCTAATTGGCGAGAAACTCGCCATCATCAGTCCCAAGCCGCAAACTACCCGCAACCGCATTCAGGGAATACTCCACGTGCCCAAGCAGGGCAAACGTCCCGGCGCTCAAGTTGTCCTGATCGATACCCCCGGTGTGCACAAGCCGGACAGTTCGTTGGGCCGCAAGATGATGGTCGAAGTGCGCGAGGCCCTCGAAGGCTGTGACCTGGTGCTGCTTATCGTGGACGCGACCCGGCGCTTCAGTCCGGCTGATGAATTTGTCCTGAACATGGCGAAACAGGCGGGAACACCAGTGTACCTGCTGCTGAACAAGATCGACTTACTGAAAGAAAAAGGGAAGTTGCTGCCGATGATTGAAGAGTATCGCCGGCTGCAGGACTTCAAAGAAGTAATTCCGCTCTCCGCTTTGAAGCGCGATGGACTCGATGTGCTGCTCAACCAGCTAGTGGCCGGCCTGCCTGCTGGGCCTCGTTACTTTCCCGAAGACCAGATTACAGACCAACCGGTCCGCTTTATGGCCGCCGAAATTATTCGCGAACAGGTCCTTTTCGATACGAAAGAGGAAGTCCCGCACGCGACCACCGTCGTGGTGGAGCAGTTCGAGGAAGGAGCGAAACTAACTCGCATTGCCGCCGTGATTTACTGCGAACGGGAGAGTCAGAAGGCCATCCTCGTCGGCAAGGGCGGGCAGATGCTGAAGAAGATCGGAACCGGCGCCCGCCTGCAGATTGAGCGCATGTTAGGCACAAAAGTGTTTCTGGAGCTGTTTGTGAAAGTGCAGTCCGGCTGGCGGGATTCAAGGGTGTTCGTGGACGAATTGGATTGGCGCCGCCAACTGGAGAGTATCGCCGGCTTGTCAACTGGCAAACAGCGTCATGGAAGTTAGTGCAATCAAAGGATTGTGGCGCCGCCGTTCTGTCGGTAGAATCGCCAACAACGGGATCGCATCTAAGTGGGGCAAGGGAAACTGCTATGAGCCTGGAAACTGCGAACGGCTGCTTCGATCCGGACAAATTGGTCCTGAAGTTGAAGGTAACTTTGGCGGCGGACCGAAATGCCGTCGATCCCGTGGTGCAAGGCATCATGGACGTGGTCCGGAACATGCAATGTGCCATCGGCAAAGAAGATGCGATCGAGTTGGCGCTCACCGAAGCGCTGGCCAATGCGGTTGTGCACGGGGCGAAAGGCGATCCGCAAAAGCTTGTCGAGTGCGACGTTGCCTGCGATGAAGCCCAGGGAATGCTGATTGTGGTCCGCGATCCAGGTCCGGGCTTCGACCCCGCTGCCATTCCCAGCCCAGTGGTCGGAGAGAATATCTACTCCAACCATGGACGCGGCATCTTCCTCATCAACCAACTCATGGACGAAGTACAGTTCAAGAACAACGGCAAAGAGATTCACATGCTCAAGCGCGTGAAAGACGCGTGAGATCTGACATACGCTGTAGCTAACGATAGCTCCCGCCGACTACTCCTGCCCGCCCTAACTCCTGGACTTCCTCAGTGCAGCTGTACTTTGCCCTCCCCGAGAAGAATCCGGTGAACTCCCGATCGTGATTCGCTAATAGCTAAGTTATTGAAATTCCGTGCGAGGTGTTCCTCGGAACAAAATCGCACTGTGCTCTTCGCGTAGAATGCCAGTTATTCCCGTTTGCGGGCGCTAGGCGCGTACTTTGGGAGTGCGGATGGGGGGGGGTCGTCCCACGTCCGACGACGCGTCCTGGAGCCTCAGGGCGCGATTTGTTATCCCCGAGCTAATGTGCTAACGCAGCAGATACGGCCGTGCTGCCGACGAGCTGTTCCGCGCCGACGGGCGTGCACGCCCTTCGCTCCATGCCAAAGCTGATGGAGACGTTGAACGACCGAAGACTGAAGACTGACGGCTGACGACTGACGGCTGACGACTGACGACTGACGACTGACGACTGAC
>UEXW01000077.1_pt1 | contig 26921 bp, 27 predicted proteins | sample 4301151 | NCBI WGS metagenome assembly UEXW01 (sample SAMEA4773176, study PRJEB27434) | metagenome | biome: 2259; feature: agricultural soil; material: soil | place: USA | collected 2014-09 | depth 0.25 m | reverse complement strand
CGGGTCACGACCAGCAACTACAACGCTGACGAGGGACGGTCCTCCGGTGCTCAGGTGTCACTGGTGACTAAGGGCGGCAGCAACAGCTTTCATGGCGCGCTTTATGAATATCACCGGAACACGGTCACCAGCGCCAATGATTACTTGGTGAAGCGCTCGCAGTTGTCGAACGGACAAAAGAACGAGCCTCCTAAACTGATCCGCAATATCTTCGGCGCAGCGGTGGGCGGTCCGATCATCAAGAACCGCCTGTTCTTCTTTGCCAATTACGAGGGTGCGCGGCAGCGTGAGGAGAACAGCGTCCTCCGTATCGTTCCCAGCGATGCGTTGCGGGACGGGGTGATGACCTACCAGTGCGACGTTGCCGCCGCGTGCCCAGGCGGCACGGTGGATGGGATGGCAGGGACTCACACGATTGATCCAGGTTTCTTCGGGCTATCGCCAACCGACCTCACCAATATGGACCCGGTGACGGCCGCTCCAAAGGGTCCCAACCCGGTGGTGCTCGGTTACTTCCAGTCGTTCCCGCACGCGAATGACAATTTGGTTGGAGACGGAGTGAACTTCCAGGGCTTCCGTTTCAAGGGTCCGATTGCCAAGAGAAACGACTGGTACATAGCACGCCTCGATTACAAAATTACGAGCAGTGGAAGTCATAGCCTTTACTGGCGCGGCGGGTTGCGGAACGACACGCGCAATGACGTGCCGTATTTACCCGGCACGCCGCCGATACGTAGCTTCGTGGATTACAGCAAGGGCTTCGCGGTGGGTTATGCCGCTACGATCAGCCCGACTATCGTGAACACCTTCCGCTGGGGTTACACGCGCCAGAGTGCCGGAATCAGCGGCAATAACGACACGCAGAGTTTTATTTTCTTTCGCACGTTGAACAACAATGAGACCGGGGACGGTTCTGATTTGGCAGTTGTGCGCAGCCAAAGTTTCCAGCTTCCTATCCACAATTTCGTGGATGACCTTTCCTGGTCCAAGGGAAAGCACACCTTGCAGTTCGGCACGAATCTCGGTTTTGCGCGTCAACCCCAGGCAAGCTTCGTCAATTCCTTTAGCCAAGGCGTAACGAACGCCTCCTGGCTAGACGGCGGAATGGCAGGCAGTTTCGCTAAGGGCAAGACAGACCACATGGATCCGGCCGCTTTCGGATTCGCTGTGGTAGCGGGAGATTTTAACCAGGGTTACGATTACCCGCTCGCTGCTCTACTGGGTATGGTGTCGGAGGTGGACGCCCAATATAACTTCGAACGCTCCGGAGCTCCTTTGCCCGACGGGGCTGCGGTAAAACGGCGCTTTGCGCAAAACTCCTACGAATTTTACGGGCAGGACAGCTGGAAGATAAGGCCGAATCTTACTATCACTTTCGGGCTTCGATACTCGTTGTTCTCTCCTCCTTGGGAGACGAACGGCCTGCAGGTTTCGCCGACCATCAGCCTGAGTGATTGGTTTGAGCAGCGCCGCTCGGGGATGCTGCGGGGAATCCCATCCAACCAGAATCCTTTGGTGTCCTTTGATCTGAGCGGGCCGGCCAATGGGAAGCCCGGTTTCTACCATTGGGACAAGAAGAACTTCGCTCCCCGACTTGCTTTCGCCTGGAGTCCAGATACTAAGACCACCCTTCGTGCCGGTTTCGGGGTAGCTTATGACCACCTAGGCCAAACGCTATTAAGCACCTTTGACCAGCAAGGCTCGTTTGGCATGTCAACCACGCTCAGCAACACGGGAGGCCAGCAAAACCTGATAAGTGCGCCACGGCTTACCGACTTGCACACGATTCCTCATTTCGACAACGGCGGAAAACAAATCTTCGCCGACAGCCCAGGCGGGAGTTTCCCCACGGAGTTTCCGCCAGACGCATTCCAAGTCTTTTGGGGAATGGATGACAAGCTCAAAACCCCGTATTCCTACATGCTCGACTTCTCTGTGGGACGCGAACTACCCCGTGGTTTTGCGGTACAGGCTACTTATGTAGGACGCCTGGCACACCGGCTTTTGACGCAAAGCGATTTGGCTATGCCTCTTGACCTGGTCGATCCCAAGTCTGGTGTCGATTACTTTGCGGCGATTCGGCCCCTTTCTGAGGCGGCTCGCAACGGCGTACTCACACAAGACTTCGATCCAGCATCAATTGGGGCGGCTGCCACGTACTGGGCCGATATGATTCAGCCTTTGCAGCCGGGTGGAGCGTATTCCGTCAGCAATTGCACCGGGAACTCTGGTATCACGAGTACCACCAGCCCCGCGGTAGCCATTTACGATTTGAACTGTCCCTTTGCCACGCAGATCGGAGAAACCACCACCATCCAGATTCTGGATCAAGGTGGAATTCCAGATTCCAATCTTGCGGACGTCTTCTATCAAGGCATCGGTGCCAACGAACCGAACGCCGGCACCCAATCAGGTTTCACTTGGTTGAGCCCGCAGTTTGCATCGCTGTATGCGTGGAGATCCAACAGCACCTCCAACTATCATGCTTTGCAGCTCAACCTGCGAAAACAGATGTCGCAAGGTGTGCAGGTCGACTTCAACTACACCTGGTCCAAGTCCATTGACATCGCCTCAGATGCTCAACGCATCCAGGGCACCACCGGCGGCTTGGGAGGCCAGGTCATCAACGTTTGGTCGCCCGACCAGCACCGATCGGTTTCAGACTTCGACACGACGCACCAGATCAATGCTAACTGGGTCGTCGAGTTGCCGTTCGGCAGGGGAAAGGCGCTCGCGCGTGACGCAGGAAGAGCACTCGACGCCTTCATTGGGGGTTGGCAGCTTTCCGGGTTGGCGCGATGGACGACTGGCTTCCCGCTCAGCGTTACGAACGGGGCTATATGGCCGACCAACTGGGAACTGAGCGGTTTCGCGGAGCGAATCGGAACGCCGGTGACCAAGAAGACGAAAGTTCCGGGTGGTGGCGTCAACCTATTTCCCGATCCGCAGGGGGCGCATGGAATTGGCGCTTTCCGTGGGGACTTCCCCGGTGAAAGCGGCCAGCGCAACAACTTGCGAGGCGATGGATTTGCTGGTCTGGACCTGGGCCTGAGCAAGCTGTGGAAGATCACGGAGTCTCAGGGCGTCCGGTTCCGCTGGGAAGTCTTCAATGTGACAAATCTGACCAGGTTCAACGTTCAGACCGCATCCGTTTCACTCACTCGGGCGAGCACCTTTGGCAACTACACCAGTTTGCTTACCAATCCACGCGTAATGCAGTTCGCCTTGCGTTACGAATTCTGATCTGACATTCGGTCGAAAAACCAAGCAGGGGCAGACTAACTGTCTGTCCCTTTTTATTTTGTGCGATATCGCGAATTCGTGACCGCTCGCCAACGTTCAGCTGGCCATCAGAATGGCGAGCGCCGCATCGTCGTGTTGGGGAACAGATTGCTGAGTGCGAATGCCCTTTCGGTCCTACTTTATCGGAGAATCACTCAGCAGCGGCGAGTCGCTCATGCGGAAGCGGGTGCGCACATGTTCAGAAATAAGTTCAATGGCGGCGCGATTGGCCACCGGGTCGGCTTTCGTCAAATACTTCATCGCTTCGACGAGCGTGCGCTGGCCGTCCACGTAACGGGGATCGGAGGTTCGTTCTCTTCGTTTGCGACCGAGATTGGGAACAACTGGGATGGTAAAGACTTTGGCCATGAAAAATTCACCCACCGCCTTTGAAAACCAGTATATCTGCCCATCCGCGAATTTCCACCCTAAACTTGGCCGTTTAAATTCAGTGGATTAGCCCTTAGGCGAGACAATCTTGGTGTCACCAGTGGTCTTCAGTTTGAACACGTTATCGGAGATCTTCTGGTTGAGCTGGATATCGGAGTACTTGGCGAGCCGGTAGTCGCCGGAAGGTTCAAAGAACTGTTGCTGCACAGAAACACCGCGCGCTGGGTCGATCCACAGCCAGATCTTGGAGAAAATGTTGCGTACCCGGTCTGACTTCGGGATTAATTCCAGTTTGGCCGCGTTCACGCCGTCCACGTTTTCGGTGCCGAGGTATTTCACATCGAATGACTTCAACATGTCGCGACCACTACCACCGAAGCCGAGCACCAGGAAACTTTCCACGGCCTCCCGGTTCTTGCCCGCTTCGTACGAAGTGACCCGCTTCAACTTTGGCTCATAAACTTGGACCTTGCCGTCCGCGAAGAGGACGGTTTTGGGCGCCGGATCGGTGATCTCGGCCATCATCTGAATTTCTTTTCCGGAACGGCGGTAGTAGACAGTGCCCTTTTGCGAGTCTCTGTCGTTGACGACCTTCCAGTATTGTTCCCAGACAAAATTTGCCTGGGCGCTATGGAAAGAGGCGGCCGCTGCGTCCATTTGACTGAGGACTTTCTGCAGGGCAGGATCCTCTTGGACCGCGGCGGAGTGGACCAAGCAAAGAATTCCAAATGCCAGGGTGATGACGAACGGAGCTCGCGTTGGATGACTCAGCTTCATAGGGTGCCGTCCCCGAAGGGACTGTCTTGCACTGCGTTTTACCCGGACTTACTGTTCGGGGTTAATGGCTGTCGTCGCTAACGCGACTGGGTCCGTCGGTCGCATCGATGCTTCACATCGATGATCGGGCTGTAGGATCGGCGCGACCGCAGCCTCAGCGCAAAAACAATCCTCACTAGGCTCAGCGGCCAGCTATTCTTTCTCCACCCAGACCTTGTAGCCGGACACTTGGCCCGATTTGTCCTTCACCGCTTCATACTTCAAAATCGCGGAGGCTCCGGCGATGGGCTCGATGATCGCCAGCATCTGCCGGCGCAGCCCGCCATCATCCTTGGCCGAGAGTGCGGAGGCTTCGATCTGGTAGATAAATCCTCCCTGGCCATCGGGCTGAATCACTACTCCAGTCTGATGCGGAACCCGGTCGATCGGTTTGTCCTTGAAGTTGATCCAGTAAGGGGAAACGAAGACAAACAACAGAATGAGCGTCACCATCACGTCATAGTGAAGGCTGCCGCGCTCGTAGGACCATAGGATGTATCCGCGGATTGTGCGCCAGATCGAATTCATCGGCAGCGTGGGCGCGCTGGGAACCACCGGACTTAGCTTTGCGCTTTCCAAGTCTATTGACTGCTCCTGATCTTGGCAACGACGCGGTTGCCACGAAAAACAAGCGCTAGAACTTTTTCGGCGTCATCCGTTCCGCTCCAATGTAGGGACGAAGCGCTTCCGGGATCACGACGCTGCCATCGGCCTGCTGATAGTTTTCGACGATCGCCACCCATGTGCGGCCCACGGCGAGGCCACTTCCGTTGAGCGTGTGCACGAATTCCGTTTTACCCTTTCCTTCCGGCCGAAAGCGGATGTTCGCGCGCCGTGCCTGAAAGGACTCGAAATTCGAGCACGAGGAAATTTCCCGGAACAAACCCTGCCCGGGAAGCCAGACTTCGATATCGTACGTCTTGGCCGATGAAAATCCCATATCCGCGGTGCACAGCGTCACGACGCGGTAGTGCAGTCCCAGTTTCTGGAGCACGGTTTCCGCGTTGCGCGTGAGCGTTTCCAGTTCTTCATACGAATTGTTGGGATGAGCAAACTTTACCAGTTCGACTTTCTGGAACTGGTGCTGGCGAATGATGCCGCGAACATCCTTGCCGTACGAACCGGCCTCGCTGCGGAAGCACGGCGTGTACGCGGTGAGCGACACGGGGAGACGCGCACCGTCGAGGGTCTCGTCACGATAGAGATTGGTGAGCGGGACCTCGGCCGTTGGAATCAGCCAGAGATCTTTTTCTCCATGGGGAACGCGGAAGAGGTCGGCGGCGAATTTCGGAAGTTGCCCGGTGCCGTACATGGATTCCGAGTTTACGAGGTAGGGCGGCAGAATCTCGGTGTAGCCGTGCTCGCGCGTGTGCAGGTCGAGCATGAAGTTCGCGAGCGCTCGCTCGAGCTTCGCCCCAAGGTCCCAATAGACGGCGAACCGCGCTCCGGATAACTTCGCTCCCCGCTCCAGATCGAGGACGCCAAGTTGCTCGCCGAGTTCCCAGTGCGGTTTAGGGGCGAAGTCGAATTTCGGCGGCGCTCCGTAGCGTCGCACCTCGACGTTGTCGTCGGGACTCTTTCCAACCGGCACCGAGTCGTGCGGGATGTTGGGGATTCCAGCCAGCAAGTCGCGCAGGCGAGTCTCGTAATCCGCGACCTTCTTTTCGAGTCCCTCGATCTTCTCGCGGAGATTCTTGGTCTCGGCCATCAACGCCGTCGCGTCCTGGCCGCTCTTCTTGAGCTTACCGATCTCTTCGGAAGCCCGATTGCGCTGCGCCTTAAGGGTTTCGGCCTCGGTGATGGCCTGTCGGCGTTCGGTATCGATGGCCTGGAAATCCTTTAGGACCTCGGCGGGATTCATGCCGCGCAGGCGGAGCTTTTCCTCGACAAGAGACAGGTGCTCACGGACGAAGTTGAGATCGAGCATGGAAACTTGTAGTTTATCGGAATCGACGCGGGAGGGCACGTAGGAGGGCGGCCTCAATGTCGATGGTACCTTTGGGAGCCATCTCGCAGAGCCCGAGCGATAATCATCTACGGTGCCTTTGCGTTGGTTTCGCCAATCTTGGACGCCGTTCTCAATGGGCGACGAATTGGACTACCGACAAAGTTGCTGCTCGAGACGGTCGATTTCGCGCCGCAACTGTGCGATCCGGGCGCGAATCCAAATCATCGGGTCTGCCTCTTGCTCTTGCCTCATTAAAGTCCCTAATAAATCGCAGATATGGTCTTGTCCATGAAGACGAGCTGTTGTGAACGGCGGGTCGCCTTCGCTCAATGCAAACAAATCTGCGCCATGCTCAACCAAGAGCTTGACTATCTCTGCGTTCCCCTGCATGCATGCGACGTGCAGAGGCGTGTAGCCGAGGTCGCCTGCTTTGTTCACCTCGATGCGCGCTTTGGCTGACGCGACATCACCCCATCGGACGCCACAGTGAAGGCCGTTATCGCCATCGGTGGCGGACGCATTCACATCAGAGAAGTCGGTCTCTAAAAAATCCGCTGTCTCGCGCAGCCTAGAAAATATCGATTCCAGTTGAGCATCCATCGCAAATCTCGCCGGCGATCCGACATTCCTCTAATCCGGCAGCGCCCCAATCGACTCTCGCAGTGCCGCCAGACTCGATTCGACGTTTCTCTTGTGAGCGCCCACCAAGCGCTCAATATCTCCGCTCGTCAATTGACGGCTATGCAGCAGGGCTGCTTCCAAGGCGCCCAGGCTGGCTCCCATGTCTGACAGGCGATTCACAATTTCTATCAGGATCGGCTTCATGCAAAAACCATAGCAGAACGAGTAGCCCGGCGCGACCTGCTCGCCTCTCTTTACTTTTGCTGTCCACTCCCTTTCCCTTCTAGGCCCAGGGAACGGAGATACGCCACCACCGCGCTCGCGTCCTCCTGGTTGAAGCGGAACTGCGGCATCGGCGGCCTTCCCGGCAGATCGTTGTAGGCAAGCCCTGTCATCAGGAACTTGATCGCATCTTTCTCTTCCCAGCCAGGCAGACCCGCGATATTGGGGGCCTTGTCCGCCCATGCGGGCACCGGGGCCGTCGGCTTGAAGGAAAGCGGCGTGCCCTTCAGGTATTTCTCCTGGATCAGTTCGCCCTTTTCGTTGCGGGGCGTATGACAATCTCCGCACATTGCCACGTGGTCGACCAGGTATTTCCCGCGCTCCAGTTTCGAGGGTGGCGCTGACCCTGCCACCGCGAGAACGATGGTGAGGGATATGAACAGACATACTCCGGTGAAAGCCTTCATGCGTGAATCTCCCGGAATAAATTTTTCAATGCGCGGATTTTTATACAATGAAACCACTCCGGCGACAATTCGCGCCCGTGGACCGGAGCTGCGCACTGCGCATTCCCCGCTTGCTCCAACGGAGCTGACGGGGGAGGACGCCTCTCCACAAACAGGGCTGTCGTGCTTCGACGGACGACTCAAGGCTAGCGACTAGGATCCTCGTCCGCTTCCCTCTTGGTCTGTCCAAGGGGTGCTTGTACACTATCGACGCAATGAAAGCCCCCATTCGAACCGGCTTCACGAGTCTGCTGGTCGTCTGCCTCTTGCTGTGCCTTTCTGTGAAGCCGGGAGCGTTCGCGTCCGCCTATAACGGCCATCCCAGGCTGGTGGTCATCATCGTCATCGATCAGTTTCGTGGCGACTACCTGGAACGCTATCGCGACCAATTCGGCGAAGGGGGCTTCCGTCTATTCCTTGATCGCGGAGCCTCGTTCAGCGACTGCAACTATGACTACGCCAATACGCGCACCGCTCCCGGACATGCGACGCTGCTGACTGGGGCCTACAGCAACGGCCACGGCATCGCCGCCAACGAGTGGTGGGATCCGCAGAAGAAACGCATGGTCACGTCCGTGGAGGACGACGCCACTCACCTGGTTGGGGTGACCGGAGATTTAAAAGGCGCTTCCCCGCACAATTTGCTCGCTAGCACGCTGGGAGACGAACTGAAGCTGGCGACCGGGGGCAAGTCCCGCGTGTTCGGAGTCGCCCTGAAGGATCGCGCCGCAGTTCTGCCTGCCGGCTATGCCGGGGATGGAGCCTACTGGATCGATCAGAAGTCTGGGGCGTGGGTGACCTCTACCTACTATCGCAACGAGCTTCCCAAGTGGGCGAACGATTTCAACTCCAGCAATCGCGCCAGCAAGTATTGGGACCGTGAGTGGCGCGACGGCGATGGCAAAACCCTGCGTTCAACGGCACACCAGAAGCGCAAAGACGGATCGGACGCGAGTTTCTATGAAGTTGTGGGCTCGACTCCATTCGCCAACGATTATGAATTCGAATTCGCCAAGGAACTCGTGCTGTACGAGCAACTGGGGACCGGACCAGCGACTGACCTGCTGACCGTGAGCCTTTCCGCCAACGACATTCTCGGGCATCAGGTAGGACCGGATGCCCCCGAAATGCAGGCGATGGCCCTAGCGATGGATCGCCAGCTCGCCGAGTTTTTCAATTTCCTGGGCCACCAGGTAGGTTTGGCGAATGTGTGGATTGCGCTCTCGGCAGATCATGGCGTCGCCCCGGTGCCGGCCACCGCGGCGCAATGGCGGATTCCCGCAGCGAGCCTGAATGCCGAGGATCTGCAAGGCCAGATCAACAAGGCCCTGTCGGCAAAGATGATGTCCGGCAAGGCTACCGACTTCGTGAAGTCGCTGGACTATCCCGTGGCCTGGTTGAATGACGAAGCGTTCTCAGCGCTTAACATCAAGGAAGCAGACGGTGAACGTGCGGTTGGGGAAGCGATGAAGCAAGTTGGGCTACGCGGCTACTTTACGCGCTGGCAACTGGGGCAAGGCGCTGTGCCCGGCAATGAGCTTGGCCAAAAATATCTGCACAGCTATTCAGCGGCGGGGGGATGGTACGTGATGGGGGTGCCCGCTCCGTTTGTCGTCGGCACCACCCGAGGCACGGATCACGCCACCCCCTATACTTATGACACGCACGTTCCACTTGCTTTTTATGGACTCCCTTTTCAACTGGGGACATTCCGTACCCGTGCGGAGCCGGTCGATCTAGTGGTGACTCTGGCCTCGCTACTTGGGATCAATGCGCCCACCCATGCCGTGGGTCGGGTGCTTACAGAGGCCCTGGCGCCGCCGCATCACGCCGAAAACTCGGCTCCGCCGCTCCCACGCAATCCCAAACCTCCAAAGCCTGCCGGCGAATTCAAACCCGCTGCCTTGGTTGCGATGCAGGGAGGCCAGCGTTGACCGCGTCCACCGCGCCCAGCAAGAACGCTCCCGACTTGAGCGTGACGGTCGCAGGTATCCATCTCAAGAATCCTGTGATTGCGGCCAGCGGAACGTTCGGTTACGGCTTGGAATTCGAGGACGTGGTCCACTTGGATCGACTGGGCGGCTTTGTGGTGAAGGGGCTGTCGCGCGAGCCGATGACCGGCAATCCGCCGCCGCGGTTATTTGAAACGACGGCGGGGATGCTGAATGCGATCGGCTTGCAGAATATTGGGGCGCAGGCCTTCATCACGGAGAAGCTTCCCAAGCTGAACGAACTCCGGAACGTTGTGGTTTTGGCCAACGTCTTCGGCTACACCCGGGAAGACTACGAGCGCACGATTCAGATTCTCAACCAGGGTGAGGGCATCGCCGCCTACGAACTCAACGTATCTTGTCCCAACACACAGCACGGCGGCATTCAGTTTGGCAGCGATCCCCGCTCGTTGGATGAAGTCGTCACCACAGCCAAACGCGTGGCCGAGCGGCCATTGATTGTGAAGCTCTCACCCAATGTGACCAGCATCGCGCAGATGGCGCACATCGCGCAGGAGGCGGGCGCGGACGCGGTGTCGCTGGTCAACACCTTCGTTGCCATGGCCATCGACCCGGAGACGCGCAAGCCGCGCATTGCGAATCTCACCGCCGGACTTTCCGGACCCGCGATCAAGCCGATTGCCGTCCGGATGGTCTACGACGCAGCGCACTCCGTGAAGATCCCTGTAATTGGGATGGGCGGCATCTCCAGGGCGGCTGACATCATTGAATTCATGTTGGCGGGGGCCACCGCCGTCCAGATCGGAACGGCCAGTTATTGGGATCCGCGCGCGACCGAGAAGATCGTGGAAGAGTTGCAGACCTATTGCGTCGAGCACAACATCCAGGAGCTGTCGGAATTGACGGGCGGGCTGATTATGGAATGAGGTTAATATGATTTCTGTCCGCGCTGCGCACGGAACGCGGACAAGAGTGTCCACGCCACACTCAGCATCCCACCCCTTCCCCAGGATCGCTCCCATCGCCAGATAGCAGACCAGTTGATATCCGGTGTTAATCAAGAACAGTTTCAGCGGCCGTTTTCCGAAAAGCTTGTCGGTGAGTTGTACGGTCATCACAAAGCCGAGCCACACGGCAAATCCCACCTTCATGCCGTAAAGAGCCGTGTCGATGGTGAGGTTGTAAGTAATCTTCCCCAGGACGAAGGCCGCCAGCATGCTGGCAAGGAAGGAGATGCCGTATAGTGGTCCGGCGCTCTTCTGCATCTCGGGCATTTTGGCCTTGTCCTTTGGGTCATAGCCCATGGCCACCATCCAGGGTTTGGCGAATAGGAATGGCGAATACCAGAGGAAACCAATCACCATGGTAGCGGCGGCCGCCCCCAAGCACGGCCCACAGATTCACGCACATGAGGAGCATAATTCCCCTTCAGTCCGTCGCTCGCATGCGAAGACGGATAAGGGAAGCATGCACTATCGGCCGCGTGTGTACCAGATACTACCTGGCGACTCGTAGGTTAACCCCTCGCCCCAGACGGCTTGGGTGTCACCGCGGTTGTCAATGTCCATTTCGAAGTAATCGCCGAATGGGAACTTGAAGCCGGAAGGTTCGATATAGCGATAGCCAGGAGTGTAATTCGAGAGTTGTGTCTCCGGGGACCAAGTCGCACCACCGTTGGTCGAACTGCGGTAGTAGGTGTTCCAGAACGGATTGTGGCGCGTGTCCATCCAGGCGATACGCACGTCGCCCGCGGTGCCCGCGACAATCGTAGGAAATGCGTGCGCGACACCCCGCGCAGCATTTGACACATCCGTTCTGGGCGACCAGGTTGATCCAGACGTAGTGGAAGACGAGAAATAAATCCGCTCTGCGCCGCGGTGGACGGGCCCGGCATTCCACAGCGTATAAATCGTTCCGGCCGCATCCGACGTGATTGTGATTTGCGCTCCCAGATAGGCCCAGCCACATTCGTCGGTGGCGCACTCCGGCGGGGCGCCCGAGGTGTCGAGCAGGCTCGTGGTCCAGTTCTTGCCACCATCCGCAGAGCGACCGACGTACAGATCCACAGGACCCTGACCACCGCTGGCACGCGTGTAACCCGCCCATGAGAGAAAGACAGTGCCCGCCGGGTCGATGGTCGCGCTGCCAGCCTGCGCCCATCCCATGTTGCTTCCGGGATTCAGGTTGACTGGCGTGAAGGTGTTTCCGCCGTTGTGTGAAGCAGCGACCCAGACCTTCGAGGCGCGGTTGTAGGCCACGTAGGCATCCAGTCCGCGCACAGCCAGCACAGGCTTGTCGGCCTCGGTCTCGGTGCGGATGGCGACCGCCACGTTCCAGGTCAATCCGAAGTCGATGGAGCGCGCCACCACGATGTCGCGCTTCTCGTTCTCGAGCCAGGCGGCGTACACGGTGCGCCGGTCCACTGGATCGACCACGATCTGCGGATCAAATTGCCCGGTATTGTGAGCGGTAATCCTGCGTTCCGGCTTCCAGGTGGCTCCATTGTCGGCACTTTCTACCAGAATCATGGTCGGGACCGGACAGGACTCACATCCGGGGACGCGAACGTATTGCGGATAGAGGATGTAGACGTGTCCGTAACCATCGGAGGCGAGCGCGGGCTCCCACTGATCGCCCTCGCGAAGCCCGACCCGATTTGGGGGAGAAAACCCCACGCTTGCTGCCCACGCGTGTAGACAAAATCCCGCCAGCAAGATAGCAATGGGAATCCACAGCCGGTGAAAACGATGAGGCACTGCACTCCAGGCGGCAAGGACCGCAAGTTTGGACTGTAACCTGAAACGAGGATGGCGTCAACTAGTTGCAACAGAACGAGATAGCACGAGTGTGCCAGCAGGAAGTGAACGGTGGCAGAGCCTGAGGTGCTTAGCAAGGCGCAGTCGCGGAGTCAGACGAAAGCCGTTCAAGAACGATTTCGAGTGCGATGACCACTTGATTTTCACTGACATCACTTAAGCCGCGGTCAGTAGCAGCGGCGTCCCCTTGGTGATCACCAGAGTGTGTTCGTAGTGCGCCGATGGACGACGATCGGCGGTCTTCATTGTCCATCCATCGGACGCCAACAAGGCTCGGCCAGAACCCGCCGCGATAATCGGTTCAACGGTGATGACCAATCCTTCGGTCAGCACGTGCCGGGCCTGTGGATCAGCGTAGTTCGGAATGCGCGGCTCCTCGTGAATCGTGCGGCCTATGCCGTGACCACCCAGTTCACGGATGACGGAGAAGCCGTCGCGCCGCACTTCGCGTTCGACCGCACGGCCAATTTCGGAAGCCCGGAAGCCGGCCCGAGCAACCAGCATTGCTTTCGCGAAGGCGCGTTGCGCGCAGGCAATCAGCCGCTCCGCTTCCCGCGAAATTGCACCCACGGGCACGGTTTCCGCCGCGTCTGCCATGAAGCCATCTTTTTCGACGGTGACATCCAGTTTGAGCAGGTCGCCTTCGCGCAGGACTCGATCGCTGGGAATTCCGTGCACCGCTTCCTCGTTCAGGCTGATGCAGTTGGCTCCGGGAGAGCCATACACCATGGAGGGCGCCGAGCGCGCACCACTTTCTTCAATGACCCGCGAGCCAATCTCGTCGAGCTGCTTCGTCGTGACGCCCGGGCGCGCTTCCCGCTTCATCGCTTCCAGTGCACGGCGCACCACCGCGCCGGCCGCTCGCAAGGACTCGAGTTCTTCCGGGCCGTTGATCGACATGAAATTGATCTCCTGAAAGAATCCTACGGAATATGAAGGAAGTTGGCTACTGGGCTTCGCTGACGACTGGACGCCGGGGACCGAAGAACAGCAGCAGGATGAATCCTGCGATATAGAAGGAGGCCACTTGCGAGAGGGAGAAACCGACAATGCGTAACACCAGTCCGAAGATCGCAATCGCCTCGGACAGAGCGTAGGTCATGATGTGCCCCGCTCGCCAGCGGCCCAGGGTGGCCGCATCGTTCGGCCGCGACGCCAGCGCCACCGCGGACTGGAGCACCAGGGTCCGGCGGACTACCAGAATCACGCCAACGATAGTAATCGTAACCAGGGAAAGCACATAAAACAGCACAGGATTATTGAGCCCAGGAGGCGACTTCACGCCTTCGCCTACCAGCACGTAAACGCCGACGCTTATCAGCATTGCGATCTGAATGGCGCGCACAACTCTGATCGCGGATTCCATTGACCCGTATTTTGCCTGAAATTGCCGCCATGTCGTCAGAATTTTCGGACAGTATCGGAGTCGGCAATAGGCCAGGTAGGTCGCACTACTGACGATTGGTCCGGCCCGTGATCGGAAATGCTTCGTCCTTTTAGTGTTTGTGCTCCATCAAGCCGGGACGGAAGCGCAGAAAGACGCGAAATGAAACTGGGCTCGCACCGTACGCAGCGTCGAGTGCGGCGGGCTTAGAATAAAACGTTACGTCCGCGCCCAATCCTATTTGCCCAACGGGATGCTCGAAAAGATCGCGCATGCCTCCGAAAGTATAGGCACCGATGCGGTAGGCCGGGTGAGCCGCGGCTTCCGGAAATAGCTCGTCTTTGTCCACCAATTCCAGACGCGTGTATGCGTAGTTACGACGCTGAAAGTTCACGGTGGACTCTAACAAGTAGCTGTTCAAGTTCGTCGCGGTCTCCTCTTTGTGTTTGTGTCCCCAGATTACGGTAGTCGCCCAGTTCCCCTGACGGAAGGGCCGGTTGTACGCAAGCGATGCAGTCTGTCGACGCTCGTTACCGGGTTCCAACGCCTCCGGATGCAAAAGACGCCCGTAGCTGTACTGGGCCGTCCAATTGCGCGCCGGAGCTGCACTGACTCGCGCAGCCCATGAATCCAACGCGGCCAACTGAATGCTCCAGCGTTCTTCGTTCGGCTCCCGCCCATTGAACACCGAACCTTCCAGCTTGAAGCGATCGACCACGAATCCCGTCGTCAACACTCCGAAACTCGTGTGCGTGGAATCCTGGAGGTGGTGGCTCAACGGGGCTGCCGGCAACTCCGAGGCCGAAGTCCGATGCATGAACGCAACTGGCCCCAGGGCGGGCTCAGCCGACGGTCCGCCATAAAGCAGCCAGGAAACTTTCCTGGTGATCGGCAGGGAGTAATACGCCGACAATTCCGCAAACACATTGTGCGGATGCTGATGATCGACGAGGGGCGCCCCGTGGTAGGTCTCACCGGTCTGGAATATCTGCGGAAAGCCGGGGTGGGGCGAAGTCAGCGACTCCGCCGAGAACATCTGCCGGAACAGCAGCGTTCCCTTGCGCAGTTTGCGTTGCTCCATCAGCATCGCCCAGTTCATGGATTCGGCCTTACCCACGCCGCGCGGGCCGCCTTGCTGGTTGTAAGTCAAGAAGACAACACCATGTGCCATCAGGTCCCACTTACCTCGGGATGTCATCCACATATGAGAGGGAGCCGATGCGGGTTCCCAGGCGGTGCCGGAACCTGCGTGCGGAGAAGGCAACCGGTCTGGAGACTCCCCCGACATGTCCATGCCTGGCATCGAGTGCATCGACCCGTGCTCGTGCCCCGACATCGACGGACTGGACTGCTGCGCCATGCCAGACTTCGCCGACAGGCTAACCACCAGAAAGCACCACAGCACTGTTCGTACCCGAACCATTCCATCTCCCACTGTCGAAAATATGACAAGGCGCTGCATCGCCGCCAAGGCGATGGGTATGCTTCGCGGAAAGAGGGCAGACTAGATTCGCAGAGGAAGAATGAGAGGAGGATCGCCCGAAGATACCTTCTGACTTTCCAGGACGGGCACCGACGATACTTGGGCCATCAGTTCAAGGGTCGCAGTAGCGGTGGTGGTTTGCAGAGACGGCAGAGCGAACGACGTCGTCACAATGGCGTGATCGTGGCCGGTCAGACAACACGAATAGTTCACAGGAGACGGAACTGGATTCTGGTGGCCGCGCCCGTGGCAACCACCAGAACGCTCGTTGGACATCGAGGACAGGGCCTGAGTGGTCACGCCGCTCAGACACACGGCAGCCATCACTATCCATATCAGACCCCGGGTGCCGTTTGTCATAACGAAGATGGGATGCCTCGAAATCCAAAAGGTCGCGGCGCGAAACAAATTTCTTGAAAGTGTCAGGTCTGGGGTCTCAGGTCTTAGGCGTTGGGTCTTAGGTCTAAGCCTGAATTCGGTGTGGTGCAGTTCCCAAAACCTAAGACCTGTAGCTAAGACCTGACACCTGAGACCTAAAACCCCAGATCCCACTCCCAATCACGATCCCGTAATCTTCAGACGTAACTCTTCCGGCAGCCGTTCACGAATTTCCGCTGGCAACCGGTCATGCACCCGGCGCGCGCCGAGACGCGCGACGTCCACCACGGTCATCGGAGCAGGAGTAGCGACCGCCACTATCAGCCACAGCAGCGCCGAGAGCGCAAACCCTGCCAGTGCGGCGAGTTCGAACCACAGGGCGTGCTTGGGTCCGAAATGCCGGATCACTCCGAACGCAAGCAGGAAGATGGCCGCCGACAGCGACGCCAGCACGATCAGGGATACATCAATGATGCGGTGAATTTTCTGGCGGCTGCGGCAGTGTTCGCAGTCGGTGAAGTGATGCTCGTAGTCTCCCCGCATCTCGGGCGCCAGGCCGGAGATGTCGTAGCGCCAGCCGGCCAGAATCTTGCCTACGAGGGGGTCGACGCACTGGCTCATACAAATTGATTACAGACGGATGGGCTCCAATGGTTCAGTCTGCGATGCCAGCCTTACGCGGTTGCGGAGCAAAGTCTGGCGCGGCCCCAAAGCTTTCTCCGCTGCCCTCCTCGCGATTTCGGGATGATTGTTGTGCTCGGAGAGATGCGCCAATACCACGTAAGCTGCCTCCCCATCATAATCGCTGTTGAAGAATTCCGCGAGCGCATCGTTCGATAGGTGTCCGACCCGGCTCATCACCCGCTGCTTGACGGACCAGGGATAAGGTCCCACCCGCAGCATCTCGAGGTCATGATTGGACTCCATCACCAGCACTTCGCAGCGACGGAGTTGATCTTTCACGCTGGCCGGAAGATATCCCAAGTCGGTGGCAAATCCGATTTTCACGCCTTCCGCCCTGAAGGTGAAACCTACGGGATCGGCGGCATCATGGGGAATCGTAAAAGACGTGACGTCAATATCGCCCACCGAGAATCTCTTGCCCGCATCGAAAACTTCCAATCGCTCAAGCTGGGGACGAACGCCGTTCTCATCGCGCATCGCCCGGGCCCACATCAGATGCGTGGCGCCGGTCATGAAAACCGGAACTTTCAGTTTCTTGGCAAGCGTGAGAAGGCCGTAGACATGATCGGAATGTTCGTGGGTGATAAGAATGGCAGCCAGGGAGCGCGGATCTTCATTGAGCGCCTTCAGGCGCCTGAAGGTCTCTCGACACGAGATCCCGGCGTCGACCAGAATCTTTGTCTTCGAAGTTTGGACAACGGCGGTGTTGCCACGGCTGCCGCTGGCCAGCACCGCAACTGACACTCCCATAGGATTATGTTCGCAGGATACAGGTTATCCCTGTGGAATCGGGAGTAACTTTCTGGTTAGCCGAGACCTTGGTGTTAAACCTTGCCCGACCGGACTCCCGAGGGACAGCAGTCGAAGCGTCTACTTTCCCGAGAAAATATTGTCGCTTGCCCTTCTCAACAACGCGCCGCCATACGCCCCTGCAATTCCCGGCAGGAATGCCAGGAAGGATTCGTAGACCTGTGCTCGAATTGGCTTTTGGACGAATACGAAGTACGCCGCCAGTACGACGACCGGGACACAGATGGCCACCGCGGCCACCCAGCGCCAAGGCTTCACCGGGCGCATCACGCCCAGGATCATGCAGGGCGCCAGCACCAGCAAGGTGGTGAAGAGCAGGTCTCCAACCCTGATGTCAGCCCATCCGGCGAATACGCCGGCGGCTCCTGCAAACACGTAAAAGCCGATGTCCCGTTCGCCGCGCGGCCCGTCGTCGGGCAAAACTTGTCCCCATACGGTGGTCATCTTGGATTACTCGAACCTCCACTCCTCAAGAACGATTCCCATTCTGCATCAATACTGGTAAAAACCGCGCCCGCTTTTCCGTCCCAACCACCCGGCATCGACCATCTTTACAAGCAGCGGGCAGGGTCGATACTTCGGGTCGCCCAGTCCGGCGTACAGCACCCGCATGATATCGAGACAAACATCCAGCCCAATGAAATCCGCCAGCGTCAGCGGCCCCATGGGATGGGCCATGCCTAACTTGAAAACTTCATCCACGGCTTCCGCTTTAGCCACGCCCTCCATCACGGCATACATTGCCTCATTGAGCAGCGGCATTAGTACACGGTTGGAGACGAAGCCCGGCGCATCGTTCACTTCGACGGGTGTCTTGTCGAGCGCAGTGGCCAGAGCGCGCACGGTCTCGAACGTCTCCGATGAGGTCGCGAGGCCGCGTATCAACTCCACCAGTTTCATCACCGGCACCGGGTTGAAAAAATGCATGCCGACGACCAGTTCCGGCCGTTTGGTTTGCGCCGCCAGCTTGGTGATCGAGATCGAAGAGGTATTGGACGCGAGTATCACCTCCGGGCGCACGATGCGATCCAGTTCCTGAAAGATCCCCTTCTTGATTTCGAACTTCTCGCTGGCCGCCTCCACCACGAAATCGCACTCCGCCAGTTTGCCTCGATCGAGTACCGGGGTAACGCGGGCTTGCGCCTCTTGCTCTTGGTTGGCGGTAATCTTTCCCTTGGCTGTTTCGCGAGCGAGGTTTTTGGCGATCGTTTCCAGCGCCCGGTCGAGAAAACGCTGCTCGATGTCATGCAACGTCACCGAGTAGCCCCCGCGCGCAAAGACGTGGGCAATACCGTTGCCCATAGTGCCCGCGCCCACGACACCCACTCGCTTGATCTGCATGAAAACTGCTCCTGCCAGGGGGGAGAAATCAGTTGGCGGAGAATGAAGCAGTCTAACAGAACGCGACCCCAGAGACGGGTGACACGAGTAACTCGTGACCCGGGGTACCGATCGCCCCGCACACTTGTTGGTCAGGTCGCAAAGAGGGATTTGGCGCAATCGCAGACTCTGCAACTTAGGCTCTGGCCGGAGTTCCGCGCGCGTGTTCACGCGTTAAACCCGACATCCTCCCAAAAGTTTCGCACCCGCATGAATACTGGCTTTCTGGCGATCGTGAAATACGGATACGGCGATTTTTGGCCCGCACGATGGGCATCGCTCCTGCCTAACAGGCGCATCCCACTTTCAGATACCAAGCAGTACCTGGAGGCGAGTATGCGGCAGAGCTTGAGGATGGCGGCACTGGCGATTTCGATGGTGGTGGGACTGAGCTCCCTCACATTCGCGCAGCGCTACGATGACAACGATTACTACCGCGATGGAAATGGAGCCCAGGCGAGACAGTACGGCTACGACAATGGCTTTCGCGATGGCGAGAAGAAAGGCCGCCATGAAGGCCGCGAAAATGATCCCTGGGACTATCGCACCCCCGACGGCCATCAAGCCAAGCACGGGTACAAATCATGGATGGGCCCGCTCGGTGCGTTCCAGAGGGGCTACCAGGAAGGCTACCGTGCAGGCTTCCGCTCCGGCTTTGCCAGCGAGCGTCACGGATATCGCGAGGATCGCGGCCGTGAAGGCTTCTATCGCGGCGGCAGCTACTACGGTTCCTACAGTCGAGTTGCGTACGATACCGGGTACCAGGACGGCATGACCATGGCCCAGGAAGACGTCTACAAGAACAAGCCGTTCAACCCGAATCCGCGCGCTCGCTTCGACGACCGCGATCACGGCTACCGTCGTGAATACGGCGACAAGAACGAGTACAGGGCGGAATACAGCAACGGCTATCGCGCTGGATATCAGGCCGGGTTCGATCGCAGGTACTAGAGGGCAGTCGTCGGTCGTCAGTCGTCAGCGAGCGCGCCAGCCACGTTCGCGGAGAGACCGAGGCCATCGAACCCTCCTTGCTTCTGCTATACAAAAGCCGCCGGATCTTCCGGCGGCTTTTGTCTGAGTCTGAACAGGCAGCAGGAATCTGCTTTGCGTTCACTATTCAGGTAGGCCTACGAGGCGAGCGTTTCTCAACGACTCCCCGAGGTCTGCCCTTCCTTGGCGGCAGCATCGAGACGCGCCGTCGCCCGAGCTAAAGCATTTTGCGCTCGTGGAACATCGACTTGGGGATCGCCACTCGACAAGCGCTTTTCCGCGCGTTCCTTGGCTTTCTGTGCCCGCGCCCGATCGACGTCTTCGCCCCGCTCCGCGGTCTCCGCAAGAATCGTGACCTTGTCAGGCAGCACTTCCGCGAATCCCCAGGCCACGCACAGGCAATGTGTCTCGCTGCCACTGCGGTAGCTGATTTGCCCCACAGAAAGTTCCGTGATGAGCGGCGCGTGCCCCGGCAAAATGCCCAAATACCCGTTCTTTCCGGGAATCTGCATCTCCTCGGCGCGATCCTTCACGACCAACTTGTCGGGAGTAACGATTTCGAGTTGGAAAGAATCTGACATCGGTAGTTAGTCATCAGTCATCAGCTAAAGCCTTCAGCCCAAAACAATACTTGGTCGTCAAGGCACAATGCGCTGCCCGACTACTTGCGACTGAAGGCTGACGACTGCCTTATGCTGCTTTCATCTTTTCAGAAGCTTGCAGTACTTCGTCAATCGTGCCCTTCATATAGAAAGCTTGCTCCGGGATCTCGTCATACTTGCCGGCGACAATGTCCCCGAAGCCCTTCACGGTATCCGCTACCTTCACGTAGCGGCCTGGTGAACCAGTAAACTGCTCGGCCACGTGGAACGGCTGCGACAGGAAGCGTTGCACCTTGCGAGCACGAGCCACCGTCAGCTTCTGGTCTTCACTCAGTTCGTCGATGCCCAAAATCGCAATGATGTCCTGGAGGTCCTTGTAGGTTTGCAGGGTCTTCTTCACCGCTTGCGCGACGTCGTAGTGCTCCTGGCCCACGATGCGCGGATCCAGGATGCGCGAGGTCGATGCCAGCGGATCGACTGCGGGATAAATTCCAATTTCGGTCAACGCTCGCGAAAGCACTGTGGTCGCATCGAGGTGAGCAAACGTGGTCGCGGGCGCCGGATCGGTGAGGTCGTCGGCGGGCACGTAAATCGCCTGCACCGACGTGACCGAGCCCTTCTTGGTGGACGTGATGCGTTCCTGCAATTCGCCCATCTCCGTGGCCAGGTTTGGCTGGTAACCGACCGCGCTGGGCATGCGGCCCAGCAGCGCCGAAACTTCCGAGCCCGCCTGCGTAAAACGGAAAATGTTATCGATGAACAGGAGTGTATCCGCGCCTTCCACGTCGCGGAAATATTCCGCCACCGTCAGTCCCGTCAGCGCGACGCGCAGACGTGCCCCAGGCGGCTCGGTCATCTGGCCGTAAATCAGAGCCGCTTTCGACTTCGATGGATCTCCCGGCTTGATCACACCCGACTCGCTCATTTCGAGCCAAAGATCGTTACCTTCGCGCGTCCGTTCGCCCACCCCGGCAAATACCGAAAAGCCGCCATGCTGTTTGGCAACGTTGTTGATAAGTTCCTGGATGAAAACCGTTTTGCCCACGCCCGCGCCGCCGAACAATCCGATCTTGCCGCCCTTCAGGAACGGCTGGATCAGGTCAACGACCTTCACGCCGGTTTCAAACATCTCGGCGGTGGTGGCTTGTTCGTCAAACGCCGGCGCCAGGCGATGAATCGGCAAGCGCTCCTTGTGCTCGATCGGGCCCAACTGGTCGACGGGCTCGCCGATCACGTTCATGATACGCCCCAGCGTCCCGGGCCCCACCGGAACAGAAATCGGTCCACCCTGATCGATGGCCTTCATGCCACGCACCATGCCATCAGTGGCTTCCATCGCCACGCAGCGGGCGCGGCCTTCGCCGAGGTGCTGTTGTACCTCAAGAATGACGTTGATGGGCTGCGGCACAGTGAATCCGTCGCTCACCACTTTCACCGCCTGGTAAATGGGCGGGAGTCCAGCTTCGGAAAACTGTACGTCGACCGCCGGTCCTGCGATTTGTATGACGCGTCCAATATTCTCTGGCATAGAAAATCAGCTTCTAGCTGTTAGCTCCTGGCTTCTGGCTTGCTCTGTTTCGTCGCTCGCCGACCACCGATCATGGATCGTCGCGAGATATCTCTCAATGGAACCGACATCTCGTGCCCCTTGCTTGCCAGCAGCCACCACCCAGTAGCTGCCCTTACTGTGCTGCCGCCCCGCTCACGATCTCGATGATCTCTTTCGTGATCTTCGCCTGTCGCGCCCGGTTCATGGCTAGCGTCAGCGAGTCGATCATGTCGGTTGCGTTGTTGGTGGCGGATTCCATGGCAGTCATGCGTGCCGCGTGTTCGGCGGCCACCGACTCGAGCAGCGCATGGAAAATCTGAATCCCAACGTACTTGGGTAATAAATCGTGAAACAGTTCAGCCGGAGACTGCTCATAAATGTAGTCCACTTGCGCGGTAGCAAATTTCGCAGCCGCGGCATCGAACTCGCGCCCTTCGGTTGAGCGCAAGCCAACCCCTGCCGAGATGGCCGCCTTCTGGGCTTCTTCCTTTTCCTTGAGCGTCAGCTCGCGCGCCTGCTGCACATCCGCCACGCCGATCTCGACGATCGGCAAAACCCGCTCCACCACCAGCCGCTGCTGAATGACTGACTTGAACTCGTTAAACAGCAAGTACACCGAATCAATCTCGCACTTGGCATAGCGCTCGATCACCCGGTCCGCCAGTTCCGTGGCCAGGGCATGGTCGAGCTTGTTCAGGACGCCGACTTTCTCGCCGATAACGGTGGTCCGGATCCCTGCGGCCGAATCCGCAGTGCGAGGCTCTGCCATCAGAAAGCGGCGGCGCAGGAAATCGCGCCCCTTGCGGCCGACGGCTTCAATTTCGATATTCTTCCCGACCTTCTCCCCGATGAACTGCATGGCCGATTTGAGAATGTTCGTGTTGAAGGCCCCCGCCAGTCCTTTGTCACCGGTCACCACAATCAAGAGGACGTTGTGCTCCTCGCGCTGCGCCAGCAGCGCGTGCCGCGGCTCGCCCGTCTCGGGATCGTAAATTTCCGCCCGCGACACCAGCGACTTCAACACATTTGTCAGCATCTGAGCATAGGGGCGCGCAGCCAGCGCGCGATCTTGCGCACGCCGGAGCTTCGCCGCCGAGACCATCTTCATGGCCTTGGTGATCTGGCGCGTATTGATCACACTGCGGATGCGCCGCTTGATGTCGAGAACGTTTGCCACAGTTCAGTCGTCGGTCGTTAGATCCTAGGATCGGGTCTACTTATGTGTTTTTTCGGTACTCGGTACTCAGTACTCGGCTCTCGGTACTCACGACCCGGTACTCGTCTTACTTCTTTCTCGCCGCCAGGAACTGCTCTTTGCACTCCTTGATCACTTTCGTCATTTCGGCCTTCAGTTCGTCGTCGAGAACTTTTTTGTCCATGATCTTCTGCAGGAGGCCTGGGTTCGCCGTGTCAATGTACTTGTGCAGTTCGATCTCGAAGGGGCGCACTAGTTCGACCGGAAGGTCATCCAGAAATCCGCCGGTACCGGCGAAGATCACCAGAATCTGTTTCGAGAAGGGCAGCGGCGAGAACTGGTTCTGCTTCAGAATCTCCACCAGGCGCTGGCCACGATTGAGCTGATTCTGCGTGGCTTTGTCGAGATCACTGCCGAACTGCGCGAAGGCCGCCAGTTCGCGGTATTGCGCTAGTTCCAGCTTCAATGATCCAGCCACTTGGCGCATCGCCTTGATCTGTGCGCTGCCTCCGACGCGGCTCACCGAGATGCCGACGTTCACCGCGGGCCGCACGCCCGAGTTGAACAAGTCGGTTTCCAGGAAAATTTGTCCGTCGGTGATCGAAATCACGTTGGTGGGAATGTAAGCCGAGACGTCGCCTGCCTGCGTCTCAATAACGGGCAGCGCGGTCAGCGATCCGCCGCCCATCTTGTCGCTCATCTTGGCTGCGCGTTCGAGCAGGCGTGAGTGTAAATAGAAGACGTCGCCCGGATACGCCTCGCGTCCCGGTGGCCGGCGCAGCAGCAGCGAAATCTCCCGATAGGACGCCGCATGCTTGGAAAGATCGTCGTAGATCACGAGGGCATGCCGTTTGTTATCGCGGAAGTACTCCCCCATCGCGCAGGCCGCGTAAGGGGCGATGTATTGCATGGGAGCGGGCTCCGACGCCGAAGCCGCCACCACAATGGTGTATTCCATGGCGCCCGCGTCTTCCAGAATCTTCACCACCTGCGCGATCGAAGACCGCTTCTGCCCGATGGCGCAGTAGATGCAGACCAGGTCGTTGCCCTTGCTGTTCAGAATCGTGTCGAGTGCGATGGCAGTCTTGCCGGTTTGACGGTCGCCGATGATCAGTTCGCGCTGCCCGCGCCCGATCGGAATCATCGAATCAATGGCTTTGATTCCGGTGGCCATTGGCTCCCGTACGGGCTGCCGGTCAATGACGCCCGGCGCGATACGCTCCAGCGCGATGAATTCTTTCGTCGCCAGCGGACCCTTATCGTCGATGGGCTGGCCAAGCGAGTTCAGGACGCGGCCCACCATGGCGTCGCCGACGGGGACACTCATAATGCGCCCGGTGCGTTTGACCTCGTCGCCTTCACGAATCTCGGTGTATTCGCCCAGCAGCACCACGCCCACCTGGTCTTCTTCCAGGTTCATCGCCAGCCCCGCCACCCCGTGTGGAAACTGGAGCAGTTCGCCCGCCATGACCTTGTCGAGTCCATAGACGCGCGCGATGCCGTCGCCCAACGTGATGACGGTGCCTACCTCGTCCACGGCGATTCGGGTTTCGTAGTTCTCGATCTGCTCGCGAATCAGCTGCGATATTTCGTCTGCCTTGATTTGTGCCATAGAAAATCAGCTCTTAGCTGCTAGCTCCTAGCCACTAGCTTTCTGGATGCGTTCCTAACGAAGTCCCATTTCCAGTATTCCTGCGTTCGCGACCACCCGGCTGAGATGCCTCCGCGATCTCTGCGGTTAAAGCTGTTCCATGCCCTCCAAGCTGAGCCCAGTTCGCTCCCGATCAGAGCGAACAGCTAACGACTAAGAGCCAACAGCTAACCCGCAATTTGTTCCCGGATTTTTTCCAACTGTCCGAGCACCGATCCATCGTAGATGGTGCTGCCCACGCGCACAATCGCGCCACCCAGAATCGCAATATCGCGAGAATAGCGCGCCCGCACTTTCTTGCCGGTCAGCTTCTCGATTTGCGACTCAAGCATTCGTTTCTCGCTGTCACTCAGGTCGCGGAAGCTGGTGACCTGAGCCTCGGCAAAACCCATGCGTGCGTCCAACTCGTGCTGCACCTGACTGACGATCGCATCGAAAAAATGGATTCGTCGGTTGTCGATCAAGACTGCCACGAAGTTCCGCACTGGCGATGACATGCGTTCCCGACTCACAATCGTGTCCAGAACACGACGCTTCTGGTCGGCTGCAATGGCAGGATTCTCCCACACCCGCCGGAGATCGGGATTTGCCTGCAGCAATGAACTGAGCGCGCGCAACTGCTCCAGCGACTTGGCACTGTCGAGCCGCTTTTCGAATACCACGTCCGCGAAGGCGCGGGCGTAAATGCTGGTCACCGAAGCCATAGGCTAGTTCTTGCCCTCCGCGCCAGTCAGTTTGTCGGAAAAACTGCGCACCAGGGATGCATCCGTTCCGGGATCCATGTGGATCTGCTTTTTCGCGAGCCCAATGGCCAGATCGGCCGCGTATGCCGTCAAATCGCGCCGTGCAACCTTGGTAGCGGCAGCAATTTCCTGCTCCGCCGATTCCACGATTCTGCGCGCATCCTCTTCCGCAGCGGCTTTGATCCGCGCTTCTTCGGCGGCCATGTCCTTCTCGCCCGCGGCCTTCATCGCGGCGATATCATCGCCCAGCCGGGCGAGCCGAGACTCGATTTCCCCCAGGCGCCGATTGGCGTCTTCGCTCGCACGACGGGCCTCTTCCATCGCCCGCTGGATCGACGCGGTGCGGTCGCGAAACGCCCGCGGCAAATACTTCCATCCCGCCCAACCCAGCGCCGCTGCAATCACAACAAAATTCAGCAACACCGCCAGCCAGTACGCGTGCCTCAGATCGAGTCCGGTCAAGCGAGCGAGCAGCTGCACGGAAGCCGAGTTCTTGAACTGAGCCGTGTCTTCCTCTTCCCCGGCTGCTTCCCGAGTCTCCTTGGCGAGTTGGGCGCCGAATCCGGGATTCTGGTCTGCCTTCTTGGTTTCGTGTTTCTTCTCCGACGGTTGCTCGGACGAGCGCGCAATTTCCGGAGCATTCCCTGGTTCTTGTGTAAAGCCTGGAGTCGGAAGCAGAAGAATCGAAACCACAAGGAAAGAAAGCGCGCAGGTAAGCACCCACCGGGCGCGCAGACCAGGAAGGATGTTCGATAGCAGCCTCATCGCGATTCCCCTGCCGGACCCATTGCGCCCACCGGGCGCAACACACGGCGGACAATTTCCGCTGCCAGACGAGCCGATTCCGCTTGCAGACTCTCCTGGGCCTGGATCTTGTCGTGTTCCAGCGCAGCGCGCGCCTGCTTAACCTGTTCCTGAGCGCGAGCCCGAGCTGTCGCCACTGCCGTGGCCCGCGCCTGCAACGCCAGTTGCCGACGCGATTCCTGGCTCTTGAATACCGCCAGCCTCGCCTCACGCAGCCTCTGTTCATAGTCGGCCGTGCGCGCCTCGGCCTCAGCTACAGCGGCCCGCGCCTTCTCGATCGCGCCCTCCGTCTTGGCCCGGCGCTCCGCCAAAACCCGCGCCAGCGGCCTGTGGGCGACGACCGTATAAATCGCGTACAGCAGAAGCAGCATGACGACTGTGGGTACAGACCCGAGCAGTAGTCCGCCTAGCTGTCGAAGCGTCTCATCCATGGCTTAGCTGATTGAACCGGAAGTAAGAGGGCTATAAAACCTCTAAAGCTAACATCCTAGGGAGTTTGTGTCAACGCGAAGAGGCAGCTTTTTCAACAGGTTTCCAACCCTTCGGCAGGAAAATTTTTCCGCCCCGTCAAGTATTCTTTTGGAGCCATCCGGAACTATTTCTTGACATTCTCCTAAACGGGACTAGCATGAATACATCACCTCCGATCCAATTCAGGATCGAATGGGCCGGCAGCCAAGAAAAGTCACCGCTTTTTGGCTATCGGCCCATTTAA
>UEXW01000169.1_pt1 | contig 26969 bp, 23 predicted proteins | sample 4301151 | NCBI WGS metagenome assembly UEXW01 (sample SAMEA4773176, study PRJEB27434) | metagenome | biome: 2259; feature: agricultural soil; material: soil | place: USA | collected 2014-09 | depth 0.25 m | reverse complement strand
GCTCCCAGCGATTGGGATATCCATTCCCACCAGGATAAGGAACTCGTCAAAGGGCTCGGCCTGACCAGCGCCACTATGCTGGTGATGGGCTCGATGATCGGCTCGGGCATTTTCATTGTATCCGCGGAGATTTCACGTGAAGTGAATTCGCCTGCGCTTCTGATTGGAGCCTGGCTGGTTACGGGGTTCATGACGATCGTCGGCGCGCTCAGCTACGGCGAACTCGCCGCCATGATGCCTCGGGCTGGTGGACAGTATGTGTACCTGCGCGAGGCGCTTGGACCGCTGTGGGGATTTCTCTACGGCTGGACGCTCTTTCTGGTCATCCAGACAGGTACGATCGCGGCAGTCGGCGTGGCCTTCGGAAAGTTCCTCGGCGTCTTCGTTCCTTCAATCTCCTCTTCGCACTGGATCCTGCACCTCTGGAAAGTTCCCCCCATCGCCATCGGGCCGATGGTGCTGGGCAATATGGACGTGGGGCTTAACACGCAGAACCTGGTCGCGATCATCGTGGTGGTCGTGCTTTCGATCGTCAACATTTTCGGGATCAAGACCGGCGCGATGATCCAGAACGTTTTCACCGCGGCCAAGGTGTCGGCCTTGGCGGGCCTCGTGCTTCTCGGTCTTTTTATTGGGCGGAACGCGCAAGCATTGGCCGCGAACTTCAACGAGCACTTCTGGCGGAACGCCGGATTGGGAGCGCTGCACGCCGTGCAAGTTGGTGTGGGCGGACCGACGGTGCTGGTGGGTACTCTGACGATTCTTGCCGTCGCCCAGGTGGGTTCCCTGTTCTCCGCGGACGCGTGGAACAATGTGACCTTCACGGCAGGTGAGGTCAAGAATCCCAGCCGAAACCTCCCCCTGTCCCTCGCGATGGGAACAGGAGTGGTCATTCTTTTGTACGTTCTGTGCAACCTGATCTACCTGCTCACGCTGCCCCTGGATGGTAACCCGGCTGGCGCAACCACTCTGGAACGAGGCATCAAGTACGCCACCGAGGACCGCGTAGCCACGGCCGTGATGACCCAGATGCTGGGGGCTGCGGGCGGAGGGCTGATGGCGGTGGCCATCATGATCTCGGGCTTCGGATGTGCCAACGGGTTGATCCTGTCGGGCGCGCGCGTCTATTACGCCATGGCCAAGGACGGGCTGTTCTTCCGCAATGTCGCAAGGTTGCATCCAACCTATAAGTCGCCCGCCCTCTCGCTTATGGTGCAGATGGTTTGGACCTGCATCCTGTGCATCTCGGGCAGTTACGGGCAGCTTCTCGATTACATCATTTTTGCGGTACTGGTGTTTTATATCCTGACGATTGTCGGTTTGTTTGTTCTGCGACGGACGCATCCGGGCGCCGAGAGGCCCTACCGGGCAGTAGGTTACCCGGTACTTCCGGCGATTTATATTGTGATGGCTTTGTTTATCGATGTCGTACTATTGCGCTATAAACCGCAATACACCTGGCCGGGATTGATCATCGTTCTATTGGGGATTCCGGTCTACTACCTGTGGACGCGGGCGGCAACCACCGCCGAACCGATGCGTCCCTGAGGAGAAATTCTACGAATGGCTGACCTGCTGGCGAAAAAACCCATCGATCGCCTGATCAACGAGGCGCAAGAAACGGGGGAACACAGCCTCAAGCGCACACTCGGTGTCTTTCAACTGACAGCCCTGGGCGTGGGCGCCATCATTGGTGCCGGGATTTTTGTGCTTTCGGGATTGGGCGCCCACTACGCAGGGCCCGGCCTGATGCTCTCGTTCGTCCTGTCGGGACTGGGATGCGCATTCGCGGGTTTGTGCTACGCCGAGTTCGCTGCCATGATTCCGCTCGCGGGCAGCGCCTACACGTATGCCTACGCGACCCTGGGTGAGATCTTCGCGTGGATCATCGGATGGGATCTGACCCTGGAATACGCCATGGGCGCGAGCACAGTTTCGTCGGGATGGTCGAACCACTTCATCGAATTGCTGGACATCTTCCACATCAAGATGCCGCTGTGGCTGGCCTACGATCACTGGACGGGGTTGCGTACGGCTGAGAACATCGTGGCTCGCCAGATGGCGCAGGCGTCCGATTCCACACTCGTACCCGGGACACAGGCCTTCCTCAACAAGGTGACGGCGATTATGGCCGCGCAACCTCCGGAACTAGTCCAGCGGGCCCATGAGTTGTTGGGTGCGCCGCATCTTTTTGGATACGAAATCGGTCTCAACGTGCCGGCTTTCATCATCGCGCTGATCATCACGGCCATACTGGTCATTGGAATTAAGGAAAGCGCGCGCTTCAACGCCACCATCGTGGTCATCAAGGTCTCGGTCGTGCTGTTCGTCATCGGGCTAGGAATTGCTTACATCAACCGCGGCAACTGGGGAGCCGACTGGTCTTCGTTTGCGCCGTACGGACTATCCGGAATTGGTGCCGGCGCGGCATACATCTTCTTCGCTTACATCGGCTTTGACGCCGTTTCCACCACGGCGCAGGAAGCCAAGAATCCGCAGCGTGATTTGCCGATCGGTATTATCGCTTCCCTGGTCATTTGTACTGTTCTCTATATTTCTGTTGCCGCGGTGCTGACCGGGATGGTGCCCTGGCGAGAGATCAATATCGAAGCGCCGATCGCGCGCGCGTTTCTCGATCGAGGGCTCACGACAGCCTCCCATATCATCACCTTGGGCGCGCTGGCCGGTTTGACCAGTGTGATGCTGGTGATGCTGCTGGGACAGACTCGCGTACTTTATTCGATGGCCAACGACGGCTTGCTGCCCCGGAAGTTCTTCGCTGATGTTCATCCGAAATTCCGTACGCCGTGGAAAAACACGATGCTGGTTGGTCTTCTGGCGGCCATCGTCGGAAGCACGACTCCTATCGACGATATCGGCAGGATGGTAAACATCGGGACCCTGTTGGCTTTTGTGATCGTGTCCATCGCGGTGCTGGTCTTGCGCCGGACGAACCCAAGTCAGCCACGCCCCTTCCGTACGCCGTGGGTGCCGCTGGTGCCGATTCTGGGTGTGATTTCCAACGGCTACATGATGTACAAGCTCGGCTGGGTCAATTGGGCGCGGCTGATCTTGTGGCTCTTTATCGGACTTGTGGTCTATTTCACCTACGGCCGGTATCACAGTCGGGTGCAGGCCGATCTTGCGGCCACCAAGCCGGCTCCCACGATGGCGGACTGAATTTAGTCGTCAGTCATCGGTCGTCAGCCCAAAGCTGGATCGCAGGCGACCTGATCCTTCATCACAAATGCTAAGGGCCTTCCGCACAGCGCGGGGGCGTTTGTGCTTTATAGTTCAGTCGCTGGTCCTGCGCCGGAGACCGCGAAGGGACCGACTGGTCAAGACCAGCTGAGGACGGATGCCTAGCGATTGACGACTGTCCATGAAAGCTTTGCGCAATCTTCGATTGATCGCCGCCGCGCTGGCTTTTGTCGTTTTGGCCGGGACCGCGGGATATCACTTCATTTTCGGCTGGGCCTGGCTCGACGGATTCTACATGGTGATCACCACCCTGACCACCATCGGTTACCAGGAAACGCATCCGCTCTCGAACGGCGGGCGCGAGTTCAACCTGGTGTTGATCTTTTTTGGTGTGGGACTGGTGTTTCTCGCCATCGGGGCGCTGACGCAGGCTTTGCTAGAATTCGAGCTGCGCAGCTTCTTTGGCAGGCGAAAAATGGAACGCGAGATCGACCGGCTCAGCGATCACTACATCATTTGTGGCGCAGGGCGTGTCGGACGGAGCGCGGCCCGCGAACTGGCGCGCAGGCCTGCGTCGTTCGTGATCGTCGATAACAACGAGACGAAAGCGGCGCGTTACAGCAATGACTGGCTGGTGCTGGTCGGCGATGCCACCAAGGAACAGACCCTGCGCGAGGCGCATATCGAGCGCGCGCGGGGCTTAGTCGCGGCCACCACCACCGACGCGACGAACCTTTACATCATCCTGACCGCACGAGGGCTGAATCCCAAGCTTAAGATCATCGCGCGGGCTAGCGAAGAAGATGCCGAGAAGCATCTGCTAACGGCGGGAGCCGATTTCATCGTCTCGCCCTATTCCTTTGCCGGGCAGCGCATCGCGCAGACATTTCTCCGTCCGCACGTAGTCAGCTTCCTCGACACGGCCACAACGCATCTGGGGATTGATCTTGAGATTGGAGAAATCTGTGTTGGGCCCGAATCCGGATTTGCTGGAAAGACGATCGAAACCTCACGGCTTCGGCAGGAACGCGGCGTGATCATTCTCGCCATCAAGCGCGAGAGTGGCATGCATTTCAATCCCGCACCCGGCGACCGCATCGAGCCCGGAGACTTCCTCATCGCCATGGGCGAACCCGCCCAGCTCCGCCAAGTGGAACAGATGGCGGCTTCCAAAGTATGAAAATCGTTAGCGCTGCCGAGATGCGCGAGATCGATCGCGTCACTAGCGAGCGCTTTGGTGTACCTTCGCTCACGCTGATGGAGAACGCAGGTGCTGCGGTGGCGGAGTTTGTGGCGGCCGAATATCCCGATGCGAAGGGGATCGCGGTCATTTGCGGGAAAGGGAGCAACGGCGGAGATGGGTTCGTGGCTGCGCGAAAGCTGCTGGAGATGGGCAGGGAAGTGCGAGTGGTCGTACTAGCGAGTCCCGCCGACCTGCGTGGCGACGGCGCCGAGATGTTCAAGAGGATGCAGTTGGCGCCGCTGGTGTTGAAATCTCATGAGGACCTAAGGTCAGGCGAAGCGCACGGTGCCTTCGATGCCGACCTGATGATCGATGCGATTCTGGGAACTGGCTTTCGTCCTCCAGTCAGTGGCCTGTACGCCGAGGCGATCGCGGCGATGAATGCGAAGGACGTGCCCACGGTCGCGGTGGACATCCCCTCGGGCGCCGACGCGGACGTGATGGGGGCACAGACCGGAGCGGTTGTGCGCGCAGAGGCGATTGTTACGTTCACATGCCCGCGTCCGGCACATGTGTTCGGAAGTCTGACGACCGGGCCCACCGTGATCGCTCCCATCGGTTCACCCAGGGAGGCGATTGTCTCCTCGCTCCACCTCAACTTGATTACGCCCCGCGACATTGTGTCGCTCCTAGGCCCGCGCCCCCCTACCGCGAACAAGGGCAGCTTCGGACATGCGCTGGTGATCGGCGGTTCGCTGGGCAAGGCTGGCGCGGCGGCGATGGCGGGAATGTCGGTGCTGCGCAGCGGAGCCGGGCTGGTGACCGTTGCGAGTCCCAAGTCTGTGTTGGGCACGGTGGCAGGCTTCCATCCGGAAGTGATGACGGAGCCGCTGCACGAGACAGAAGCGGGCACGATTTCGCTGCGAGCGCTGGAATATGGATACGTCGATCAATTGGTCAAAGGCAAGACGGTGCTAGCCATCGGGCCCGGGATCTCGCGGAATCCCGAGACTTCCGAATTTGTGCGCACCGTGGTTGGCAAATATGACTTACCAACCGTGCTCGATGCAGACGGTCTCAATGCGTTTGAAGGAGTGACGGAAAAGTTGAAGGGGCAGGGCGCACCGCGGGTGATCACGCCACACCCGGGTGAGATGGGCCGCCTGTTGGGCATCAGCGCCGCAGAAGTGCAACGTGACCGGCTGAACATCGCGCGCAACTTCGCGCGGGAGCATGAACTCATCGTGGTTTTGAAAGGACATCGAACTCTGATCGCGCAGCCCGATGGCGAGGTCTGGGTGAACATAACCGGTAATCCGGGAATGGCCACGGGTGGAACGGGGGACATTCTGACGGGCATGATCGCTGGCATGATCGCTCAGAACCCCGCCGACGTCATCAGAGCAGTGATCGCTGCGGTTTATCTGCACGGCCTGGCGGGAGATGTTGCGCGAGAGACCATGGGGGAGCAGTCACTGGTGGCCACGGATTTGGTGAAAGCGTTGCCGGAGGCGATGCGCCGGGTGTGCGAGAGCGACAAGGAGTCAGTTGTGCGTTTTCGGGGATGAGCGCAGCGTTCAATTCATGCGAGCTTTGCAGCTACAGCCCTGAATCCAGCCGCGAAGACATTGTTGCGGATCTGAGCCAGCATTGCATTGCGCTCGACGCCCACCACTTCGAAATCGGCCCACCATTCCGCAAACGTTCGGTCGCGATCGGTCACCCGATGTAGCCTGACCCCAGCCACATAGTCACGAACAGGAAGCGTCCCCTCGATAATCTCGTAGGTGAACACGTAGTTCCCGTCGTCCAGGCAGAGCAGACGTTCCCGAACGAATCCCTCTCCCAGCGTCAACCTGCGTATGCATCCGACCTGATCGCTGGGGCAGTCGCCCTCAATGATGCTCTTCTTGATGCCAGGGTGATAAGACGGCATACCGTTGAAGTCGCGCATGACGCTCCACACTTTTTCGATGGGGGCGTCGATTACATGACTGACATACACGGTGTTTGGCATAGGGATCCTCTGGCGCTAAAAGCTGAGTGCCTTGAAGTTTTGTACTTGGCTGGTGACGCCCTTTTCGGTCGGCAGCCGTTCCATGGAACTTGCCCCGTAGAAACCGTGACAGTGGCGAGCTTTACGCAGCACCCACGCCGCATCCGCAGGTTCGGCAATGGGACCACCGTGGCATAGCACGATCATATCGCTGCGCACATCGAGCGCCGCCTGGGCAATGGCGTCGATGCGTTGGACGCATGCATCGAGTGAAAGAGCCGTCTCTGCCCCAATGGTGCCGCCGGTGGTCAGGCCCATGTGCGCCACGAGGATATCAGCGCCCGCTCGTGCCATGGCTTCGGCCTGTTGGGAATCGAAGACATAGGGTGTGGTGAAGAGATCTTTCTCGTGGGCAAGCCGGATCATCTCAACTTCCAGAGCGTAACTCATCCCGGTTTCTTCCAGGTTCTGGCGGAAGACCCCGTCGATCAGCCCTACCGTCGGAAAATTCTGCACGCCGGAGAATCCGACAGCTGCGATCTCGCTCAGAAAAGCGTCAAACACGCAGAATGGATCCGTCCCGTTTACTCCGGCGAGCACAGGCGTTTTTTGTACAACGGGCAGAACTTCCTTCGCCATCTCCATCACAACGTCATTCGCGTTGCCATAGGCTAATAGGCCCGACAGCGAGCCTCGACCCGCCATCCGATAGCGGCCCGAATTGTAGATCACGATCAGGTCGATCCCGCCCGCCTCCTCACACTTCGCAGACAATCCCGTTCCCGCTCCACCCCCGACGATGGGCTGGCGCTGGCGCACCCTTTGCTGAAACCTCGACCGCAGTTCCTCGCGTGAAAAACGTGGCATGGGCAATCTTCCTCAATCACTCGCGGTCATTGCTTAGCAATCTTCAAGAACTCTTCCACTGCGGACTGGGCAAACTCCAGATCGTTGATGTGATAAGGCAAACGGATGAGCTGCCTGCGGGAGGTCTGTCGCAGGTTAGCCGTTAACGTGTCGAACAGTGCCGCATCCGCAGCAGGATCCCAGAAAGGCTTGCCGGGCGCATCCAGTGCCGAAACGCCGCCCAGCGGCAAGAGAAATCTCACCTCACCCTCGCACTGGTTGAGCCTGTCGGCGATCCAGCGGCCTTGACGAACATTTTCCTCGACCGTGGTTCGCATCAACGTGATTTGCGGGTTATGAGGATACAACTTGCGCGCACGATAGTGCTGCGGCACAGTGTCGGGTGCTCCAAAGTTGACCATGTCGAGCGCGCCACAGGAGCCCAAATACGGGGCGCGACTGCGCACTACTGCGCCAAAGCGGTCATCGCTGCAGGCGAGCATACCTCCGAAAAGGTGATCGCAGACTTCGGTGGTGGTGATGTCGAGCACGCCGCTCAGCTGGTTGTCCTCCAGCAGTCTTTCCATGGATTGACCCCCGGTGCCAGTGGCGTGGAACACCAGGCAGTCGAAGCCCGGGGCAAGCAACGTGACGATCTGCTGCACGCAGGGCGTCGTCACTCCGAACATGGTCAGCCCCAGCGCAGGCCGATCGTGAGCCGGTTGCGGGACGGTGTGCAGCAGCATGCCCGCGAGCGCATGGGCGGCGTTGCCCAACACTTCCCGAGAAATCCGGTTCAGGCCGGCAAGGTCCGTGACAGAGTAGACCATCGCGATATCCGACGCACCGACATACCCAGCTACATTGCCGGAAGCCATCGTGGAAACCATAACTTTGGGTACGCCAACCGGCAGTGCTCGCATGGCTGCCGTAACGATGGCCGTGCCTCCTGATCCACCCACGCCGAGCAATCCCGCGATGTCGTCTCTTGCTCTTACACAACGTTCAAACGCCTGGGTCATGGCCGCAATGGCCGCACCACGGTCGCCACAGAAAACGGCGTTCACGCCCAGCGGATGATGGGTTGCGATTTCAGTTGCGGAAATCTGCTTTCGGACGGACGAGGAGTGAGGGTGGCTGGCAGCACGACTCTTGGTTGAAAGATCGGCCAGTGTGACTGGCAGGCCAGTTGCCTCAAGCAGGCCGCAGACATACTCAGCTTCATCCAGCTTCGTATCGAGCGTGGCCGCTACCCAGGCCCGCTTTGCCGTCGACATGGGTCCACTCCGCCGGAACCCTATCAAGGCGGAGTTAATTGTTCAATGGGCAATCGAAGCGACCGATGAAAGCCCACCAGTCCATTGCTTACGATTCAGTCAACGAGAGCGAAAGCGATTCCTTGACTACGGAGAGTGCTGCCACCGACTACGCCCTGTTCCACGCTCGCACGCGCGGCCGCCACCGCCGCACGTTGCGGCAATAGTCTTCATAATCCGCACCGAACTTCTTGCGCAACGTCGGCTCTTCATAAAAGAGGACAAACAGATGGATCCCCAGAGCGACTGCGGTCACTGCGGCGATCATGGCGAGAGTGGCGTGTCCGAAGACAATCCACAGCCCAATCCAGCCGATCGCGAAACCAACGTACATCGGGTTCCGAACGTAGCGGTAGAAGCCCACCACTACCAGTCGCTGAGGCGGAACCATTGGCGCAGGCGTTCCGCGTCCCGTCCAGCCAAAATCCCACACGCAACGCAGAGCTACTGCGAATCCCAGAACCGATGGAAGCGCCGCCAACCACCGCCAACTTGCCTTGCCCGCCGTTTCCACGCGAAAACCGAGCCAGCCGGGCAGGAGCCAGAACCATAGAGCGAAGAAGGCCGCGCCTACAAGCAGGGCCGCCAACGTCGTCAGCCATTGTTCTGCGTGCCCGATCCCTGGAGCGTTTCCGGACTGTACTTGTGTCATAGGCCCTCCTTGCCCACATCTTATGCCTCCGCGGGCATCGCACAAAACTAGCGCAGGCTGTTGTGGGTAATGCTGCTCGTGCTTCCCGGCCAGAACTTCTGCTAACGAACAATTCGGGCTTCCGTCAAAGCGGTCGGAATCACGTCAAGAAAGACTTGAAAAAATCGGTCCACACACCAGGACAAATTATTGCTGCCAGGAGGCCATATGCTCTTTCGTGTTGTTGTTGCTCTGGCTGTGCTGTTCCCGGTTCGACTCTCAATCGCCGATACCGGCGCGCCTTCCGAGAACGCGGGTTCGGAATATTCCAAACATCTTGGGGCGCTCAGCAAATTGTCCATTGCCGTTGCCGAGGCCATGCCTCCCGAGCAGTATGACTTCCGTCCTCATCCCGAATCGATGACCTTCCACCAGTTAATGTCCCACATCGCCACAACTAACTATCAGTTCTGTGCGGGACTGAAGGATTCCGGTGCCCCCGCCATGCCTTCACCCAACGAGAAAGAGGGGGTTGTCAAATTCCTCAGCGATTCCTTCGACTACTGCTCCTCGGTGATTTCAAAGCTCACGGAGGACCAACTGACGAAACCTCACAACTCGCCGGACGGCACACTTCCCGGAAGGGAGGTCCTGCTGGCGATGTACATTCACGTGGCGCACCATCGCGGGCAGGCGGAAATTTATCTCCGTGACAAGGGCATCCGGCCACCCTCGTACATGATTTGAAATCTAGGGCCCAGACGACACTTTGGGCAGTTGTGGTCGGGACGCTGGTCAGTACGCCAAAACCAGCTCCGTCCTTCCGGCCATTATCTTCCTGGTTAATAGGCGGATATGCCATCAGGTCAATGAGTTGCCCGGGATTCGGATGGTTATGCCGATGGGAATTCGGGCTAGTGCTTCCGTTATCTCCCGTAACCCTAAAGCGGGTGGCATAGTCGATTCCGGCTATGACCCACTTCCCCCAACCGCACCCAACGCGGCGCGCGGCCCGGGTGCAGCTAGGCGGTTCCGTACTAGCTGCAATCCGATTCGATGATGGCCAACGCTCTCGAGGCAAACTCTACTCCATCTCTATAACCGGCGGACTGCTCAAGCTGGCCAAGCCTCTGGTCCAGGGAGACTTCGTCGAGATCGGCTTTCAGACCAAGGTCGGCACGGTCGTGGGCATGGCGGAGATGCTGTCCCCCACGCGCAAGGCGACCGACGGAACTCTGCAGCCGTTCCGCTTCATTGCGCTGGGCGATGACGATCATCGCAACCTGCGCATGGCGTTACAGTCGGTGGCAGATCACAGCTATCTCGGTACGAGCGCGAGCTTGGCATCGGCGCCAAAAGCGCTGTTTTAGGGTCGTTGGAGTTCGCCCACTTCGTCTGAGTTCCCGGCCTCTCGCTATACTTGTGTCGGTTGCTCAACCGGCATGACCACGCGCGAGATTACCACCCACTCGGCCGAGGAGACGATCGCCTTTGGGCGAACGCTAAAGCGTCTGCTCGCGCCTCCCAAGCTTGTGCTGCTGCGCGGTGACCTGGGCGCAGGCAAGACTACCCTCATCAAAGGAATCGCGGCGGCATTCGACGCCGCTTCTGAAGAAGACGTCACCAGTCCCACCTTCACGCTGGTGCACGAGTATCGCGGGCCGCTAGCGAATCTCTATCACATTGACTTGTACCGAGTGGATACGCCGAGGCAGCTCGAGACTTTGGGGCTCGATGACCTGATCGCCGAGGACAGCATTCTCCTGATAGAGTGGGGGGAGAAGTTTCCGCGCTTTGTGCGCGAGCGAGACGTCGAGATCAATCTCGAGCGGGTTGGGGAAAACGACCGGAAAATTCAGATAAGCAGCCGCTGAAGTCAGCGTCACTACGCTCACCACATGCACAGAGATGGAGCGATCTAGCCGTGAAGGTGTATACGCGCGTATTCGGACACCTAATGCTGGCATGTGTGTTGGTATCGGCTTCGGCGTCCGCCCAGCAGCGCTCTGAAAAGGAGCCCCCTTCTGCCCCACCCAAACAAAACACAGAGAAAAAAGAACAGTCGGAGCGCATGCTGGGGATCATTCCTCACTTTGGAACAACCGATCGCCAGGACGCGCCGCCCCTTACCCCAGCAGGGAAGTTTGAACTCTTTGCACGGACCGCGTTTGATCCAGTTACCATCGGAATCGCCGCCGCGCAGGCGGGAGTCAGTCAGGCCGACAACCAGTTCGCGGATTACGGTCCGGGAGCCGCGGGATACGGTAAGCGCTTTGGCGCCGCATTCGCGGACGAGGTTTCCAGCAATTTCTTCAGCAATTTCCTCTATCCGACCATCCTCAAGCATGACCCGCGCTACTTTCGCCTGGGGACAGGCGGCTTCAAGCGGCGGCTGTTTTACAGCATCAAGCAGGAACTAGTTTGCCACACTGACGCAGGCGGGCGGTCTTTCAACTACTCGACCGTGGTAGGAGCTTTTTCCAGCGGGGCGCTCTCCAACGTCTACTATCCGGCGAGTGATCGCGGATTCAACCTCACCATGAGCCGGAGCGGATTGGCGCTGGCGTACGGCACAGCGGGCGGGTTGCTCAATGAGTTCTGGCCGGACATCTCGCGCAAACTGTTTGGCAAGCACAAAAAAGAGAGTCCGGACCCTGCAGCGAACGCTCCGGCTGCGAGCCCAAAGTAAGAACTTGAAGGCGAGCTTAGTTCAACGCAATCGAACTTTGAATCGCGCTGATGAGTGAGCCTCTATTGACCAGCGACGGGCTGCGCCGGTTTGAATCCCATGATGTTGTAACCACAATCCACATACAGAACCTCGCCGGTAATTCCCGAACTCGCATCCGACGCCAGAAATACTCCTGCATTTCCCACTTCGGCGACGTCCACATTACGCTGCAGCGGAGCGGTTTCGCGGTGCGCCTTCAGCATGTCACTCAGGCCCGAGATGCCGCGCGCGGCTAGGGTTTTGATGGGACCCGCGGAGATTGCATTCACGCGGATTTTCTTCTTCCCCAGATCAAAGGCTAAGTAACGGACCGAGCACTCCAGTGCGGCCTTAGCGACGGCCATGACGTTATAGTGGGGGACAACTTTTTCCGCACCGTAGTAGGTCATGGTAATGATGCTGCCACCGTCTTCCATAAGGGGCGCGGCCGCGCGGGCGACTGCGATCAACGAATAGACACTCACATCGTGCGCGATACGAAAGCCTTCGCGGCTGGTGTTGAGGAATTCTCCTTCCAGTTCGGCAGCGGGAGCGAAGGCTACGCTGTGCACCAGGACGTGCAATTTGCCGTAACGCTCCCTGAGCCTGGTGAAGGTGTGGGCTATGTCTTCATCTTTGGAAACATCGCACATGAAGCCTTCCGCGCCGGGAAGGGAAGTAATCAGATCTTTGGCTTCCTCCGCGAGACGCTCGTTCTGATAGGTGATGGCGAGATTCATACCCGCCGCATGCAGGCCCTGCGCGATCGACCAGGCAATCGAACGCTTGTTGGCGACTCCGAAGACGACTGCATTCCGGCCTTCGAGGTGAAAAGACATGTCGGACTCCTGGGTGAATTGGAAAGGATACAGGAACAGGCTACTGGCTTCTAGCTACTAGCTTCTGGCTACAACTGTGAGTTCCAAGCTTGGACCGGCATCGCACCGAAGCCGTTTAACCACGAGGGGCGCGTAGCAAACTGCAAGGACCCTTCTTTCGCGACCGGCGCGTTTTCTTGGCGGCCCTCTTGGCGTTAAGGGCGCTTCCTGGAGATCAACCAGCTGCATCCGAGACCACCGAGGCTTCTGCGTTGACCGGCCACACTGCGCTGATGAATGCAAACACGTAAACCGACCCGATAATCGCGAAGCCGCCGGCCAGACTGACTTTTTGAGCCACGGACCCAACGACCACCGCAAGCGTGATCTGCAGGAAGGTTCCTACGAAATAGAAGGTGTTCTGTACTCGTCCCATGAAGTGTTTGGGAACCTGCTCCATCAGACTGGTATTCATGGCCACGCCGCTCACCCCGCGGGCAGAGCCCATAGCGCCGTAAAGTAACACGGCAATCGGGAGAGTGCGCGAATACGGGGAGAGCATCATGCCGCTTGCCAGGATCGCCATCGCAACCGCGATCGACATTCTCCATCCCATGCGAGCGATAGCCTGCGGGGCGTAAAGCGCGCTCAGGAAGGCGCCAACACCCCATCCCGCATTGAGCCAGCCGTAGCCAACTGCTCCTCTGTGGAATACACGGTCGCTCAGCGAAGGTGTGACCACTACGCCAGTCAGCATGGCTCCAAGGAATAGCGCCCAGCTGATGCCAAGTAGCACGACGCTGCGGTGATCCCGCAAGAATTGCAGACCCTCCCCGAGTTCGTTCCAGAAACGGCGTTCGGCCGTTTCGGCCGCAACGATATCGGCGCGCAGTTCGGCGGGACGCGGGACCACGTGGCGTCCTTTTCTTACCGCGAGGTAGCAGAGAAACGAAACTCCGTAGGTGGTGAAGTCGATGAGCAGCACACCACCCAGCCCGATGTGGTTGTAGACGAAGCCGACGATCGCACCCGCCATCAGCCAACCACCTTGAATTCCCGCCAACAGAAAGGTATTCGCTTCGACGAACTCCCCCTCGGGAGTGAGTTCCTGGATCAGGGCAGTGATCGTCGGCCAGAACATCCAGAAGCCTGCCGCCACCAGCGTGTTCATCAGATAGAGCTGCCAGATTCGCACCGAGCCGCGGAAGGCGAGGATCGCAACGATCAGGATAATTATGGCTCGGGCCGCGTCCAGCATCATGACGAGTCGCCGGCGATCTTCACGATCGATGATGACGCCCGTGAAGGGCAGCATCAGCATGGCGGGAAGAGTTTGCAGAACAGTTAGCGTGCCCAGCGCCATTTCGGAGTGGGTTGCCTGCAGGATATGCCAGGCCACCGCTGCGGAGTTCATCCCGCTCCCGAGCATCGAGACCACGTTGGCCAGGAGTACAAAACGAAGGGCCCGCTTCTGCAGGATGGCGCGCATGCTTTTGACTTTAAATGAAAAGACGGGAGCGGCCAATTTTTCGGGGCTCACTACTCAGATGCGTCGTACACCAAAGCCTTGAACCGCAGAGCGCGCGGAGAGTGCCGCAGAGGACGCAGAGGAGTGCAAGCGGTAGGAGGTCCTCGCCCGCTAATCGGGTTTGGCGAATTGTCAACCCTGCACGTGATTCTTTTCCTTGTCTGTACAGGCTTTCGGCGCTAGCATGGCGCGCGATTGATGTCCTAAAGCTGGAGTTCATCTCCATCTGTGGAGGTTGACCGATGAAACGCATTCCCTGGTGCGTGGGGTTGGTTGTTCTGGCTTTCTCGTCCTTTGCTCTCGCCCAAGTGGAGCGGATCGTGATTGCGGCGGGTACGCCAGAAGATCAGGCCTTGCAGCAGATTTCGAAAGAAACGGATGCAGATAAGAAACTCGCGATGTACCAGGACTTCCTGCAGAAGTTCGCGTCGAACCCCGCGGCCGTGGCGTATGGGAACTGGCAGGTGTCTCAGTACTATCAGACTGCTGGAGACCTGCCCAAGGCGTTGGAATATGGCGACAAAGCAGTGGCCGGCTCTCCCCACAATTTCGACATCCTGGTTTCGCAGGCGAGCATTGCGCAGTCGATGAAGGACAACGCCAAGATCATCGAGTACGCCGAGAAAGGCGGGCAGGCGTACGAAGGAATCGGCAAAGAAGCCAAGCCGGAGGGTCAAAGCGATCAGGATTTCGCCAACCGGGTTGCCTCCGACAAGGAATCCGTCAAATCCTCTTACGAGTTCCTGGAAGGTGTGGGCTTCAATGCCATCGCAGACGAAAAGGACGCCAAAAAGCGGATGTCGTACATCGACCGTTTCAGCGCGGCGTTTCCAAATTCCAAGTACCAGGAGCAAGTGTCGCAGTACGCCATGTACACGTTGGGGCCGGGGCAACTGAACGATCCAGCGCGGCTGGTGGCCTTCGGGGAGAAGAGCCTGGCGGCCAATCCGAACAGCATTCCCGCACTGCTATTGCTGGCGAACTTCTACGTAGAAGACTCCAAGCCGGCAAATGTTGCGAAGGCCGTAACCTACGCACAGAAAGTTGTGGCGTTGGCGAAGGCGAACGAGGCGGATGCCGACCGGCTCCACAAGCTTTCCGCTGGAGTCGCGCATTCGACCTTGGGCTACGCCTACATGAAGCAGGACAAGACGGCGGCTTCAATTCCAGAGTTGAAATCGGCGACGGCCCTATTGAAGGGACAGGACGACATCGCGTATGCGACCGCGTTGTACCGGCTGGGTTATGCCTACGCCAAGATGAAGCGGACGGCGGAAGCACGAGAGACCTTGAACGAAGTCGTGCACATGGGAGGTCCGCTGCAAGAACCCGCTCAAAAAGTCCTGAATACCATGGCGGCCGGAACAGCGAAGAAGTGAAGCCGGACGAGGGTATTAAGGAAACGACTGACTACGGTTTCCCCAGTGCGTCCGTCAGTAAGTGCGCCTTAAGCGCGAGTTTGTAGGCACGTTGCGGATCGCCTTCGGCATCAGCGGCTTTAGCCTGTTCCATGAACTTGCGGATCTGCGTGACAGTTTCCTTCTGGTCGCTACTGAGTTGATTCACGTCGAGCTTTTGAAGCGCTGCCTCCGTGGATGACAAGAGTTGGTGCGTTGTCTCTCGCTGACGGGCCGCCTGTTCCTCAGTAATTCCGGGCGAAAGTTGTGTTGTGGGTTCCGCAGTACTACCGTGCCGGATGACCGTTTTCTTCGGATCCTCAGCCGCAGGGTCTGGCGCTTTCTTCTTCTTCGCGGGGGCGCGCTTCTTAGACGAAGAATTTTTCTTGGGGGAAGATTTCTGGGTCTTTGGCTTGCCGGGCTGGACCTCGGACTGCGCGGCGCCGGGCTTTCCCGGGTCCTGCTCTGATGTCGATTTCGGAGCAGCTTGTTCTGGCGGCGATGACTGCACCGGGGCCGGTTGCGCGTCTTGCAGCGCAAAGAACGATAAGCCGCTGCCCTGCACCCCTAGCGTGGGCGCGTGGAGCAACGCACACAGTGCGAGTATGCCGGCCAGATACATACTTATTCTGTGATGCGCTGGGATACGACCTGATTCTATGCCTGTCAGGGACGTGCGCCAACCGTTCTGTGGAGGCCAGCCTGACTACAAGTGCACGGTCAAATCAGCGCACCGGGTGGCCACATTTGAAGCCCTGCGGCCCGACTCTTTAGTGAGAGCGGGTTACGACCTCGCGCATGACGTCGAACCCGGACTCGGCCAGCGGAATCCGCAATCGGAAAGTTGTGCCCTGACCTTCGTGCGTTTCGAAATCAACGGTGCCGTAATGCCATTGCAGGATCTGGTAGGTCTGCGCCAGGCCTATGCCGCTTCCGTCTTTCTTGGTTGTGAAATAGAGCTCGAAGATTTTTTCCTGAACCTCTTTCGGAATGCCGCTCCCGGTATCGTGAATTTCGGTCAGGACCATGCCCTCATCGCGCCGGGCGCTGATGGTCAGCGCGCCACCCACGGTCATGGCCTGCACTCCATTGATCACAATGTTCAAGATGGCTTGCTTCATGAAGTCCGGGTCCACTTTCACATGAAGGGGTTCGGCCGGGAAATTCCTGTTCAGGGTGATGCCATGCTGTTCGGCATCGGGCGCGGCCAGCACCGCTACATCTTCCAGGAGGCGTCGCAGGTCCACTTGTTCGAGCTTCAGGTCGCGCGGGCGAGTGAAGTCGACCAAGATCTGGACAACTCGATCGAGGCGGTGAATTTCGTTTCCGATGATGTCCATATGCCGGCGTGTACCTGGGTCGATCTGCTGCAATTTGCTTTGCAGAAGATGCAAATGCAGCACGATGGCGTTGATGGGGTTTTTTACTTCGTGCGCGACGCCTCGTGTCAATCGGCTGTTGGCCGAAAGACGGCGTGACATTTCGATCTCATCTTCCAACCGCCGCACGGACTCCGTGTCGCGCATGATAAGCAGGGCGCCAATTTGCGTGGTCCGCTCCTGAATGAAATCGAGCGAGACCTGGACACGCCGGCCATCGGCAGATTCGATCTCGCGCTGCATGAGCGGTCGGCGCCGTTCGAAGGCGTCGAGCAGCAATGCTCCGAGGGCGGTTCTTGGCGAAAACACTTCACTGGCCGGACGGCCCAACATTTCGCGGCGGGGACGTCCTAGAAATCGCTCGACCGACGCGCTGACCAGCACGACGCACGAGTCCCGCGTGAAGAGCATCAAGCCATCCTGCAGGTTCGCCATCAACTGATCAACGTTGTCCTTGAGGGCGGAGAAGATCTCCTTGGCATCGCGCATCTGACGGCCCAGGTTTGCGATCTTCAATGTCACCAGGCCGTATTCGTCATGCGCCGACTCGTCCTGATCTGTCACGTCGCCCGTACCGTCGGCGACGCTGTCAAGATTACGGCTGATCTCTTGCAGCGGGCCGAGTGCCAGGCGAGAGATAAGGGCGGACAGGAACAGCGAAAGGAAGATCGACCCCACCGAGAATACCAATGCGTGCCGCAGTGGCCGTGTTACCTCGTCCCGGATGAGAACTGTGGAGATTCCGACTCGTACGGTTCCGAAGGGCTCATGATTCAGCCGAAAGGGCAGATTGACGTCGTATACAGCCGAAGGACTGTACAGCATGCGCAATTGATCGAGGAAGCGAGCATTCTGCAAGAGCGAGAAGTCGGGGCGCTTCTTGAGAAGCTTGCCAGCCAGCGCGGCGTTGCTGTGCAGGATCGCGCGACCGTCGAGATCGATGACGGCGGCGTCATATGCGATGGGCACATTGGCGACGAACGAGTTCAGCAGATCGTTGAGGTTGGTATCAGTCTCGAGCGCGCCCTCGATCGCAGATCGCACGGATCGAGGGTTGTCCGTATCGATTCGCGTGCTGGTAAGATCCGGGACGGCGTTGATCGCGGAATATCCGATCTGTTGCGCGAGCAACTGAGCCACTTCCGAGGCGGTGTTCACCCGCTGGCGCAGAAGTTGGGAGATGTACAGGTACGAGAATGAAGCCACCATCACGGTGACCAGAAAAGTGATGGCGAGGACAATTTTCGTTTTCCGACGCATGTGTCAGGTCGAAGGACGTTTCGTCTCCGGAACGACGCACTCGGCCCGGGAAGCCGATACCGGAGTTTACTCTTCCCTACCGGGAACCGCATCTGCGGTGGCGCTGCCGTATTCTTTGAGCTTGTTGTGCAAGGTCTTCAGACTAATGCCCAGGATCTCCGCCGCCCGCGTCTTGTTGTTGCTGGTTGCTTCGAGCGTTTTCAGGATCAGCATTTTTTCCGCCTCTCCCACGGTGGTGCCCACGCCCAGACGTACTGCATCTGGATCGTTCGCGGGTTGCCGGACAGCCATCTGTCCAAAGCCGGGAGGAAGATGCTTGGTCTCGATCACCGCGCCTTCGCACACGATCACTGCCCGCTCGAGCGTGTTCCGCAGTTCCCGCACATTGCCTGGCCAGGAATAGTTGTTGAACTGGTTGAGCACTGCTTCACTGACAGTGGCAACCCGGCGCCCGTGCTTGCTGTTCATTTCCGCCAGCAGGGTCTGGACGAGGTCGGGAATGTCTTCTTTGTGCTCGCGTAGCGAGGGCATATGAATGTTAAAGACATTCAACCGGTAGTAGAGGTCGTTACGCAATTCGCCGCGGGCCACAGCCTCATCGGGAACCTTGTTGGTGGCGGCTAGTACTCGAACATCCACCGAGGTCTCAACCTTGCTACCCAGCCGGCGAAGTTTGCGATCTTCGAGAACACGAAGAAGCTTGGCTTGGGTCCCGACCGGCATTTCGCCGATCTCATCCAGCAACAGCGTTCCGCCCTCGGCCAATTCGAAGCATCCCGTGCGACGCTCCAGTGCGCCGGTGAATGCGCCCTTTTCATGTCCGAAGATTTCACTCTCGATCAAAGTTTCGGGAATGGCAGCGCAGTTGATGGGTACGAACGGCTTGGAGCGCCTGGAACTCAACTCGTGAATGGTGCGTGCGACCATTTCTTTGCCCGTGCCGCTGGCGCCGGTGATCAGTACCGATGCCGTGCTGGGCGCCACCATTTCGATCAGGCGGAAGATTTCCTGCATTTTCTTGGACGGGCCGACCAGGTTGCCCAGGGATCCAGCATCACGCAACTTGCGCCGAGTGACTTCTAGTTCGACCTTCGTGCCGAGAAGTTCGCCTGCCTTTTGCAGGATGGTGCGCAGGCGGTCGGTGTCGATAGGTTTGGTGATGTAGTCGTAGGCGCCCACGCGCATGGCCTGTACGGCGCTGTCGATCGTTCCTTGCGCGGTCATGACGATGACTGCGACTTGATGCGTTGGGGCATCCGCCAGGCGCTCCAGCAGTTCCATCCCACCCATGCGAGGCATCTTCAGGTCAGTCACGATGATTGCCGGGGACCACTGCAACACTTTTTCCCATCCCTCCACGCCGTCAGCGGCTGTTTCAACGCGGTAACCCCAGGCGGAAAGGACTTCGGCAAGACCAGTTCGCTCGTTTTCCTCATCTTCCACGATCAGGACTTTTTCTTGGCTCATAGGGCGTTGAGTGCATTATTCCGGTTCCCCATGCTCTCTGGCAAGGAAGGGGAATAAGATGCGGATTCTGCGCGGAGAGAGGAGAGAACAGGGTCAGGGAAATTCGCCTTCCGTCCCGCTCTCTTGGTGCGCGCCGTATATCAAACTGAGACGACTTGGGGGTTAACCAACTCGCGACCCATAGCAGTCTCAGCTTAAGAAATACAGTAATATCCGACCGTTGACAGTTTCGCTATGTGAATTGGATGCTGTAGAATTCTGCGTCACTGGCAGCCCTATTCCCTAGATGTCGCGCAGGTCTGTGGCCTCGCGGTTGGTCCTGTCAAAGAACGTATTCGTCCCGGAGGACTAAATGTCACAGTATTGGGGTTCACGAGATGGCCGCACCCGTGGGTTCGGCCTCATTCTGGCTCTCTCTCTAATTCTGTGTTCAAGTGCAGCGCTGGCTCAGCAGCAAGAGAATCCACCTAAGATGGATCTGTTCGCCGGCTATCAATGGCTCAACCCGGGCGGAAATATTCCGGACGGACCCGACGGTGCGGGCGGCGTGCTCCCCTTCAAGTTGCCCAGCATGGAGACGGGATTCGGTCTGGCAGTCGGCTACAACTTTCATCCAAACTTCGCGTTGGAAGGCGACTTCGGGGCAAATTATAAGGACGGAAACGATTTCAGCACTTACTCGATTGGCCCGCGCGCCACTTACCGCGGGGAAGGCGTCAATCTGTTTGTGCATACGTTACTAAGTGCCAACCACCTGAACACCGCCAATTTCGGTGCGCGTACTGGTATCGGCGCAATTCTCGGCGGCGGCATCGATATTCCTGTCATCAAGCATTTCAGCATTCGGCTGATCGAAGCTGATTATCAATGGGCGCGCCAGAACTTCGCCAAGCAAGTTCCGGTAAGCCAACCCAATTTGCGTCGCGCGAGCTATGAGGGGGTTCGGCTGCGCTCGGGCGTCGTCTTCAATTTCGGCGGAGCGCCGGAGGTGCCTGTGTCGGCGTCCTGCTCCCTGGATCGCGCTGAGGTCATGCAAGGCGAGCCGGTTACCGCGACCGCGAGCGCGAGTAATTTCAATCCGAAGCACACTCTGAATTATGCGTGGAGCGGAAACGGCGGAACGGTGACCGGCAAGGATAACACCGCCAGCATCGATACCAAGGGGGTGGCGGGCGGCACCTACACCGTCACTGCTCATGTGACCGACCCCAAGGTCAAGAAGAATGGGGATGCAACCTGTTCTTCGAATTACACGGTGAAAGAGCCGCCCAAGAATCCGCCGACGATGAGTTGCACGGCGAGCCCCACGAGCCTGCAAACGGGTGGGACGGTTACCATCACCTGTAATTGCAGCAGTCCTGATGGCGTGCCCGTGTCGGTCTCCGGCTGGACGGCCAGCGGTGGCAGCGTTTCCGGCAATGGCAATGTTGCGACTCTGAACACAACAGGAGCGTCGCCCGGAACCATCACAGTGAACGCAACCTGTACCGATTCGCGCGGCTTGACGGCCAATTCTTCGTCGCAGGTCACGATAGAAAACCCGCCGCCTCCGCCACCGAAGGCCAGCAAGCTGAGCCAATGCGACTTCCCGAACGAGAAGAAGCCGTGGCGCGTAGACAACACTTGCAAGGCGATTCTCGATGACGTAGCCCTTCGTCTGCAGCAGGAAGCCGACGCGAGGCTGGTGATCGTAGGCAATGCCGAGCCGACTGAAAGGCGCAAGAACTTGGCGGCGGAGCGCGCCTTGAATTCCAAGGCATATCTGTCGGGTGGCGAGGCGAAGCAGGCCATCGATGCCAGCCGCATTGAGACTCGTACGGGCAACGGTGGAACGAAGACCGCAGAGTATTGGGTGGTGCCGGCAGGTGCGACCTTCGACTCGGCGGGAACCGAGGCGGTCGATGAAACCAAGGTACAGCCTGTTCCGGATCATCCCAAACCCGCTGCCAAGAAAAAGGCCAAAACGCCGTAACGGCCTGCGAACCGAGGCCGGTCGGAACCCCCGACCGGCCTTTTTTTTCGCTGCCCTTACGTAACTTGAACGGGAGGGGGGAGGCTGTCACTCTTTCCCCGCAGGGTTTTTCCTGCCACAGGGGCTCAAAGACACATGACTTTCAGGGGCACATTTGGCAAACTATTGATTCTATTGGTGATCGGCCTCATCGGCAGCACGTCGCTGGGGGCGGCCCAATGGGCAGTTTTGGGGCCGGACGGAGGCGACGTCCGAAGCCTGACCTACGATCCCCATAACCCGGACCGCATCTTTCTTGGTACCAGCACAGGCGGAATTTTCGTCTCAAATAATGGAGGCCGCGACTGGTCCCGTTTCGCGCACTTGGGCACGGGAGACGACTACGTTCTTGACCACATCGCACTGAACCCGCACGACAGCAACATTATGTACGTTTCCGCGTGGAGCATCCAGAGCCAGCAGGCAGGAGATATGTTCCGCACACGCGACGGCGGCAAGACCTGGCAGACTCTGCCCGGCATGCACGGGAAGTCGATCCGCGCGATGGCGATGGCTGCTTCGGATTCCAACATCCTGGTGACGGGCGCGCTGGATGGCGTGTTCCGCAGCAAGGACGGCGGAGATCGCTGGGAGCGCATCTCTCCAGCGAATCACGCGGACATCAAGAACATCGAGTCGATTGCGGTCGATCCCAAGGATCCCAACGTGGTGTATGCGGGAACCTGGCATTTGGCCTGGAAGACCGCCGACGGCGGCGCGAACTGGCAGCACATCAATAAAGGGATGATCGATGATTCCGACGTCTTCTCGATCATCGTCGACCACAGCAACCCCTCTAACGTTTTCGCCAGCGCCTGCTCGGGTATCTACAAGAGCGTGACAGCTGGGGAGCAGTTCCAGAAGATCCAGGGCATTCCGTTCTCGGCGCGGCGCACCCGCGTACTGCACCAGGACCCCTCCAATCCCAACATCGTTTATGCCGGAACCACCGAAGGGCTCTGGAAGACGACGGATCTGGGAAAGACCTGGAAGCGAGTAAGCAATCCGGAAGTGGTTGTGAATGACGTTTACGTCGATCCTCGGAATTCGCAGCATGTCTTGCTGGCAACCGATCGCAGCGGCGTGATGGCTTCGACGGACGGCGCGAACACTTGGACGGCGTCCAACCACGGCTACACGCATCGCTATGTGACCTCAATCGTGGCGGACGTGAAAGATTCCAACACGGTTTACGTCGGCGTGGTCAATGATCGCGAGTGGGGTGGAGTGTTCTACTCCCGTGATGGCGGCGAGCACTGGCTGCAAAAGAGCGCAGGTCTCGGCGGCAAAGACGTATTCACGCTGAAGCAGGCCGGCAACGGTACCCTGGTAGCTGGAACAAACCACGGTGCCTATGCTCTTGAGCGCAACGCAACAACATGGCACCCAATCAACACAGTCGTGATGGAGAAAGTCTCCACCCGGACCGTTAAGAAGGGCAACAAGAAGACCCAGGCTGTGAGCAAGACTAGTACCCGCTCCGTGCTGGAAGCCAAAGTCAGCGACATCGAGATCGTGGGTGAGCGCTGGATGGCAGCCACTTCCAACGGCCTTTACTTCAGCAAGGATCAAGGCAAAACCTGGATGGGTGGACCCGTACAGGGCGAGAAAGATTTCGTCTCGATTCACGGCAAGGGTGAGACCGTGGTAGCCGCGACGCGGACGAAGGTTTTCGTGTCCAGCGACAACGGCGCGACCTTCACGCAGCGCAACCTGGCTTCCTACGTCACTAGCATCCGTGGCGTCACCGTGACACCGGACTCGCAAATCTTCGTAGCGTCACGCGAAGGCGCATTTCACAGCGGCGATTCTGGAACCACCTGGGAGCACGTGGTGAATGGTCTGCCAGACAAGGACATCACCTCGGTCTCCTATGACCACACCGGCAAGCGCCTGCTGGCGACCAGCTTGCAGACGGGTGTCATTTTCCAGAGTTCAGATAGTGGACGCACCTGGCGACGCGGACCGGATGCAGGTTATCCCCTGCGCCGGGTAAGCGTAATGCACGGACGCTTCGTGGGCGCGACTCCGTTCGACGGCGTGATTGTCCAGCCCGAAAACGAGCCGCAAAGCGCAGCCGCCGGTTCAGGTGGGGCTTCGCAATAACTTCTTCCGTCAGGGAAGCAGCAGAGCCCGGAGGGCGACAAATTAGCCTCCGGGCTTTGTTTTTGGCCAACCGACTTGTTCGACCACTACGAAGCAAGTCCAAAGTCCAACGTTGTTCCCCTTACTTCTCCAAAGAAGCGAGAATGTAGTCGGTCAATAACTTGTCTGTTTGCTGGTGCATGCCCGGTGTGTTGTAGTTGGTGCTGGTAAGCACAACCACCATGCGCAGCTTCGGAAAAACCGCTACCTTATTCCCGCCATTGCCAGACATGTAGTAAGCGGAATAGGTTTCCGCGCTGGTCTTGAATCCCTTTAACCACCACAAGTATCCGTATTCGGTTTGATCATCGATGCGGGTGTGAGGCTGGATAGACGCCTTGACCCAGTTCTCTGAAACCACTCGTTTTCCCTGCCACACTCCCCCCTCGAGATAAAGCTGGCCCAACTTCAGCAGGTCACGGCTGCGAAGCCCGAGACCACCCCCGGTCATGGCCATTCCGAGGGGCGAGATAACCCAATCCGCCTGTCGAATTCCCAGCGGCTCGAACAGATCACGACGCGCAAACTCCTGTGTTGGCATACCTGTGGCTTTCGTTAGCACGCCGCTTAGAGTGGTGGCGCCCGCCGTGCAGTAACTGAAGCTCCGGCCGTAGGGGGAGTCCTGCGGTTTCTTGTTGTACGACGAGAATCCGCGCACGGGTAAATCCAGCGTGAATCGGATCCAGTCCTCGATGAGGTACATGCGTTCTTCGTTCCCGCGTGAAAAGTCGTTCCAGTCGTCGCACTCGAGCACGGAACTCATGGTCAGGAAATCTTCGATGGTGATCTTGTCCTTGCGGGGATCGGGGTTCTGAACGGGCAGCTTTTCTTTGAAGAAGGAAAGAATCGCAGCATCGACTCCGGCCAGCAACTTCTTGTCGATGGCGATGCCCACCAGCATTCCGGTCACGGTCTTGGTGGCAGAGCGGGTATTGCGAATGCTCTGTGCATCGCCGTCGAAATAACTCTCGTAGACCAGTTTTCCGTCTCGAGCGATCAGGATGCTGGTGATCTTCTTGAATGCTCCGGAGCGAATCGCCTGTTCCATGGCGTTCAGCTTGGCGGCAGACAACCCCTCTGAATCTGAACTGGCAACCGTCCAACCTTCTTGGGCGCCCACAACCGGGGTAGACGTTCTTGCGGATAACGCGGAAGAGAGGAAACCAAGCAAGAGAACCGTGCGCCAACGCCGAGAATCGATAGCGAACATGAGAGTCTCCTGGCCTTGGCGATTCCACCGATAGAAGTCGCCTGCGGATAGATGCGTCCTTTATGTTTCCGTGACCGAAAAGGGTTAGGTATTTTACCGAGTCTTTCCGCAAAAGCTGTAACCATCGGCTATGGGAAACGAAAAAAATACACGACTCATCCGTTCACCGCGCTGCTAAACGCATTGTTTTCAATCGAGAGAAGTTGGCATCAGCCTTGCGACTTGTGTCCTACAAGAGTGCGGGGCAGGATTTCTCCCATGAAGGCGTGGACAGTGATCGGTTTCGCGGCGCTTGCCTTGGGGCTCGCGATGACAGTGCAATGCGGGCGCCAATCAGCTCTCCCGGTGGCGGCGTCCGAGGTGGCCCCGCCTGGAGTTGGCGAGCAACTTCCATTTGATCGACAAGGGCAAGGCCAGGGGATCTCCCCCAGCAGCGCAGTCATACCGCCGGGAGCCCGGATTCCAGCCGGAACCCCGATCAGCATTCACCTGCGAGCGCCCTTGGTGAGCTCCACCGCTCGCTCGGGAGATACATTTCAAGCCCTGTTGCTTGATCCCATCATCGTAAACGGACAGACGGTCGCCGAGAGAGGAGCAATCGTTACCGGACGCGTGATGGAAGCCAAGGCGGGGCAACCGACATCCCCTGGATATCTTCGGCTGGCGCTCAATTCCATCTCGATCAACGGGAAGGCGTCTGCCGTGCAGAGTTCCAGCAACTTCTTAAAGGGTAAGCCGTCTGCCGCGAGCAAAACTATAGGTGGTACGAACCAACCCCGGTCTGCAATGGAAGCGAGGGACGTGACCATCGCAACCGATCGTCGACTTGCGTTCCATCTCACTGAGCCAATCCCCCTCCGCGACTGAGGGCGCAGATTTCACTTCGGTTTCAGCCACGCTCCCAAGCCTCTTACTGCAAAGTCCGCGAAGAGATCGCAAGGAGTGCTTGCGATCTCCGCGCTAAGTGCTTGACCGGAAATGACCTGAAATTCCACGAGCGGATTTTTGGGGCGCCCCTGATATCGCCGCGCTCCTCTGGTTGCACATCACAATCCATAGTGACGACTGCACTTAGCAATTCCCAGATTGGACTCCTATAGTTAGTTGTCCCAAATAGGGAGCGGACGATTCCTGCGCGGTTTCTCGAATATTCCCGATTCGGTACCGCCTGGCCTGATCGCTGCCCCCCTCCCGGACGAGCTGGACGAAGCATAAGGACGCCATGGGCCAACCTCTACGAGTTCTGGACGAGCCCGAGAAAAGCCTTGCCCCCGCGCTGTTCAGCGATACGTTTGACGCGAGTCCGGAAGGACTTGCCTTAGATAGCCCCTGCCGGATCTTGCACGCCAACCCCGCCTTCGCCGGATTATTCGGTTACTCCAATCCAGCTGAGCAGGAAGCAGGCGGCAAACTGCGAGAGCAGGAATATTCCGCTGTTATCATCGATCAATTTCTGCTGGAAGCGGAACCGGATGGCAGCGAGCAGATGTTGCAGCATCTGGACACAGCGATCCCAGTCTATGTCAACTTTGCCATCAGCGGAATCGAGCGTGTGGTGCGGGAGATTCGCACGGCACTGAGCCGCAGGCAGCGGGAAGAACAAGTAGCGCGGCAATCGGCCGAGCAGGCAATGTGGAGCGAACTGAAGGAGAGCGTCACAGCTCTGCTGCTTTCGTGCGACCTGGCGCTATCGGTGCCAGGCGTGCCGGCGCCCGCAGCCGACAAGCTGCGCGCCATGCATGATCTAACGTGTCAGATTCGCGAACGCCCGGGGTATCGGGTTAGGTTGGTAAGCGGATCGTGGTTGGCACACATCTGTGGGTGACGCAGCTTCGGGCGTCGGTTCTAGTCCCACATCGCGGCCCAAAGCC
>UEXW01000372.1_pt1 | contig 27589 bp, 17 predicted proteins | sample 4301151 | NCBI WGS metagenome assembly UEXW01 (sample SAMEA4773176, study PRJEB27434) | metagenome | biome: 2259; feature: agricultural soil; material: soil | place: USA | collected 2014-09 | depth 0.25 m | reverse complement strand
TCCCAGTTCTCTCTCCTACAGTCCCCGCGCGGCTTGATCTGGCTACCATTCGTCAGGCGATTGCTGGCGCCCACCGCGCCCTCCAACTACTCCAGCCCCAGCTGGAAGATAAGGCTCGCCGTAAACTTCGCCGACTCGCACAGCGGCTCCTCAACATCGACCACGAACTCGATCACCTAAACTCAAAATGAATGCACATTGGCCAGTCAATCGGCCGTCAGTGCGCGTTGGGCGTTTTGAGCTTCTAATCAATTGAGATATCAGCAACTTGCCCCTAACCGAGCCCGCACGGAAGCATAAAAGCTCTTTGTTGAAAAGACGGTGCCTTCGTACGCGTGGAAGCGAAACGCATGGCACGCCCGCGGCACACAGCTACTGGCAATTGCTTTTTACGACCGCCCACACGAAAGCCCTCTCCCGCTGGCCGCTGCTCGGCTGGGGCTGGTGCACCTGACCCGCATACGCCCCAGTCCGTCTCCATGGATCGCCATTCCCTAACGATGTTTGCCTGTCCATTTGTGGACAGGCAATTCCACGGACGAACATTCTTCGAGCCGCTCAAGAACCTTGACCACACGCTACACCAGACTTTTCAATGATTTGGGACAATTCGCGATCTGGTCGAAAGATTGCGTAATTCTCAAACGCATGGATATCGCCCGGCCCGAATTCAAGCGACAGAAGCGCCGCCGCCAGATCATCTGGGGGACGATCGGTCTGGTGTTGCTTGGTACAGTGACCATCGGGGTATCGCGGCTGAAGCCTGCGGCACCTGAAGTTGAGCGCAGCACTGTATGGACAGATACGGTCAAGCGAGGCTCTATGCTGCGCCAGGTGCGAGGCCTCGGATCGTTGATTCCGAGCCAGGAGTTCACCCGTCAAATTCCCGCAGAGACGGAAGCCACTGTTGTCCGCATTCTCAAGCTGCCCGGTTCGCAGGTGAAGGCAGACACCATTCTGCTGGAGATGAGCAACCCGCAGGTGGAACAGGCGGCGCTCGATGCCAGGCTTCAGTTGAAGGCTGCGGAGGCCGAATATCAGAGTCTCCGTGTGACGCTGCAAAGCAATTTCATGAACCAGAAAGCGGGAGCGGCAACGGTAAACTCCGACTACACGCAATCCAAGCTTCGGGCCGACACAGACAAAGCACTCTATGAACTAGGTGTTATTTCTGGCTTGGCCTACAAGAATTCGAAGAGCAAAGCCGACGAACTCACAACTCGCAACAACATCGAAGGCGAGCGGCTCGATATCAACCAGAAAGCGATTGAGTCGCAACTGGCTGGGCAGCAGGCAAAGATCGATCAGATTCGCGCGTTGGCCGAACTCAAGCAGAAACAGTTGGACGCGCTTAGAGTGCGGGCTGGAATTGAAGGTGTCCTCGTGGACTTACCGCTGCAAGTTGGGCAGCACGTAACTCCCGGCACCATGCTGGCTAAGGTGGTCCAGCCGGATCATTTGATCGCGGAACTGAAGGTTGCCGAGACGCAGGCCCGCGATGTCCAGATCGGCCAGCCAGCGCTGGTGGACACACACAACGGAACTGTCTCCGGGGAGGTGATGCGCGTCGATCCCGCAGTACAGAACGGAACAGTCACGGTAGACGTAAAGGTAACAGGAGAACTTCCCAAAGGAGCACGCCCCGATCTGAGCGTGGACGGCACGATTGATTTGGAACGCCTCGACAACGCTCTTTACGTGGGACGACCGGCATTCGGCCAGGAAAACAGCACGATCAGCTTGTTCAAGCTTGATCCGGACGGGAAGGGCGGTGTGCGCGTTCCCGTGAAGGTCGGGCGCGCTTCTGTGAATTCCATTCAAGTGCTTGAGGGTTTGCGCGAGGGCAACACCGTGATTCTTTCGGATATGTCGCGCTACGACAACACTGACCGCATACGGCTTGATTAGCTCCTGGCTACTAACTTCTAGCAATCGGGTCTTGCTCGATAGAAGCTAGGAGCTAGAAGCTGTGGCCTAACCGGAAATAAGGAAGAGCTATGACCGAAGCAGGACAACCGCTGATCCAAATTGAAGACTTAACAAAGGTCTTCTACACCGACGAGATTGAGACTCACGCGCTATCGGGAGTCCATTTGGGGATTCGCAAAGGCGAGTACGTGGCCATCTCCGGGCCGTCGGGGTGCGGAAAATCCACGCTTTTGTCGATCATCGGTCTGCTCGACACTCCCACTGGTGGCAAGTACATGCTTACCGGCGATCCGGTCGAGAACCTGGATTTCGCGGCGCGCTCTCGCATCCGCAATCGCGAAATTGGCTTCATTTTCCAGAGTTTCAATCTGATCGGCGACCTCACAGTTTACGAGAACGTCGAGTTGCCGCTGACCTATCGCCAGAAGATGCCTTCAGCGGAGCGCAAGAAACGCGTGATGGAGTCGCTGGAGCGCGTCGGCATGGCACATCGCGTTCGGCATTATCCTTCGCAACTCTCTGGAGGCCAGCAGCAGCGCGTCGCAGTGGCACGAGCGCTTGCCGGACATCCTTCCATCCTGCTTGCGGACGAGCCCACCGGAAATCTTGATTCCCGCAACGGCGAGGCGGTGATGGAGCTGCTGCAAGATCTGCATCGCGAAGGCGCGACGATCTGTATGGTCACACACGATCCCCGATTTGTGAAACACGCGCAGCGCGAAATCCATCTTTTCGACGGCAAAGTCGTCGCCGAAGAAGAGCTGCACAAGCTGATGCAGGATACGCGCGCATGAGCGGCTTACTCCAAGATCTTCGCTACGCGCTCCGGCAGTTGCGCAAGAATCCGGAATTCACCATTGTTGCCGTGCTTACATTGGCCCTCGGCATCGGCGCCAACACCGCCATGTTCAGCATGATTGATGGGGTGTTGCTGCGGTCCCTGCCGTTTAAGGCCCCCGGTGGCCTTTACACACTCTGGGAGCGCAACATAAAGATGGGTTACGAGCAAAATCCCCCTGCGGCAGCCAACTTTCGGGACTGGCAGGACCGCAACCGAGTCTTTGAACAACTAGCAGCATTCAATCCCTCGAAGAGCTTCGATCTATCTGGTAATGGCAAGCCTGAACGGGTGGACGGCGCCGCGGTTTCGCCTGGCCTGTTTGAACTATTGGGAGTCGCGCCCATTATTGGACGTACATTCTCTTCGAACGAAGATCAGATCGGCCAAGAACACGTGATCCTGTTGAGCTACGGACTGTGGCAACACCGTTTCAACGCGGACCGGTTCGTGGTGGGGAAACACATCACTGCTGATGGCAGAGATTTCGCAGTCATCGGAGTGATGCCTCCGGGCTTCCAGTTCCCTGGGGATACGGGTACTGTCCTGAACATCTTCACTGCGCCGCCAGCTCAGGTTTGGGTACCCCTGGCGCTGACGCCTCAAGAGTGGAACGCGCGTTCGTCACATTATCTAGAGGTTATCGGAAGATTGAGATCAGGGACTACGCCTGACAAGGCACAGGCGCAGATGAATTCGATTGAGCAGGAGCTTGATCGCGAATATCCCCTTGAATATATAGGGTCAGACATCAAGCTTGTTCCGTTGCACGCACAGGTTGTGGGGAGCTTTCGCTCCGCGCTGCTTGTGTTGTTCGGGGCTGTTGCTTTTGTACTCCTGATTGCTTGCGCGAATGTTGCTAATTTGCTGCTCGCACGTGCGACTTCGCGACGAAGAGAAGTCGCCATCCGTTGCGCACTCGGAGCCACAGGCGCTCGCTTCATACGTCAGTTGGTCACGGAAAGCGTGACACTGGCGACTGCAGGTGGGATTCTGGGAGTAGTTCTGGCGTTCTGGGCACTCCGTCTGGTCACGACGCTCCTGCCGAGTAACTTCCCCAGGACAACGGAGATTCACCTTAACTCTTCAGCATTACTCTTCACCGCTGTCGTCTCGATCGCAACCGGGGTGATTTTTGGTTTGGCTCCAGCATTCCAATCATCGAAGGTCCGCATCACTGAATCACTCAAACAAAGGGAACGCGGTGCAGAGGGCTTCTGCCGCAGTCGCTTGCGAAGTGCGTTGGTGATTTCAGAAATCGCTCTGGCCCTCATTCTACTGATTGGTACTGGTTTGCTGTTGCGGAGTTTCTCGCACCTGCAAGCCGTGAATCCCGGGTTCCAACCTGACCATGTTTTGACCCTAGAAATCTCTCTTCCAGACGCGCGCTATCCCGATCCACAAAAGGCGGCATTCTTTGCGCCACTGCTCGAACGTGTGCGGTTGCTTCCAGGTGTCGAATCCGTGGGAGCAATCGGGCACTTGCCACTCGGTGGTGATATCGAGAGTTATGCGATGCAGGTGGAGGGGCGTGCTCCACTTCTTAACGAATACGCCAATCCGGATTGCCACGTCGTGATGCCCGGATATTTCCAGGCGTTGAAAGTGCCGCTTATCGAAGGGCGGTTTCCGGATGAGCACGACAACCTGGAATCGCAACACGTTTTGATCATCAACGACGTTGTGGCACGCAACGTATTTCCTAAGGAAAACCCGATTGGAAAACGCATCCGGATGGGATTCAACGGGTTCAGCGGAGAAATTATCGGCGTCGTGCGGCATACAAGCCACTTGACGTTGGATTCCGCTCCGGTTGAAGAAGTATACACGCCTTATCTTCAGGCGCCGTTTTGGAACAAGCTCTCACTCACAGTGCGGACGGCGTCCACTCCACTCGCACTAGCTCAACCAATTCAGGAACTGGTTCGGTCCATGGACAAAGACGAACCGGTCGCGAAAATTCGCACAATGGATGACGTGGCGCAGTCCTCGGTGGCGGTGCCCAGATTTCGTACCGTGCTGCTGGGACTGTTCGGCTTGACGGCGTTGCTGCTCGGCGCCATTGGACTTTATGGAGTCATATCGTACTCGGTTACCCAGCGCACGAGCGAAGTGGGGGTGCGCATGGCTCTTGGAGCGACCCGGTCGCAAGTAATCGCGCTGGTGTTGCGGGAAGGCTTGCGGCTGACATTAGCAGGCCTGGCGATCGGAATCATCGGTGCGCTCGCCCTGATGCATCTGCTTTCGAGCATGCTCTATGAAGTTCGCCCGACCGATCCCCTGACGTTTGCTGGCGTGAGCATCTTTCTGGGTGCAATCTCACTACTGGCAAACTGTGTCCCCGCCCGCCGCGCAGCGAAAGTCGATCCCATGGTGGCACTGAGATATGAATGAGGTGGAGTGATGTCAGGAGTATTTCAAGATGTGCGGTATGCAGTCCGCCAAGTGCGCAAGGCGCCTGGTTTCGCACTGGTCGCGGTGATCACCCTAGCGCTGGGCATCGGCGCCAACACCGCGATTTTCTCGGTTGTGAACGGGGTTTTGCTTCGTTCATTGCCGTTCAGCGATGTCGATCGGTTGGTACGAATCTGGCATACGCCGCCCCAGAGCAGTTTTCCAGGGATAAGCACGTTCTCGGTCTCGCCTGCGAACTTCCTCGACTGGCAAGCTCAGAATCACGTTTTTGGCAGCATGGCGATCTACGGGTTTCGCGGTTTCACGCTCACAGGCGGCGACAAACCGGAACAGGTAGACGCGAGCGGCGTGTCACCCAGATTCTTTTCCACCCTTGAAGTTCAACCGATGCTCGGCCGCGGTTTTTCTCCGGAGGAAAACCAGCCCGGACACTCGAATGTAGTTGTGCTTAGCCATCGCTTCTGGCAGGAGCATTTTGGCTCCAACCGCGAAATCGTAGGTCGCAACATCACCCTTGATGGCGCCAGTTATCTCGTCTCGGGCGTGATGCCACCGAGCTTCCGATTTCCCGACTTCGCGCAAATCTGGACGCCGCTGGCCTGGACCGACCAGGAAACAGCCGTTCGCGGCAATCACAACTACCTGGTGATCGCGCGGCTCAAGCCGGGAGTTGATCTCAAGCAGGCGCAGGCGGAGATGAATACGATCTCCAGCCGCCTGGAGCAGCAATATCCGGCAGATGATAAAGGTTGGGGCGCGTTAGCACGGCCATTGCAAGCTGACTTGGTGAGCGACATACGGCCCGCGCTTCTCGTGTTGTTGGGAGCCGTCGGATTCATTCTGCTGATTGCCTGCGTCAACGTGACCAACCTTTCCCTCGCGAGGATTTTCAGCCGCCATAAGGAAATTGCGATCCGCACCGCCATGGGCGCCAGTTCTGCGCGAATCATCCGACAGATTTTGGCCGAGAGCATCCTTCTCGCATTACTCGGGGGTGCCGTTGGCTTGACCTACGCTCATTTCGGGATTCGTCTGATCATGGCATTTCTTGCGGACAAGCTGCCGGCATCAATTGAGGTCAGCATCGATCTCAAAGTTTTGGCGTTCACCGCTGCTGTATCCGTCCTCACGGGAGTGATCGCAGGAATATTGCCCGCACTCCACTTGAGTCGAGCCAATGTAAGTCAGTCCTTGAAAGAAGGCCTCGGTCGCACCGATACCGACTCAACCGGCAATCGCACTCGCAGCATTCTCGTCGTCGTGGAAGTCTCGCTCTCCCTGGTTCTGCTGATCGGCGCCGGACTGATGATTCGCAGCTTCCAGATACTGCGCGAAGTGAACCCCGGATTCGAATCTCCTGGCGTGCTGACCATGATGGCCGCAATTTCGCGTGCGAAATTTTCCGCGGCGTCCCAACAGATCAGCTTTTTCGAGCGCGTTCTGGAACGCATCCGCGCATTACCAGGCGTCGTTGCCGCGGGAGTAATTGATGACGCACCGCTAAGTGGAGACGGTTCACATCAACCGATCGCAGTCGAGGGCCGGCCAGTCGTTCCGATGTCGGAACAACCCGAAGTCGATGTGCGCCTCATTAGTGCCGGATATATGAACGCGCTTCGCATCCCAGTACTACGCGGTCGTGACTTCAACAACACCGACGTTGCCGGACGACCAGACAGCACTCTCATTAGCGCCTCACTTGCAAAGGAATTCTGGCCAGGTGAGGACCCTATCGGCAAACACATCTCCCTGACTTTCTTTCCGGGTGTGGTGCGCGAAGTTGTCGGTGTCGTAGGCGACGTAAAGGCCGACGGATTGGACCAGGCACGGCCCCCAGCCACGCTCTACGTTCCGTTCAGTCAATTATCTGCACCCGAGAGCGGAGAGTTTCGTTCCTTTCCTATGACGCTGGTCGTCCGCTCCAGTTCAAATCCGGCGAGTATTGCTTCTTCTGTGTCCAATGCAGTGCACGAAGTAGACAGCACGATTCCGGTCCGCAACGTCCTTACGATGGATGCATTGGTGACGAACTCGCTTTCGCAGCGACGCTTTAACCTTTCACTCCTCAGCGCATTCGCACTGCTTGCGCTGATTCTCGCTGCGATCGGAATCTACAGCGTCTTGTCCTACAGCGTGAGGCGGCGCGTGCAGGAAATCGGCATTCGTTTGGCGCTCGGCGCAAGTCTGTCCGATGTGCTCCGCATGATTGTCTTCGAGGGCATGCGGCCGACGTTACTGGGTGTAACGGTCGGAGCTGCGGGAGCGCTCGCGCTTGCGCGGGTAATGTCGAGCCTGATTTATGGCGTGAAACCGACAGATCCTTTTACGTTCCTTTCGGTCCCCGTCGTGCTGGCCTTGGTGGCGCTGCTCGCCAGTATCATCCCCGCTTACCGCGCGGCCAAGGTCGATCCCATGGTGGCGCTGAGGTACGAGTGAAGCAATTATGGAAACACTCTTTCAAGACCTTCGTTACGTGCGGCAGTTTTGCAAGAGTCTCGGATTTGTCGCTGTCGCCGTGTTGACTATCGGTCTCGGGATCGGCGCCAACACCGCCATCTTCAGCGTCGTGAATGCCGTGATGCTACGGCCTCTGCCCTACGTTGAACCCGATCGGTTGGTCGGTGTTTGGGGAACCCGCACGGACCAAGCGGACCAGTCTTTTCTCTCACCAGCCAGCTTTCTCGACTGCAAAGGGCAGGCCCACCTCTTCGAGCAGGCTGAGGGCCTTGAATACGTGACCGCCAACTTAATCGCTGGGGGCGAACCCCTACGGGTGAGCGGCGCACGAGCCTCCGCCGGAATCTTCTCTCTGCTGGTGTCCCCGTTGTTTGGACGCGCATTTCTCGCGGAAGACGACAAGTATGGGGCCTCAACCGTCGCTTTGTTAAGCCACAGCCTTTGGCAGCAACGCTTCGGATCGGACCCGCAAGTGGTCGGTAGGCCAGTCACTCTGAACGGCGAAGTGTATACCGTGATCGGGATAATGCCTCCGATCCTGCAATATCCCTTGAAAGGGGTCGAGATTTGGATGCCTCTGTCGATGGATGCCAAGGAGAGCCAGAAACGGGACACGAGCAACTTCCAAGTATTTGCTCGACTGAAGCCAGGCATCTCAGCAACCCAGGCGCAGGCCGCCCTAACGGCGATGGCACGCCGCGACGAGCACCTCTATCCGCAGTACATCAATTGGAGCGCCAAAATTGTCCCCCTGAACGAACAGATGGTCGCACATGTACGAAAGGGGCTGCTCATCCTATTTGGCGCCGTCGGCTTAGTACTCTTGATTGCATGCAGCAATGTCGGCCACCTCTTGTTGACAAGAGCAACCATGCGGCGCAGGGTTTCCAGCGTGGTAACGCTCGGAGTTTCAAATGATGCTGGTCTGATACTTGCCCTGGCTGCCGGATTGTTCGTGGTTGGATTGCTCGCAGTTCTTGTACCCGCAAGACGGGCTGCATCTGTGGATCCCATGGTTGCGCTGCGATACGAATGAGGAAAGAAGAATGCATGGCTTGATCCAAGACCTTCGTTACGCGCTGCGGCAATTCCACAAGAGCCCAGGATTCACGGCTGTTGCCGTGCTCACGCTTGCGCTCGGAATTGGCGCGACCACGGCAATCTTCTCCGTCGTTTATAGCGTTTTGCTGAAACCTCTGCCATACGCCGATCCGGGCCGGATTGTATCCGTCTTCGAAGTCCAACCCAAAGGTGGATGGAACCGGCTCGCCGATCCTAACTTCGATGACTTTCGCGATCAAAGCCACAGCTTCGACGCGATCGCGAAGTACAGCGCCTACACGGCGGCGGTTTCTGGGGGTTCCCAGCCGACGCGCTCGATGGTGGCACATGTCTCGCCCGAGTTCCTTCGGGTTTTTCGCGTTCAGCCGATCATCGGTCGCGATCTGACCGTCGCCGATAATAATAAAGGTGCGGCTCCGGTCGCCCTCGTCAGCTATGGATATTGGAGGCAGTCTCTCGGATCGTCGCGAGATCTTTCGCAGCTGCACCTGAAAATCGACAACTCAATCTTCTCCGTTGTGGGCGTCCTCCCAGAGGCATTTCAGTTTCCTTCGGACGCCACGCTCTGGGTCTCGGCAGATCTCAAGGGCGAAAATCCCAGCAGAAGCTCGCACAATTACAACGCAGTGGCGCGCCTTCGGGCTGGTGTTGCCGTCGAGCAAGCGAATACCGAAATCAGCGCCATGGCGCGCCGAATTCATGACTCGTCCAGCGAGCAAGGCGATTTCCTCCTGAAAGATGCAACCGTCGTCCCGCTGCAAGACTCCATCACGGGGCAGGCTCGCCCAGCGCTGCTTGTACTGCTCGGAGCTGCCGGATTTCTCCTTCTCATCGCATGCGCAAACGTGGCCAACCTGCGCCTGGCGCAAGCCTCAACGCGAGAGCGAGAACTGGCCGTGCGCAGCGCGCTGGGAGCGCCGCGGTGGCGCCTGGTCCGGCAATTCGTGACTGAAGCGTTCGTGCTTTCACTTCTTGGCGGTGCGCTCGGCATCGTCGCAGCCTATTTCGGTGTGACCGGTTTCGTCGCGCTTGCACCGCAGAACCTGCCGCGCCTGAACGAAGTTAGCATCAACCCACCCGTCCTCGCATTCGCGTTGCTCCTTTCCTCGGGAGTCGCAATCGGAATCGGAGTGTTCACGGTGGTAAGAGCCACCCGTGGTGACGTGCGTAGGGGATTAGCAGAAGGCGGTCGCGAGCAGGCGAGTTCTCATGCCAGCCAAAGACTAGGGAGGGGCATAGTCTCGGCGCAGATCGCCATCACGCTGGTTCTAGTGGTGGGCGCCGGACTGCTGGCCCGCAGCCTCAGGAAAGTGCTGGAGGTCAATCCCGGATTCCGTGTGGACAAGATTGTCACCATGGATGTTGCTCTCCCCTGGCCTGACTGGACCGATTGGAAGGCAAAAGCAGGTCAGGCGATCTTCTTTCGCACTCTGATTGAGCGACTCGAGCACATTCCAGGCGTGCGCAAGGTCGGCGCCACGAGCGGTCTGCCCATGACGGGGGGTCTTCCCAATGGCCAGTTTCTGCCGACGACGCAGAATGAGGTCCTCCCCCCTCCCGCAAACTTAGAAGAACTGTCTCGTGATTTCGACATTCTCTTCCGCCACAAGGAGCGACTCGGGACCGCTGATTTTTGCGTCGCGACGGACGGATATTTTCAGGCTCTCGGAATTCCTCTTGTTCGCGGACGCATCTTTGACGAGCGGGACGCCCCAGATTCTCCGCATGTTGCCGTAATCAGTGCCTCCCTGGCGCACGAGCGTTGGCCCGGTCAGGACCCCATTGGTCACACGATTGAATTTGGGAACATGGATGGCGACATCCGCCTGCTGACGATTGTCGGCATGGTTGGTGATGTTCATGAAGACGGTGTCGATACCCCGGCGAACCCGACCGTTTATGTGAACCTCTTTCAGCGCCCGCATCCCGCCATGACGATAACCATGCTGAGCGATGCAGACACGCAACGAGTCGCATCGGCCGCGCGAGACATACTGCACGAGCTCAACCCAGAGGTTCCGCCACGGTTCCGGACGTTTCCACAGATCTATTCTGAGTCGCTTGGCTCGCGTCGCTTCAACCTCATCCTGATCGTTTTTTTTGCATCGATAGCACTGCTGCTCGCGACGGCAGGCGTATTTGGCGTGATGGCGTATTCCGTGAGCCTCCGCACGCGCGAGATCGGGGTGCGTGTGGCCTTGGGAGCAAGTTCCCAAAGTGTCCTAACCATGATCTTGGGCCAGGGATTGCGCACGGTTCTTATCGGCGTCGTGGTTGGGCTTGCAGGTTCACTTGCCCTTACACGTGCCACACAGTCGCTGCTCTTTGGCGTCACCGCCACCGATCCATTGACCTTCGCAGCAGTGATAGTGCTACTGGTTGCCGCTGCACTCCTGGCCTGCTACATCCCCGCGCGGCGTGCGGCGAGGGTGGATCCCATGGTGGCGCTGAGGTACGAGTGAGGAAGAACCATGAGCAGGCCGATCCAATATCTTCGCTATGGACTGCGCCAACTAGGCAATCATCCTGGGTTTACCTCGACCGTGATCTTCACACTGGCGCTTGCGGTCGGGGCAAACACCGCGATTTTTTCCATTGTGAACGCACTGTTGTTGAAGAGCCTGCCGTATTCGCATCCCGAACGGATGGGCACGATTTATACGCGAATGAGAGGGCCCGTGGTTTCGGATGAGCGGCATCACGTGGACGGCGAGCAATGGGAGTTGCTGCGAGACAACGTACCTGCTCTGATCTCAGCCATTTCGGGCATAAGACCTTCCGGCGTGAATCTTGAAGCCGGTTCTCACGCCGAGTATGTCCGAGCGGGGCGCATTTCGGCGCACTATCTCGACGTGCTGGCGATCCGCCCGATTATTGGACGGAACTTCTCGGAAGCAGAAGACGTTCCGAATGGCCCGAAGACGGTAATTTTGAATTACAGCCTATGGCGCAACACCATCGGTTCTAATCCGGACACTTTGGGCCAGACGATTCTGCTGAAAGGCGAGCCGCACACCGTGATCGGCGTTCTGCCGGATGGCGTGATGACTCCGTTGAGCGCTGATGTGTACACGGCGATCCAAGGCAGCCGCAAAGGCGAGGGAGCAGGAACAAACTTTGAGTGCATTACGCGCCTTCGCGATGGCGCAAGCTGGCAGGAGGCAGATGCCGAAATCAATCGCGCCTGGAATTCGCGCCCACATCGGTATGAACTGGCGGACAATCCTGGCGGAGAGATCAGCTACTACTCGGTGCCGCTTCAGAAAGGCGAGACGGACCCGCTGCGTCCGCAGATTTTAGCCTTGATGCTGGCGGCGGGATTCATCTTGCTGATCGCCTGCGCGAACCTTGCCGGCTTGACGCTCGTGCGCGTTCTGCGGCGTACTCCTGAGATTGCCACGCGCCTGGCACTCGGTGGTTCGCAGTGGCAGATACAAAAGCAACTCTGGGTTGAGAATCTCGTGCTGGCTCTCGCGGGCGGGGTCGCGGGAGTCGCCGTCGGCTTTCTGGCTTTGCGCGTATTGCTCCTGTTATTGCCCGAACACTTTCTTCCCGTAGGCGACATTTCGCTCGACAATCGCGTGCTGGCTTTCACCGTTGCCGTTTCACTTCTCACCAGCGTGCTTTTCGGCATGTTTCCCGCTCTCACCACGCGAAAATTCGATCTGCGTGCTGCTATGGCCAATCGCGACGCAACCGGCGGAGGCCGCCTACGTTTGCGGCAGATATGGATCGCGAGCGAAGTTGCGCTGACGGTCGTTTTGCTGGCTGGTTCAGGATTGCTGGTTCGAACTCTCATTCACCTGCAAACTTTGCCGCCCGGATTCAATCCGGCGGGAGTGATGACGGCACGGGCATCGCTCGATGATGCGCGCTATCACGACGCGGCAGCATTCAGAAAGCTGCTGAATGAAAGCACTGCGGCGATGCGGCAGATTCCTGGAGTGCAGTACTCAGCTGTCGGCTTGAGCCTGCCATATGAGCGAGCCCTGAATGAAGGAACAATCATAGTGGACGCCAAAGAAGCCGGACAGCCAGAGATGTCGGCAATGGTCTATGTGACTCCTGATTATTTCCCCGCCTTGCAGATTCCGCTTCTGGCTGGCCGCTATTTCACTGATGCAGACGGGCCCGACACGCAGCGCGTGGCCATTGTCAATCAGACCTTCGCGCGCAAGTTCTTCCACGACGAAAATCCCGTTGGACATCACATTGACAAAGACACAGTGATCGTTGGCGTCGTACAGGATGTTGCCATGGCGCCGGGGATCGGTCCGGTTGTGCCGCTGATGGCGGAACAAACGATGTATGTACCTGCCAGTCAAATGGAGCTACGACAGCTTGCGTTGATCCACGTTTGGTTTCAGCCGAGCTGGATCGTCCGTACCGCTCACCCCATAGAACGACTGACCGCGCAGATGCAACGGGCACTGGCGAGCGCCGATCCCAACCTGCCGTTTTCCGGCCTTTACAGAATGCGCGACCTGCTGGCCAAGACGTTAGCGACACAACGCGTTGAAGTCGCTCTCCTGAGCACAATGGCAGCTTTGGCGCTATTGCTAAGCGCAGTCGGAATCTTTGGGTTGATGGCAAATATCGTGGCGCAGAAAACGCGTGAAATCGGCATCCGGATGGCTCTGGGCTCCACGATCCGGCAAGCCATGGTCAACGTCGGAGCGACTGGAATACGAGCCTCGGCGCTGGGACTCATCTTGGGTTTGATCCTATGTGCAGGAGCATTGCCTGTGATGCACAGTGTGCTCTACGGCATTGGTGTCTATGACGTGCCCACAATTGTTGCGGTCGTCCTGGTGCTGGCATCGGTGGCGCTCATTGCTGCGATCGTACCAACTCTCCGAATTGCACGAATCGACCCAGCGGAAACGCTGCGAGAAGAATAACGCGACAAACAGCCCAAGCTTCCAGCAACGGTGCTGGGGGAGCAGTAAGGAGATTTCGATGGCTGGCTTGATGCAGGACCTCAAGTACGCGGTGCGGCAGATGCGCAGGAGCCCAGGATTCACGGTTGTTGCACTGCTCACGTTGGCGTTGGGGATCGGCGCCAATACTGGAACCTTCACTCTGGTGGATGCTGTTCTCTTGAAGTCTTTGCCGGTGCCAAACCCGGAGCAGCTTTTCCTCGTTCGGCAAAACGACTGGCTCGCGGAAGATACCCGGTTTTCATATCCGATCTTTCGAAACGTACATGCCGCGATGCCACATGGTTCTGAAGTAGCTGCCATGACTTGGCCTGCTGATTTTTACACGAGCTTCAGCAACGGCCAGCCGGAGATGGTGAAGGCACAACTGGTCTCGGGAAATTATTTTCGAACTCTAGAGACTTACCCTGCACTCGGCCGTCTGCTGGACGTTGATGATGATCGTGTTATCGATGCCAGCGCGGTCGTCGTCATCAGTTATGGATGCTGGGAGCGGCGCTTTGGGCGTGATCGCCATGTAATTGGTAGCAAGATAATTGTTAATGGAATGCCCTTTGAAGTTATCGGAGTGGCCGCGCCAGGCTTCTTTGGCGCACGGGTTGGCACTGCACCGGACTTCTGGTTGCCTACAGCCATGCAATCGGCTGTTCACTACGCGCAGCATTACAGCCAAACGGAAGCCGCACAGTTCGACAAGCCTTGGATTCCGCAGCGTGATATTCGCTGGCTGCAGTTCATTGTTCGCATAAAAGAGCGGAACAGCATCCCGCAAGCCGCTGCTGCGCTGAATCAAGTCTTCCGGCAAGATCTCGAGCAAGCTGCGGCGGGAATTAAAGATCCACAGGAGCGGCAGGCCTACCTGCGTTCCCGCTTGCAGCTCGAGCCCGGAAGCCGTGGTCTTTCTACCTTGCGGAGGAGCTTCTCGCAACCACTACTCGTGCTGATGGCAATGGTCGGGTTGGTGCTGCTAATTGCGTGTGCAAATCTTGCGAACCTTCTGCTGGCCCGTGCTGCTTCACGCGAACGCGAACTGGCAGTCCGCCTATCCGTCGGAGCAAGTCGGTACCGATTAGTCCTCCAGCTTCTGGCCGAGTGCGTACTGCTCTCTTTTTGTGGCGCAGTCCTTGGCATTGCTGTCGCGTATTGGTGTGGCACGGTTCTGCCGAAGTGGGCCTCGAGCGGCGCAGCGCCGATTCCGTTGAACCTTGCACCGGATGCCTCGGTACTTGCCTTTAGTACAGCAATTGCTGTTCTGACGGGCATTTTCTTCGGACTCGTTCCCGCGATACAGAGCACGCAGATTGAACCCGTGCACGCGCTCAAGGCCGGCACGCGCGGTCTCTCTGGCAGCGGTGCAAAGTGGTCTGTCAAACAGACCTTGGTGGCTGCTCAAGTGGCGCTGTCGCTTGTTCTTCTAACGGGAGCGGGCCTTTTTCTGCGAACGCTACTTAACTTCACCAAGCTTGACCCCGGCTTTGACCGTGATCATCTACTGACTGTCTGGCTCGACACGCACATGGCCGGCTATTCTCAAACGCAGCTGTCCTCGCTTTACCAGCGGTTGCTTGATCGGGTGGAAGCAGTTCCGGGTGTGCGCTCCGCGTCATTGGCGAGCTGCGGACTAGCGGTTGGATGCGGAGATGCGAGCGACATTTATCTGCCCGGAGTTCCGCATGCGAATGGCGAGACTGTTTCTCAGGAACGCCGCGTCAGCCAACATTTTCTTGCTACTACTGGAATTCCGCTGGTTGAAGGTAGAGACTTCGCAACGACAGACACCGAACAGAGCCCTGCGGTTACGATTGTGAACCAAACCTTCGTGCGTGAATTTCTGCACGGCAAAGATCCGATCGGCCAATACTTTGGCTATGACTCGGTCAACGATCATCGCTTTCAAATTGTCGGGGTAGTTAGCGATGCGCGTGTGAACGACATTCGCGAAACCGCGCCCCAGATGGTTTATCACTCGCTCGCTCAGGACGTGATCGATGTCGAAAGCTTGGACGTTCGCACGTCTGGCGATCCATCGCAGCTCATCTCTCAGATCAGAGACGAAATACGCGGTGTCGATCCGAACCTTCCGGTCGGCGGCTTTGCCACACTCGCGGAACAGGTTGGCAACAACCTGGCGCAGCAAAGGCTAATTGCACGGCTAACGACAGTTTTCGGACTTCTAGCACTCGGCCTCGCATGCCTCGGGCTGTATGGCGTCATGTCTTACACGGTTTCCAGGCGGACCGGAGAGTTCGGAATTCGGCTTGCCCTCGGTGCTCGGCGTGACTCGGTCCTTTGGCTGGTGTTGTCTCAGACCTTAGTTGTGATCGTCGCAGGCGCAGCGGTCGGAGTGTTGCTTTCACTTCTTGCTGCGCGTGCCGTGAGCGGTTTGCTCTTTGGCTTGCGCCCCTATGATCCGGCAACCTTCCTCGGTGCCGCTGCCATTCTAACCGTGGTTGCCGTTGGTTCGAGTCTCAGGCCAGCATGGCGTGCTACTCAAGTAAATCCCACCGAAGCTTTGCGTATGGAATAAAGCGAAATTCAGGAGACCCATGATCCAACTCAAGAATCTGGAACGCAGTTATAAAACTCCCGCCGGGCAATTCTTTGTGCTGCGGCGCGTCAACTTGGAAATTCGCCAAGGTGAGTTCATCACCGTCATGGGACCTTCCGGGGCGGGCAAGTCCTCCTTGTTAAATGTACTGGCGCTGCTCGACGACGGCTGGCAGGGCGAGTACTGGTTTCGAGAGCAGCCTGTTCATGAGATGAAGCGCAAGCAGCGTGCGGATCTGGCCAAGCGAAACATCGGCATGGTGTTTCAGAGCTATCACCTGCTTGACGACCTCACGGTGCGCGAGAACATTGACCTGCCGCTTTCTTACAAAGACATTCCACATAAGCAGCGGCTGGGCATGGTCGCGGACACGCTTGACCGGTTTCAGATTGTCGCAAAGAAAGACTTGTTTCCCAGCCAGCTCTCAGGCGGACAGCAGCAACTGGTGGGGGTCGCCCGAGCCGTCATTCACAGACCTGCACTCTTGCTGGCTGATGAGCCGACCGGGAACCTGCATTCTTCCCAAGCGAAAGAGATTATGGAGCTCTTTCGCGACCTGAATCAGCAGGGGACGACGATTGTCCAAGTCACTCACTCGGAGGCCAATGCCGCTTACGGCTCGCGCACGATCCAGTTACGCGATGGCTGGGTCGTGAGCGACACGGCGAATCCTGAGCTTCAGCCGTACGAGGCGGTGAAGCAATGAGAGGGGTTTTGCGATGGGGACGGCTTAGTACTTGTGTGTTCGGGATGCTCTTCTTTCATCCTTCAGGCGCATTGGCTCAGCGAGCTGACGAGCCCCCAACGTCGACCAACAGTTCGGGTATTAGTAGCGCTCCCGGTCAGGCGAACTACTCTGCCGTTTTCAAGATGCCGAGCTCGCATAACCCGCTGAACGCATATTCGCCCAACACAACTCCTGAGCCGCAACTAACGAATTCTCCCCATCTGAATCAGCTCATTCGCGATGGCAAGTTGTACTTATCTTTGAAAGACGCAATCCGCCTGGCCTTGGAAAACAATCTCGACATAGCGATCGCGCGCTATAACCTGCCGATTGCGGATATGGACATTTTGCGCACCAAGGCTGGTGGCGTTTTTCGAGGCGTGAATGCCGGAGTGGTACAAGGCACTCCCGGCGGCGGTGTCGGTGGATTTGGTACTGGTGCTCCCGGTGCGGGCGCTGGAGGCACTACGGCGGGCGCGGGCGGCGCCGGAGCGGGCGCGTCGGGTCTCGTGCAGTCCACGTTGGGTGTCGGCACGGCCGTATCTTCGTATGACCCTGCAATCATCGCGTCGATTGGGGCCGAGCATCAAACAACGCCACTTGCCAACCAGCGAATTTACGGAGTCCCGCTATTGCAGCTCAACACGGGCCAAGCCAACTTCGGTTTTACCCAGGCCTTCGCGACAGGATCAACCATCTCTTTCGAATTCAACAACAATCGCCAAACTACGAATAGTCCTTTCTTCAATCTTTCCCCGGCATTGGGTGCGATGTACCGGTTCTCATTTCAACAGCAACTACTATCGGGATTTGGCTTCGGCTCAAACCTCAGGTATCTGCGAATAGCGAAAAATAACAAGAAGATTTCCGATATCGCCTTCAAGGACCAGGTGATGGCGACGGTGACCCAGATTCAGAACATTTATTGGGATTTGGTAAATGCCTACGAGCAGTCGCAAGTAAACGAGCAATCGGTGGCCTTTGCGCAGCAATCGCTTGATAACGCCAAGAAACAGCTCCAGCTGGAAAGCATTCCTGAAATGGATGTGATGCGCGCCGAAGCCGAGGTCTCTAAACGCGATCAGGACTTGACGGTCGCGCGTACGAGCCTGCAGCTGCAGGAACTGTTGATGAAGAATGCGATCACGAAGAGCCTCGACGACCCTATGCTTGAGTCAGTCAGTGTCGTACCCACAGATACGCTGCAGTCAGAGCAGTTGAGGCCTCCGAGTCGGCCCGTCCCGGAAGTTATGCAGCGAGCTTTGCAGGATCGTCCTGAACTCGCTGAATCAGACATCGATCTCGTCAACCGTCAAATCAGTCGCAAGGCGGCGAGGAATGCACTGTTACCGTCGCTTTCTCTCGTGGCCTTCTATGGAGGATCTGGATTGGCCGGCCCATTGAATCCCGTCTACAACGTTCCCGGAGTTCCCAATGCCTCGACGGTTCCCGTTGACTTCTCCGGAGCGTTGGGGAACGCGTTCAACAACACAGCGCCGGACTACTATGTCGGATTTAACCTGAATATCCCCATTCGCAATCGCGTTGCGAAGGCCGATCAGTACCGGTCCGAGCTCGAATACCGGCAAGCGGAACTGCGCCGTGAGGAATTGCGAAAGCAAATACGGATCGAAGTCCGCAACGCACAATATGCCCTCGACCAGACGGCCGCCAGAGTGGGAGCGGCACGTAAGGCTCGCGATCTTGCGAAGCGTACATTTGAGATCACGCAGAAGGAGCAGACGCTCGGCGCCGGATCGACTTATCAGACGATGACAGCGCAACGGGATCTCGCCTTGGCCGAACTGGACCTGGTCACCGCAATGACGGTTTACGAAAAGGCAAAAGTTGAGGTCGATCGTGCGACAGGCTCCACTTTGGAACATAATGGAATCGAAATTCAGGACGCGATTAACGGAAGGATCAGCGCTGCGACTCCTTGAGAAAATCTGCCGTGGCGCGAGGGCTACATATCCAAGATGCCAATCTCGGCCAAGCCGCACGAAGTAAGCATCCCCGGCGCTCTGACGAAAAGTGCGACTGTGCCACGCATTTTAGCGGCCGACGATCAGCAGCACATTCTTGAAGCAATTGAACTGCTGCTCAAGCCGCAGGGATACAAGGTCGATGCTGTCCGCTCGCCTGAGCTTGCGCGCGATGCCTTAGCCAGCGAGCAATATGACGCCGTGTTGATCGACCTTAACTATGCGCGCGACACAACGTCTGGGCGCGAAGGCCTGGATCTCCTGTCAGAAATCGTTGCGCAGGACAGCACATTGCCCGTTATCGTGATGACGGCTTGGGGCAACGTTGAACTGGCAGTGGAAGCGATGCGCCGCGGCGCTCGCGATTTCATTCAGAAGCCGTGGGAAAACGAGCGCCTGCTTTCGATTCTGCGGACGCAGGTGGAGCTGCATCGTGCTTTGCAGCAGGCCGAGCGGCTTGCCGCGGAAAATCGGCTGCTTAATGCTCAAGGCAGGCCTGAGTTTATCGCAACCTCTCCGAGCATGATTCCAGTCCTCGAAACTATTACCCGCATTGCGCCCTCTGACGCGAACGTGCTCATCACGGGAGAGCACGGCACGGGCAAAGAAGTTGTGGCTCGCACGATCCACGTGCTTTCTCTGCGCAACAGCCGGCCTTTGATTGCCGTGAACACTGGCGGTCTCGCCGAAGGTGTTTTTGAGAGCGAGCTATTCGGCCACGTAAAAGGCGCTTTCACCGATGCGCGTACAGATCGCATCGGGCGCTTTGAACTCGCCGAGGGCGGGACAATTTTCCTCGACGAAATTGGCAATGTGCCTCTGCGACAGCAGGCCAAGCTTCTGCGGGTGATTGAGTCAGGTGAAATGGAGCGCGTGGGGTCGTCACGTAACAAAAAGGTTGATGTCCGCGTGGTCTCTGCGACCAACACTGATCTTAAGGCTGCTTGCGAAGCCGGACACTTTCGCGAGGACCTGTTGTTCCGAATTAACACGGTCGAGATTCATTTGCCAGCCCTGCGCGAGCGAAGAGAAGACATCACAGCGCTGGCCACCCATTTTCTGTCCCAGTACACTTCACGTTATCGGCGCCAGGTACAAGGGCTCGATCCTGCCGCGCTGCAATCACTTCTCCAATACGCCTGGCCCGGGAACGTTCGCGAGCTGGAACATACGATGGAGCGAGCTGTTCTGATGTGCCGAACAGGACAAATTCAGGCTGGAGATCTCGGACTGGGTTCGCAACGCGGACAAGCGCAGAATCTGGAAGAATTGAGTCTAGAGACGGTTGAAAGTATCCTGATCCGCAAGGCGCTGCAGCGCTTTCATGGAAACGTGAGCCAGGCGGCAGAAGCTCTAGGCCTGAGCCGCGGTGCCCTATATCGGCGGATGGAAAAGTATGGGCTCTAGCCCAGGCATCAACCATTCTTCGACACGCAAGAAACGAAAACCGCAACGAGCGCCGTTTGAGCGCCGAGTGACCCGTCTTTCACTCTTGCTGGTTGCGCCCGGCCTGGTTGTAAGTGGCGTTCTGATATGGCTCCAGCCCTGGTCGATTCAATCAAAACTGATTCTTTTAGGTGCTGAGTCGTTTGCTTGTCTCCTTATTGGTGCGACCCTCCATGATCACATTGTTCGCCCGCTGCAAACGCTTGCGAACGTCGTCGGCGCATTGCGCGATGAAGATTATTCTTTCCGCGCGCGATTGGCCATTCCCAATGATGCTCTCGGAGAACTTTCGCTCGAGGTCAATGCGCTCGCTGATCTGCTTGCGAAACATCGCACCGGCGCTATTGAAGCAACGGCCTTACTGCAGCGTGTGGTGGAAGAGGTGGATATTCCCATCTTTGCATTCGATCCGACGAACAAGCTGCGGCTTGTAAACACTGCGGGGGAAAAGCTTCTGAATTTGCACGCAGTTGAATTCATTGGCAAGACGAGTTCTGAGCTGGGGTTGGAGCGTTGTCTGTCATGTGAAAACGAGTCCCTGGTCGAGCTGCATTTCGGAACTGATGTCCGCTGGTTCGTCCGCCGAAGCGCGTTTCGCCAGCAGGGAATCCCACATACACTTGTTCTACTCTCCGATGTGAGCCGCGCGTTGCGGGAGGAGGAGCGGCGAGCGTGGCAGCGGCTGATTCGTGTCCTGGGGCATGAGTTGAATAACTCTCTAGCTCCAATCAAATCCATCGCCGGCAGCCTGTATGCGCGACTGTCGGGAAGCGGGATTAGAAGGGAGGAACAGCAGGACTTTGAACGGGGACTAAACATCATCGAGAGCCGCGCGGCTTCCCTCAATCGTTTCTTGCAAGGATACCGCCAGTTGGCGCAGATGCCGCCTCCGGCCTTGCAAAAGTGCTCCATCACCGCAATCGCGAAACGTGTGGCCGCGCTAGAAACACGAGTTCCTGTCGCTATAATTCCCACCGCCGAAATCGATGTTCTGGCAGACCCTGACCAACTAGAGCAGATGCTCATCAACCTCTTGCGCAATGCTGCGGACGCTGTCCTTCAGGCGCAGGAGGAACAAATCAATTCCAATGGATCGAAGGGTTCGGAAACCGTACAACCAATCGCGGTCTCCTGGAGGGCGCTCGGAGAAGATGTAATCATCTCAATCGAAGACAGCGGACCGGGACTGATGAATCCCAGCAACGCTTTCGTCCCGTTCTATACAACGAAGCCAGCGGGCAGCGGCATCGGACTTGTTCTGTCTCGTCAAATTGCGGAGGCGCATGGTGGATCACTCGAACTGTGTAACCGAAACGATGAGCGAGGCTGTGTCGTCAGAATCACCCTACCTTTGAAGACAGCAATCCCTCAATCCGCTCAACCGTCGGCCAACGCAACCAACTGACCGTGGCGCTCGTGCCAGTTTTGCAAATTCTATTTTGATCGCGACAGATGGCCGGATCTCCCGACGTTTCCTGCGATCAGCGAGGCGGTTTTGATGCAGTAGGACAGGCCATTGTTGCCGTTTCCTCTCGATTAATCGCGAAGGACACGCGAGTTGCTTCCGTGTGCAAATGGAGGGAACTCGTGAAGTTTTTAGGAAACCGAAATCCAAGTTTTGGTGGTATGACTTCAGGTTACAAAGCCGTCACGCACCGCGCCCAGCAACGGAAACAAGCTGGCGCTAGCTGTCGAACCAAGCAGTCGCTCAGGAATCCCGCTGCCGGTTAGATTCGAGGTCTGGCCGCGGAAGGCTGCGATCTGTTCAAAGACTTGATTCTGCTGTTCCCACTGAACGTAGCCAGGATCAGTGAGTGATCCCGACCCCGAGAATCCCAACGTGGAATCGTGGACCACAGAATCACCAGCCGGTCAGGGTCTTTGTAAGGGAGTGGCCGCAGCGGGTGGCATCGAAAAGATCGCCGTGTTGGCCCCGATACCGAGTGCCAGAGTGACGACGGCTACCGCGGTGAAACCCGGGTTCTGGCGCAACTGCCGCAGTGCGTAGCGAAGGCTTGGAGTAAGCCGCTCATAAAATTCCTTCACTCGTAGCGCAACGCCACCATGGGATCGACTCGCATCGCCCGCCGCGCCGGAATGTAGCTGGCTGTTAGCGCAACAGTGGCAAGGACGCAGGATGCAGCTGCAAACGTGGTGGCATCGGTCGAGCGAATGCCATAGAGCAATGAGGAGACGAGGTGCGCGCCGACCAATGAGGAGGTAATCCCAACCGCGATGCCAATCGCGATAACCCTCAACCCGCAACCCAACACGTGTCGCGCGATCTGGCCACGGGTTGCACCCAGAGCCATGCGAACGCCGATTTCGCGCGTGCGTTGTGCAAACACATGTGACAGAACTCCGTAAATCCCTACGGACGACAGCACAAGCGCGATCCCTGCGAACAGTGACAGCAAGAAGGAGTCGAAGTGCGACTCTTCGAGCGACCCCCAATCTTCTGCTGCATAGTCGAGAGTTGGTAAATGGGTGCGCCGGGAGCAATCGAGGCGACGGCGGTTCTCAAATCGTTGGCCGGAAAGGAGCCCCCTCGCATACGTACGACAAGATCCATGGTGCGCCCTATCCAATCCCAGGCGCTGGGCGGCATCTGTGTTAACGGTAAGTAAACTCTGGCGGTACCTGACGATCGAGGCCTTGGGCGGCGCGCACATCTCCAACAACTCCAACGACCTCGTGCCACACGGGATTCATGCGCCCTTTCGGGCCGTTTTCCTCGCAGCATGCGAAGCGTTTGCCGATCGGGTTCTCGCCCGGCCACATCGTGCGAGCGAGGGTCTCGTTGACGATCGTAACTAAGACTTTGTCGCGCGTGTCCTGCGGGGTAAAGTCGCGTCCCGCCTTTAACGGCACGCGAGCGGTCGAGAGATAGCTTGGGGAGACAATTTGCAATAGCGTATTCACGAGATTGGATGGATCAAGCGCTTTCGCTTCCGCGAGCAAACCATTGCTGCTCCAGCCCTCTGCGAGCGGAGCACGGGATACGACTGCAGCCGACTCAACTCCGGGTATCGCCGCTGCCGCCTCGATCATGCGCTCGAAAGCCTGCCGCGCAACGGTTGGATCGTGATAGGCGGCGTCCGGAAGCCCGACGCGGCCGACCACCAAGTTTGCTGCATCGAACCCTGGATTTAGTCGCAGTACGAGCAATGCGCTGCGGATCAACAAACCAGCCCCTGTCATCAACGTTAGGGCCAGCGCAATTTCTCCCACTACAAGGACGCCTTGAATTCGATCGCGGCTGATGCTGGAGGTGCCGGTCCCTTCCTTGAAGCCATCGGTCAACCGCATCGAAGCAGCGCGCAGCGCAGGCGCAAGGCCGAACAGAAAGCTGGAGAGAAGTGCGGCGCTACAGGCGAACGCTAGTGTGGTCCCATCGACCCTCGACTGATCCAGCCTAGGCACACCGGCAGGCCCGTGCGAGACAATCCATGAGACTCCCCAGTAGGCCAACAAAACACCAACCGCACCACCGGCGATTCCCAGCACAACATTTTCTGTCAGCAGTTGGCTAATGATCCGTTTGGCTGAAGCTCCCAGTGCAGCGCGCACGGCTATTTCCTTCCTTCGCGTGCTTCCACGAGCCAATTGAAGATTTGCGATATTGGCGCAGGCAATGAGGAGTAATGCGGTTGCTAGCGGAGTTACGCGAAACCTCGATCTTTGTGTCAATCGGGTATTGCCGCTGCAGCCGCTGCGCTGTCACGTTAAGTTCCGACTGCGCTGCGGCAAGTGTGACGCCAGGCTTGAGCCGGCCGATCACACTAAGGTAGTGGTCGTCATGGTCGGCGAGTTGCACCGCCGTGTAAGCCGCTGGAACCCACCTATCACTGTTTGTCAGTAGCGGGTCGAACGTCCTCGGCATGATGCCAATCACGGTATACGGCAACCCGTTCACGTTGAGAACCTGCCCGATGATCGCCGAGTCCGCACGGAAGTGCGTGCGCCACAGGCGTTCGCTGACGACTACCACTTGCGAGTGCCCAGGCTTGTCCTCGCCGGTGGCAAAAACGCGGCCGACTATCGGCTGAACGCCGAATGTGGAAAACTAGTTCGCAGTGGCAATTTCACCCTCAACCCTCTCGGGAGTTTCCCGTGTTGCCACGTTGAAACTTGCGCTGCCTGACGCGCAAAGAATTGTGAAGGAGGTACTTTGCTGCTGCACGTCAACAAAATTGCCCACCGAGAGGCCAGGGAAAATGTCTCGCCATTGCTCCTGCACATAGATAAGGCGAGAGGGGTCCTGTATTGCTAGCGGCCTGAGCAGAACCGCACGAATGACGGAGAACATCGCGGTGTTGGCGCCGATCCCTAGCCCCAACGTGACCACCGCCACGACCGTGAAACCTGGTTTCTTGCGCAGCTGTCGCAATGCATAGCGCAGACCCCGAAGCAAGTCGGTAATCATGGGTGGGTCTCCTACTCGTAGCGCAGCGCCACCATGGGATCGACCTTGGCTGCTCGCCGTGCCGGGATGTAATTCGACAGCAGAGTCACCCCGATAAGCCCCAAGCACACCCACAAAAACGTGACGGGGTCTGAGGGTTTCACCTCAAAAAGCATGCTGGCCAGGAAGCGGCCAAATACCAGCGAACTCGCGATGCCGATGGCGAGCCCGGAAAGTGCCAGCCTCATCCCTTCCATGACAATCATCCTGAGCACATCGCTCTGTTTCGCCCCTAACGCCATCCGAATGCCGATTTCATTCGTACGCTGCGTGACCGAATACGCCATGAGTCCGTACAGTCCAACCGTGGCGAGCGCGAGCGCAAGAGCAGCGAACATGCCGAGTAACAAAGAAGAAAAGCGTGACTGCGCTACAGAGGACTCGACGATATCGTCGAGTGATCGGAAGGCCGAAAGAGTCTCATCTTTGTCCAAGGCTCTCACTGCATCGTACACCGCACTTTCCAAGGCACTCGGATTCCCGCTGGTACGCACCACCAGATTCATCGTTGGCGGAGCATACTGCGCATACGCTACATACATCTCGGGCTGTTGCGGATCGCTCAGCGCTCTGTGCCTGATGTTTGCGACGATCCCAACGATCTCGCGGTCCGGCTGGGAATCTCCCAATAGCTCAAGATGCTTGCCCAGGACATCCTGCCCAGGGAAGAAATGTCTTGCGAATGCCTGATTGACCAGCAGAGCTCCGGGACTATTTGCGGTGTCATGTTGATCCAGCCATCTTCCTGCAAGCAAGCGGATACGCATCGCCGAGAGGTAACCCGGCGTCACTTGGCGGTAATACGCGTCATCGAATTCACTCGGCCCGTAGCTGTGGCCTGGGATCTTGAACGGGCCGTCGCTGTGCTGGCCGGTCAAGGGCAGTTCTGACGTTGCACCAAATGCGTCGACCCCTGGAAGACTTGTGACTCGCTCCTCAAGTTCCTGCCAGAAACGCACGCGATGCTCAGGATCATTGTATGAAGGGCCTTTCAGGCTCAGCTGTGCGGCCACAATGTGCTGAGTTTGGAAACCTGGATTGACGTGAATGAGCAACCAGAAACTCCTGATGAGCAGTCCGGCACCGACCAGCAACATCAGCGAGACTGCAATTTCACCAACCACCAGCGAACCGCGGATTCGCCTGTGCGCTGCCGGCGCCGAATTCCGTGCGGAGTCTTTCAGCCCATTCAACGCACTCTTTGCAAATTGCATCGGAGGAATCAACCCGAAAATCAAGCCAGTAAGCAGCGAAATGAGGAAAGCAAAAGCCACTACCTGCGGATTGACATGGATCTCCTGCAGCCGTGGCAGATCCGGAGGCCCAAACACTCGCAACAGAGAAACTCCCCAACTCGCAGTAATTACTCCCAAGGTCCCGCCCGACATCACTAGCATCATGGTTTCCACCAGGGATTGCCGGGTAACGCGGGTCCGGGTCGCTCCCAAAGCTGTGCGCACGGCGAATTCTCTCTGCCGCCCAACCGAGCGGGTCAAAAACAGGTTGGCAAGATTTGTGCAAGCGATAAGCAACAGCAAGCCAGCCGCTGCCCAGATCACCAACAATACCGGACGCACCGGTCCGATCAGCACTTCCCGCAACGAGCGCTGCCGCAATGACCATCCTTGGTCCGTGTCTGGATACTTTTGCGCGAGCTGATGAGCGATCGCGTCCAAGTCAGCTTGGGCCTGCGGTAAGGTGACACCCGCCTTAAATCGCCCGATCACTTTTAAGAAGTGGCCTCCGCGCAGCTGCATCAGAAAATGCAAACGCGGGGTTGGCAGCCATATCTGCGCCGGGCTTATCAGGGGAATATCCGTCGGTAGGACACCAACCACGGTCAGGCTTTGTCCGTCCAGCCTTATGTTGTGCCCAATGATGTTTCCATCGCTACCAAAGTCGCGCTTCCAGATCCCGTTTCCGAGAATCACGACCTGAGACGTATTCACTTGCTCGTCACTCTTCTGGAAGTCGCGCCCGAGCAACAGAGGGACGCCAAGAGTTTGGAAGAAGCCCGCAGAAACCAGGTTTGTGATCACCTGTTCGGGCTTATCTTCGGAGAGATTCGAAGGCCCAGCCATGACCACTTGAGAAATGCCTGCTATCTGCTCAAAGCTCCGATTCGCATCACGATAATCAAGGAAGTCGGCAGGAGAAACACCGGCGTCGTCTGTCTGCGGCATTTTTCCGTTGAGCCAGACAAGCCGGTCGGGATCAGCAAAAGGCAGCGGGCGCAGCACCACCGTCTCGATCACGCTGAGAATCGCCGTATTTGCCCCGATGCCGAGCGCCAAGGTGAGGATCACAACCGCTGCGAACGCGGGGCTTTTGCGGAACTGTCGCACCGCATAACGCAGATCTTGGCCGATGTTCATTTCGGTAGCTCCCGTGTAGGATGCGCGCACACAAAGAGATCCCGGTTGCGATAATGCACTTACAACGCCAACGTTAGATCACAAAGAAGTCCTTTATTTTCTGACGGTGCCGCCGTCAATCTGAAACAGATTGCCGTCCGTTCCCGGTCATCCGTGTCCGGAACCGGACGGGCAGATTTCGGGCATGCTTCTGCGTAGAGGGGGCACCGGGGACCCCTCCTGACCAACAATTTCTCTGAAGGTGAGCACTACCCGGCGAGCCTCGCTCACGCGGCAGCGTCCGCCGGGCGGGCAGCGTGTGCTCCGCAGAAACCTCCTACAACATCAGGCGACACACTTTTCCAGCTGGTATTCATGATGCAAACCGCCCAAGATGTCCTCAACTGTGATCCGACAATCGCG
>UEXW01000176.1_pt1 | contig 28118 bp, 24 predicted proteins | sample 4301151 | NCBI WGS metagenome assembly UEXW01 (sample SAMEA4773176, study PRJEB27434) | metagenome | biome: 2259; feature: agricultural soil; material: soil | place: USA | collected 2014-09 | depth 0.25 m | reverse complement strand
TATCAGCGGATTGAGGTGAAATCGTGAGCCAGTCCGACGAGCGCATGGCGGAACTGCGCGAGCTCTTCTTCGAGAGCGCACAGGAACTGCTGCAGGCGTTGAACGACGAAGCGCTGAAGCTCGAAAAGCGCCCCGGCGACGCCGAAATTGTGCGCAGTATCCGGCGCTCAGTGCACACCCTCAAGGGTGACGCAGCCGCCTGCGGATACCGCGAACTCAGCGAAGTCGCGCACGAACTGGAAGACGCGTTGGCGCTCGAATCGAGCGTCGGACATGCCATGCTGGCGGAAGTCGCTTTCACCGCGGCCGACCTGTTCGCCGCCATGCTGGCTTCGTATCGCAAGCGGGTGAAGCTTCCTTCCCGCGATCCGTTGCGCAAGATGGTGAAGAAGCTGGCCGAAGAACCTGGCGCGAAATCCCGCGGTCGCAAGAAGGCCGCAGTCACCGCCAAGGCTCTCGGTTGGACCGAGTACGAGAAGCTCGCTCTCCAGAAGGCTCAAGCCAACGGCAAGTTTGTCTATCACGTGCTCGCGCTGATCGATCCGCATTGCGCGATGCCCATAGCGGGACGTCAGCTCGTCCAGAACGCCCTGGCCGGAATCGGCGAAGTGCTGGCCGCACGTCCTGAAGCGGGTTCAACCGCGGCCACCAAGCAGGTGGAATTCCTGGTGGCCACGGAGAAAGCGGCCGAGCAGGTTTCCGCCAAGTGCCAGATCCCGACGATTGTGGCCAGCGTCAAGCTGGACCTGTTGCCCGGTGAAGTTGGAACTAGGCGCGCCCCGAAGAAGACCGCGAAAGTGGAAGAGCCGGAAGTCCCCGTGGAGACGGAGCCGGCAGCCGAGGCTTCTCTCGCCGAAGAGCCCGAGAGCGCGCCCGAAGGCACGTCTCAGCCGCATACCACCATGGCGGAAAACATCCTGCGCGTGGATGCCGAGCGCATCGATAGTGTGCTCAACCTGGTGGGAGAGCTGATCATTGGCAAGTCGATGCTGCAGCAGGCGCTCAACGAATTCAGCAAGTGCTATCCCAAGGACGCGCTGCGCGGCAAGTTCGCCGACGCCATGGCCTTCCAGGCGCGCGTGTTGAACGACTTGCAACGTTCGGTGATGAAGATTCGCATGGTGCCCGTCGAACAGCTGTTCCGGCGCTTTCCGCGCATTGTGCGCGACGTGGCCCGGCAGTGCGACCGGGATGTCGAACTGGTGGTCAGCGGACAGGATACGGACCTGGACAAAAGCATCCTGGATGCGATCGCTGAGCCGCTCACGCACCTGGTCCGCAACGCTATCAGCCACGGCCTCGAGTCTCTCGAAGAGCGCCAGAAATTGGGCAAGCCCGCCAAGGGCGTGCTGCGCTTGCGCGCCTACCACCAGGGCAACCAGGTGATCGTCGAAGTCAGCGACGACGGCCGCGGCATGGACGCCGCCCGCATCCGCGCCAAGGCCATCGAACTGGGCCTGGTCAGCGCGGAAGATGCTGCCCGGCTCAACGAAGCCGAGACCCTCGAATTTATTCTCCGCCCCGGATTCAGCACGGCCGAAGAAGTTACGGAGGTCTCCGGGCGGGGCGTGGGCATGGACGTGGTGCAGAGCGTGCTCCATCGCCTGAAGGGCACCGTGCATATCGAGACCCGTCCCGGCCAGGGCACGATCTTCCGGCTGAAGCTGCCGCTCACCCTTGCCATTATTAAGGCGCTGTTGTTCCGGGTCGAGCAGCGGTTGTACGCCATCCCGCTGAACGCAGTTGTAGAAATCGCGCGCACCCGCCAGGCCGAGGTCCACCAGGTGGACCATTACGAAGTCCTGCAGTTGCGCAACCAGGTACTGCCTTTGGTGCGCCTGGGCCGCCCGCCCGCCGAAGGACCGGACCGCGGTGCGAGCAAGCTCTTTGTTCTGGTTATCAGCTTGGGGGAGAGGAAATTTGGGCTCATCGTGGATGGGTTGGAAGGTGAGGAAGAGTTGGTCATCAAGGCTTTGGACGACCATGCGGTCTCGACCGACCTGGTAAGTGGAGCGTCCATCCTCGGGGATGGGCGCGTAGTACTCATTCTTAATTTATCCGCAATCGTCGAACACTTTACCCGCCTGCGCCCCGCAGAAGCAGGGGCGGTCAGCTCCGGACTGCTGCTCTCCCATGCCGACAAGGCGCGGATCGGCCAGGCCACCGCCGGAGGCCACGCATGAAGCAACGACTGCGCGTGCTGGTGGTGGATGACTCGGCGCTGATGCGCAAGCTGATTCCGCAGATCCTCGAACGGGATCCGTCGATCGAAGTGGTGGGCACGGCGATGGATGGCAGCTTCGGCCTGAAGAAGATCGAGGACCTGAAGCCCCAGGTAGTTACGCTCGACCTCGAGATGCCGGGCATGAATGGTATCGACATGCTCAAGCAGATCATGCGCAAACATCCCGTGCCCGTGATTGTGGTCAGCTCGCACAGCACGGAAGGCGCCTCGATCACCATGAAAGCCCTGGGCTTGGGTGCGTTCGATTTCGTGGCCAAGCCGCAGGATGTTTCGACCCGCATGCCGGAAATTGCCGCGGAGTTGATCGCCAAGATCAAGGCGGCGGCCAACAGTCGGGGTGTCTCCCTCAAGCCGTTTGTGGACAAAACACCCGTAGGCAAGGCTCCGGTTTCTTCCGACCAGGGGCCTACCAAGATCATCGCCATTGGTGTCTCCACGGGTGGCCCGAACGCCTTGCAGTATGTGTTTTCACACATGTCGGCGGATTTTCCGGGCACGATTCTGGTGGTGCAGCATATGCCGGAAAACTTCACGGAAATGTTTGCGCGGCGCCTGGACGAAACTTGCGCCTTGCGCGTGAAGGAAGCGCAGTCCGGCGACCTGCTTCTTCGCGGAAGAGTGCTGGTCTGCCCGGGCAGCCGTCACTTGAAGGCCAAGCGCATGCCGCTCGGCAACGTGGCGTTGCTGAGCGACGAACCGCGTATTCGCGGGCATCGCCCTTCGGCCGACGTGCTTTTTCGCAGCATCGCGGAAGAGTTCGGTCCGCAGACCGTCGGCGTGATCATGACCGGCATGGGCGATGACGGGGCGGAAGGGTTGGGAGCAGTGAAAGCAGTGGGCGGAATGACCATCGCGCAGAGTGAGCAATCCTGCGTGGTGTTCGGAATGCCCAAGGCCGCGATTGAACGGGGATACGCGACCCGGATCGTGGATCTGGAATCCATGGCGAGCACCCTCATGTCGCTCGCGGCGGACTCCGGGCGGGGGGAAGCAAGTTCAGATCAGGGCAATGGCGGCAAAGCCGCCGGAGCCGGGCAAAACTAGGGTTATCTAGCCGGCGGAGACGCCGTATGGTACGCAAGTAAGTAACAGGAGGTCGTTATGGAGCAGTTTGCGCCAGTGAAACGCAGCAAAGACGGGCAGCCGGTCCGCTACTTGATCGTGGACGACTCCGTCTTCGCGCGCAAGAACCTGGCCCGCATGGTGGAATCCTTTGGCGGGCATCTGGCCGGCGAGGCGGGCGATGGTCTGACGGCCATCACCGAATATGACCGCACCCATCCTGACATCGTGCTCATGGATATCACCATGCCGCAGATGGAAGGCATCGAAGCCGCGGAACGGATCGTGCATTCGCATCCCGAAGCGCGCATCGTCATGGTGTCGTCCGTCGGCTACCAGGAAAATATCGTGGCCGCATTACAACGCGGGGCACGCCATTTCGTGCAGAAACCGGTCAAGCCGGAAGTCCTGTACGAAGTCATCAAGTACGTGCTGGGCGAAGATGGAGTGGTAGCGAGCGTGGCGGGCGCGGGGGCCTAATTGTCATGAAGATGGAGTTGATTCAGCCGTTCATCAACTCGGCGGACGCGGTCCTCGCGCAGGGCCTGCAGTGCACCACTGCCATCGGCAGTCTCAGCATGGAAGAAGAAGCCTATCGCCGCAAAGGCGTGGCGGCTATGGTGTGGGTTACCGGTGACATCGAAGGGCGTATCATCATCGACCTTGATCCGGAAACGGCCGTGCGCGTGGCCAGCAAGATGGCGGGCGCGGAACTGCCCGAGTCTGACAGCCTGGTGCGCGAGACGGCCTGCGAACTCGCCAACCAGATTATTGGAAACGCGGTGACCTTCCTGAACGATCAGGGATTCCATTTCCGCGTTCATCCCCCCGTGCTGCACACCTCCGAAGAAGGCATCAAGGGGACCGAAGACACCGAGGCGCTGGTCATGTGCTTCGAAACCCCCATCGGCAATGTCTTCATGAACATCGCCATGCGCTACAACCGAAAGCGGCAGGCGGACCGGGCAGCGGCGGCGGGCAACTGAAGAACGTAGCGTTCAGCACTCAGCCTTCGGCTTTCAGTTCTCAGCTCTCAGTTCTCAGTTTCCGGCTTTCGCCGGTTTCAATTCTCCTCTTCAAAAATTTCTTTTTTTCCTGTCGTTGTCCCAAGATCAAATAGCCACAAGTTAATGGATGCCGCCCAGAGGCGCTGAGACGCATTCCAAATCGCAGGACGACCCCCCAACCACTGCCAAGCTGCCAAACTGCTCCTAGAGCGCTTCTAAACGCAATTAAAGGGCATTCTACGCGAGGATGGTGGTCACGTTTTGAGGTGGATCAAGCTGCTGAACGTATTTCCAATGGCTTAGCTGGAAGTGAATTAGAAACGGGCACTCGGCTCTGGGACGTCCGTCGCGGGCGGCACGGCCATCGCAGAGCGCGAAGGTGTTGTAGCGCCGTCGCACCGAGGGGAGAGTCGCGCCCACCCGAGGGCAGGATGCCCTCGGAACAGCCGGCGAGACGCCGGCCCTACGGTTCGAAGCGAGGGCACGAAGCCGGAGCCAAATTCCGAGAGCCGAGAGCCCAAAGCCCAGAGCCTTGCCTACTGCGCTGTCAGCAGAAACACCGGATTCTGTCGCGGCGGCTGCGGCGCAAGGTTAGGATCGGTTTGAATCGGCGGGAAGGCACTGACCGGAGTCGGCAGCGTCACAACATACGCGTCGTTGGAGGTGTTAATGGTCGAAACACCGCCCGCGTCGCACGCCGCCAGAAATACCCGGCTACCGTCCGGGGCAGCGGCCAGGGAAAGCCGGAAACGCGTCGTGGCGCAACCGGCCTCGGCCAACACTGGCGCTCCCGCCAACACGGTGGCCGTAGGAGTTGGAACCGGAAATGGATTGGGCCCCGTGGCCGTACCGGTCCGGATCGTGAGGCTCGCAGCGTCGAGGACCGTGACCTGCGTCAGGTAGCAATTTACCGGGGCGGCCCCGACCACTTGCACACACTTGGTGGAGTTCGTGGTTTCTAAAGCGCTGCCGACATATACCTTGGTTCCATCGGAAAGCGCTGTCACTGAAACTGGAACACACTGTGCACAGTCGCCTGCGCCAGGAATAGCAATCTGTTTCAGCAGGACGGGCACTGAGGGCGCCGCGTCGTAGGCAAACAGCGAACCGCTGGAACTGGTGACGTACAGACGGTTGCGGTGGCTGTCATAGATCATGAAGTTGGCACCGGCATCCGCGCCCACCGTTCCTGGGATCGAGTCGTCCAGCGTGTTGATGGTGGTAATCGTGCCGCTGCCCTGGTTGAAGACAAAAATCTTTTGATTGTCACTGCGGGCATAAGCTAGCGAAGGCGCCGCGCCTACTGGGATTGTCCCCGCCAATGTCTTGTCGAGAGCGTGAATGTGGGTGACATTGTTGTCGCCCTGGTTCGCGACGTAAAGTTCACGATTGAGGGGCAAGTTAGCGTTGGGCGTCTCCGCCATGGCCACCGGATTCCGCCCGACCGGGACGACGAAGGTAACCGTATTGCTGCTGGTGGTGATCACGTTCACGGTACCAGGACCCGCGTTCGGGTCGGGGCTGCTCGCGTTGGCGACATACATGGTCGCTAGTTCGGTGCTGTGCAAGAACACCGGAGTGAAACCGGGAGGCAGGTTGATATCCGCAGAGGCGCCAATGTTTGAGCCCGTGGTGGCGGGAGCAAAAACGCTCACCGAGTTCGACCCGGCGTTCGCCACCCAAACGCGCCCGTTCAGCAGAGCGGCGTGCACCGGAACCATCGCCACTTTGGTGACGCCGGAATTGGTGTCGCCGGACACGTCCAATTGCATGCCGGTTCCGGGATAGAACGCCGAATTCTGGTTCACGGCGATCACCGCGTGAAAGTTCTTGGGGTCCGGCGTGGGCACGGGGTTGGGAATGATGGTGGGACGATAAGTGTCGCCACAGCTGATGCAGATCATACCAAGAAAGAGAATTCCTGCTAGGCGAGCTTTCCACACCAAACTCATCGGCACCCCGGCACGCAGATTCATGAAGGGCTCTGGAAGAATTGATCATTCTAATTGGGAAGCGCGCCTAAGGGGAAGCAGGCATCCCGCGGTGGAATATCCGGTTCAACAGAATTTGATCCCGACCCTCTCGATGAAGCCCGCACGCGTTGTGCATCTTCAGAGCTGCGGGATTGGCTTCGTCGCTCAGTACCCACACTTCGAACGCGCCAGCAGCTTTTGCCTCTCCCATAAAACTGTCGACCAACGCTTTCCCGATTCCGCGGTTTCGGCATTCGGGCCGCACATCGATCTCGTAAAGCAAAAACTGCGGCTCGGGCCTGTAGAGATGCCGCAGGGCGTAGCCGTTCAACTCCCCAGCAACCGATCCTGCTCCGTGGCGAGGAGAAGATAGCGGGAAGAATCCGCTAAGAACGCGGCCACTGCGGATTCGTCCGAGATTTTTCGCCCGTGCACTTCGACCACCGCTTGCCGGGCGAGAGCGGAGTCGCACGGTTGAGCGCGGAAAATCCTGACCGGGCTATTGTTCTGATTGCAGATGTGCGGTGCGACCATGGGTTTGATTCTACAGATGCCCATCGCCTGGAGATTTTGGTGCCGTCGGAGGATGTGCGGTTGCCTGGCCCGCCTTAAGAATCCTCGCTTTAAGAGCTTTTCACCGCAGAGGACGTTGCGAGATTCCGCAAAGTACGCTGAGCATCAGTCACAAGGTACTCAACCTCACTGATGCTTTCCGGCCCATCTACCTGCCGCGACGGGACTTGCCCCCAGCAGCGACGGCTTCACTGGCGGATTTTGTGGTGGCAGCAGGTTTCTTCTTGCCTTCCATTTCGGCGAGACTTTGTTTTAATGCAGCCATCAAGTCGACCACGGGAGCCATTTTCTTGGGCTTATCGATTTCAATGACTTTGCCACCCTCCAGTTTAGTCTGGATCAGTCTCTTCAAGTTCTCCTGGAAGGAGTCGTGGTATTTCTCCGGATTCCAATCGGTGGCGAGGGCTTCGATCAACTGATGCGCGACTTTCACTTCAGCATCTTTCAATTCGACATCAGGCGCGCCAAACTCTTCAACCTGGCGCACTTCGTCGGCGTAAAACATGGTGTGCAACATCATGCCGCCGACGTGCGGACGCAAGAACACAGTGTACTCGCGGTTGTGCATGGTTAACTTCGCGATGGCGACGTATTCGCTCTCTTCCAGGGCTTTGGTTAGAAGGGCGTAGGGACGGCGGCCCGCTTCTTCCGGCACCATGTAGTAGGACGACTCGAAGTAGACGGGATCGACTTCGCTTTCCTTGACGAACTCGAGAATCTCCATGGTCTTAGCGGTGCGCGGCTCGATCTTTTTGATCTCTTCCGGTTCGATGACGACGTACTCGTCCTTGCGAAATTCGTAGCCTTTGACAATTTCGCTGCGCTCCACCACGCGGTTCTCTGCGGGGCAGTAATATTGCTGCTTCACCCGCTGCAAGTCGGGGCGGTGGAGCATGTTGAACGAGATGCCGCTGCTGCGTGCGCCGGAAAAAAGTCGCACCGGCATGGAGATCAAGCCAAACGTCAGATAACCAGACCAAACGGAGGCCGCCATAAGTTCTCCCCAAACTTGAGAAGGCGCCAGAGCCGCGCCAGCGTCGAGAGTTTAACGTAACCTCTGCGACTTTGATGCAGGAACCTATAGTGGGCGAATCCAAAGAAAAAGCACGACCCGCTGGACCGACAAGCCAGCTGCCCCAAGGGATGGTAGTTACTCTTTCGCTTCAGCGGTCCTGAAGCTTTGAGAGAAGTCCGGAAGATCCTCCAGGCAATTGATGACATTGCACTTAATGCAGATTTCGGGCAGCGAATGGGCAGTGACACCCGCCCGTTTAGGCTTCACTTTGGCGGTTACGGTGGCCTTTGCGGGGGTTGGGTACCTGGTTCGAGGAGTAACTCGCAGCGGGGCAATCGCCGGCGGACTAGTCTGCTTTGTTCTCTTTGCCTGCGCGGGTCCGGGGGCGTTTGCCACGCTCTTCTCAGTCTTTGCAGTCACGTGGCTAGCCACACGCATGGGGCGGGCACGCAAACAACACCTGGGGACGGCTGAGGGCTACGAGGGGCGGACGGCTTCCCAGGTTCTGGCGAATTTGGGGATCGCGGCGCTGTGTGCGGGATTGTTCGCGCTCCGCGGCGGTGCGGTGTTCCTGGTTGCGATGGCCGCCGCGCTGGCGGAAGCGGCAGCGGACACGGTCTCGAGCGAATGCGGGCAGGCGTTGAGCGACCGCGCCCGTTTGATCACGACATTCGAAGAAGTGCCTGCAGGAACCGACGGCGGGATCACCTTGGCGGGCACCCTTGCCGGTGCAGGCGCAGCGCTTCTGGTGAGCGCTGTGTGCCGGCTCACGGGGATGTCGACGCACCGGATCTGGATCCCGGCGATCTCGGGAATTCTGGGAATGCTTGCGGACAGCTACCTGGGCGCATTGGTTGAGCGGCGCGGGCGGATGGGGAATGACGCGGTGAATTTCACCAGCACCGCCATCGCGGCTGTGATCTCAGCGGCGTTGTTGCGACTGGTTCGCTAGTGCTTCTGTTCCAAAATAGTTTGCGTGAAGATCGAAGCACAAGATCCCTCTGCTCCGGTCGGGATGACGGACTCTTGTTCGATTGCGGCTTTATTCGGAGACCGGAATGCCTGAGTTTGGCGGCACACTCCTCTGGTCATGTCCATCGGTTCCTTGAGGAATGGTTACCCTCCGAGGGACAATTTCTTTGTACTTCCCCCACACAGGAACGTGCTCCTATCGATAGCTTGAGGGGTTCGCTCGTTCGAGGGAATCCACGATGTCGATTGGATTTCGATTTAAGGAAGCAATGAAGATTAAGTCTCTTGTGATCGGATATGCCCTGGCGCTGGCGCTGCTCCTGTTCGCCCAGCACCGGCCCGGAGTCGCGCAGCCGAGCGGATTTACCGGGGTGGTTGATCTTACGCACTCATTCAATGGTCAGGCATCGTCTTTGTCTCACGGTAGCAAGGCTGTCGGACCGCTGCGCTCTGCCACACTGGTGGAGAAAGATCTGCGCCGCCGTGTGTCGACCGCGGCTTCGACGAGTACCAGCATCGACGCACCCGCGCACTTGGTGCGCGGTATGTGGACGGTAGATCAGATTCCACCAGAGCGATTGATTGCGCCGCTAGCGGTGCTGGATCTGACCGGACGGGTGCGCCGCAACCCGGATTATGAGGTTTCGGTAGAAGACATCGCCCAGTGGGAACAGATCCACGGGGAAATTCCTGCGGGAGCGGTGGTCGTGGCGCGCACCGGCTGGGGTGGTCGGTGGAATTCGATCAAGGACTATCGCAACGCCGACAAGAAAGGCGTGCTGCATTTTCCGGGATATTCGGAGGACGCCGCCCGCTTCCTGGTGGAAGGGCGCGCCGTCCTGGCTCTGGGCATCGATACGTTGAGTGTCGATCCGGGATCGGCCAAGAGCCGGACCGTCCACGAATACACGCTGGCGCATAGTGTTTACCATTTGGAAAACATCGCCAACCTGGAGCGGGTGCCGGACGCGGGGGCGGTGGTGGTGGTTGCACCCATGAAACTGGAAGGCGAGGTCGACGGCCCGGTACGCATTCTGGCCCTGACCCGGTAATCGTACCAATGCTGTCCTTCTGTGCGGTCCGCAGCCATCCTTTCCGGACTAGAATTTCACTAATTGGGTGTGGCGGGAATCGATCGAGGTCCGTGAGGCATCTTTCGGCGGCGAATCTGAATCCATTCCCGAAATAACTACAAAATCTGGCGACTCTAGTTGAACCGGAGCCATCTGTGCATTTCCAAATTCGTCCTGTCACGGTTGTCCTGACCTTGGGTTTGTCCCTCAATGCTTTTTCGCAAAACAAGCTTCCCAACCGCATCACCCGGGCCATTGATGAGCGTGAGACGGTGGTTCTGCGCGGCAATATGCGCCCACAGCTGCGCACAGCTACGGACCAAGGACGCATGGACGGTGGCCAAGTACTGCATGGCGTTTCCATGGTATTCAAGCGAGGGGCCGCACAGGACGCAGCTCTGCAGAAACTGCTGGACGAACAGCAGGACCGATCTTCGCCGAACTACCACAAGTGGCTGACACCTGAGCAGTACGCAGACCGGTTTGGCCTGGGCGCTGAAGATCTGAACGCAGTAACCACCTGGCTGGAGGGACAGGGCTTCACAGTAGACCAGGTGGCGCGCGGACGCACCCAACTGTGGTTCAGCGGCCCGATCTCACAGATTGAAACGGTGTTCCGCACAGAGATGCATCGCTACATGGTGGATGGGGAATCGCACTTCGCCAACGGAACTGAGTTGGCGGTGCCGGCGGCGTTGAGCGACGTGGTGCTGGGCATGCACAACCTGGATGATTTTCGTCCCAGAGCCCGTGTCCGAACCCGCAAACAGGCAGCCGATGCGACCGCGCATTTCACCTCGAGCATTTCGGGGAACCATTTCATGGCGCCGGATGATTTCACGACCATCTACAATGTAGGCGCCCTTTACACCGCTGGCTTTGATGGGACTGGCGAGAAAGTAGCGGTGGTGGGGCAGTCGACCGTTCGAACCTCCGACCTTGATGCTTTCCGCTCGGCCGCAAGTCTCCCCGCTCGCACCCCCGCGAATTTTCAACAGATCCAGGTGCCCAACAGCGGGACCGCCGTTGAGTCCAGTGGCGATGTGGATGAATCAAGCCTCGACCTGGAGTGGGCTGCCGCCGTTGCCAAGGGCGCAACCGTGATTTTTATCTTCACGGGGAACAGTCCGACCTTCAATGTATTTGACTCGCTGACGTATGCCGTCGATAACAACGTGGCGCCGGTGATCAGCATGAGTTATGGCAACTGCGAGCAAAACCTGGGAACGTTTCTGAACATCCTGCAGACAACGGCTCAGCGCGCGCTTGCCCAGGGACAAAATATCATTGCCGCTTCCGGGGATTCGGGCGCTGCGGATTGCGATCTCGCCGGGGCAACCTCGGCGACACATGGACTGGCGGTGGACGCTCCGGGCGTGGTCCCAGAAGTCACTAGCATTGGCGGCAGCCAGTTCAACGCCGATGTCGCCGACCCGGCAACGTATTGGAACGCGACCAACAATACCAGCAACGGATCCGCGATTCAGTACATACCGGAAACAACCTGGAACGATGGCGCCTCGTCCGTGTCCGCCGGGGGCGGAGGTGTGAGCACAAAGTTTGCCAAGCCCTCCTGGCAGACGGGCACCGGCGTGCCTGCTGATGGCAAGAGAGATGTGCCCGACGTGTCGCTGCATGCCTCACCGAACCACGACGGGTATCTGCTGTGCTCACTGGGAAGTTGCACGAACGGTTTCCGCGACGGAGCTAACAATCTCAACGTTGCGGGCGGAACTTCTTTTGGCGCGCCCGCTTTTTCCGGTATCGTGGCGATTTTGAACCAGGCAACCCAGTCGGGCGGGCAAGGTTCCAGCTTCAACTCGACCCTGTACTCGCTGGCCGCCTCGCACCCGAGTGCATTCCATGACGTCACAACCGGCACCAACAAGGTCCCCTGCACGTCCGGATCGACAGGCTGCCCCACCTCCGGGACTTTACAGATCGGCTACAGCGCGGGTGTGGGATATGACTTGGCGACGGGATTGGGCTCGGTGGACGCTTTCAACATGGTCACGGCATGGCCCGGGTTAGTGACTACGCCGAGTTATTCGATGTCGTCTAGTCCGAACAGCATCACGATTACAAAACCTGGGCTGGGTGGCTCGACCACCGTCAGCATCACGGCTCTGAATGGTTTCACTGGAACAGTGAATCTGAGCTGCGCCGTTTCCAGCACCACGGCGGAGATTACGTGTTCAGTCCCGGCGACGGCTGCCGTCACCAGCGGAAAGGCTACCGCGAATTTGACGGTATCGACTACGGCGGCGCACGCAGTGCCCGGTCCTACTACTGCATCTCACCTCGTGCCTTCTGGTTGGCTCGGCGGAAGTTTTGCCGTGCTCGCCGGAGCATTGTTGTTGGGCGTGCCAGCAAGGCGTCGTTGGAACGCCGGGTTGGCGCTGATTGTCCTCACGCTCGTTTTTGCCGCAGTAGGTTGCGGCGGCGGCAGCAGCAGTTCAACGCCGAAAGATCCGGGAACGCCTGCAGGAACTTATACCGTGACGGTCACTGGAACCAACGGCAGCACATCACGTACGACCAATGTTTCTGTGATTGTGCAGTAAGCAGAAAAATAAAATCGGCGCTGAAGAAGATCGCGTTTCCTGTGATTTAATGCGGGCAGGAGGCGACGATGACGGACCCGCGATATCCGATCGGAGAATTTTCCTTCGACGGCACGCTCAGCGAACAAGAAAAATCCAAACACCTCGATCAGATCGAGCAGACGCCTGCGCGCTTGCGTGCGGCGGTGCAAGGTCTCTCTGACAAGCAACTCGATACGCCCTACCGCGATGGTGGTTGGACGGTGCGGCAGGTTGTGCATCACGTGCCCGATAGCCATCTGAATGCGTACGTGCGCTTCAAGCTGGCGCTCACCGAGGATGAACCTACGATTCGGCCGTACATGGAAAAACCGTGGGCGGAGTTGCCGGAAGCGAAGTCGGCGCCGGTCGAGTTGTCACTGGCGCTGCTGGAGTCGCTGCATAGGCGCTGGATTTTGACGCTACGCAATATCAAGTCCAGCGAATGGAAGCGGACGTTTCGTCATCCGGAGATCGGGGTGTTGAGTTTGGAGAAGACGCTGGCGCTCTATTCGTGGCACGGGCGGCATCACGTGGCGCATGTAACTTCGTTGCGGGAGCGGATGGGGTGGTGAGGACGGCAGACCTCAGTCTTCAGTCTTCAGTCGTCAGTCTTCAGGGCTTCGACGCAGGTCCTTCGTCGGTGATTGGGAAACACGTCGTGGTCGCCGACTATGGTGAAGAATGCGCAACCGTTCGTAGTCTCTTCTGGACAAGGTCCTTCGACTGCGTTCGGCCGTCGCCTCACTTGGCTCAGCATGACAGGACTAGGGAAATGTTGGAATCTCTATCGTCAGCTTGATTCCGCACGTCACCTTGATTCCGCCGGCACTTTGATTCCGCGGGCAAGACTTCGAAACTCGAAACTCGAAGCTTCTCTACGCCGGGATGTTTAACTTCCATACCAGATAGCTCATCGCCTCGCGAAGGACAGCCATCATCCTCGCCCACAAGCTCTTCGGGCGCGAGCCGGAACGCGGGGCTACGTAGACTTGCAGGCCTTCGTGTTGCAGCAAGGCCTTGATCCGGAAGACGTGGTATTCGTCGCTTACCGCTAAACAACTTTGCAAATGGTTCGCGCGCATGATGACGCCTATTCGTTCGGCGGAATGCGCCGTGTCGGAGCCCTGGGTTTCGGCGATGAGGTTGCGCTCGCGGATGCCACGGCGCATGAGGTAATCGCGGCCGACGCCACCTTCACTGTAGCTGGGGTCAGCACCGGCACCGCCGGTCGTGATCACTACGGGCGCCAGGCCTCGCTGAAACAAGTCGTAGGCATGATCGAGGCGGGCGCGCAGGACGGGCGACGGATGTCCGGAATATTCGGCGGCGCCGAAAACCACGATTGCGTCGGCCTGGTGCAGTTCTTGTTGGTCGGCTTCATGAACAACTCGCAGGCTGGTGACCAGCAGGAAAAGGCCGAGGAAGGCCGCGATCGCCACCGCCACCCAGAGAATCCGGCGGCCTCGTGAGGACTGATGCGCGGTCACGTTCGTCATCCCTGCGCGAAGAAAGTAGAGATCTCCTGGGCGGGAATAGCCCCTTCGCGGATCACGCGCCAGCGCGCCTCTTCGTCGCTGAGATCGACGATGGTCGATGCAATCTCGCGGGGGGACGTGCCGCCGTCGACGATGATGGAGATGCGGTCCTGCAACTGGTCGCGCACCTGTTCGGCGGTAGTGCACTCGGAGGCGCCGCTCAAATTTGCGGAGGTGGCAGTGATCGGAATGCCGGCGGCTTGAACCACCGCCAGCGGAATTTTGGCAGAGGGCACGCGGAGCGCGACGTTGCCGGTATTGGCCGTCACTTTCAGGGGAAGGCGAGACGCGGCGCGCACGATGATCGTCAATGGCCCTGGCCAGAAACGGCGTGCGAGGTCGTAAAACTCCTTGGGCAAGGGACGGGCGAGTTCCTCGGCCTGGTCTACGCTTTCGATCAGCAGCGACAGAGGCTTGTGGCGAGAGCGAGACTTGATTTCGTAGACGCGCTCGACGGCGCGCAGGTTGAGCGGATCGGCAGCGAGTCCGTAGAACGTGTCCGTGGGCATACCCAGAACCTGGCCTGCGCGGATCTGTTCAGCCGCGTACTTCACCAGCGAAGCTTCGGGGGTGTCGTGATTGATCTTGATAATTTCCGCGTGCACAGCGGTTCCTTCCAATTTTTCCAGGTAAGACGGCGGAGACTAACATAACACGGAGACGGCGCTGCAAGCCTAACAAACAGCGTATGATGGCGCTTCGGACGCCCGCCATGAGCAAACCTTATCCCTCTGCCCGGCCCGTAAATACTGCGCAGGAACGACTGCGCCGGGTCGAGGGGCGGCACAATGCGTTGGTCAAGGAACTGCGCGGGGCGTTCGCTCGCGCGGAGCTGACCGAGGCGGGAGATTGCGCGATTGAGGGATTGCGGATCGTGGAGGAAGCAATTCGCAGCGGCCTGCGTTTTCATGCGGTGTTTTTTCGGGAGTCGGCATCGAACCTGGTGGAACGTCTGTTGCCCCAGATCGGCGCGCAGGTGGAAACCGTGGTGCTACCGGATAAGCTTTTCAGCAGCGCAGTTCCCAGTGAGACGCCGCAAGGCGTAGCGGCCCTGGCGCGATACCGGCAGAGTTCGGTGGAAGACGTTTTCTCGCGGATCGAGGCCGGGCCGGTGGTAGTGGTGGCGGGATTGCAGGATCCCGGGAATCTGGGGACGATCTTGCGGTCGGCAGAAGCTTTCGGCGCGGCAGGCGCGCTTCTTGGCGAAGGGACTGTGAGTCCCTTCAATGCAAAGGTGGTGCGTGGCTCGGCGGGATCGATTTTTCGGTTGCCGGTGGTGCGGGTCAAAATGGCCGAAGCGCTTCGCCAATTGCGCGAACGCGGGATACGACTAGTCGCCACGTCGTCCCATAAGGGAGTGCCGCTGCCGCAGGCGCATCTTGCAGGGCCGGTGGCGGTATTCATCGGTGGTGAGGGGGCAGGCGTCCCTCGAGATCTGCTGGCTAAGGTCGATGAGATCGTGGTCATCCCGCACACCGAGCAGGTGGAGTCCCTGAATGCAGGGGTGGCGGCGAGCATTGTGTTGTATGAGATTCGAAGGCAACGAAGCTAGCATTCAGCACTGAGCCTGTTGCGGCCGTTGCCGATTCTTAGTGCCGCTGAAGTTTAGTTGCGGAGGTTGGTGCCTGCCCGATGCTGAGTGCTGATTGCTGAGTGCTTCACTATGAGCTTATTCCAAACCATCCCCGGAGGTAGTGAGTCATCGGACAACAACCGTCCGCTCGCCGACCGCATGCGTCCGCGTACGCTGGACGAGTTCGTGGGGCAGGAGCATCTGGTTGGGCCGGGTAAGCCGCTGCGGACGCAGATTGAACGGGACGACCCGGGATCTCTGATTTTTTGGGGGCCGCCTGGAACCGGCAAGACTACGCTTGCGAAAATCATCGCGCGCATGAGCAAGGCCGAGTTTATTGAATTCTCGGCGGTGCTGGCCGGGATCAAAGAGATCAAGCAGGTCATGGCTGATGCGGAGCGCGCCAAGCAGTACGGTACCCGGACCATCGTGTTCGTCGACGAAATCCATCGCTTCAACAAAGCACAGCAGGATGCGTTTCTTCCGCATGTTGAGAAGGGGAACATTCGCCTGATTGGGGCAACCACCGAGAATCCTTCGTTTGAGATCAACTCTGCGTTGTTGTCGCGCACGCGCGTCTACGTTTTGAAGCCTCTTACCGAAGAGCAGATTGTGCGTCTGTTGCAGAAGGCGCTGGCCGAGGAAGGACGCGGACTGGGAGAGATGAAGCTGCGGGCATCGGATGACATTCTCCGGAAGATTGCCAGCTACTCGAGCGGCGACGCACGCAGCGCCTACAACGTGCTGGAAGTTGCCGCCGCTCTGGCGAAACAGAGTGCGGGCAAAGATGCTGGCGCTGAGATCACAGACGAGATCGTGCACGATGCGTTGCAAAAACGCATTCTGCTCTACGACAAAGCGGGCGAAGAACACTACAACCTGATTTCCGCACTGCATAAGTCGGTGCGCAACAGTGATCCGGATGCTGCTTTGTACTGGCTGGCACGCATGCTGGAGGCGGGAGAGGATCCACTCTACATTGCACGGCGGGTGGTTCGAATGTCGGTGGAGGACATCGGGTTGGCCGATCCGAATGCGCTGTCGCTCTGCATGGCCGCGCGCGATGCGGTGGATTTCATCGGCATGCCGGAAGGGAACCTGGCTTTGGCGCAGGCGGTCGTGTATCTATCGGTCGCTCCCAAATCGAATGCGCTCTACACTGCTTACGGCGATGTTCAGCAGGATGTGGAGTGGACCGCGGCGGAACCCGTGCCCCTGCATCTGCGCAACGCGCCCACCCAGCTCATGAAGGGCATCGGCTATGGGCGGGGTTACCAGTACGCCCACGAACGCGAAAGTAAAGTTGCCGACATGCAATGCCTGCCGGACAACCTGCGCGAGCGCACCTACTACCATCCCACAAATGAGGGAACGGAGCGCCGAATTCGAGAGCGTATGGAAGAGATTCGGCGCCTTCGGCAAGGCGCGCCGCGAAGCTCTTCACCCGGCGAATCGCGCCACGAAAATGAGTCCTAGGCAGAGGTTTGTTCATCACATACATGCATAGAAAAAGGGATAATACTGTTCCCTTGCAAGGAGGTTTCTCCATGGCCAGTTCCGGCATCACGCTTCCAGCCGGCTCTGACACCGTGCGAGCCCTTCCCGACGATAGTGTCCAGGAACTGCTGAAGCTGCAGAAGGCGGCCCAGAAGATCAATTCGATTCTCGACCTGGATCAGCTCATCGACAAAATCGTCAATGACATCGCCTGCTCCTTCGGGTGCGTGGAACTCAACCTCTATCTGCACGAACCGGATCGTGGCGAGATGGTGCTGGCCGGCGTGCACGGCTGCACCCTGCACGGCAAGGGGCATCGGCTGAAGGTGGGGAAAGAAGGCATGGTTGGCTACGTTGCGGACACCGGCCAGATGCGCTATGCACCGGATGTCCGGCTCGATCCCTATTACCGAGCGTGCGAGGAGAATACTCTCTCGGAGGTCGCTATACCGTTGCAGGTGGATGGGCGGCTGGTCGGGGTTTTGACCGCATCTCATCCCGATCTCGACGGATTTTCCGGCGACCAGCTGCGTCTGTTCCAGGCCCTCTGTAGTCATATCGCGATCGCGGTACAAAATGCTCAGCTCTTTCAACAGGAACGCTCTGAGCGCGAGAAGATGAACCGCGAGGCGCAGGAAGCGCGTTCCATCCAACAGGCACTGCTGCCGCGGAGTTCGCCATTCATTCCGGGTTTCGCGGTTTCAGGTCTTTCCATTCCTGCGGGTGCGGTGGGCGGAGATTGGTACGACTTCATTGATTTGCGAGATGGGCGTTGGGGACTAGTGCTGGCGGACGTATCAGGCAAAGGTACGGCTGCGGCCCTGTTAATGTCAGCGACGCGGGCGATGTCACGATCGCTGGCGGAGAACTCCTGCAGTCCGGCGGAGGTTTTGACCAAGTTGAATCAACTGCTGGTGGAAGACTTCCCTTCCGGACGCTTCGTGACCATGGTGTACGCCGTCCTCGATCCGGCGCGACGAACGTTCAAGTTCGCCAACGCTGGACATTTACCACCGCTGCTCGTCGAGGCGACCGGCGTCAAGTTTCTTGAGACGGAGATGGGCTTGCCGTTGGGAATTCGGCATGGCACGTACTCGGAAGCGAGCATTCCGTTGAGCCCGGGAGCGCGCATCGCGCTTTATAGCGATGGGATCACCGAAGCGACGAACCCGGGCGACGAAGAGTATGGTGCGGCGCGGTTGGCGGCGCACTTGCAACAGAGCGAGGCTTCGATGGAGAGCCTGTTGCAGGATGTGCGGGCGTTCGCGAATGGCGCAGGTCTGCAGGATGACGCGACGGTAGTGATGATGCGGAGTTAGTGTCGAGTTGGGGAGTGAGTTACGAGGAAGGGGGATCAGGCTGCGATGGCAGAGAAATTCCACGTCTGTGGCGACCTCGGCCAACACAAGGTCCCTCGACTTCGTTCGGCTTCGCCTCTCTTCGTTCGGGATGACAGAGTGTTGGTGGGATGACAGAGTATTAGTGGGATGACGGAGTTCAGGGGAATGACAGAATCTTTAGAGTCCGCGTAGGCAGACTGAGTTTTGCTTCCCTGAGCCCGCGATCTCGTGCTCTGACCTTACGGAAAGCGGGCGCGGTGTTCGAGCAGGATGCAGCGGTCCATCACTACGAAAATTCCTGCCTGACGCGCTTTCTGCGCGGCCTTTTCGTGAATCACCTCTTCTTGCATCCAAACTGCCGGAACCTTCAATTGAATCGCTTGATCCACAACGGGCTCGACAAACTCCGAGCGTCGGAAAATATCGACGATGTCGATTTTCTCGGGCACGTCGAGCAAGGATCGATAGGCCTTCTCTCCCAAAGATGAATCGATGTTCGGGTTCACCGGGATGATGCGGTAGCCCTGACTCTGAAGGTAGGCGGCAACTCCATGGCTGGGGCGCAGAGGATTGTTCGAGAGGCCGACCACGGCGATGGTCTTGGCGCGCTGGAGAACCTTGGTTATCGGATCTACTGAAGAGGCCATGTTTCCTTCGATGACCCTGCTTGTGCACACGCTGCAGCCTGAAGCCTTAGAAGTTCCGCGAGTCCGAGTCGCAGTTATGGTAGACGCTGGAACCTCAGGGGCTAAAGCCCTTACCCTTTGCGACTCTTGACGGCACGGCTAAAGCCGTGCCCTTTCAAGACCGGTTCCCTAGGACAACCGGCACGTGGCGATTCATGGACACCCCGAAATAAACGATTTATGGACACTCCTAATCTGTTACTTATCGACAACCACTAACCTGATGACTTCTTGGTAGTGTCCGACTTCTGCTTGAACATCTTCAGGGCCAGCTTGCGGATCGTGTCCGACACTTCTTTGTTGGATGACAGGTTGCGCAAATCGGCCACCAGCAGGTTTTTCATCAAGCCGAGCGAGACGTCCAACGGGGTGCGTGGGTTGGCGACCAGATTTCGGACGATGCCGTAGTTCTTTACGAAGCGCCGCTTCATGGGAATCTGGCGCAGGACGGCCTCGAGAACATTTTTCTGGCTGGCGATTTTTTCGACTTCCCCATCGGTAATCTTGGGCGACTCCAGCACCGCCACTGCCACCAGCTTGGTGCTGTCGCGCACCAGGATGGAACGCTCTTCCTTGGTGCCCTTCATGGCAAGTTGAATGCGGCCCTTGATGTCGAGCCGAGAGATCTTCTGCAGCGTGCTGCCACGTTCCTGTTCCTGGCCGGGCTGAGGCTTCTTGGGAGGTTTGGAAGCTTTGGCGACCGCTGCTGCCGCTGGTCCCGTCGCCGACGGCTTGACCGTGCTGGGGACTTCGGTGGGCTGAGCCGGCTCAGTCAGTTCGGGACTTGATGGGACCGGGGCGGGACTGGTCTCGAGTTCCTGGATCCCGCCCAGCGGCTGGAAGGGCTTTCCTTCTTCGGCAGCAATTTCCTTGGCATGCTCGGCAATGTACGCGGTCACGCCTTCATCGGCTTCGCCACTATCTTCGGTTGTATGCGCGGCAAGTGGGTCGGCTTCCCTCGATTCCGCTTCCGGTATTGAAGCTTCAAAGCCGGAGGCCTTTAACTGCTGGTGAAGCTGAGCGGTTTCGTCCACGGTCGCGTTCGGGTTGGAAGTTATGGCATGAAGCAGGGCCGGCGAGTTCTGCACGCGGGGACTGCGGCGCATGGCCTCGACGACCTCGCGCGATCCGGTGGTCGCCATCACGGTGAGGGTCGAGTCGCTCACGCTGGGATTTTCAAGCAGCGCGGGCAGCAAGTGCGGGCGCAGGTTCTCCAGCGCGGTGAGATAGTCGAGGACTTCTCCGGAGGTGTTGGGGTTCGAGGCTGCGGCCAAGGAGGATTTTTCGTCCCATCCTGCCAGTGTCATGCGCGCCTGCTGTCCGAAAACTTTGTTGTGGTTCGCCAGGTGAACCAGGATCTCAATCATCTCCTCGGGAGGCACAGACAGCGCACCCCGGGCCGCGGCCTGCATCAAGGTGGCCGGAACCGAGGAAGTCCGGATCAGGTCGATCATGTGGGGCATATCGGTTGATCCAATTATGACAATGAAGCCGAGGCCGCGTTTCCCTTCGTTGCCAGGGTTTCCAGCTCAGTTACTACTCGATGCAGTTCGTCGACCAAGCGGTTCGGGCGGCCGCGGCGCAATACATCGAGGACGGCACGGTAATACCAGAGCGTTCCGTCCTTGCGCCCGCTGAATCGGTCCCAAACCCGGTCGCCTTCGTGCCGGTAGTCGGCGAGAATCGTGCGAACGTTGTGCAGCTTGTCAGCCGCACTCACCAGGCGAATATCATCGTCGGCCCGGCGCAGTACTTCTAGGTAGTCGAGTTTGCGCTGCTTCCAGGGTGGCTTGGGGATTGTGTAGGCGTCGGTGCAGCCTTCGACGATGTTCGCCACGCGCTCGCCAAAGCGCTGCCGGACTTCCTCCAATACCGGCTCTCCACCGCAGTCCTCCACCACGTCATGCAGTAAGGCGGCGATGGCCTGATCTTCGTCGCCGCCAGCTTCCAGCACGAGGGCGGCAACGCTCATCAGGTGCGAGATATACGGGACGTCGGTCTTCTTCCGCGTCTGCGCGGCGTGCTTTTCCGCGGCATAGCGGAAGGCTTCGTCGAAGCGCGGGCCTAATTTGATAGCACGTGGAGGGCCGCTCATGCCGACTTCTCTCCCCGACGCATCATCAGATAGGCGCGAATGAAGGGTTGGAGATCTCCGTCGAGGACGCGATCGACGTCGCCGACCTCTTCTTTAGTGCGATGATCCTTCACCATGCGGTAAGGCTGCAGCACGTAGGAGCGGATTTGTGATCCGAAGTCGATATCGAGCTTGGAGTCCTCGATCTTCTTAGTCACCTCGCGCTTCTTCTCCATCTCGAACTCGTAGAGTTTGGAACGGAGCATGCTCATGGCGCGTTCGCGGTTCTTGTGCTGCGAGCGCTCATTCTGGCAGCTTGCCACCAATCCGGTCGGGATGTGGGTGATGCGCACGGCGGAATCGGTCGTGTTGACGTGCTGGCCCCCTTTGCCGCTCGAGCGGTAGGTGTCGACGCGAATTTCTTCCGGCTTGATCACCACTTCGATGCTTTCATCGATTTCCGGAGAAACGAAGACGCTGGCAAACGACGTGTGGCGGCGCTTGGCCTGATCGAAGGGCGAGATGCGCACCAGCCGGTGCACTCCGATCTCACTTGTCAACAGGCCGAAGGCGTATTGGCCGCTCACGCCGAAGGTGGCGGATTTGATGCCTGCTTCTTCTGCGGGCTGATAGTCGTAGAGCACGGTCTGGAAGCCCTGCCGTTCTGCCCAGCGCAAATACATCCGCAAGAGCATGTCGGCCCAGTCCTGCGAATCGACGCCGCCTGCTCCTGCATGGATGGTGACAATCGCGTTGCGCGCGTCGTTTTCGCCTGAGAGCAGCGTCTCGGTTTCAAGACGATCGACTAACTGCTGCAATCCGCCGATTTCGCGCTGCAGGTCGCCATCGACTTTCTCGCCTTCGTGGGCGAGTTCAAGATACGCGGCGATGTCGTCATTGCGGCGAACCAGGTCGGCGTCGGTCGCGAGGGCCTCTTCCAGCCGCTTTTTCTCGCGCATCACGCGTTGGGACTTTTCGGAATTCGACCAGAGATTGGGATCCGAAGCTTCCTTTTCGACTTCGGTCAGTTGTTGACGCAGTTTGTCCGCGTCAAAGGTACTCCCGCAGGGTGCGCACTTTTCCCTTAAGGGTGGTGAATTGCTGTTCCAGTTCTTCGACCATGGACTAAGACTCTGCCTTTGGATGGAATGCGAAGCGCGCAATCAGCGCTCCAATCGAAATTATCGCACACAGATAGGCGAACCAGTCGCCATGCTGGGAGTAGAAAGTAGTTACGTTGATGCGGGCGTAGGGCGCGGCCAGCGCGGCGCGGGTCTTGCGTTCGAGATGGGCGACGACACGACCGTAGGGATCGATGGAGGCGGTCAGTCCGGTGTTGGTGTCGCGCAGCAGCCAGCGATGATTTTCCACGGCGCGCATGCGGGCCTGGTTCAGATGCTGGGCCCACGCGCCCGAGTCGCCGTACCAGCCGTCATTCGAGATGTTTACCAGCACTTCCGCACCTTGAGCAACCAACTGACGGATCTCATTCGGGAAGATCGATTCGTAGCAAATGAAGACGCCAAGTTTTGTATCACCGGCTTGCAAAGGCGCACGCGACGTGCCCTTGGTAAAAGTCCCGACCGCCTGCGTAAGTCCGGAAGCGAACGAGAACAAAGAACGGAACGGCACATATTCGCCGAAGGGGACGAGATGGATTTTGTTGTAGCGCCCATCCCACTCGCCGGTTGGGCTCACAAGAGCAGCCGAGTTAAACACGGTCGTGGGGCTGTCCACGCCGATTGATCCGACCACCACCCAGGCATGCGATGGCTGGGCGAGAGTACTGATTGCGGCGCGGAAGTATGGGTCGTTGGTCTGGAATGGCGCAGGGGATTCCGGCCAGATGATGAGATCCGGAGCGTGACTGGGGGGTGGCTGCGGCTTCAGGCTCAGGGATGCGAACTCACGCAAGGTACTCTGGAACCGATCCTGGGTCCAGGATTCCGTCTCGGCGACCGGGAGGTTTTGTTGCAGAAGCACGGCGGTGCGATCGGCCGGAATGGGCGGCGGAACGATCCACCGGCCCGCTTGCAATACGAAAGCTGCTGCGAGGGACGCGAGCAGTAACATCTTGCGCTTGCTGCGGTGTACCAAGAATGCCGCTGCGAATGCAACATTCACCAGCAGGATTTCGAAGGAAAGGCCATAGACACCGGTAACGGTGGCGATCCGTGTAAGCGGAACGTTGTCCACCTGTGTAATGCCGAGCAGATTCCACGGGAAGCCGCTGACGCGCGTGCGAGCCAGTTCGATTGCGACCCACAGGAACGGCGCCGAAACCAGGGCGAGGCGATGATAGGAATCCTTTCGAGCCAGCAGGCTGATGAATAGTCCGAAGGCTGCGTGATAGAGGCCGAGGTAGAGCGCGAACAGAAGCAGGACAAACAGCGCGATCGGTGAAGCCAGCCCGCCGTACTGATGCATGGTGTCATAGACCCAATAGCAGGTGCCGAGATACCAAACAACGCCGCAGAGATAACCGAGAAGAAAGCCTTGCCAGGGCCGGGCTGCGATGAGTTTCTGGGATTCGTCGAGTTGGAGCGTTTCCGGACTGCGCGCGTGCAGGGTGGCGATGATGAGAGGCGCCAGCGCAATCCATCCCAGAAGATACAGGCCGGGAAGGGGGAAGCTCAAAACCTGGAGCGCGGCCGAGAGGATCGCCAGCAACCAGGCATTTCTGCGGATTTGTCGCACGGGGGAAGGATAGCAAATCGGCTTCTGGCTCCTGGCTCTTGGCCTTTAGTTATGACTTTCGTGGATGACTGTATGGCGCGATCAACGGCGAGGCGGATTTGTGACGCCGCCGTCCCGGCATCCGTCGTGTGGGGCGTCCCGCCCACACTCTGCGGACCGGATGCCCTCAGGATGCCGGCCCTATTTCTTGGAGTGCAATCTTTCGCGGACGAACTGCACGATCTCTGTTGTCACGTAAGGAGGTGGAGTGATCCGAAAGATTGGCTTGTCTGCTACAGGCTTCAGGGAGACATCCTTCCAGGCGCTCGTCGCTCCGAACGTCTCATGCAAGATTACGGCGCTGGCTCTATCCAGGAATTCGCGGGCGGAGTTCTTGAAGTCGGCGTTGGAGGGATCGAGCACAGTCAAGTAGACATCCGGGCGTAAGAACTTCAAGATGCTGTTCGATTCCAGGATGACGTTCTCCGCCGCTGCCAATTTTTCACGGACCGAGGGCATCGCTTCGGCGAGCCTTCCCTGCTCGGTACGAACCCACCAGACGCGCGCGGCACCGGCAGCTACAAAACGCGAAGTGTCGGAATCGCCCGCTGCATTCTTTTCTTCGGAGATGGCCCACGAATGATCATTCGTAGCGCAGTCGCAGGCCTGCCCGTCGGCCGAGCAAATGCCGTGCCCATACTGCGTGATCTTCAGCGCGGTCCAGTGAAATTCCGGCAAGGCCGCGATCAAGCCGGCCACTACGCTGGTCTTGCCTACGCTGCGGGAGTGGCCGCCGATGATTACGAGAGACATGGGTAACTATTGGTCGTTAGCGATTGGTCGTTGGCGAAACACAGTCGGACGTCTTCCTTCGTCAGTCGCTACCCAAAACTCTTTGCAAGCATGATCACCACCAGCTTAACTTTTCTTGGCGAGTCTTGCGAGCACCGCTAGCTCTTTCAAGTACTCTTTGATGGGGCGCGCGGGTGTGCCCCAAAACACCACAGCTTTTCCGCGAATCACCTTGTTGCTGGGAATTCCGCTTTGTGCTCCCAGGATCGCCCCTGCTTCGATGCGCACGTGATCGGCGATGCCGACTTGTCCGCCCATGATCACATTGTCCTCGACTACGGCACTGCCAGAGATGCCCGTCTGCGCAGCGATTACGACGTTTTCACCGATGTCTACGTTGTGACCAATGTGTACGAGGTTGTCAATTTTTGTGCCGCGGCGGATGCGGGTCACGTCGAGAGCGCCGCGGTCGACGGTGGAATTGGCTCCGATTTCGACGTCATCTTCGATCTCGAGAGTTCCAATCTGGGGGAATTTTTCGTAGTGGCCGGTCGTTGCGTCTCGGACATAACCGAAGCCGTCGCTGCCGAGCACTACGCCCGCATGCAAGATGACGCGATCTCCGAGCGTGGTGCCGGAATAAATGGTGACGTTGGGATACAGCCGGCAACCATGGCCGATCTTGACTCTCGGTCCAATGACACAACCTGCGTCGATATGAGCGTTTTCTGCAATATCGACCCCAGCGCGGATTACAGCGCGCTCTCCGATTGCGACATTCTGAGCAATCTTGGCGGAAGGATCAATCACCGCGCTGGGATGAATACCTGAGCACGCGGTTGAACGCGAGGACAGGTATGCGGCGACACGGGCGAAGGCCAACCGGGGCTGGGGCGCGATCAGTAACGGCTTGTTGGTTGTGGCTCCTTGTGCAAACTGGCCGGCGATCACGGCAGTAGCCTGGGACGCTATAGCTTCGTTGAGATTCTTTGCATCTTCGACGAAGACAACATCTCCAGGTTTCGCCGACTGCAGGCTGGCGACGCCGGTGACCATGACTTGTCCATCTGCGCCAATGGGAATCCCCAGAAACTCGGCGACTTCCCTGAGTGTGCGATTCATGAAGTCTTGTATAGCAGCAGGGGACCAGGAAGGAAAGTTTCCAGGCGGAACGGATGGCACGGATACAATCGCATCATGGAGCGAAGGATTTTCTGGCTGGTGTTTATCGTGCTGGGACTGGCGGCTGACTTCTTGCTGCCGTTGTGGTGGGCGGTGTTGGCGACCTTGCCGATTGTGGCGATCGCTTGGTGGGTGGCTTATCGGAGTGAATGGTTCTGAATTGTGCGGAAACTTGTTTCGACTAACGGCGCCTAAAGGCGAGGTTCTTTGACCGGCAATGACGGCATTGCCTTGATACGAATCTCTCGCTAGTACAGCGGTGAGCCTCCTGGCGGCCGAGTTTTCCATCGGCGGTGAATCCAAAGCCATTGGTCGGGATAGCGCCGCACGAAATCTTCGATCACTTTCGTGAATAGCTGGGTGTTGGCGACGATGTCGGCCTCGGCGTCATTTGAACGTACCAGCTTCAGCGGTGGATCGAAACGGAGACGATATTTGCGCAGAACGGGATCCCACAGTGTGAATCCAGGCACAACAGCGGCATCGGTGCGTAACGCAATACGTGCCAGGCCACTGGCAGTCGCCGCGGGGATGCCGAAGAAATCTACGAAGATCCCTTGCGGAGGGTGCATGTTCGTGTCCATCAGAATGCCGACCGTCGCGCCCTCTTTCATCGCTCGCAGCAGTTCTCGCACGGGATCGTCTTTAAGAATGGGGATGTTGCCATGCATGGTGCGATAGTGCCGGACCAGGCGGTCGAGGTAGGGATTATCCAGCGGCCGCATCACGAAACGCAGGGGATGGCCGTACAACGAATGTGCGAAGGCGGAGAGCTCCCAGCCGCCGAGGTGACCCGTCAGGAACAACACTCCCTTGCCTAGCTGGGAAGCGCGGTCAAAGTTCTCGAAGCCGTCATAGATCACGACCCGGCTGACATTTTCGGGCGTGTAGCGCGGAAATAGGCAGACTTCGGCGAGCTGACGACCCAACGACGAGAAGACCCCGCGAACGATCCTGCGGCGCTCTTTCTTGCTCTTCTCGGGAAAGGCCATTTCGAGATTGCGAAATCCGACCCGGCGAAGTTTTCCATGAAGAAGATATAGCGATTGTCCGAGAACGATGCCTACGGCGCGGGCCAAGGGGCGCGGCAGGACCCCGATTGCTTTCACCACACACCAGACCAGCGCGTATTCGAGTCGAAAACGCATCAGGAGAAAGCGTGACGGTACCACAACCGTACGATTTTTCCGTCAACAGGTGAAGGCGCTGCCGACTCAATACTTCGTGTGCCTCCGTGTCCCTGGTGGTTTGCTTTCCCGAGAGTCTGGAAAAGGTAAGCACGAAGGACACAAAGGTTGCACGAAGGAAGCCGACACGGCTCTGAGTTGCGACTCGCCCTTAACCCTATTTATCCGCCGCTTTCTTCGCCCACTTCGCCAAAGTGTTCAGGAAAGGATACGCCCCCTGCGGTGCTTCGACCTTGCCGGTGAGGGATGTCCGGAACGGCACCATCCGGCCGTAGAGTTCGCGGGTAGAGTCTTTGTCTTGCTTGATCACCGCGCCAGCCAGGCTAACGCCTGCAAATGCACCCCGCGCTCTTGAATACGTGAGGACCTGCGCCTTCAGCTTCCAATCGGTGTCGGCGGACGCATGACGACCGACCGGCCCTGCGGCCACGGACGCGTCGGCGCCCAGTTTGAACTTGCTGGAGAGCAGGTTCTTCATGCCGTCCTGATTCATGATCAGCATGACCAAGTCTACGGCCTGTCCGCCAATCTGAAATCCGACGCTTCCGCCGCTCGTGAAAAGGAAGGCGGGCGCGCTCCATCCGGTGGGCGTACGGCAACTGGCTACGCCGCGCCCGTAGTTGGCGCCCACGATGAAACCACCTTTGAGCATCGAGGGCACGACGGCTACGCATTCGGCGGAACCTAGAACTTCCTCTGGAATACCTTGATCGGGAGCCGACTCGATCTCATCGAGCACAGTAGCCGCGGCTTCGACGCGGTCGGTGGCTTTGTTAGCGTCTTTCTCGTCTTTGTTCTGGTCGTCTCCAAATGCCAATGCAGACAACGCCACGATGAGCAGCGAGACAAGGGTTTTTTTCATCGGTCCTCAGCCTTCTGGGATGGTTTGGTATCGCTCAGAAGTTTAACAGATTGATTTCAAAGGATATTAACAGAGTTTGGAAACCTTTGAACGCAAGGGCTTGGTTGGGCGGGAGTGGCAAAAAGAGACAAAAAAATCGGGGCTGAAAGTGGCGACCCTAATCTCCACCCCCAACCCCGTCTCCCAGGTTCTGTGGTAGGTGAATGGAG
>UEXW01000288.1_pt1 | contig 28176 bp, 39 predicted proteins | sample 4301151 | NCBI WGS metagenome assembly UEXW01 (sample SAMEA4773176, study PRJEB27434) | metagenome | biome: 2259; feature: agricultural soil; material: soil | place: USA | collected 2014-09 | depth 0.25 m | reverse complement strand
CTGCGCGGTGAACTGCTTGCGACACCACTTCCTCTTCCTTATATAACCAGGCTCCAACCAGTGTGGCGACTACGATCTCGACGAGTGCCACGACAGACGTGATCACCAGCAACCGTGTGGGGAAAAGGCCCAAGGGATAGTTGCCAAGATTAGCGAGAAACACGACAACGGCCCAAGTGGCTAGGCCAGCGCGGATTGCGGTCTTTGGTCCCGCACCATAACGCGGTCGGATGGCCGCATAAAGCCAGACAGCAGCGATGCCCGTCAGGAACCCCCAGATGTTGAAAATCACGATCGCGCCCGCTGAGAGCTGTGCCGGTTTGCCCAGAGCCTGCATCGCCTGGCCCCACGCTTTACTCAGGACAACCCCGTTTGTGATGAATTCGACGATGTTAATCACCAGACCAGCCAGCAAACCGCCCAAGATGACTCGGCCTCGGTTCGTGTGTGCCATAGCATTCCTCCTCTCGTGCCACCCGTGCGGCAGCCGATTCGGAATGAAGCTTGTTGCTCAGCGCGGCTCCCGCTGTGGCTGGAAAGACACTGCAATTATCAGCCCTCTTGAGCCGGTTGCCAATGCTGAGGCGCGAATTGAAAAGACCGGGGTTAGCGGTCTTGGTGGGTGTGGTTCGTTGCCACGACTTGGTCGGTTGCGGGAGGTCTCGGATTTTGCGTGGCTGGGTCACGAGTTCTTCGCGAGGGATGGGTCTCGGATTTTGCGTGGTCGGGTCTCAAGTTTTTCGTGAGGTGCAGGTCACGAATTTTGCGATACGCTTCTGGAAAAAACTCGCATTGGCTGCGGAATTTTGAGCGCCGGTGACTTGTATATGGTGCGGATGATCCTCCTGAAACTCGCGTCAGACAGGGCATTCGGCGAGAAAGGCCCGCGCGGGAGCCAATCCTAGATCTGGGGGAGAGCTCTACGACGAGGGCCAGTGGGCCGTCTTTCAACGGACACCCTTCAAATGAGATGTATTGGATACGCGCATTCTACTCCAGCTCATCACGGGCGTGATCCAAAAAATCTCGTTCATCCCAATGTTCCAAAGTTAGAACAAAGAAACCGCGGTTGCGGCTTTTGATCGATGTGGCCAGCCGGAAAACAATTCGGATTCCACTGGCGAATCTGAGGCCAACCAATTTTGCTGTGTGAGATTACGTTGGGAACCGGCGCAGGTTACTGCTGAGATCTTACCCGTGTAATTAGCACACCGCGAAGAATGACTTTAGTATTTGCTACAAGACATAAGAGGATCCCCCCGACTGGAGAATCGAAATGAACGCGATCATTCATGGTGGGAGATCGAGCTCTAAGCGGTGGGTTGTCGTAATTGGTTTGCTGCTTTTCCTGATCCCCTTATGTGCACCGCCAGCGCACGCGCAGACCCGTCTCGTTGTGCGCGACTCGCTGGGTCTGTCAGGCATTAATCTGACGTGCCAATTGCTGGGTTGCAATGTCGTCCGTAACCTCGGTGACCCGCGAGGACAATTGTTCCTGGTCACTTTCCCGTCGATTCTGAATCCGGTGACGGCGATGCTGAAACTGAGCCTGCAACTCGGTATTGTTGATGTCGAGATAGACCAGGTCGTGAATACACAGGCGGCTTACGCAGGGCCAGCACCTTCTTATCTCATCGATGAGAAGCCGACTTCGTACTATGGCGCGACCGTTTGGCACGGCTATGTGGCACAGCCAGCCAATCAGTTGATACGCACCAGCACGACCCAATCCACATTTCATGTTACGGGGTCTGGGGTAACCGTTGCGGTGATTGATACCGGTGTGGACCCGACGAATCCTGTCCTGCAGAACGTGCTCGTTTCCGGGTATGATTTCACGCGGAACGTCAACGGCGGCTCGGAGAAGTCTGACGTTAGCACCTCGCCGGATCTGAGCCAGGCGCAGACTGCCCAAGTCAACCAACGAACGGTTGCGGTGCTTGATCAACGAACGGTTGCGGTCCTTGATGGTTCGCAGTATTCAGCATTCGGACATGGCACCATGACCGCTGGCATCGTGCATCTGGTGGCGCCGCAGGCGAAGATCATGCCGCTGAAATCGTTCAACGCCGACGGGGCAGGCTACGACTCCGATATTCTGCGAGCGATTTACTACGCGGTCAAAAATGGCGCGAAGGTTCTGAACATGAGCTTCGACTATCCGACCTACTCGCCAGAGCTTGCGAATGCCATCAAATATGCGAACAGCAACGGAGTGGTCTCGGTCGCCTCGGCTGGAAACGATGGCCAGCAAGTAGCGGTGTATCCCGGCGCGTTGCCGTCTGTGATTGACGTTGCCTCCACATCGAACTCGGACATTCAGTCCGTATTCACAAATTACGGCGCGCCTCCTGTCTGGATGGCCGCTCCAGGCGAAGGTGTGATGACGACTTATCCGTGGGGTACTTATGCCGCGGGATGGGGCACTTCGTTCAGTGCACCCTTCGTCAGTGGAACCGCCGCCCTGATGCTAGGCGCCAACGGGAACTGCACGACTTCTAAAGTCGCATCTGGGTTGGCGCATGCGGCGTCGATTTCCGATCCCCAATTAGGATACGGACGACTGGACACGTACCAGGCCGTGCAGGCGTGCCACTGATGACGAGCCAAGGCGCGCCTTATTGTTCTTGATGGTTCGGCCAATCATGCGCCAGCATGCTAGGGCGGAAGCTTTTGCAAGTCAATGAAAGCTGCGGACTTGGTAGTATCTCCAATAGATTGTGGGTGAAGTATCCTATTACACTCAAAACCCCTTCCTGCTCGGGTCAGTGAGTGAAATCCCCTTGGTTTCGTAAACTATCGAGACGGGCTACGGAGGCGTCCGAGCTTCTCTCCTTTTCTCCTTCTGTTTGGCGGGGGCAGGACTGTCCCCACAGGTGGGCGCGGAATCACCCCTCGCTTTTTTTTCTATACCCATTCTTCAGAGACGGGACCGGCCTGAACTTTGCAAAACGTTGGGGCGGCAGTTTTTCAACACGAACGCGATTTTACGACGATAGTCCGGCTCAACCGAGATAGCGGACGCTTTCGACGCCGCGCATGCCGTGGAATCGTCCATCGCCCGATAAAGCCAGCAAACATTTGGGCCCGCCTCCCGGGCTTATTTCTTCCAACTGATCTCGTGGTTTTCAAAGTCGAAGCCGATTTCTTCCAGGTATAGACCCCGCACGCTCAACACGCCATCAAACTCGCGTCCGTCATCTCTTTGGTCTGCCACCACGAAGCCTCTCTGTGGGCCAAGATTTTCCTTCCCAAGTGCATGTCTGGGATCAGTACCGCCTGACGTTGAAAATCTCCCCCGACGTTCGTCGCCTTGGCGAGCCTTCCCGCCGACAGGGAGATCGGGTTAAGGCGACTTTGGAAGAGCATCAAGGCTGAAGCTCCCGTGTCGACCAGCAACCGTACTGTCCGGTCGTGCAACTGCGCTTCCACAGTAACAAAAGATGGGCCGGTTTCGAAAGAGACGGTAGACCGGGTTCGTTCCATCGGGCCGAATCGCAGTCGTTTGGTCCGGTAATTGATGCTGAAGCTGGTCTTGCCCAACACATCCAGACCAACGACGGCATCGATTCTCCTTCCCAGCGTTTTCTCCACGGAGGAAAGGTCCTGCACCAGGACTGGAACGTTTTCGACGCGGGCGACACCAACCCCAACGACCGGGAGGGTGGCAAGCTTAGTCTGCACACTCTGGTTAACTAGTCCAACAGTGCCATCCCTCTCCCTGAGACCGAGAATGGTGGCAATTCTCTGATCGACCATGCTTGGGTAGGCCCCTGTATCGATAATGAAGGTCATCTTTTCCAAGCTCCCGATCGACCCTTCCACGGCCACGAGATAATCCCGGTAGAGCTGAATGGGAAGCTCAATGGCATGATTGGAGACGGGCTGCGTCCCTGTCAGTACGGCGACCGAATTGGATTGGGGAGGGGACGGGACAACTGGAAGAGGTTCCCGCTGGAAGAGGTTCCCGCACTCGGGGGTAATCCCAAGAGACTGGTTTTTAATGTTGACGGTGCAGGGACATTCTCACCCGACGGAACTCGGGTGGCGTTTGTCCGTAATGATCCACCGAATGCCGAAAGCTTGCTGGTCGTGGTAAATACCGACGGAACAAATGAGCGGATTCTGGCGCAGCATTCCCTCGCGGATTTGTTCTGTGCACCGGCTTGGTCGCCGGACGGCAAGGTGATCGCCGTCGGCTCCGGCGGCTTCATGCCGCAATCGCTGCTTAGGCTGTCGTTGATTTCGGTAGGAAACGGCAAAGAGGAGTTTCTCACCGCACAAGAATGGGCCTCTCTCGGCGGGTTGTCCTGGTTGGCTGACGGCCGCGGGCTGGTCATGACTGGCCAGATACAGGGCCGGTCGAACGACGCTGGACAAGTGTGGTATTTGTCCTATCCCAATGGCGAGGCGCACCAGATTACCAATGACCTGAGCAACTATGTTGGTGTCACTGTGACGCACGATTCACAGAACCTGCTTACGGTGCGAAAGGAGCGCACCTCGGCGATTTGGCGCGTTGCCAAGGGTCCTTCGGGGGGTGCGCTACCGATAACGTTTGCGGAGAGCCGGGCTGATGGCCTGTTCGGGTTGTGCTGGACGCCGGACGGGAAGATTGTCTACTCTTCGCGGGCGGACGGCACGTCTGAGTTGTGGGTGATGAAGGCCGACGGCAGCCAGCAACAGCAATTGACCGCTAACGGGGCGTTCAATGCCGATCCAGTCGCCGTGCCTGACGGTCGCTCGGTCATCTTCACTTCTTCTCGTGCAGGAGGGAACCACCTGCTCTGGCGTATCGACATCGACGGCAGCAATTCCCGACAGCTTACCCACGGCCGAGATGAATTCCAACCGGATGTGTCGCCCGACGGAACGTGGATGGTGTTTACCTCGACGGAGTCAGGCAAGACGACGATTTGGAAATCGCCCCTCGAGCATGGGCACCCTGTGCAACTTGAAAAGCAGCTGTCCTGGTTTCCCGCCGTTTCTCCCGATGGCAGGTGGATCGCGTACCTCTTCTTCGATGAAGGAAAGAATAGACACAAAATTGGCGTCGCTCCAAACGGGGACGGTCCCCCGACTCGAGTAATCGATTTGCCTCCGGCTATGGGGTCGTTGGGCCTACTACGGTGGACACCGGATGGGCGGGCGCTTGCCATGGTAGAAACCCACGATGGAGTGGACAACATAGGGAGCACTCCACTTGATAGCAGATCGCACGAGCAACTAACCAATTTTTCTTCGGGCCAGATCTTTGGGTTTGACTGGTCGCCTGACGGGAACCGGTTCGCGGTCGCCCGTGGCTCGCTATCCAGCGACATTATTCTCATCAACAATTTCCGCTGATATTCAGCACCATCTCAAGAGCAACGGATCTCTCGCGAAGAGCGCCGTTGGTTCGGTGACGTGGAGTCCACACAATTCAAAATAGAAGGACGATGAAGAAACAATGTCCCACTGACGCTTGATCCAGACGCCTCAGTTCGCGCTCCTGTGAGCCCTAGACCGGATCCGCGCTCAGGGTCCAGCTCCTTTGTGAAATGAGCCGGCTGCTCGAAGGCGACAAAGTGGTCGCCCTTCGTTAGCTCGCTTTCGCTTCTTCGTCGCGCCTTCGCAAGGCGGCTCCTTGAGGGTCAGTGATTATATCTACCCACTTCGGGTGCGGCGAGGCTTCGGCGTCGTAGTTGTCGTGCCAGTTCCACCACTTGTACGGCTGGGTCTGGGGGTAACCCTCTGGCGAGTCCTCCCAAGTTTCCTGACGGCCGAGCGGCGTGATGTCGAGGTAGCTCCAGGTGGTCCCCATCGCCTCGTCGCCGCGGCCGTTGATGAAGTACGTGCGGTACACCCGCTCGCCATCGCGGAAGAACACGTTGTGGCCGTGCCATTCATCGACGCCAAAGTCTCTGTCGAAGCTGTCGGTGAAGGTGTACCACGGCATCTCCCAGCCCATCCGCGACTTCAGGCGTGAGATGTCCGCCTGCGGCGCGCGTGAGGCGTAGACGAGGGTGGTGTCGCGAGCGTTCAGATGGGCCAAGTGGGCTACCTGATCGGCGCCCAGGGAGCAGCCGCGGCAGGCGTGCTCGGGCCAGCCGAATACTCCGGGCTCGAAGAAGGCGCGATAGACGATTAACTGAGGACGGCCCTCGAACAAATCGAGCAGGCTTACCTTGCCCTTGGGTCCGTCGAACTCGTACTTCTTGTCCACAGCCACCCAAGGCATCCGCCGGCGTTCGGCGGCCAGCGCGTCACGGGAGCGGGTCAAAGCCTTCTCCTTCACGAGGAGCTGCTGGCGCGCAGCCTCCCACTCCTGCTCCAACACGATCGCGGGTGTCTTCATCGCGGGATTCGGGTTCTCAATCTTTCTGGTCGACATTTTGATTTTTCCTTTCATCTGAGTTCGGCAGGAGTTCTCCTGTCCGGTTCTTGCGAGATACTTTCACGGCCAACGCTGCCAGCCCGCCGGTAGAAACCGCGCCGGCAACGACTAATCCCATGGTTGCGAAACAGAATGGACACATCGTTCACCTCCTCGGTAGCGAAGCGTGACTGCTTAATCCGCTTGTATATGGGCCTCGGTTCGCGCCGGTGATTAAGATTGTTTTATTCTCGATATAGTTGTCCTTTCTGCTTGCTGTTGCGCATCGCTCGCCGTGCGAGGGTACGTCCCACAAGAGAGATTTTGCGTTTACCCTGTTTCGGCTTCCCGAAGTCGCACGTCAGCGCTCACGTCCTTGCGGTATCGTTTTGCCCAGCGGCACATGCCTCTGAGTGGGGCGATGATTGTCCTTCCCAGTTTGGTCAGCGAATACTCGACAGTAATGGCCTTCGATTGGGTCACACGCCTGGCGATTAATCCCGCGGATTCGAGATTGCGGAGAGTTCTGGTCAACATGCGCTGCGACACGCTCCCGAGCTGGCGGCGCAACTGCCCATGGCGATAAGGCCTGTCTCTTAGCGAAAACAAAATCTTCGACGTCCACCTGCCGATGAAGATGGATGAGGCCGTTCTTGATCCTTGCATCGTATTCATGCCGCTCTTCCTTCTGCGAAAACGTCTCTGCGAAATAACCGTTCTTATTTGCCTGTCTCGCCTTTGTTTCGCCGTCGGCACCGTCCCAGCTTGCCAATTGTTGCGCTCCACGCGCAATTAGGAACATGTGTGTACCTACTTGAAACGCTGGCACGATTTGAACCAATGGCACAGTGGGCGCGTTATCCGAGCCCCGCTGTTGCCCTTGTAATCGAGAGAAGCCCTACCCCGACCACGACAATCCCAATCGCTCGCGCCACGCACTCGCCGTTCGGTGCGAGCCGTTCGGAAGTGATTGCTGCCGTGACGAGAGCCATCACCCGCAGATCCATGACCCCGATGACGAGGAGGACCGCCGTAAAGCCAGCGCAGCCGTAAATGCAATGAAGGCCGATATGTAGCCCGTGCCGCCAAGCCCTGGCAGCATCCTCCGGCAACGTGTGCTTGGGTCCCAGTGGTTCCCGGCAGCAGGCAAGGTGATGGGCCTTCCACGCGGTAAATTGGAGCGCGCCGGCGATCACGACGACGACACCGACCGCGATCGGAACAACTCTCGCCAGCGTCGGCCGTTGCATTTCGGCCAACGCCGCGCCTAGTGGGAACATAACAATTCCGAACGCAGTCCAGACAGAGAAGTACCCGATGCCGACCAGCGCGGTCAGCCAGCTCAGGCGCATCCCGCCCGTCTTGCCAACCGCCTGGTGATGCCGCCACAGGATTGGCACCAACGATGGCAGCATCATCGCCATCATCATCACGACCCACATGCCGAGGAATGACGTCGCGGCGCCCAGCCATGTCTGTCCCGGCATCGGCATCCATGCCATCGACATCGTCCAGCTGCCTGGCATCGGCATCTCTCCCATTGCTGACATGGAGCCACACCAGATACTCGTCAGCGATGTACTTGCGGCAAAGAGCAGCGCTGAGGTTCCCAAGAACGCTTGCTGTGAAGTTCTCTCGAAAGCCATGGATCGTGATCTCCTTCTCCCGGAATCGCACTGTTACGATTACCTCATCACTTGCCGTACTCGTCGTGGCGGCGCCACCAGAGGCCGGTCTCGTTACGCCCCTTCGGGGCGCGGTCGAGCCACTGGTACATCCCCCAGAGACCGTCGAGTCCTCGCGCATAAGTGGAATAGGTGTGGTAGACCACGCCGTCTTCGAGCGCGAATGCGCTCATGCCCGGCCTCTCGCGAATGTACGTGGCCGCATCCGTTCCGCACATAGCCGCGAACGTGACAGCCCCATCGGGCGTCGAGCGCGAGATCTCGGCCCCTTCCCGTCCGCGTGTCTGCAGTGGCGCCTCGCGCCGGTAGTTGTATTCGATGCCGCCCTTGCGCTGTTGTTCCTCCGTATAAGAAGCACAGAAGTCGAAATTGAAGTCACCGCCGACAGAGGACGCCCAAGGGAACGTCCAGCCCATCCGACGCTTGTACCCCTGCAATTTCGCAATCGGGGCGCGCGAGACGGCCCAGAGCATCACGTCGTGATTGGCCAGGTGCGTTGTGATGCCGTTGAAGCCGTCTGCGATCGACGAGCAGGAGGGACAGCCCGCCGCGTACTCGGGGCCGAACATGAACTGATACACGAGTAACTGAGAGCGTGCTCGGAAGAGGTCCGCCAGCGAGGCGCTGCCTTCGTCGGTCTCGAAGCGATACCCCTTATTGATAGGCACCCACGGCAGTTCCTGCCTCTGTCGTGCCACTTCGTCGCTGCGATGCGTGAGTTCCTTCTCCGCCTTGAGCAGTTCGATTCGTTCCTTCAGCCATTGTTCGCGTGTTCCTGTCTTATGTGTCGTCATTGTTCTTTCTCCTTTCATTGTTTGTCCCCCCAAACCGTCGTTGCTTTTGACTACATTTCGGACGTCACGCAGCACTGGTCGAGCTTCCTGGCACGAAAGCTGAGAACTGTCCCTCCAGCGCCTTGAGCGCGCTCGTGCGCCAGCCTTCAGCAATCGACAGGGATGCAGGGTCAGGGAAAATTTCCTCTTCGCCATTTTCCAAGCCATTGAAGATGCCGCTCGCCGCGGACTCGGGCGACGCCTTTGGTATCTCGAAGCCGCGGTTCATGTCTGTGTCAACCGGGCCCAGCACCACAGCGTGAACACTTACGCCTTGGCCGGCCAACAGCGCTCTGAGGGACTGCGTCATGTTGAACGCAGCCGCCTTCGAAATGGAGTAGGACGGTATGACCGGCAAGGCCGCGAGCCCCACCATGGACAGGTTATTGACGATGGCTCCCTGCGAACGCTTGAGCGCCGGCAAGAACGCATGCGTTACTCTGAGCAGCCCCAGGAAATTGACGGCCAGATGCTTTTCGATTACTTCGAAATTGCTCAGATCGTCGTAAATCGCAATGCCAGCATTGTTAATGAGGACATCGAGCGTACCGATCTTCTCGACTGCCTGCTGGATCTGCGAAGGGTTGGTCACGTCCAAGGTCACGGGTGTCACCCGTTCGTCGGTGACTTGCAGTGGGCTGCGAGTACCTGCGTAGATCTTCTTGGCCCCGCGTCGAAGCGCCTCATCCACGAGCGCCCGCCCGATGCCGCGGTTCGCGCCGGTGATCAAGATTGTCTTGTTCTCGATGTTCATACCATTCTCCTTTGTCCGATGTCTTTGTTCGTCTCGCTCTTGATGGCCCGTTTCGTTCGTGGCCATGCGCTATATTTAGCGCGGGGGGTCGAAGGGGTGGGAGTGACAAGTGTGGCGGGATTTCGATGGACTCGCTGATCACAGCATCAGCCCGTGCGCTCGCGGCCGGTGATCCTCTCGGCGCCTTGAAGCGAGTCGCCCTGCGGAACGACGCGCCTGCTCTCGCACTGCGCGGCATCGCGATGGCACAACTCGGCGATTTCCCGCGCGCGAAAGAGCTCTTGCGACGTGCCGCCCGCGCATTCACCGCGAAAGAAACCGTAGCACGCGCGAGATGCATGGTGGCCGAGGCCGAGGTTGCGCTCGCGTCGCGCGACTTGAGTTGGCCCGCAAAAACGCTCGATGCGGCGCGAGCGACGCTCGAACAGCACGGCGACCGTCTGAACGCCGCATTCGCGCGCTATCTCGCGGTCCGCCGTCTGCTCTTGATCGGCCGGCTCGACGAAGTCGAGCGTATGCTCGCGGATCTCGACTCCGCACCATTTCCCCCTGCATTGAGAACAGGTCACGAACTCCTCATTGCGGGAATCGCGATGCGTCGCCTGCGGACGAAAGAGGCGCGGGCCGCACTAACGCGCGCCGAGCAGGTCGCACGCCAGGCACATATCCCGGCGCTGACAGCAGAAGTCAAAAGCGCCTGCCGCATCCTGAATACCCCGGCGGCGCGCCGGATTGCGCGTGGCGAGGAGCGCCTTCTTCTGCTGGAAGAAGTCGAAACGCTCCTCGCATCGAAAGCGCTTGTCATCGACGCCTGTCGCAATGTCGTGCGCAATGCAAACACGCTCGTTTCCCTGACAACGCGTCCAGTGCTGTTCGCGCTGGCACGCGCGCTAGGGGAAGCCTGGCCCGGCGACGTGCGAAGAGACGTTCTCCTGGCATGCGCGTTCGGAGCACGGTTCGTTGATGAATCGCATCGCGCGCGCTTGCGCGTCGAAATCGGACGTCTGCGCAGGATGCTTCGCCCGTTGACCGCCATCACCGCGACGCAGCGAGGCTTCGCACTAAAGCCTCGCAGTCGGAGCGAGGTCGTCGTGCTAGCACGCCCGGTCGAAGAAGAACATGGCGCACTCCTCGCCTTCCTCGCCGACGGCGAGTCGTGGTCCAGTTCGGCCCTGGCCCTTGCCCTCGGCGCCAGCCAGCGCACGGTGCAGCGCGCACTCGACGAATTAGCGGCCGCGGGCAAAGTGCAGTCCTTCGGCCAAGCGCGAGCCCGCCGCTGGATCACGCCGCCTCTCCCCGGTTTCACGACAATCTTGTTACTCCCGGCTCCACTGCCGGGCGACTAGGATGGAAGCATGAACAAACCCACCGCCGAAATCGTCCGCGAGTACGGGCCCTTCCAGGGTGCGGAGCGAGTCAATGGCGTCACCTACGATGGCCAGAACGTCTGGTTCGCTTCCGGAGACAAGCTGAACGCCTTTGATCCCTCGAGCGGCAAGATGCAGTGCACGATCGATGTCGCGGCGCATGCGGGAACGGCCTTCGACGGAAAGCATCTCTATCAGATCGCCGAAGATCGCATCCACAAGATCGATCCCAAGACCGGACGGGTGGTCGCCACCATTCCCGCGCCCGGCGGCGGCGGCGACTCCGGCCTGGCCTGGGCCGAAGGCACGCTCTGGGTCGGCCAGTATCGCAACCGAAAGATCCATCAAATCAATCCTGACACCGGCGCGATTCTTCGCACTATCGAGTCCAACCGTTTCGTCACCGGCGTCACCTGGGTCGAAGGAGAGTTATGGCACGCCACCTGGGAAGGCGACGAGAGTGATTTGAGACGAGTGGATCCTCGGACGGGCGAGGTTCTTGAGAGCCTCGAGATGCCGCCAGGCGTCAACGTTTCAGGGCTCGAATCCGATGGCTCCGATCAGTTCTTTTGCGGCGGAGGAAAAAGCGGCAAGGTGAGGGTGGTCCGAAGGCCTGGTCGAGGTGCCGCGCGGGGCAGGCGGCTCAAGGTCTCCGGTGGCTCCAAGAAGAAAATAGTCTGAGCAGCACCGTAAGATTGGAGTGCTCGTCCAAGGGCGCGGATTTGAGATCCCAGGAGCACCACTGTTTTCTGTAACATGTTGTATTTTAGGCATATAGCTTGTCGGCGTGGCATAATCTGGGCCACGGCCTACAACCACGGCCTTGACTATCATGGCCAAGATTATCACCATGGCCATGACTACATGGCCAAGCGACGAAAAGCCGAACAAGAATATGAGGGCCAGTTCGTCGATCTCCTCCACGGCTCTGGCTGGGAGGTTCGACGGCAACTACGCCATCCTGGTGAAGCAGACCTCGCGATCAAAAACGGTGATCTTCAATACGTCGTCGAACTGAAACGAGCTGCCGAATCCCGTCGCGATCGAGTTGTCCCGTTGCTTGCCGAAGCCATCCTCCAAGCTGAAGCCCACGCTCGAAATGTCCCTCACGCCCGTCCCTTTTAGCCATCGTTGCATCTCCGCAACTCTCACCGGCTGTTGTGGACCAGGCCCTCGAATTTCAAAAAGAGTACGCCCCTCGCGTTACCGTCGGCTTCTTTGATGATCGGGGATTTCGAGTGTTCCGGGGTTCGGGCCTCGAATCGCCGAATTCGCCGCCTCCGGAAATTCAACAACGGAAACCCGCAGTTCCACAGTTGGAGTCCTACTCCCTTTTCTCGGATCTGGGGCAGTGGATGCTAAAAGTGATCTTGGCTCAACACATCGAGCCTCGGTTCCTCTCCGCTCCCAGACGGAAAATTCGAAATGCCTCCGAATTGGCGTTGGCAGCCGGTGTGTCCCAGATCAGTGCGTCACGTCTGGTCCGTCAACTCGAAGCCGAAGGCTTTCTCGACAGATATGCAGACCAACTGCAACTGGCGAGAGTTCCTGATCTGCTCGAAGAGTGGCAGGCAGCGGCGCGCAGGGCATTCAGGGAGATACCCTGCCGGTGGGTGATCCCAGGCCACGGCAGGAAACAGTTTGAATCAGCGCTGCGCGACTATTCAGCCCAGCGATCTCATCAGCAGTCAGCGGCAAACTACGCAGACAGAGGTTGGCCTCGCGTTTGTTTGGGACTCTTTGCTGCCGCTGAAGCCCTTGGCTTAGGTTTCGTGCACGGAGTTCCGCCAGTGCTTTAGGTCGAGCGCATTGAAGCTGAACTGATAGAGAGGCTCGGCATTTCCCAGGAGAGGGCGAGAGAAGCCGACATCTACTTGCGCGTCCCCGCTCACAAGGAATCTATTTTCCGTGCTGCAGTAGACCAGAAAGGCATTTTCGTCTCGGACGTCCTCCAGGTGTGGCTCGACTCCTCCAACCATCCTTCGCGTGGGAAGGAACAGGCTGATCGGATCCGCGATGAAGCCCTCCGTCCTCTGCTCAGGAGGTAACGGCACTATAATGTCACCACCATAAGCCACCTAGCTCACAATCCTGACCTCGACCGCTTGTCCAAACTGATTGAGGCCCTCGATCCCTGGCTGCCTCAAGTCGTCATTGTCGGGGGCTGGGCCCACAGGCTTTTCCGATATCATCCGCTCGCGCAGCCGGTTCCCTACGAACCATTGCTCACCCTCGATACCGACGTCGCCATTCCCGCACGCTCGAAGTCCGGCAACAAGATCTGCGGGATCGCTTGATCGGATCGGGGTTCAAAGAACAGTTCCTGGGCGAAGATCAGCCCCTGGCAACGCATTACCAACTCGGAGATGAGGCGGTGCATTTTACGCCGAATTCCTGACCCCACTGGTCGGAAGCGAATCACGTAATGGCGTTACCGTCATACCAGCATCCTCGCAGGCCTTGCGAACGACCGTGCGGAAGGACTCACCTTCTGCCGTGTGAATCAGCGCATGAGACGCGAGAACTTTCTCCAGGGTAGGCAGCGTTCTCCCAGAACTCCTGAGGATCGCAGAACCCTCGACCCTGTTCTCGTTTTTCTCCACCTGGGACAGGATTTCGCGAATGGCAGACGACGCAAGTTGACCCGAGGCGGCGGAGCATCGGGCAATGTATTCTCCAGCCTGTTTCAACTCAAGGTTCTCAGCATAGTGATAAGGCTGCTTCGATCCGGGAATAGTCGCCTGGGCGACAACGATATGTCTGCGGTCGACTACGTCGAGCGCGCCCTCATTGGACATCACTACCAGAGCGCCCCAACCAGAATGCATTCGCAAGCCGATCGCTGCCCCGACCGGCCCCCTACGCGACCTTCAGCACTATCTTGCCGCGGGCGTGACCGGTCTCATTGAGTTCGTGAGCCTGCCGGGCTTCCGACAGCGGCAGTACCTTCTCGACCATGGGCTTGATTTTCCCCGAATCCACGAGCGTAGCGAGTTCAGCCAGCAGGGATGAACCTCCTTTAGCGGATAAGAAGGCGGAGCGCACACCATATTTTTTGGCCTCTTCTTCCGAGGGGGGCGCGACAATCGAAACTAGGATTCCACCTTTCTTTAAGGTCTTCCACGAACGCTTCTGTGTCTCTCCCCCGATGGGATCAAACACCACGTCCACGTCGTCGACCACATCCTCGAATCGTGTCTTCTCGTAGTCGACCGGTTCATCCACGCCCAATTCCTTGAGAAACTCCTGATTCTGGCTAGACGCCGTCCCAATAACATACGCGCCCTTCCACTTCGCCAGTTGAACGGCGAAGCTGCCGACGCCTCCGGCCGCCCCATGAATCAACACTTTCTGGCCTTCCTTCAGCCCAGCTGCGTCAAATAGTGCTCGCCATGCCGTGACCGCCCCGACAGGAATCGTGGTTGCGTGAACATGGTCAATGGATTTCGGCTTGAGCGCTGTTTCTGTTTCCTTCGCCACCACGTATTCGGCGTAAGCTCCGTTACCGTGCGCAGTAACATCCGGGCGGGCATAGACCTCATCGCCCTTTTTAAATTTCGTGACACCGGAGCCCACTGCCTCGACCACGCCGGAAACGTCCCAGCCTGGAATGAATGGCAGAGGGAGAGGGATGTAATCCTTCATGTAGCCTGCCCGGACTTTCCAGTCGAGCGGATTCACTGAAGCAGCATAGACTCGGATCAGTAATTCACCGGAACCGGGCGTCGGACGTGGTGCATCTTCGAACCGGAGCACTTCCGGCCCACCGTAATTGTGGACTCGTACAGCCTTCATGTTTCCCATTTCGCAGATCTCCTTCGGCAATCCAAAGAACAGCTAGCCTAAGCAAGCGTCCGTTCGCGTCTAAGCTGGCAACGGCGCAGTCGCAACTTGCTTTTCGGTCTTAGGCACGAACGGTTCGAGCAACGATTTAAATTGAGAGTTCAACTGAAGTTCTTCGCTTTGCTGCTCGAGCAATTTGCGTGGGTCAGTTGCGGTCTTGAGGGAGTAGCGCAGATACGATAGTCGCATGAGCCAGAGGGCGTGCTTGAGATCGTGTTCGCTACGAACACGGAAGGTGATCCAGCCAGAATTCGGAACCCAATGATGTTCCTCGGCAAGCCCGGCGGCCAGAAGAGCATCACGAACGGAACGCGGAAACGGGATGTCAACCACCACGCCCGGATGGATATGGCCGATTTCCGCAGATCCAAAGCGGAACTCTCTTCCCCCAAACCGATGGGGATGAACGGATACGTTCGGCCAGGACGACACTTCTTGCTCAACTGTATCGAAGTAGTTCATTCTGAAACCCCACTGATATCCCTTCGATGCTTGAGCATGACCTCTCGATGCAGGGCCTCGTGAACCTCGCAGGCAAGCCTTCGGCCATTGGCCACCGAGAAAGACGCCCAGAGTTCGCTTGTCGAAATACGGTCCGTATCCTAAAGGGAATTGTCTGCGTATAAGTAGGTATGGTGACCCACAATCAAGAAGAGAAGGACCGCTCCGGCTTCTTCGAAGCGCGGTATCTGGCCTTCCTCGAGACGATCACCAATATTCGCCCCAGCCTGCACCGTATTGCTTGAGCCGCCGCCAACAGGTGGAGGGTGAAGGAAACTTGTCTGGCAGAAACCGCCAAGCCGCGCCGGTCTGGAGAATCCACAACATGCCTTCGAAACAGGCTCGGTTGGAAGCTGGCGGTCGACCGCGCCGGTCAGGTCGTTGTCTCAGCGGAGGAAGCAAAACCCCCACGAGTTCCCATTGCTCATCGGTCAACAGCTTCTGTCGATCCTTCATGACAGAACCTCAACCCTTAACCTGCCTCACAGATAACTATCTAACCTGAGGCCAACCTATTCTTGAAACACGTTCTTGTCAATGTTCTCTTGGCCGCCGAACACATCAGGAATGCAACCAGGGCCGAACAGGACTGTGATTTGAGGCAGAGCCCTGTGTCGATATCTTTGTCAGTGACCAAGTTCGTTATGGCCCGTCTACTATTTGGGCGAGCGACTTTGCTTTTGTAGCGGCACCTCTTAGGCGCCTCCGCCGAACCTTGGCTAAGCCCTCACTTAGGAAAACCAATGATCTCGTTCAGCAAAAACGCCAGAGTGGCTCTGTGCCTGATCCGCAGCGTTATCTACATCTCCACCGTCCTGCTCGTGTTCCTTTGCGGCGGCGCACTCGGCTCGTGCAGCGCGCAGGAAGTACTGTCCGGGCGATCCGAAGCCGCCGAATTCCAGAAGTTGGAACCTGCGCTCAAGTTCCTGCGAGAGCGCAATGCGCGGACCTATGCAATTACCACCCCGAACGGAATCGACGAAGCCACCTACGTTGAAATCGGCGGAATCGAGCAATGGATCACGATTCGCAGCGAGGACCGCAACAACCCGGTGCTGCTCTTCCTGCATGGCGGGCCAGGCGATGCGACCAATCCCTGGGGATACGCAGCCTTTCGCAGCTGGCTGAAGTACTTCACCGTCGTGCAGTGGGACCAGCGCGGCTCCGGAAGAACCTTCGGACGAAACGGAGCGGCGTCCGCCTCCACCATCACCCCCGACCGAATGGCGCAGGACGGCATCGAGCTTGCCGAATGGGTGAAGAAGAAGCTGCATAAGGACAAGATCGTTCTCGTCGGGCATTCCTGGGGCTCCGTCCTCGGATTCTTGATGGTGAAGGCGCGCCCCGAACTCTTCTACGCGTTCGTTGGTACCGGTCAGGTCGCCGCCGAATTTGCGCGAAGCTCTGCTGTCGCATACACAGCCCTTGTCGAAAGAGCTTCTCGCGAGGGTAATTCCCAGGCCCTCGCAGAACTGAAGGAAGTCGGGCCTCCTCCGTACAAGGATGGAAAGGGCTTTGGGGTCATACACAAGTGGGCGAACCTGTTTGAAGGGGCGGACGTCTTTCTGGCGTCTGCCCTGGGGTTCGCGCTATACGCGCCCGAGTACACGATCGCCGATATCAACGACTGGTTTGACGGACAGGGCGTAAGCGGCGAGCGCCTCGTCCACAATTTCGACGAGCTCGATCGGAAGCTTCTCGGCGGCGAACTCGCGATCCCCGTGTTCGTGATCCAGGGCTCCGAGGACTACACCACCCCGGTAAGTCTGGCCAGGTCATACGTCGATGCACTGCACGCGCCTCGCAAGGCTTTCACCACGATCGAAGGTGCCGGTCATTTTGCCGTTTTCACGAAGCAGGACGAGTTCCTGAAGGAACTCAGGATGCGGGTGCTCCCGTTGATACGCTAGAACGTTTTTCACAAATCGTTGTTCACGTGACGCTGCCCATAGGTTCCTTGAACTCAGGCTCTCACAAAGACCCGGAATCACGGTCGTCAATATTTGAAACACGCTCTAAGTACGTGATTGTGTTTACGACCCGCTCGAGCGGTTCGACGGCGGACGTTGTGAGATCTTACCGTATGCGTTGGCAACTTGAGCTGGTGTTTAAGCGACTGAACAGCCTCGCCCAACTGGGGCACGTGCCCAAGCATAACGACCGTAGTTCCCGCGCTTGGCTTTATGGGAAATTGCTTGTCACGCTCCTGGCACAAAAATTGATCCGCATCGGGCGCGATATTTCCCCCTCAGGCTACCCACTCTCGGCGCGAGGGGCCATGTAGTCCGGCGCGTGAATTTAGTTTCGCGCTTCACCAGATCCAGGAAGCCATCGAACCGCACCTCTCCTTGCAGCGAACGCTCTATTCGCGGAATCAGATTGCACGAGCTCTTGCGGAAAAGTCGCGCAATCGACGCCTTCAATTGGCGAAATGGCATGCCTCGTGAACATCGCTCCAAGACCGACCGAGGGACGTGCTGCCTGTCAGAAGCGGACTTCTATGCCCGTAGCGTCAAGAGTTGCTAAAAATAAGCGGTCCAAATCTGTTTGGTTCTTATTTCAGCGTAAGCGTCTTAATAATTTTCTAGGTCGGGACAACCGGAAAGCGGGATGTGAATTCCCCACTCGTTCCAGAAACTCCGTTTAGTCACCACCCGCAAAACAAATCTTTCCCGAGTAGCGCACCACGATCTGCTATCCACTTCTCTCAAAACCACCGAGAAGTGGGGGCAGGCCCGTTTCTTTCTCTGCGAACACTCAAGAACCGGCCTGGCCAAACTTGTGGCCCAGAGAAGAGGACCTCCCGCCCGTAGCATCGAACTTCACTTTTTACATTCGAGGTTCGCCTGATGGCTCGTGCCATCATTCAGCTTCACGGTCAACTGGCGACAGCTTCCAGCCCATGACTTATCGGTTTTCCAGACGTAGGTGTACTGGTCGCTGGTGGTGTCCTAGGAGAGACTCCTCGAACCAGCAGAGACGGTTTGCTCGATCTGGTCAACCGTGGCCAAAGTGTTGCAAGCGATTTGCGTAGAGAGCGGATAGCCTGCGGCGAGGATGTTGAGGCCCTGGTTGCCGCCGAGGCTGAACTTCACCGGCACGGCCCTGCCTGCATTTACCGTATTGACCGTGGGCAGGTTGTCCACCGGTTGGAAGAACCCCGTGAACTTGTAGGTGAATGGAGGCGGTCCGAGGAACAAGCCACCCTGGGGCTTGGATAGCGCGGTAAGGTCCAGAGATCCGATTTGCCCCCATAGTTCCGCGGTACCCTCGTTGCCTGGCGATGGCAAAGGACTGTCCTCCAGTTCGTAAACGAGCATCATTGGCAAGTTGAGAGTGTTTGCAGTCGCGTTAAGTCGGGTGTAGGTGTCGGCGTTCTGTTCGGGCGTGTTCGGCGGAAAAGGCAAGTTTTCCCTGAGCGCCATGCTTTGGAGCTTCGAATTTGCCTTCGACGAATGCCTCGTAGATCACCATGGCTGTGACATCGGTCAGTTCACTCCTCTGCCACGCTTCGACCTCCCTTCGCATCGGTTCGAAGTTCCGCTGCATGCGGTCGACGCCAACCGAGACGCAGTCGATCAGTGAGAACGACTTCGAGTGCTTGGCGAGGACAGGCGTGAACACACCTAGGACAATGCTTCCGACCTCTTGATCCCGTGACGCCCAACTTCCTCAAAGCCGACTTCCCATTACTAATCGCGATAAGCCGGCATCAGATCACCTCGTGTGGCCGATTATCCGCTCACTTGAGTGGATCTGCAAACGACGGCTACTTTGAGGCCTAGGGGACGATTCGGCAACTCGCTCCCATTTGCTGCCGGCAAAAGTCTTTTATTTGCTGGAAGCCTGCGCGGCAGCAGTCTCCTGGGCGCCCTTCTTCAACTCGGTCTGCGTCAGGTTTACGTGCCCCACTGATTGCGCGATCATCACTCTGCCACTCGGAACTTTGTCTTCAGGAGACCATAGATGGAAGATGATTCCATCCGTGGTCGCGACTAGGTCGGCTACTTCTTTGGCCTTATCGGGCGGCAGATCGTGCACCTGTACCCGCCCGGTGGCTATCTCTTGTTTGTGGTCGTGCCAGTTCTTGTTCCAGTCGCTAAGCGACACTGCCCCTGTTCTAGTGATCGATTTAGCGATGATGTATTCGACTTGCTCTAGGCGGGCACCCTGATCGCTTGATCGGTAACAAAGGCACTCAATGATTGGTTCAGGCGACAGCACCTTACAGTAGTGATGGTACGGCCCCATTACTTTACCGGCCACCACATGCGGGGCGGTCACATGGACGGTGTAGCCGTCTGCTGGTGCTGCCGGTTGACTCGAACCCACCTCTCTCGCCTTAGAGTCCTGCTTCACCCATGCGCTAACAATCAACGTACAACCAGCCAAGGTCAAGAGCGGAACTGCTTTTTTGAGCTTCGCGAATTGCATCAAGAGACCCCCTTTCGGGACAAGGGCAAGCCTGCACTTGCAAGCCAAGTGATTTCCTGCGAGCCCCACATCCAGTGTGGGCAGTTATAGCGGCGCGTGCGAGTGGAAGTCCTTCGCTGAAACTGATATTTTTCTTACCGATTTGTTACGGCGGTGTGTGCAGTGGCTGAGCGTGCGGACCGACGTTTCTATGAATTCGGGTGCTTCCGCCTCGATCCCGCCGGGCGTGTCCTTTTCCGAGGCGACCAAGTCATCCCACTTCCACCTAAGGCCGCTGACACTCTGTTGTTGCTAGTCCAGAACGCCGGAAATGTGGTTGAAAAACAAGACCTGCTGAAAAAAGTTTGGCAGGACGCCTTCGTAGAAGAGGGCAGCCTCACCCGAACGATCTCGATCCTGCGCAAGTCTCTGCAAGATGGCGCATGTGGGAAAGAGTTCATCAGCACCATTCCTAAACGGGGCTATCGCTTTGCCGCGCGGGTGGAAGGGTTGTCGTCCCTTACCGCGCCTCCCCTCACTTCAAAAATAATGCTTGCGGTGCTTCCTTTTGAGAACATGAGCGGCCAGAAGGGCCAGGAATACTTTAGCGATGGTTTGACCGAGGAAATGATCACGCAACTCGGGCGCATGAATCCCGAGCGCCTGGGTGTCATCGCTCGCACCTCCGCCATGCGATACAAAAACGCTAGAAAGACTGCTCGTCAGATCGGCCAGGAACTGCAGGTGTCACATATTCTGGAAGGCAGTGTGCGCCGAGCAAGTGGCCGTGTTCGCATAGCCGCCCAACTCATTCAGGTCAGCGACCAAACCCATCTCTGGGCAGAGAGCTACGAGCGAGGTGTGAGGGACATCTTGGCGTTACAGAGCGAAGTCGCCCAGGGGATCGCGCGCCAGATCCAGATTAAACTCCTGCCGCAGGCGCGGGAGAGATTGCCGGGTTCCGTCTCCCCAGAGGCCTATGAGGCCTACCTAAAAGGGCGGTATTTGTGGAATCAGCGTACGCCACAGGCGCTACGGAAGAGTATCAGCTACTTCGAGAAGGCAATTCAGATTGATCCAGCCTGCGCGACAGCCTACGCCGGAATGGCTGACTCATACTTGACGCTACAAGATGACGGTCTCCTGCCAACACTGAAGGCCACCGCTCAGGCGAAGCGAGCCGCCAGCGAAGCGCTCCGCCATGACGAAATGCTCGCCGAGCCTCACATCTCACTGGCGCACGCGTATTTCCACGAGTTCAATTGGCCTGCTGCGGAACGAGAATTCAGATGCGGACTTGAACTAAACCCGAATTATGCCATCGGCCATTTTTATTTTGCGAATTACTTACTCGCCCGGGGGCAGTTTGAGGATGCGCTCGCGGAAGCACGACACGCGAAGGCTTTGGATCCCGTCTCATTGCCGGTACGCTCAAATACTGCAATGGCTCTCTATTATGGTGGCCAATACGATCAGGCCATCGAGCAATGTTTGCAGGTGCTGGAGATCGACCCTCACTTTGCCCGATCCTACGAAGACCTCGGACGCGTTTACTGGGAGAAGGGAATGCGGGCCGAGGCCATCCGAGCCTTCAAGAAGGCGGTGAGTTGTTCAGGGCGGGGCTCGCTGTACCTTGCAGAACTGGCCCACGCATACGCCGTCGTTGGAAAGCGGGCAGAGGCGGTGACGCTATTGAAGGAACTGACTGAACGGGCTCACAAGCGATACGTGTCAGCATACGCGTTTGTTGTGGTCCACACCGGGATGGGAGACAAAGATCAAGCATTCGCGTGGCTGGACAAAGCCTACGAGGAGCGGGCTAGCACATTGCCCTTTTTGCAGACAAATCCGACGTTGGCCAGCCTCCGCTCCGACTCCCGTTTTCAGACCCTAATTCGACGCATGAGTCTTGCGTCGTGACCGGTCTTCGATAAGGGGATCTGGTTGCACAATAGGTCAGCCCATCCGTCACGGTCATGACGAACGTTACCGCAGCGTTGAAGAAATAGGGCGAACCCAAAGAAATTGGCCCGCCACGATTCTGGGCGATGCACAAGCTAACCGCGCACTCTCGGGATGAAGTAGAACGCGATTCTCGGCGCTTTGCGAACCACCCATCACACGGGGAACGCAGTAGTGAGCGCGCCATCCCGTGTTCCGAGTGATTTTTGTATTGCACACAGTGCAGAGCCCGCGTTGTTCATGCCAGAGAAAGCGAAGCGCGCGAGTGCCCCGAAACGTTTCCTGCATATGGGTTCCTTCGCGTTTCTCGAAATAGGTTTACCGAGTAGCCGGCCCCCATTGCGGGGGGCCAGCCCTCTCAGAACCGGACGTGACAGTTTCCCGTCATCCGGCTCAGGCCCTTCGAACGCCTCTTTCAGGGAGACGCGGTTTCAGTACGGAAATATGTTGGCGATGAACCCTGTCGTGGCACTCTGGATGGAGCAAGACGCGGTTTTCTGCACTCGTGGAACCACCCAGTGCACGGGGGACGCAATGATGAAGACGCCAACCCGTGATCCGGGTGATTTTGGTGTTGCACACGGGGCAGAGTCCGCGTTGGAACTTCCAGAGAAAGCGAAGAGTCCGCGTACCCCGAAACGTTTCCGCCATATGATCTGCTTCGCGTTTTTCAAAGTAGGTTTCATAAGCCAGATCGTACGGATTAGTGGCGCTCTTGATCTTGACGCGCCTTTGAATGGGCGTGCTACTGGCGAGCAGTAATCGCACTTTGTGCGGTTTACCTTCGTCGTCCCACGACTCCCCGAAGAAGGACCAGTTGTCCCCTCCGTGCTGCTCAAAGTATTTCCGTTTGAGCCAGCAGGAAGATTTTTTCGGGTGCCTTCGTCGGGCCCATTGCCACAGACAAATGAAGATGGAGTGATCAACGCGTGAAAAGACGCGCTTGCTCACCACGTGCCGGTGATAATTGGCCCATCCCCGTATTTTGGGGTTGAGCCCATCGATCAGATCGGCGGCAGACATGCCCAGCGCGGCTTTGATATTTCCGCGGATACCATCCAGAAAGGTCTTAACGTTCTTTTTGGAAGGCTTGATGAGCAGTTTTCCGTTGGGATACTTGCGCACGTTTTGTCCGAGGAAATCAAAACCTTTCTCCACGTGGGTGATGACCGTCTTCGCGGGAGAAAGTTCCAACCCTCGTTCTTGCAGAAACTGCTCGACGAGGAGTTTAATTTCTCCTTCCAGTAGTTCTTTGGTTCTACCGGTGATGATGAAGTCATCCGCATAACGGACCAGAAGCGCTCTTCTCTTAATCAAGGAAACCACCTACGACAGCCAAAAGACTCCTATTGAGTACAGCGTTTCGCTGCTTCGCGGAGACCGCTACACCGCCTCAGTGATTTCTAATCGCAAGAAATAGAGAACAACGGTGAAAATCGCGCCGATAGTGGACACTGCGCTTTCGCTGTCCGAAGCCTCCCCCAACGAGCTCAGTCGGATAGGACACGCTCGGGACACCATAGGGTTGCGGGTTTGCTCGTTCATCTTCGCAGACTTCCACGTCGCGCGTCGGATTCAAGTCGGACAGAATCTCGGTAGTGCCTCGCTTTGAGTTTTCGAACCCCTAAGAAGGTGTCTAGATTGAGGGAATAACAGCACAATGGGGAGCCCTCCTAGCCCTCAAACCCTCAGCGGCTCGCAGTACGAAATCATCGATAGTGTCGCACTTGCTCACCGGTGGTCTCTGCCGAGAGTTGGGTGCGTAGACATGTTTGCGACGGCGTTCCCGATCCCATTCCCCACGTGCGTTTCGGTTTCGGCAGATACGTACGGTTCCGCTGGGGCAGTCCCGAGCTGAATTCGTGGCTGGAGCGGCGGACGGTAGCCGGGAGCCCGTCCGGCTGACGCGGCGTCTGAGCCGTTCGTAAGTAAGAGTCACTTTGGTCTGGCATTGAGCGGCACATCCAAAAACGCGGAGTCATCGCCAATGAGGGCAGGGCGGCCAATCCGCGCTACGGTTGAGAACTATTACACACAACAATGAACAAGAACTGATGACCGTATCGCTCGATGAGTTCTTGCGCCGCTTCCTGCTGCATCTGCTCCCCAAGGGCTTCGTCCGCATTCGCCACTTCGGCTTCCTCGCCAATCGGCGGCGCTCCACGCTACTGCCACTTTGCCTGGCAGCACTCAGCACAATTCCATCCCAGACCAAACCAGAAACTTCCGCCACTCAGGGATCGCGCCCTCTTTGGCGCTGCCCCAAGTGTGGCGGACCGATGGCGGTCATCGAACGGCTTACCGCTGCTCAAATCCAACTCCGTTCTCCACCACGGTTGCTCACTACTGCGGCATGAAATCGCTGGCCCATAACTCGAAAACTCTGCGCGGTTCACCGCGCTGCGCCCGCGTCCGCCCTGCTCCTGTCCCGATCCCTACTTTGCGCCCTCTGTCAGACCGTCTTCGTCCATCGATTCTCGCTCCTCCATACTCGCCGGCCCCTCCTCCGCTTTCGTGCCGACTCCCGCCAACTTCAACCCCTCTCCCTCGCTCCATTCAATTTGCATAAGGCCCGCGTTCGCCGCGCCAGCGGCTTCCTTCTGACGGCTTTTTCGAACGCGCGCCCCCCCATCCTCTGTTCTACTCCACTCCGCTCACCAAGGCGCGCCTCCGAAAAAGCACTAGCGTAATTCGGGCGCAATCCTGCGAACGACAGATCGCGCCCGGATTTCCGGTGCTGACTATCCGTCCGTTTGGTCCCCGGACGCTTGCGAGAAAGCGCGAGGTTTGGCCGCTTGCGATTGGTCATTTTCGAGCTGGTTCAACCTCTCCGGAGCATTCAGTGGGTTACGGATTCTCAGACTAAGAATCAGGCTTGCGGACGCAAAGTAGACTAGCGCGATGAATCCGAAACTGGCCGTAAGCGAGTGGCTACGATCGTTGAGAAAACCGATTGCGTAATTTCCTGCAAATCCGCCGAGTTGCCCGATCGAATTGATTAATCCTATTGTGGCGGCGGCCGCCGATTCGCTCAGCATCATCGTCGGTATCGCCCAGAACGTGGGGTAGTACGCATACAAGAACCCGCTGCCCAAGAGCAAGAACGAAATCGCCAAGGGGATTTCGTGGCGGGCGAAGATCAAGAGCCCGAACATCAAGCCTGCAGTGGCTAGCGGAATAGCGGTGTGCCAATGTCGCTCGGCCGTCTTGTCGGAGTGCCAACCGTTGACGAGCATCCCGGCAATACCCATCAGAGCTGGAATTAGTAGCAGCGAAGTCACCGTCCGGTCAGAGAATCCCGCAAGGCGCTTAACGAAGGTGGGTATCCAATAGATGGTCCCGAGGGCTCCCGTGAGAGCCAGGAACCAGGCGGCAATCAACCATAGAATTCGCCGGTCGCAGAACGCTTCCATGACCGTGTAGTTTCGAATCTTCTTTTTCGCGTGCAACTCCGCTTGCAATTCGTGGATAAGCCAGTCCTGTTCGTCCTGAGGAAGCCACCGAGCCTGCGCAGGCCAGTCCGTCAAATAAAAGACCGTGACAATGCCAACAACGACGGCAGGAATTCCTTCCAGAATAAAGAGCCAGCGCCATCCGGCCAGCCACCACCAATGAGCTCCCAGCAGCCAGCCGGCTACAGGCGAGCCGATCAAAGAAGCGGCGGGAACCGCTGCATATAAGCAAGCGATGGCCCGGCTGCGCTCGCGCTGACGGAACCAGTGCGTCAAATAAACGAGCATTCCGGGAAAAAAGCTGGACTCAGCAACCCCTAAAAAAAAGCGGGCGGCATAGAACTGTCCGGCGCTGTGCACGAAACCGGTCAGGATCGTAATCAGTCCCCACGAGATCATGATTCGCGCTATCCATTTCCTTGCGCTCCAGCGTTCGACGATGATGGCTCCGGGTATCTCAAACAAGACATAACTTACGTAGAACATGGCTACCCCGAGACCATAAACACGGTCACTGAAGCCCAAGTCAGCGCTCATCCGAAGGTTGGCAAAGGAAACGTTGACGCGGTCGATGTAGTTAACGATGTAGATGAGAAAGACAAAAGGAAGCAGACGGTAAGCGATTCGCCGTCTGGCTCGCCGGCCCACGTCGCTCATTTCGGCCTCCATCACAACTTCACGTCCCGCGCGGAGAGCTGTAATCCCTTCGGCTTCTTCTGCGTGAGTTTCAGAGCCGGCTCAACTTATCCGAAACATAGGCGAAGCGAGAAAGGCGGCCTTCTTTGGCGACGCGAGCAGCGACTGCAAGGAATTCCTGCTGGTCGTCATACGTCTGACCACCTTCGATCCCACGCAGGGCCGTGCTCCTCGATGCGCGGGCCGCGCGTCTTGCCTCGGCAACCTTGGCCATGTTCGCAGTTACGTCTTCACACATCAGCAAGTGCAATCCGGACTGCGCAATAACACGTTCATCATAGCCATGGGGAACGAACAGATAGAAACCTGCCGAACTGCGTACCGCGATTTCTGCATTCGTCAGCGCCCCGGTCACGGTGATGGGATCAGTGAACAGCAGTCGTCCGCTCAGCTTCAGCAATCGGGCCCACTCCGCAATGACGCTCGGCCGGTCGGGAAAATGATTGAGGGCGTCAATGCAAGTGATGGCGTCGAAGGTGGCATCTGAAAATGGCAACGGCCCGCTGGCATCTGCAACTCGAAATTCGGCGCGCTCGGCTAAGCCGCGCTGGGCTGCAAGGGAACTCGCGGCCCTAAGCGCCTGTTCATGAACATCAATGCCGATAACTGAGCAGCCGGTGGTGGCGGCGATGCGCAGCGCCGGGCCTCCGGCTCCACAAGCAACATCGAGTAGGATCTTTCCTGGAGAAAGGTCGAGCCACTGCAGAAACCTGTCTTGTTCGTCTGAGGTGAGCCAACTATTTTGTCCAATATCCTCGCCAAAAGCTTCATGACGGATCTGTGCGTACAGCTCCGTTTGAAAATTTCCGTAATTGGCGTTGTAGTGACCAGCGGAAGGAAGCGAGTTGGATTTTCCCATCCAAACCTCCGCCCAAATCGGCTCAGAAGCTTTGTTCTTTCGTGATTTCAAAAACGCGGAGAATTGTACCCTTTTATCCTGGTGGTCAAAATCCCTATGTCTGGCCGCTTCCCATGGTTTCTAAAACTAACAACCCGGACGTTCATCAGTCCACAGGAAATAATAGTTTTGCTCCTAACAATAATTCGCCACCCTCTAACTACCAGCGACCCTACGCGTACGCTCACTTTGCTGGCACTCAGCGATTTTGGTGGATATGCCCGTGCTTTCAGAACGGGCAGCTGCAGACCTTCGTTCCGGATGTAACGATTGATAGAAAAGTATTTCAAGATACTGACAGTATCTGGAAGTATCAGATTCAAAAATCGGGTTACACGAACAAAATAGCCTTGCCGTAGGTGTTTACAATGAATCGAACGAAAGGGACCGGAATCATGCGAAAGTGAATAGTTATTCTTTTGATGATTGTTAGCGCCAGCGCAGCTCCCATCTTGCCTGCCCAGTCTCTACCTGGTTGCTCGGCGTGTGGCCAAATTGCGCAAGCCCCTGAAGATTCTGGACATTTGAAAGCGGGCATGACGCGCGCCGCGACGCGGAGCCAACGTCTGGGTGGCGAACCTTGGCAGTAGCAACATATCGAAGCTGCGGGCCAGCGACGGCGTTAATCTAGGAGATTTCGCCACCGGCCTCAATCCCTTTGGCGCAGCCTTTGACGGTGTCAATATCTGGGTCGCGAATTTCAAACGGCAGCAGAGTTAGCAAACTGCGACCCAGCGACGGCGTCAGTCTGGGAACTTTCCCAGTTGGGCACGGTCCCCAGGCCGTGGCCTTTGACGGCGCAAACATCTGGGTTGCGAACACTGCCAGCAACACCGTCAGCAGGTTTTAGCAGCGCGGGAAATGGCCAGCAACCAAACCCAAACTCGAGGGAAAGACCATGTTGAAACTGAGAAGCTATCGTCTGTCCGCAATACCGTCAGTTCGATGTTTCAACTCGTCCCCTCCTTCCTTTTGGCGGCGCCCCATTTTTCGCGTTCTCTCCGCGAAGTGGGAACCAGGACAGGGGCAACGGAGGGGTTGGTTCATGCGGCCGGCGGGTGGCCCACATCTCCAGCGCGTGAGCATAGCGCGCGGTCTTCTACGTCTTTATGCCAAGAAAACAAATGGGCACCCCGCAAAGCTGGCAGCTTCGACGTCCTTAGACTCAACAGCAACGGGACTTGAAAGGAGAACACGCCGACCTATCGGTAACCTTCATCCTCTACAGAAAAGGAGATTCATCCATGAAAAACACAATCAACATCACACTGTGGATGTTGGTTATGCTCGTGCTGACTGCAAACTTCATCCAGGCGCAGCAATGCTCAACCCGCACGACCGCCGGACGATACCTGGTGCGCTGCGACGGCTATCTCACACCGGGCCCGAACGCACCCCAGGTCCCCGGCCAATACCC
>UEXW01000287.1_pt1 | contig 28330 bp, 24 predicted proteins | sample 4301151 | NCBI WGS metagenome assembly UEXW01 (sample SAMEA4773176, study PRJEB27434) | metagenome | biome: 2259; feature: agricultural soil; material: soil | place: USA | collected 2014-09 | depth 0.25 m | reverse complement strand
TAGTCTTTCCGCGAAATCCGTAGCTTCCGCATCTTGGATTGCAGCGTCGTCCGTTTCAGACCTAACTTCAGCGCCGCTCTGCGGGACCCGAGACTAGTCCTCCACACTGGCGCAGAACGCGGATAATGTGCTCCCGTTCGGCAGCTTCCAGTGTGCTATCTGCGGTTGCGGTGTGGGCAACATCCGGCTTCAATTCCGCCAGCGGCGCATGCAAGACCGTTCCCTCCTCCGTGAGAATCACGGAGCGTTCGATAAAAATTCTCCAGCTCGCGCACGTTGCCTGGCCAATGCCAGTTCATCAGCGCTCCCATGGTGGAGTTGGGAATCGTATCGATATTCCGATCCATGCGGCGTGAGAGCTTCTGAACGAAATAGCGAGCCAGCAGCGGAATATCGCCGTGCCGGTCACGCAAGGGGGCATGCGGATGGGAAACACATTCAGGCGGTAGAACAGATCGCTGCGGAACTCACCGTGCGCCACTTGGGCCGCTAGGTCGCGATTGGTGGCCGCGATCAGGCACGTCCACGTGGATGGTTCGCGTGCCTCCCAGTCGCTCGAACTCATGGTCCTGCAGAACGCGCAAAAGTTTAGGTTGCGGGATGTTCCCGATCTCATCTAAGAAGAGCGTGCCTTTATCGGCGAGTTCCATGCGCTCCACCTTCTGACTGACTGCCCCGGTGAAAGCGCCCTTCTCATGACCAAAGAGTTCGCTTTCGAGCAATCCGGCGCGCAGTTGATCTTGATGAAGTTGCTGTCGCCCCGTCGGCTCATGCGGTGAATGGCCCGTGCGATCAGTTCTTTGCCGGTGCCGGTTTCTGCCAGAATAAGTGCGGTGGAACCGCTGGACGGCACGGTCCGGGCCTGGGCGAGAGCCCGCTTCAGAGTTACACTCTCTCCCATGATCTCCTCAACGTTGAGTTCGGTGCGGATTTCGTCCTGGAGATACAAGCGCTCCTCCGCAAGCCGATCTTTTAGGGCCGCGATCTCCCGGTACGCCCGTGCATCGTCGGGCGCAATGGCTAACTGGGCAGCCACCTGGTTTAGTAACTCCTGGTCTTGGTCGGAGAAAGCGCGATCTTTCCGGCTGCCCACATTCAGTGTTCCCACCGCGCCCTTCGAAGTCAGTAGCGGCATGCATAGCACAGTTTGAATGCCAGCTTCCAATACACCGCCTGCGATCGCTGTACGGCTGACGTTCAGGTCCTCCCGGGTAAGAGTTTTTGGTTTTGCTCCAGAAAGGCGTCGGCAGACAAGGTTTGCTCCAACGAGACTGTCCTGCCGGTCTCTACAATGGACTTGTTGTCCGTCGGAGAGAGCACAGAGGCCTTCATGGCTTGCTTGTCGCCCTCGTAAGAGGGTGACTCCAGCAAAGTCGTGAGGAACCAGACGCGTCACGCACTCGGAAATGAGCGGCAACAGTCTCTGCATTTCCAGGCTCGAGACCAAAGTTTGATTCGCATCGACTAGGGCATGCAGGCGCTCCTTCTCCTCTCGTAACGCGTCCCGGGTCACTGCATTCTCCACCGCCAGGGCAACCAGTTCCGTGCTTCGCAGGAGAAGGTTTTCATCTGCGGCACGATACGCCGCAGGCTTGTGACTGGCCACTCCCAGAGCGCCCGCAGTGGTCAGCGGCATCACGTAGTAGGTTCGGTACCCTCGCTCCCGCAGCACGTCCATCACCAGCGGAAAGCGATTTTCCTGCGCGAGATCCTCGAACAGTAGCGGTTCCTGGCGCTCCCAGACCCACCCACTGGCCGACTCCTTCAAGGAATGGGCGCAACCAATCTCAGGCGCTAGCTCGCCTTCCCACAGATGCATATCCAGGCATTGCGCTGTGAGTTGTAGAGTGAGAAGTTTAAAAGCTTGAAATCCACGACCTTCTGCAAACGTTGCGCCAGTTCGGGGAAGAGTTCGGGGAGACTTCGATGATGGACCATGAGGTCTGCCATTTCCAGCAGAGCCTCATACCTTCGAAGTTCCCGGGGGGAACCGGGTTCCATGATGGGGCCAGAGGGCATTATTTACACCCGCTTGCGCCCCTCTTCGCAAGCTCGCCTTGTTTGTGGCCAGGCGTCGACCACGCGCCATCATAATTGGTTTGATATGTTGTGCAAAGCAAAAACGATTACAGCCTTTAGTTATTCGAGTGCCTAAGTTTACTTTTACAACGCCGCGCTGATTAGCCGCCCTCATTATTGACCTTCACATCCAAGTTGGTGGTTCCTCTCGCCCACGGAGGTCGTGGCGGCCCCGAGCGCCGTGCGCGGCAGGTCATGCCTTCTGAGTCTTACCTTGAGGATAGTAGGTGGCTTCGTGTGCCGACCTGTCGTCCGAACGCTCTCTTTTGAACTTGCTAAATGCCGAGCACTCGGCAATCTCGCCAACGGTTGCTCCCGAATCGCAAGCCATCGGGACGATTCCAACCTACTAACACGAACTAGTGTTCTCGCTATAATGATTGGCATGGCGCGTGGATGGGAGAGTAAGTCAGTTGAATCGCAGCAGGCCGAAGCGGCGGATAACAAGAAAGAATCCAGAACTCGCTTAACTGCGGAGCAGGCGGCGCGGGTTCGTGGCCGGGAGGGACTCCAACTTTCCCGCAAGCGAATTCTGCAACAACTCGAGGCTGCCGTCGATCCACGCCGGCGCGACATGCTGACAGCCGCTCTGGTTGACCTGGACAAACAGATCCAGATTTTGGATCGCGACTAGAGATTCAGGGGTGCGGGCCGAGGTGAAACGTTTCGGTCGTTGCAAGATTACCGCAGTTCCTGCCCTCCAAAGGAACACAACCTCCGGAATGCCGCCTGACGTATAATAAAATACCCATGAAAGCCTACGTGTACGTTTCGCTCAAGAAGAGCGTTCTGGACCCTCAGGGCAAGACCATCCAGGGTGCGCTTAAGAAAATGGGCTACAAGGGGCTAGGGGACGTTCGCCAGGGCAAGTACTTTGAACTCACGCTTGACGGTCAGTTAAGCAAGCCGGAAGCGCAATCCGAGGTAGAGCGCATCGCCCGCGAAGTTCTGACCAACCCCGTGATTGAGGAATACCGTTACTCCCTCGAAGACTGAATCCCCCGATTGTCCGACCCGGCTTGCTTCAGCAGGCCTTATGCAAATTGCCTGGGTGTAGCCCCGGCTACGCTGGAACAAAAGGAGAGTTGTCTCATGTGCGGCATCGTTGGATACGTCGGCAAGAAGCGGGTGGTTCCGGTCATCATTGATGGCCTGCGGCGCCTGGAATATCGCGGCTACGATTCCGCGGGCATTGCTGTGGCGGGCAATGGCGAGGGCTTGCAGATCCGCCGGGCTGAAGGCAAATTGCGCAATCTGGAAGAAGCCATCCGGCTTAAACCGCTTGACGGTACCTACGGTATCGGCCACACGCGCTGGGCCACCCACGGGCGTCCGAGCGAAGAAAACGCCCACCCGCATCGCGATTGCACCGGCAAGATTGTCGTCGTCCATAACGGCATCGTCGAAAATTATCTCTCGCTGAAAAAGAAGCTCGCGGAAGACGGCCACAAGTTCACCACCGAGACTGACACGGAAATCATCGCGCACCTGGTCGAGAAGAATTTTTTCAAAACCGGCAACGGCCATCGGCCCTCCCTGGAAGAAGCCGTTCGGCACACCGTAAAACAGCTCACGGGCGTATTCGCCTTGGCCGTCATTGCCATTGATGAGCCCAACAAAATTGTGGCGGCTCGCAACGGCCCACCGGCGGTAATCGGACTCGGCAAGGAAGAATACTTCGTGGCGTCAGACGTACCCGCCATTCTGTATCACACGCGCGATCTGTTCTTCTTGGGAGACGGCGACCTGGCGGTGATCACTCCCGAAGGCGTGCAACTCACCGACTTCGATGGCAAGCCAATCGTGCGGCAGGTGCAGCATGTGACCTGGGACCCGATCATGGCCGAGAAGGGTGGGTTCAAGCATTTCATGCTGAAGGAAATTTACGAGCAGCCCCGCTCCGTGCGCGACACAACTCTTGGCCGCGTCTCGCAGGACACAGGTCACATTTTCCTGGAGGAGATGGAGATCAGTGAAGCCGAGTTCCGCGCCGCAAAGAAAATCAATATCGCCGCCTGCGGAACCAGTTGGCATGCTGGGCAGGCGGGCAAGTTCATGATCGAGAGTCTGGCCCGTATTCCCGTGGAGGTCGATTACGCCAGCGAGTGGCGCTATCGCGATCCCATCATCGCACCCGACACTATCACGCTACTGATCACGCAGTCGGGCGAGACCGCCGACACCATCGCCGCACAGCGCGAAGCGAAGGCTAAAGGATCGAAGACTCTGGCAATCTGCAACGTGGTGGGGTCGATGGTGACGCGTGAGGCGGCAGGCACGATTTACACGCACGCCGGCCCGGAAATCGGCGTTGCTTCCACCAAGGCATTCACAGCGCAATTGACGGCTCTATACCTGTTTGCGCTCTATCTCGCGCAAGTCCGCGGCACGATCACACCCGAGCAGGCAAAGAGCGAGGTGCACGAACTGACCCGGCTGCCCGGCAAACTCGAACATATCCTCACACAGGAAGAAACCTGTGAGGAACTCGCGAAGCAATACTCCCGCGCGCAGGACTTTCTGTTCCTCGGCCGGGGCATCCACTATCCCATCGCGCTGGAAGGTGCGTTGAAGCTGAAGGAAGTCTCCTATATCCACGCCGAGGGCTATCCCGCGGGCGAGATGAAGCACGGCCCCAACGCGCTCATCGACGAGAATCTCCCGGTTGTCATTGTTGCGACGCGCGACCCCAACGATCCGCTGTCGGTGGTTCGCTACGAGAAGACGATGTCGAACCTGAAGGAAGTGAAGGCGCGCTCGGGACAGGTGATCGCACTTGCCACCGAGGGCGACGAAGAGATCAAGGAAGCCGCCGACCACGTGATCTATGTTCCGCCCGCGCCCGAAGAACTGGCGCCGATTCTGGAGATCGTGCCGCTGCAGTTGCTGGCTTATCACATCGCAGTGCGCCGCGGTTGCGACGTCGATCAGCCGCGGAATCTGGCGAAGTCGGTGACCGTGGAATGAGGCTGCGCAGCTTACAGAAACTCTCCTCCGAGTTCTCTGTTCAGCCACGCGACGTACTAGGAAAAGGCGTGCTCTAGTAGAAGTTCGAAATCAGAACTACGTTGCTGTTCTGGCTTCCGCGGGCTAGTGCCACTTGCGTACCATCGAGGGACCACGCAAAGTCTCCGATTTGATCGGTCCGAAAATGGGTGAGTTGCCTTGGAGGACCTCCCGTCAACGGTTGCTCCCAAAGATTTCCCACACCTTCCCGGGTCAGAATGTAGTGGAAGGATTTGCCATCCGGCGACCAAGCCAACCCGAACATGCCCGGCGGGGCGTCGAAGTGGTAACGCGGCTGACCACCTTGCGCAGGGATCGCAGCCAGAACCGACGGACTTGTGGCCGTCTTACCCCACAGGTGCACAGCCACCATCTGCCCATCGGGGGAGATCGCCAGTCGGGGCCGATCCACATCGTCGATTAGTTTCGTTGGCGTTCCTCCCTCCGTCGATACCCTCCAGGCGCTTCCTGCGCTTGATGGATTGGTCGCTAGAAATGCCACCCATTTGCCGTCAGGTGAACAGGCAATCTTGAAGCGGATGCCTGAACCCACAGACCCCATCTTGGTAATTTGTGTCGGGTTACCGCCATCCACGGCATCCACGCGCCATACATCCGAGGTGGCGCCTTGGCGAGCTACATACACCAGGTAGCGGCCGTCTCCGCAGGCTGCGGGCAAAATCTGCGGCGCCTCGCGTGGCGACAGACGAGTTACGTTGCCGCCATCAGGCGCGATCGTTTCTAATTGCCCGCCCGCGCCCGCAGTAAGAATCTTTCCGCCTGCGGTCCAGTTGACTGCGGGATGCGCCTCCCCGGAACTGATCTGCCTGGCATCGTCCAAGTTGCGCGCTGAGGCTACCCACAAGTCCGCGGTGGGACTGTCTTGCATCACAGCAAGCGTCTTTCCGTCGCGCGTCAGATCCAGACAACATGTGGAGTAGTCGGTGGGGTCGTTGGTAAAGCGTCGCACTGCTCCATCCGGATAGCTGACGTACCAGATCTGGCCACGCGCCCCAGGCCGGCCCTCCCGAACGGAAAGCAGCAGCCCGCTTCCGTCCGGAAGCCAAGCCGGAGGTCCCAAAGTCGATCCCGGAGTCGGCACGTACAAATTTCTCGAGGTTCCGTCGGCGACAGAAACCACCTTCAATACTGGATGCTGTCCTTCCGAAAGCTCCCACAAGGTGACTGCGATTGTCTTTCCATCCGGAGACCACGCGGGAGTCGCGACATACCCCGCACCGACCAGCGAGTGCACGCTTGTCAGCTTGTGCTCTCCGCTTCCATCGGCCGACGCGGTCATGAGATTCCAGAGCCCCTCTTCCGGAGTTCCCCGCATGTAGGTAATCTGCTTGCCATCCGGAGAAAAACCCACGGACGTGTCCACATCGCGCACAATCTGAGTCGCGGTTCCGCCCAGAGACGCCATCTTGTAGAGGTAGGCAAAGTTGAAGGTTGCTTTGTCGGCTCGGGTGAAATACAGATAGTTGCCGTCCGGCGAGAAGCGCAATCCGACGAACGGAAGATCCTCGGGCGGCAAAACCTGAACGTCGGTCCCCGTTGCAACCTGGCGGACCCACACGCTTGATTTCTCGCCATCTCGTACGATCCACCCAACGTACCGCCCATCCGGCGATATGGTCAGATCTGCCGCCTTGCCATTTTCCGTGAGTCGGGTGATCTGCATATTTTGGAGGTTGAAACTACCGCCGGCTCCACCCCGAGCCATCCAGCGGTAGACTCCAAATCCGATTGCCGCCAGTCCTGCGAGCAGCAAGGCTGCGACCCCCGCCTTGCTGAAGTTGCGTCGCCGCGTCTCTGCCGCCTGCATCGATCCGGAGCCGAGAATCTTGGACTGCCCCGACTCCTCCGCTCCGGCTCCTTCTGATCGGCTCACTGACGAACGATCCCTCCCGGAGGTCGTATCCCGCTTTAACCGCTTCAATTCTGCCCGCAGTTCGTTCGCGCCCTGGTAGCGCAGTTCACGATCTTTCTCGAGTGCGGTGCGAATGATTTCCTCCAGCTTTGGAGGAAGTCCCGGATTCAACGGGTGGACCGCTTCCGGGTCACGGTTGAGGATCGCGTCGAAGATCACGGCCGATGTGTCACCCGCGAATGGCAGGCGGCCTGTGGCCATCTCGTACAGCACCGCGCCGAAGGAAAAAAGGTCTGACCGAGCATCGAGTTCCTGACCGCGAGCCTGTTCCGGCGACATGTAGGCCACCGTTCCGAGAGCGGTACCGGGACTCGTAAGGTGGGGCTCCGCGTCTCCGGTCTGCGTTGCGTCGTGCGCCAACCTTTCCGAGTTGGCCACTTTGGCCAGTCCGAAGTCGAGAATCTTGGCATTGCCGCGCTTGGTGACGAAGATGTTTGCGGGCTTGATATCCCGATGAATAATGCCCTGGGAATGAGCGGCATCAAGTGCGTCGGCGATCTCGATTGCCAGGGAGAGCAGTACGTCCATCTCGAGGGGACGACCGGCGATACGATGCTTCAGCGTCATGCCATCCAGAAACTCCATGGCGATGAAAGCCTGGCCGCCCTGTTCGCCAACGTCGTAAATAGTACAGATGTTCGGATGGTTGAGAGCGGATGCCGCTTGGGCTTCGAGGCGGAAGCGAGCCAGAGATTGCGGATTTTTCGCAACTTCGTCGGGCAGGAATTTTAGCGCCACAAAGCGATGAAGACGAGTGTCCTCCGCCTTATAGACAACACCCATGCCGCCTCCGCCAAGCTTCTCGGCGATGCGGTAGTGAGAGATGGTTTGGCCAATCATTGATTGGATTCGTGGGGAGGCCCCTGCATGTTAGTCGGAACGCGTGGGATCGTCAAAGTGAGAATTATGGCTCGTACCGGCCCGATCGCCAAGGGGTGAAGCGACCGGCGGGGAGGTGGGGTCATCTATACAGAAAATGGGGCTTTTTCAATCAATGACCGTGAGACTTGCGCGCAGCATTGCGTTGTCGGGCTACACCAAACACCTCGAGTTCGAAGTCGTGAACAGCGCGCGCTTCGGGTTCGTGCCGGGTCAGTGGCTGTCGCTGAAGCAGAACAAGCCGGACGGTGAGGAGATTACGCGCGCTTATTCGATCGCGTCGCCGCCCCAGGGCAACCGTTTCGCGCTCTGCCTGAACCGCGTGCAGGACGGATACATGTCGAACTACTTGTGCGACCTCGAAGTGGGTGCCGAGATATCCGGGCACGGACCGTTCGGCGACTTCATTCTGCATCCCCCGCCGCGTGACACCATCTTCATCGCGACCGGCACGGGGATCGCGCCTTTCCGTTCGATGCTGCAGTGGCTGTTTGCGGATCCGTCGCGGCATCAAGACAAACGCTACTGGCTGGTATTCGGCAGCCGTCACGAGAGCGACATCTACTATCACGACGAATTCTTACACATCGCAACCGAGCACAAGAACTTTGAGTACCTGCCGACCCTGAGCCAGGGCGGGTCGGATTGGAAGGGACTTCGCGGCTACGTGCAGGAGCATGTGACGAATCTTGCGAATGGGCAATCCGATATGCATGCTTACATCTGTGGGCTCGACAAGATGGTGCGCGCGAATCGCGAACTGCTCAAGAGTCTGGGATGGGATAGGAAGTCGATTCGCTACGAGAAGTACGACTAGTGCCTAGTGCGGGTTAAGGTCCGACTCAGACAGTACGTCCGCACCGTCTGCCAACATCCTCAAAAGCACGACGGATTTGAAATCCGATCGGTAGGCGTCAAGAGGAAGGCGCTGGGGATGCCATCAAACTTACCAAATCCGACGATTTGACCGCGATCGTTGATGCCTTGAGCTACTTGCAAGACCCATCGCTTCTGAGCGGCGGGTGGGATCAGCGTGTTGAGATCAAAGATCTGTCGAAAGTTCAGGCAAACAAACGGTCTGGCGTTTTCTTGGTCGTCCAAGTCGAAGCCGACGACCGTTCCTGGATTGTTGACGTCCGTAGCAATCTTACTAGTGAAGTGGGCAAGAGATTTACACTGAATCCGGCGCTGGCGATCTGTACCTCAATCGCCCGATCGGCCGCTGGATTCATGGACTGCCCGAGGGTCTGGTCACTATCGTTGATCTTATTCGGCATGGGCTCATAGGTGTCCGGCACAAAGAATTGAGTAAGCGCGCCATCCTTCCAAGTTACGGTACCATCCCCGTGTGCGACTCCCATTGGAACGCATGAGTGTTGCCGGAAGAAGTTTGCAGATCATAACCGACTACCGCCCCGTGTCGGTTGATGCCCAGTGCCACTGAACTATCCCCACTAAGTGTTCCAAGGTCAACCCCATGACCGTGCTTCCATAACGTGGCGTGATTCGTGACACTCGAAACTCCCACTACCTGGCCGCGGCTGTTGATACCGTTGGCCACGCCCTTGCCGAGTACCCGGAAGGAGCCGTGATTCCAGACATAGGCATAAGACGATCCGTCCCGGATAAAACTGCCAGCCACCTGCCCGCGACGGTTGATGCCACCGCGCGTGTCAGTGAAAGAAGCGCGGGCAGGATGCAGTCGCCGGATGGAGTAAGTAGTCTGCGCTCCAGATGCGATCGTTAGTAGCGCAATTAGTGTTGGCACTATTGCGGTAAGCCGAAGTGAATTCCTACGGTCTAGCCACATCACACAACCCCTCATGGAACTTGACAAGCGTGAAATCGAAACGATGACCGACATCGACGCCATTGTCAAGAATGGAGTCAACGCGAGTTAGTCAGCTGAAGAACGACGCACTCTTCACGATCTAGCGCCAGGGGTGAAGCGAATACGCCAAGCTAATAGGCTTTGGATTTCTGTCTATGTTGTCAGTGAGGAAGCTGCCTTCTTTAGCGGCTTCCTTGCCGCAATAGCACCACATCGGCAACATCATGCTCGCGAATCACCGCGAGGGTCTTGCCATCAGGCGACCAATGAAAGTCGGTGATGACCTCCGAAGGGAAATGCGTAACCTGGCGACCGGGGGTGCCGTCGAGGGGCTGCGCCCAGAGATTGCTTACTCCGTCCTGGGTGATGGGATAGACCAACGCATTGCTGCCGGGGAGGGGCTGAACTACAGGACTGAGATTGCGAACGCTTCCGATGCGAGGGTCCAGATCCAACAGACGCGGGCTCGGGCTGCCGTCCAGGGCAAGAACCGCGAGCTTGGTTTGAGCCAGGCTGGTGACGGGATCAACGACGTCAACGATCAAGGAAAGACTCTTGCTGTCTGGTGACACGTAGGCAACACCCTCGATTCCGAACTGGTGGGGAACATCGGCGCCGGGAACCGGTTCAGCTCTTCCACCGTCGATCGAGACCCGCATGAGGTGTGAGATCCCAGGCCGATCGATGAAATATACCCACTTGCCGTCGGGGGAACAGAGCGGGCTGGTGTCAAAGACCCCCGAACTTAGCTGCCTGGGGGCTGAGCCGTCCGCGTTCGCGCGCCAGATGCGGGCTGCGTTCGTGCCGGCGTGACCGGCCCAGGAGAGCACCAAGTAGCGTTCGCCGCACGACGCAATACTCAAAATGGCAGCCCCTGGGTCGCCCAGCAACACAGCCGCATTCCGCCCGTCGGGATCCATGCGGGTCAGGCTTGCCCCATCCGACACAAGCAACTTTCCGTCCGGGGTCCAATCGATCTGGCGTGGGTCGGCGACTTGCGCCACCGCTTGTGGTTCAGAGGGCTTCTTGGGAGAACTGTTGCCGTCCATCCGCAGAAGCGTGCGGTTGGTCTTCACTTGCACGCTGGAAGCGCTTTTGCCGTCCGCAGAAAGAGTCAAGGTAGCGTAACGATTCGTGTCGCGCGTAATGGGCTGCAGTTCACCCTTGCTGGAGAGCAGGCCGATCTGTGCCCGCTCCATGTTAGGTCCCTTCTCGGCGAAGACGGCGAGCAATGAACGTCCACCGGGCAGCCACTTCAACTCCAAGATCCGATCGTCCTTGAAGGCGGCCAGAGTGCCCACCTCTTTACTGGCGAAATCGAAGGTCTCGATGTAGCTGAGTGCATCACCGGCAGAGGGGAAGGAATAAACAATCTGCTTGCCATCGGGAGACCAACTGAGATGGGTAGGGTCAGCGCCACGGGTGGACTGCGTAATCCGCAGGCTGGTTTCGTCGCTGCCGTCTGCATTGGCCGACAGTAAACGGTACTTGCCTGGCTCGGGGTTATTGGCGCGCACGTAAGCGATGCGCCGTCCGTCGGGGGAGAAGGCAAGGTCACTGTCGACATCGCGCACGATGGCTCTGGGCGTGCCGCCTAGCACCGGCGCACGATACACGTCGAATTGGGTGCCCTGAAGGTTGGCGGCCTTCCGGAAGTAGATGTAATTGCCGTCCGGAGAAAAAGCCAGATCGCGATAGAAATCCGCCGCCGCTGGAATGACTTGCGTGTCGCTGCCGGTGGGGACGTTGCGCAACCACAGGCTCTGCCGTCCGTTGTCGTTCTGCACGTTGAGGATGTAGCGGCCATCGGGTGAAACGGCGGCCTGGTCCGCCTTGCCCGTGTTGGTGACCTGGGTGATGGTGAAATTCTGAAAGGGCACCGGTCCCGAACGCGATAGGAACGAGTAGATGCCGAAGCCGGCGGCTCCAACCAAGGCGAGGACCACCAGGACTGCCACGATGGTTCCGACCCGGTGCTCACGGGCGACCGCCGTTACACTGGAACTGCTGGCGCTCGCCGCAGACGTCGATGGAACTGCGCTGCTGGCGGCGGAACTACTGCCCGAGGCTGCTGCGGTGGCAGCCTGGCTGTCGCCGGCGGCGAGCGTTCCTGAACTTACCGCGCTTCGCCCGGAACTGCTGTCGCGCTGCAGGCGTTTCAGATCGCTGCGAATCTCAGAGGCGTGCTGGTAACGAAGGTCGCGGTCTTTCTCCAGGGCCTTGGAGATGATCTCTTCGAGCCGCGGAGGCACATCGGGATTCAGGCGGACCGGGGGTATGGGCGCACGGCTCAGGATGCCTTCGAAAATTGTGGCTGACGTGTCCCCACGAAACGGGACAGCCCCGGTCGTCATCTCGTAGAGGACTGCCCCGAACGAGAACAGGTCAGTGCGGGCGTCCAACTCTTTGCCACGGGCTTGCTCCGGCGACATGTAGGCGATGGTGCCGACGGCTGTCCCGGGGCTGGTCAGGAAAGCGTCATCCATCGCGGTAGGCTGGCCCATAGTTCCAGCCTCCGCAGCTACGCGGGACGAGGGGACGAGTTTGGCGAGCCCGAAGTCGAGAATCTTGGCATGTCCACGCTTGGTCACGAAGATGTTAGCGGGTTTGATATCGCGATGGACGATGCCTTCGGCGTGGGCCGCATCCAACGCGTCCGCCATTTCGATGGCGAGTTGGAGCAGAAGATCAATCTCGAGGGGTGCGCCGGCGATGCGGTGCTTCAGCGTGAGACCTTCGAGATACTCCATCACGATGAAGGCATGGCCGTTCTCCTCGTCGATCTCATGAATCGTGCAGATGTTAGGGTGATTCAGCGCGGAGGCAGCACGGGCTTCGCGCTGAAAGCGTTCTAGCGCTTGGGCGTTGGAGGCGACCTCTTCCGGCAGGAATTTGAGCGCGACAAAGCGTCCGAGCTTGATGTCTTCGGCCTTGTAAACGACACCCATCCCGCCCCCGCCGAGTTTCTCCACGATGCGATAGTGCGAGATGGTTTGACCGATCATTTTGGATGCGGTTGGGAGTGAGGGAATCTTATGGTGGGCTGAACAGGAAGTCAAAGACGGGGACCGAGTACGCGGGCGAAGGGCCATTTCCGGCGAAAGCTGTAACCACAAAGGACACGAAGGCACGCGAAGGGGGCTTAAGCAATTGGACTCCTTTGTGCTATATCGTGTCCTTCGCGGTTGAATGTTGCTTTACTGCTGTACCCGATCCCTCTGTGCAAGGAATCGGTCCAGACACTGCTTGGCTTGCTCGCGGACCCCCGGGTATTCGGGCGACTTCCGGAATCCGGCAAGAAGCGCATCGGACTGCAAGCCTTCGTAGCCACAGAAGCCGCTTGCGATCGCCGATTTCAGCAGTCGAGCCGTGAAAGCGTTTCCCCGACACGCGTTGTATTGCACCGCGGTCGCATATCGGGGCTCAGGATCGTGGAATGCAAGTGCATCCTTTTCGGACTGAGCCCAAAGTTGCTCCGCGTCCGCAGGTCGAGGCGCGGAGTAGCACGCTGCCAGGGCACGCGAGTGAAAGAACGAACTTTCTGGAATCCGGTGCAGCTGATCCAGGGCCTCCTGCGTCTTTCCTTCGCGCAACAAGGCATGCACTTCGACATTGTTCGACCACTCCGAACCGGCATCCAATTTCAGAAAAGCCCGGCCCTGATCGTATTGGCCCAATGCAAAGAACACGCTCGCACACGAACGGAACTGATAGTTTCCGGGATCCAGGCGCATGGCGTCGTTACACTCCTGCGCAGCCTGGTGCAGCAGACCGGCGTAACGAAGCACATACGACAACGTGAAGTGGGCAAAACCGCTCTGCGGACGTTTGTCGACCATGGCTTTAGCCTCCTGGTAGGCAAGAGGCAGCTTTCCGGAATCCGCATCCAGGCTCACCATCTGCTGGGCTGCATCCTCCAGATTGGGATCCAGGGCGAGCGCGCGCCGCAACGCGGGCTCCGTGCGCGACATGGACCCGGTTGCTCCAACACCGTATTCCTCTTCGTAGTAATAGCGTTTGCCCAGGGCGGACCAGGCTGGCGCGTAGGAGGGATCGAGCCCGACCGACCGCTCGAGCATCCGGACGGCATCCCGGTTCTGAGCGCCGTCGTGCGCGACGGCTACGCTTCGCAGATAGAGGTCATAGGCCTCTTCGTTGGTTGGCCGCGTCCCGTTCTCTCCACCTGCAGTGCTCGCGCCCAGCGCCGGGATTAATCCTTGGCGTACTTGTGACGTAACTTGTTCCCGCATCGCCACCAGATCCTCGGAGGGAACATTTCTGGTGTCCTGCCACAGCACGCGGTCGTCGGCGACATCCACCGCTTCCATGGTCAACTGAAGCTGGTCGCGCACTTTCTGAAAATGGCCCGTGACGATTCTGCCAACGTGCATTTCCTTGCCTGCCTGCTGAAGATCGACTCCGGCAGTCGCGTATTTGCTGGTCGTGGCAAAGGGGCGGATCGACAGCGTACGCACGGCGCTCAATGTTGTTGCGATCTCGTCGGGCAATGCCATGCGCAAAAAGTCGGCGTCCTTGTCGGCCCCGAGGTTCTGAAAGGGCAGAACGGCGATAGTTACGGGAGCCGCTGTGGCCTTGGACTCTGGAACCGATGCAGGCTTAAAGCGCCAAACCACTAAACCGGCCAGCGCCAGCAACGGTAGCGCGGCCAGCGCCCAGATCCACGCCTTCCCGAGTCGGGGTCTCGGTGTTACGGCGATGCTGCGCGAGATTGATCCGGAACCCGTGTCTCGCCGCGCCCGCGCCAGGTCGGCGCGCATTTCCGAAGCGTGCTGGTAGCGAACTTCACGATCCTTCTCGAGAGCTTTTTGGATGATTCGCTCCAGGTCTGCGGGAACCTGGGTATTCAGACGCGCGGGAGCAGCCGGGCTGCCATGCAGGATCGAATCGAAGATCGCGCCGGAGGTATCTCCCGCGAAGGGCAAAGCTCCGGTCGCCATCTCGTACAGCAAAATGCCGAATGAAAATAAGTCCGTGCGAGCATCGAGGGGCTTGCCGAGCACCTGCTCGGGCGACATATAAGAGACCGTGCCCAGCGTCGACCCCGGGCTGGTGAGATGTTCGTCTGCGGATTGCGTGTTTGCGGTCGCGATGCGGCTCGCCGAAGAAGTTTCTTCTCCAACTTTCGCCAGGCCGAAATCGAGGATCTTGGCATGCCCGCGCTTGGTGACGAAGATATTCGCGGGCTTGATGTCGCGGTGGATGATGCCCGCGGCGTGCGCAGCATCGAGGGCATCGGCGATTTCCATCCCCAGAGCGAGCAAGGTCTCGCTGTCCATGGGGCGTCCCGCAATGGCATGCTTCAGCGTCATGCCTTCGAGGTATTCCATGGCGATGAAGCGCGCGCCATCGCCTTCGCCGATCTCGTAAATGGTGCAGATGTTGGGATGGTTCAGCGCTGAGGCGGCTCGAGCTTCCCGCCGGAACCGCTCGAGCGCGGCGGCATCCTTTGCGACGTTGTCAGGCAGGAATTTGAGCGCCACAAAGCGGCCAAGAGTGAGATCCTCCGCTTTGTACACGACTCCCATTCCGCCCCCACCTAGTTTCTCGACGATGCGGTAGTGCGAGATGGTTTGACCAATCATGGTGTTCGTCGGGGAGTGAGGGAATCTTATGGGCAGCCATGTGGGAAGTCAAAGACAGATCACTCCTTGTAAGCTGCTGTCTCGTAAGGCTATTACGGTCCCTAAAGGCATTCCCAGTTGTTGCATCCACCGCTCATCCGGTCGCATCTAAACCTTGACAGTGTTACACTCAAGTCTTATTATGGCGCTGTCAATAGCGTAAAACCATATTGATTATAATGGACTTATAGGTCTTTGGGAGGAGCGACTATGGGCAAGATTATTGGAATTGACTTGGGAACCACCAACTCCGTTGTGGCGGTGATGGAGGGCGGCGAACCCAAGGTCATTGCGAACGAAGAGGGTGGGCGCACTACCCCATCTGTCGTCGGCTTTACGAAGACGGGCGAGCGGTTGGTCGGACAGGTGGCCAAGCGGCAAGCGATTACCAATCCCGAGAATACGGTGTATTCGATCAAGCGCTTCATGGGCCGCCGCTACGACGAAGTGAACGAAGAGATGAAGATGGTGCCTTACAAGGTGGAGCGCGATGGGGACCACGTCGCCGTGGTCGCGCAGGGGAAGAAGTACACCCCACCTGAGATCTCCGCGATGATTCTGCAGAAGCTGAAGAAGGCGGCGGAGGACTACCTCGGCGAGAAGGTTACGGAAGCCGTCATCACGGTGCCGGCGTACTTCAATGACGCGCAACGCCAGGCGACCAAAGACGCCGGCAAGATTGCCGGGCTCGAAGTCAAGCGCATCATCAACGAGCCCACGGCGGCCGCACTCGCGTACGGGTTGGATAAGGGGAAGGACGAGACCATCGCGGTGTACGACTTTGGCGGCGGCACGTTCGATATTTCGGTCCTGGAAGTCGGCGAGGGCGTCATCGAAGTGAAGGCCACCAACGGTGACACCCACCTGGGCGGTGACAACCTGGACCAACGCGTAGTCGATTGGCTGATTGACGAATTCAAGAAGGACGAAGGTCTGGATCTACGTGGAAAAGGTAATGAGATGGCCCTGCAGCGTCTGCGTGACGCGGCAGAGCGCGCGAAGATCGAACTCTCCACCACGATGGAGACTGAAATCAATTTGCCGTTCATCACAGCGGATGCGACCGGTCCGAAGCATCTGGTTAAGAAGCTGACCCGAGCGAAACTGGAGTCGATGGTGGAAGACTTGATCCAGCGTTCAGTTGGTCCATGCAAGCAGTGCATGAAGGATGCGGGCGTCGATGCCAGCAAGATCAACGAAGTGGTGTTGGTTGGCGGACAGACGCGCATGCCGCGCATTCAGGCGCTGGTAAAGGAACTGTTCGGGAAGGAGCCCCATAAGGGCGTTAATCCGGATGAAGTCGTGGCGGTCGGTGCGGCGATTCAGGGCGGCGTGCTGAAGGGCGAGGTGAAGGACCTGCTGCTCTTGGACGTTACTCCGCTGACCCTGGCCATCGAAACGTTGGGCGGAGTGGCGACGCCAATGATCCCGCGCAACACGACGATTCCGACCAAGAAAACGGAGACGTTCTCGACCGCGGCCGACAATCAGACTTCGGTTGAGGTGCACGTGCTGCAGGGCGAGCGTCCCATGGCGGCTCAGAATCGCACGCTGGGCAAGTTCCACCTGACGGGACTGCCTCCCGCTCCGCGAGGTATGCCGCAGATCGAGGTCACGTTTGACATCGACGCCAACGGCATTCTGAATGTAACCGCGAAGGACAACGCTACCGGCAAAGACCAGAAGATCACGATTACGTCGTCTTCGGGTCTGTCCAAGGAAGAAGTGGAGCGCATGGCGAAGGAGGCCGACGCCCACTCAGCCGAAGACAAAGCCAAGCGCGAAGAGATCGAAGCCAAGAACCAACTCGACTCCATGGTGTACCAGATGGAGAAGATGCTGCGGGAGTCGGGCGACAAGATCTCGGGTTCGGAGCGTGGCGAGGTGGAAAACGCCATCGCCGACGCGAAGAAGGCGTTGGAGTCGGGCGACAAGGCAAGTATGGATCTGGCGCGCGAGGCACTGACCAAGGCTTCGCACAAGCTGGCGGAGCAGATGTACAAGGCAGCTGGCACGCAAGGCACCCCCGGAAGCGGCCCGAGCACTGGCGAGGGTCCTGCTGGGGGCGGCGACGGTCAGGCCAAGAAAGACGAAGGGGTGATCGACGCGGAGTACGTGGACGTGGAAGATAAGAAATAAGCTGCTGGCTTCTTGCTCGTAGCTTCTGGCTTGAGGGGCGCTTTGGGCGCCCCTTGTTGCCTAATCGAAATGAGGGAGAGAAGTGCAATTCGAGGTGGAAAATCAGACATATTTTTTGAACTTTGTTCCGGATGAGGGACGGTGGTACGTTTTTTCACCGACTGAAGACGGAATGATCAAGATTCCGGTGGCGATGGACGCGGCGCCGTTTGAGAACTTCGCGTTTGCGCCCCAGGAAGAGAAGAAGAGGATCGTGCACTGAGCAATTGTGCACTCGAGCGGTCCGCCAAGAGCCAGGAGCTAGGAGCCAATAGGTAAGCAATGGCTACACAGACCAAAGACTATTACGCGGCCCTGGGCGTCAAGAAGTCGGCCTCGACCGACGAAATCAAGAAGGCCTTCCGCAAGCTGGCCCGCAAATACCATCCAGATGTAAATCCCGGAGATAAAGCGGCGGAGGAGAAGTTTAAGACGCTCTCCGAGGCCAACGAAGTTCTCAGCGACCCCAAGAAACGTAAGATTTACGACCAACTGGGGTTTTACTCGGACAACATCGATCCGGCAACCGCCGAGGCTTACGCCCGCCAGGGCGGAGGCCCAGGAGGCTTTCCCGCAGGATTTCCGGGCAGCCAGCCAGGAGCCACTGGTTCGGCTGGTGCGGGCGGCGTTCACTTCGATTTTGGCGGGTTCGATTTTTCCGATCTGTTCGAGGGCGGCGGACGCGGGAAGCGGGCCTCATCGGGAGCTTCGTCCGGAGGCGGCGGTTTTCGCGACATCTTCTCCAGCATGTTCGACCGAGGCGGCGTGGGGGCCGAAGAGGGCCCGGAACCTGGGTCTGATCTGGAGTATCAGGTCAATGTACCTTTCTGGACAGCCATCCGTGGCGGGGTCATGCGGCTGAATATCACTCGACGCGACGCTTGCCCGACCTGTGCGGGTTCGGGGTTCGTCGAGTCGCCCGGGACCTGCCCGCAATGTAAAGGCAAGGGAACCATCGAGCAGACCGGTGGGCGCATGAAGTTCAACGTGCAGTGTCCGCGTTGCCACGGCACTGGAAAAAACATCTCTACTTGCCCGACTTGTCACGGACAGGGAACGGTAGAGCGCACGGAACCGCTCGAGATTCGGATCAAGCCGGGAACTCGGGACGGCCAGCGTATTCGGATCCCCGGCAAGGGAAATGCTGGCCTGCGTGGGGGGCCGCCCGGCGACCTGTACGTCATTATCAAGACGGGCGATCACCCCATCTTTCGCCGCGAAGGCGACGATATCCGCTTAACCGTGCCTGTCAGCCCGACCGAGGCGGCGTTGGGCGCCAAAATCGAGGTTCCTACCATCGATGGAAAGACGCTTTTGAAGATTCCACCGGGGACGCAGTGTGGGCAGAAACTTCGACTGCGGGAGAAGGGCGTGCCCTCCGCCACCAAGGACGGCGTGCGCGGGGATGAGATCGTGGAGGTTAAGGTGGCCGTACCCATGCCTCGCGACGAGCGAACGAAGGAACTGCTCAGGGAGTTGGCGCAGTTGAACCCCGAGGATCCGCGCGCCGAGTTGTGGAAGCAAGTGTGAAGAAGGTGGCGGGTCTCGGATGGCAGGTCCCTAGGTGGAATCAGAGGGTTAATTCCGCAAAAGATTCTTCGCAATGAAGAAGACATTGGCCGGGCGCTCGGCCAGCCGGCGCATGAAGTAGGGATACCACTCCGTGCCGAATGGAACGTACACGCGCATCCGCCACCCATCGCGGACCAGGCTCTGCTGCAGGTCGCGCCGGATGCCGTGCAGCATCTGGAATTCGAAGGCATCGCGCGGAATGTTCTCGCGGATCGCAAAGGCCTTCACCTCTTTGATGATGTTCTCGTCGTGCGTGGCCAGCCCGTGATACACGCCGCTCTTCAGGAGGATTTTTGTTAGCTTGATGTAATTGGCGTCAACCTCAGATTTCTTCTGGAAAGCGATCTCCGGCGGCTCCTTGTACGCTCCCTTGCATAGCCGGATGCGGATACCATCGGACAGAAGCTTTCGCACGTCAGATTCGGAGCGCAGCATATAGGACTGAATTACCGCACCCACCCGGCCGGCATGCCCGGGCATGCGATGGAGTTCATGGACAAAATCCAGCGTGCGCTGCGTGTAAGGCGAGCCTTCCATGTCGACTCGAATGAAGCTGGGCGGGCTCATGCCGGCAGCTTTCTGGACGAGCCCGGTCGCAAGGCCGCGAGCAAGCTTCTCGTCCACGTCCAGGCCCATGTGGGTGAGTTTCAAGCTGACATTCGCGTCCAGTTTACGAGCCGCAATTTGATCGAGAAGCTGATGATAGAGCTGGGCGCTGGCGCGCGCTTCCTCGACGTTGGTAACGTTTTCGCCCAGGTTGTCGATGGTGACGGCAATGCCTTTCTTGTTGAGTTCGGCAGCGACTCGGAGGACATCCTCCACTTGCGTGCCCGCGACAAAGCGGCCAGAGAGTCGCTGCCCGATGGCGGATTTTTCGGCTGCAGCGCGCAGGCTCCGGCTTTCTGAGAGAGAGATGAAGAGCGCTCTCAGCACGGGGCGCCGTCTCGCACGGGAATCGTAGGGTGATTCGCGCCTTCGACGTACATGCGGCTCACAGGAATTTGTATCACAAACTGCTGCCGGCGGAGGTGACGGGCGTCACCCGTCAACGGCCAGCCGCTTCCTCCCCGCGAAGAGTCATGCAGGTGCTTGAGGCACGCGCCACCAGGCTTCCTTTATCGTCGACGACATCGCACTCGGTCAGCCCAACGGTGCGACCACGCTTGACGACCTTGCCGTGCGCCGTGAGCTTGGCCTCCCAGATGGGCTTCAGAAAGTTGATTTTCAGTTCCAGCGTGGTAAAGCTCTCGCCGTCGCCGATGGTGGTGGCATACGCCAGCGCCATGGCGGCGTCGGCGATGTCGCACAGGATTCCGCCATGCAGCGTGCCTCGCGGATTGGTGTGCTGCGCTCCCGCTTCAAATTCGATCCTGGCTTGGCCCTCTCCAACGCTTTTCAGAGAGAAACCGACGAGTTGGGCCACTGGAGGCTGCGGTGCTTCTCCGCGCACGACGGCGCGGAGGTGGTCGATAAATCGGCCATTGAATGCTTGGTTTTTCGCCATGAGACGGTGGCATTCGGTCACAGAAACACTTCATCTACGTAGCACCAGCGCCAGTCTTCCCCGGGCTCGAACGACTGCACGATCGGATGCTTGGCCTGATGAAAATGTTTGGTCGCATGGCGGTTCTTCGAAGAATCGCAACAGCCGACGTGACCACACTCGAGACAAAGGCGCAAGTGAACCCAACTATCGCCCATCTCGAGGCACTCCTTGCAGCCCTTTCCGCTGGGAACGACCTTCTTGATTTCTTTCTGATGTGTGCAGTTCGCGCTCATCCCATCACCTCCTCTTTGATGCCTTCGTTTATTCCGGGTGCTCCTCGAGGAACCGCTCGCCCTCAATAGCCGCCATGCAGCCAGTACCAGCTGCGGTGACGGCCTGACGATAGCGGCGATCCACCACATCGCCGCAAGCGAAGACTCCGGGTACTCGAGTGAAGACGTAGTCGAGCGTCTTCAGGTAGCCGTCGTGGTCCATGTCGAGTTGGCCTTCGAACATTTTGGCGTTGGGCTCATGGCCGATGCCAAGGAAAAGCGCGCTCGTCGCAAAGTCGTAGGTCTCGTTGGTTTTCACGTTACGCAGCTTCAGTCCGGTGACCTCTTTCTTGCCTACGTCGTAGACGTCCTCCACCACCGTGTCGGTCAGGAACGCAATCTTTTCGTGCTTGCGCGCGCGATCGAGCATGATCTTCGAGGCGCGGAAGGTATCGCGACGGTGGATGATGGTGACCTTGCTCGCGAAGCGTGTCAGGAAGTTTGCTTCCTCCATGGCGGTATCTCCGCCTCCGACTACGACGATTTCCTTTCCCGAGAAGAAGAAGCCGTCGCAGGTTGCGCACGAAGAAACCCCGTGGCCGATCAGTTGCTGTTCATGGGCTAGTCCAAGCCACCTGGCTGAGGCACCACTGGCGATGATCAGCGATTTTGTGTGCACCTGGTGCTTACCGACGTGCAACGTGAAGGGTCGAGTGCTTAGATCGACGCTGGTGACATGGCTCAGCTGGTATTCAGCTCCGAACCGTTGTGCCTGCTTGCGCATGTTCTCAATCAGTTCGGGGCCTTGAATGCCCTCGGGAAACCCGGGAAAGTTTTCCACCAGCGTCGTAATCGACAACTGACCGCCGGGTTCGTGGCCTTCGATGACGAGCGGTTTCAGATTGGCGCGGGCCGAATAGAGAGCGGCTGTGTGTCCGGAACATCCGGAGCCGATGATGACCAGGTTGCGAATGTCCATAGTGTCAGGTTTCTTAGATTGCGAATTTTCGAAATGGTTTCAAGGGTGATACGACTTGGCCGGTTCGAACTTGCGAGACAGCAAAGCACTTAACTGCCGGGACCGCACAGGACGGGCGCAGGGCACGCCGAGAACATCTTGTCACTTCTTTTGTGCCACAGGCTTACTGGAGGTCGATTTCCCCGTTGCCTTTGTTGCTGGCTTGGATTTCGGAGAGCTTGCGGCCACTCGCGCTAACTCGTCCGGAACGGTGCGGAGCGCATTCAACAAAGCCCGGTAATTCGTCAGAATGCTAGATGCACTGGCAAACAGTGGTTCGTAGGCACTCTGATCGGGAGGCGCACCCCCTTCCGAGTCCGTGCAACGCGCCAAGACCACCGACGATTTCCCGAAGCGCTCCAATTTAATCCGGCTGGCGGGGGATGCCGCCGCGAGCATGGCGGCGGGAGTGGTCACCGCCGAAGCATTGTCCTCAATTGAAACCATTACCAGGTCCTTGGGATCGCGAACGTGCAGCACGAGCGTCTCGACCATGTTCTTGCCGTCGTTGCTGAACGAATACTGCACCGTCGAAAACATGGCCTGTATAGAGAATTCGCGTCGCAAGCGCACCCAGGAGGCAACCGACGGCTCGTCGGAAAGCTGTGCGCTTTGGCCCGCCTGCAGAAATCCTGCGCCCTCGGCGAGGCTCGAGCGTCCTCGGGCAACTTCGAAATCTTCAGAGAACAGGGGCTGTTTCGGAACGCGTGCCAGGGCTGAGGCAATCTCCTTCTGATCCTCAGCCGACGGCGAACACACATTCAGGACATTGACCTTGACGGGCGGTTGCTGCTGGGCCAGGGCCACGGCGACGCTAATCAACCCCAACGTCGCAGGCAAAAATAAATTCTTGGGGAACACGCGGGACATTCTAAATGAGCCGATGGAAACGATGTCCAAAATTTCCTTAGTTCGAGGTCAGCCGCTTCGGGACAGACGCGACACGTTTGTTTAGAATCCCTGCATGGCGAATCTGACCTTAGTTTATGGCATGCGGCTGCTGCCTTCGGATGAAGTGATCGAGGTGGGCGATGCGACCGTCAAGTTGAAGAGTGGCCGCGAGGCTCACGTCACCATGCATATCCTCGAAGGCAGCAAGGAAGAGATCGAGAAGCAATTGAAAACGAGTTTGGAAGCATTCTTCGATTTTTATCCGGAGATCTAGGCAGCCCTCGCTATCGCCCCAACCGAAAATCGACCTCCACGTGGATGATGGTCGCAATTGGACGGCCGCCACAAGTCGCGGGCTCGAACCGCCAGTCGCGCACCGCGCGTAGAGCATTCTCGTCGAACGACTTTCCTCCCGAACGGACCACTTTCAAATTTTGTGGGCGACCTCTTGGGTCAACAATCAACTCGACCACAACCGAGCGATCCCTTACCGCCCGCCAAGGCAACGCCGGATCGGGCGTCGAAACGGCCTTTGGAGGGGTGATGTTCGTGGAGCAGCTGTCCAGTTCCACTGCATCCGGCGGTACTTTGAAAAGCGCCGCGTCAGGCGATGGCTCGGGTGAGAGTTCAGTGACCTTGGCTTCAATCCTTCGATGACCTTCGATGAAGCACGCCATCTCGTGCGGATATGAATAGTTACCGAATGCATGAAACGCCGCGTAGTCGCAACTGTAACCTCCCATGCGACGGCCCACGGGGTAAGGTTCAACTTTCTGAATCAGTACTCCACTCGGCTTATGAAAGCAGAACGCACTCTTCTGCTGCTCCGGGCCGGGCGTAGTGAGGGCGCATTGCGCCGTTGCGCTCTCGGGAGCTGGGTCCAGGATCGAGTCAAATTCAAATTTCCTGGACTTCTGCGGGACTGGATCGAGCGATTCCGGCAATCGCCGCACTTGCTCCGGCAAACTTGGGCCCGTTTCGAGTAACCATAGCTTGTCAGGCCCACCGATCTCGATACGGCGAGAATCCGCGACTACGATTTCCCGGCGCCATTGCGATCTCGACATCCACCACTCGCTGTACGTTCCCGTCACGGTCTCCAGGGTTTCGGAGATGAATGAGAACGTAACCTTCAGACGGAACGCAGGCGCCTGCGGCGCTCGAATGTCCGAAGCCGCACGCGCTCGCTCCAACATGGCTTCGCCGCGTGCCTGTTTATCTTCACAGAATGAAAGTGTTGTGACCAGGACCACCAACATTGCCGTGGCCTGGCCGGGCTTGCGCATCATTGCGACACCTGATCAGTTCAGGGCGTGTACCCCGCGCCGCGCAGCACCTTTCCCGGCAGGACCCCCGTCATCTTCCCTTGGTCGATCACCGGCGTTCCATTGACCAGCACAAATTCCATCCCCTGCGACAACTGGTTCGGCTCTTCAAAGGTCGCCACATCTTTGATGGTCGCAGGATCGAAAACGACTACGTCGGCCCACATGCCCGATTTCAGAACGCCGCGGTCGCCCAGGTGCATGCGCTGCGCAGCCAGAGCCGAGAATTTTCGGATCGCATCTTCCAGGGTAAGTTTCTTTTCCTCGCGCACATACTTCCGCAGAATGCGCGGGAAGGTGCCATAGGCACGCGGATGAGGATGCTCTTGCCCAAGGATGCCCTCGGGCGATGTGCCCGACGAGTCGTTGTCTAGCGAGACCCAGGGTTGCTGCAGGGCGAGCGCGACGTCGGGCTCCGACATTCCGAATACGGCCACGCTCATGAACGCGTCGTCTTCGATCAAAAGGTCGAACAGCGTATCCATCGGATCTTTCTTCCAGAGCTTGGCGATGTCGGCCAGCGTCTTTCCTTGCAGCGGCAGCAGCTTGGGATTGTGCACCGCGCAAATGATCACCGCCTCGGGTCCGGGGATCTCGTGCCATTCATTGTCCCAGTCGTTCGACGGCGTCAGCATGTCTTTGCGAATTCGTGCACGGGTTGCAGGATCTCTAAGGCGTTCAATCAACTTGGCATCGCCACCATCGTGAGCCCACGGCGGAATGAACGCCGAAAAATCGTTCGACCATGCAGGATAGGCATACGTGTCGGCACTTACATCTACGCCCTGCGCCCGTGCCGCGCTGATTTTCGCGACAACCTCGGGCATGCGTCCCCAGTTGGACTTGCCCGCAACTTTCAGATGCCAGATCTCCACTGGAATGTGCGCCTCCTTGCCGATGCGCAAGGTTTCATCGAGGGCCGTCATGACCGCGTCGCCTTCGCTGCGCATGTGGGTAGCGTAAATTCCGCCAAACTTCGACCCTTCCATGGCCAAGGCGATAATTTCTTCGGTCTTGGCATAGGGAGCGGGCGCGTATTCGAGAGAAGTGGAGACGCCCACCGCTCCGTCCTTCATGGCCTCGCGCACTAACGATTTCATCTGATCAAGTTGCGCTGGGGTGGGCTGCACATCGGCATCGCCCAGCACCATGCGCCGAACTTGTGTGGCGCCGACATAGCTGGCTAGGTTGATGCCCATCCCCTGCTTTTCCAGCCGAGCGAAATATTGCCGGAAGGTGCGCCAGTCGGGCGTGATTTTCAGGTGTTCGTACTTCACCCTGTCAGTCTGAACCAATGCGTCATTGATAGGAGCGATCGAGCCTCCTTCGCCCGTTATCTCCGTCGTGATCCCCTGATAGATTTTGGACGGCAAGCGGGGATCGACCAGGATGGTTTCCTCCGACTGGCCGAGCATGTCGATGAACCCGGGCGCGACCACCATGCCTTTGGCGTCGATCGTGCGCTTGCGGTCGACGTGGGAAAGGTTGCCGATGGCGCTGATCCTTCCATCGCGGATGCCCACATCGCCCGAGTACCACGGCGAGCCCGTACCATCGATGATGTGTCCGTTGGTAATGACCAAGTCAAACGAAGAGGATGACTGCGCTGAACACAAGAACGACGTGCATACCACCATCAGAACACTGAACGCTACCCGGGAAGAACGCATTGAGATTTTCCTCACCCATGGGATGACTTCAAGAATTGTTTATGCCGCCATTGGCCGCCTACGCCCCTGCCAGCCAAGCACTGCGCCCAGCACGACCCAGACGATCATCGACAGCCATTCCCTGTCGGTGAAGTGTCCTGGCACTGCTGGGATCACCTTCATCAGGATCATCATCAGGCACACGATGAGTCCGACCAGAGCAATCAAGCGTTCGCGGAAAGGCGGGCCCATGGCGAAATAGGCTGCACACGTCGCCAACCAGCCGCAGGCCGAGGCTACCGAACCGACTTCCGTTACGGGCACGAGGATTGCGTCGCCAAGGAACATGCAGAGCCCAGTCGCCGCACCAATGCATAAGACGGCCCTTGAAGGTGTCTGATTCACGGGATGCACTGTGCCGACGCGATTGTCCATCAGTCCACGCCTGCCCATCGCAAACAACATTCGGCTGGAAGCCACGAAATTTCCGTTGAAGCACTTGAACAGCGAGAGCAACGCGGCCGCCATGATGAGGCTCACGACCGAGCGCGAACCCACTGCCCGCTCGAACGCGACCGCCGTCATGAACTTCTCTCCAATCAACTGCTTCCACGGCGCGACATACCCCACGGCTGCAATGATGACCGTATAAAAGACGATGCCCACAACAATGGCCATCCAGATCGCTTTGAAGAAGCTGCGCCCGCCAAATTCCGGACTCGCTTCTTCCGCGGCTTTCGTTACCGACTCATATCCCGTCATGTAGTAAGGGACGATTTGCGTCACCAGCAGTATGGACACAAGCGGCGTGTGCGTGAACAAGGGCGGGAAATTTGCGGGCGAGCCTCGGCTGACGCCGAAAACCACAAAGACCAGAAAGAGTCCCAGCGTCCCAAAGGCAGTCCAATTCTGAAAAGTGGCGCTCAGGCGGATGCCGCGATAGTTCAGCAGCGTAAGCAGACCGGTTAGCGCCAGTCCAACAACCAGACGGGGCAAAAACACCGGCTTCCCATCAATCCGGTACAGTTCCATCGAATCGAGAAATGGAAAAATGTAGCTTGCGATCCGCCCGACGGCCACTGCCTCCCACGGGCATACGATGAAGTAGGCGAGCACCATCATCCATCCAGTGGCGAAGCTCACGGATTTCGGAAAGACCCTGGCGGTGTAGGCGACCTCGCCCGAGGCGTCCGGCATGGCCATGACTAATTTTCCGTAGACGTAACCGATGGGCAGCAGTAAAGCTCCGCCAATCGCGAATCCGAGAATCCCGCCCAGAGGCCCGCCGCGCAGGAGCCAGTCGTCCATGACAACCAGCCACCCAACTCCCACCATCGTGCCCCAACCCAGCGTGAAGTAGTCGGTGACGCGAAGCTTACGGGCGAGCTGGTGGCCTACCAACTCACTCGCAGAGTTAGAGGCCGTACTGACGGACGCTCCGATTTGGCGATGATCACTCAGACCGGACCCGGTTCTTAAAACACGCAGATCAACTCGTACAACAAGTTCGCTGCCAGCAACGACGTGATTTCTCCCGTGTCGTAGGGCGGAGAAACCTCGACCAGATCGCACCCCACAATATTCAATCCACGCAGACTGCGCACCAGTTCGATGATCTGTACGCTGGACAGTCCGCCCACCTGAGGTGTCCCCGTGCCGGGCGCAAACGCCGGGTCCACCACATCGATATCCAGTGTGATGTAAGCCGGCCGGCGGGCAAGCTTCTTCAGATGGCGTTGCACCAGCGCGATTCCCGCACGGTGAAATTCTTCCGAGGTCACGACCGTGAAGCCATGCTGGCGGCCAAAGTCGAAGTCGCCTTTGGAATAAACCTGCCCTCGCAGACCGATCTGCAGCACATCTTTCGGCGCCAGGAGTCCCTCTTCGACGGCCCGTCGCACCGGAGTTCCGTGGGAATGAGGACTGCCGAAGTAGCCGCCCCAGGTGTCGTTGTGGGCATCAAACTGGATCAGCCCGACCGTGCCAAAGCGCTTGTGAATCGACCGAAGGATGGGCAGCAGAATCGAATGGTCGCCACCGACGCACGCGGTGCGCGCCCCGGATTTCAGAACTGCGTCAAGTTGCTGGGTGATGCGCTGGAACGTGTCCTCAATCGATAGCGGATTGATGGAGAGATCGCCGAAGTCTCCAATGCGCCACTTTTCGAACGGGTCGATATTCAGCGCGGGATTCCAGGGTCGAATAATTGCCGACTGATCGCGAACGTGTCGCGGTCCAAACCGGGGTCCCGAGCGATACGTAGCGCCGCCGTCATACGGAATCCCGATCAGGGCGATATCCAGTTCCTCGGCCCGGGTGACCTGGGGCAGGCGCATGAAGGTCGCAATCCCCGAGAAGCGTGGGTAAACCAGCGCGTCAATCGGCCGGGGACGTGGTTTTTCCGTCTTTCGCGAACGGAAGGGATTCCTTGGCTTCATCAGGCGCGCGAATTATAAAGCATGCCTTCGCATCGCCGGTTCCGATGGATTCGCTCGGGGGAAAATGCGAAGGGCCGCGCCCCCGAACTTGAGAGCGCAGCCCAGATTGTGCCGAAATCTTTCGGCTCCTT